>Ga0315295_10000173_pt1 | contig 54695 bp, 65 predicted proteins | sample YL17G14_0_MG_FD_204453 | JGI IMG/M metagenome (GOLD analysis project Ga0315295, IMG submission 204453) | Sediment microbial communities from Yellowstone Lake, YNP, Wyoming, USA - YL17G14_0 | ecosystem: Environmental > Aquatic > Freshwater > Lake > Sediment | place: USA: Wyoming | collected... | reverse complement strand
TCAGGGTACGCCCTGACGTGCTTTCCCATGCCGTAGAAGAGCCTGAAGAACTCGTTGTAGGCCCTGCGCGTGCCCTTCCTGCCCGTCATCTTCTTCAGGTCGTCCATTATGTAGGTGCCCCAGTAGTGGCGCAGGAACTCCCTCCTTGAGACCGCCTTCTTGCCGTACTTTGCCAGCATCCCGTTCGTCGCATGGTAGAACGCCTCGAACGAGCTGACGAGCACCCCGTCCATGTCAAACAGGACCGCCTTTATCATGATGTATTTTTAAGCACCTGCGGTTAAAAAGATATCATGAAAATACGCAAGGGCTCGCTCGTCCTGCTCGTAGGGAAACGCAACTACCTCGTGGAGTGCAAGGGCAAGTTCTGCTGCAACTACGGAGCGATCGACATGAACAGGCTGGTCGGAAAGCCGTACGGGGCAAAGGTCAGGTCGGGCAAGGAGACGTTCGTCGCCGTCAGGCCGACCCTCATAGACTTCATGTTCAAGAAGGCGAAGCGCGGGCCGCAGATAATACTTCCGAAGGACGCGATGCAGATAGCTGCCGCGACAGGCTGCGGCAGCGGATGGAAGACCGTCGACGCCGGCAGCGGGTCAGGATTTCTCGCAATGGCGCTTGCGAACATAGGGTGCGACGTGACCACGTACGAGAAGCGGAAGGACTTCTTCGAGCTCGCAAAAAGGAACATAAAATATTCCGGGCTGAAAGCAACGGTAAAGAACAAGGACGTCACCAGGGGCATCGCCGAACGCGACGTGGACCTCGTGACGCTCGACATGGAGAACCCGGAAAAGGCGATCAAACATGCGCGGAAGGCGCTGAAGTCCGGCGGCTGGATAGCCATCTACTCGATGCACATCGAGCAGGCGCGGGACGCCGTCGAAGAACTCGTGAAGGAAGGCTTCCAGTTCGTGCGCGTGACGGAGAGCCTTGCGAGGGACTGGCAGATAGAGTTCGGAAAGCACTCCTACTCACGGCCGAAAACGCACATGATTGCGCACACGGGCTTCCTGACTTTTGCAAGGAAAGTTTAAAAGGCGGCGGCGGCATATTCTTTTCATGAAAAAGCTTTTCGCGCTGATTGTTCTCGCCGCCCTCGTGAGCGGCTGCATAGGCCAGCCAACTGCTGCTCCCGCTGCGGTAAACGAGACCGCCAACATCACGGCGCAGCCGACGACCGGAACATTCAGCCTCTACATGAAGGACGTGATACAGAACATCCCAGGATACGGCAAGGTCACCGGGATGAACCTCACTGTCGAAAGTGTGCAGGTGTATTATGACAAATGGGTGCCGCTCACGAACGAGGCCCACACGTTCGATGTGATAGGCCTCGGGGCCGACGAAAAGGAGCTGCTCTTCAGCGGCATGGTCGACGCTGGCGACTACAGCAAGATAAAGGTGGTCCTCGGCGACAGCAATATCAAGATGTACAATTACAACATGACGGTCTGGAACAAGACGTATCCGCTGACGCCGGACCCGGCCGAAGTGACGATTGATGCGGCCTTCACGGTGAGCGGCGGCGAAGAAACGTCGCTGACGCTGGACCTTGACGTGCCCTCGTCTGTCACAAAGCTCCCGTGCGACCTCGGCAACTGCTACTACCTCAAGCCTCCGACGTTCAACGTTGTAAGATAACGGCATGATAACATGGACACGCTTCTTTGGATACTGGCCGCCACTGTTCTCGACGGGCTCGTAGCCTTCTCCGGAGCAGCGGTCATGATGCTCAGCAAGAGGATCATCGACAAGGCGCTCCTGGCGCTCGTTGCGTTCTCGGCTGGCGCGCTCCTGTGCGGAGGGCTATACCACCTGTTCGCGGAGTCACTGGCGTCCCTGAGCCTAGAGACGGCGATGATGTACCTCATGGCCGGGTTCGTCGTCTTCTTCCTGATGGAGAAGTTCCTGCACTGGCACAGCTGCCGCGGCAAGGAATGCCCCGTCAAGCCGTACGCCAAGCTCAGCCTGTTCGGCGACAGCATACACAACTTCATTGACGGCCTTGTCATAGCGGCCGGGTTACTGGTCGACGTGAGGTTCGGGTTGATAACGACCGGGCTGGTGATAGCCCACGAGGTCCCCCAGGAGATAGGCGACTTCGGCATCCTCGTCTACGGAGGATACGGCAAGGTCAAGGCGCTCTTCTACAACTTCCTCGCGCAGCTTACGTGCGTGCTCGGCGGCATAGCGGGCTACGCCGCAGGCCTGCAGATGGCGGGCATGACGCCCGTGCTGCTCGCGTTCGCTGCGGGCGGGTTCATCTACATAGCCGCTTCGGACCTCGTTCCGGAGATACATAAGACCGAGAGCATCAGGGCGTTCTTCGTGTACTTCGCGTTCTTCGTTGCCGGCATAGCTTTCCTGATAGCCTCGAAGACGCTGCTAGGATGAAATGAATGAGAATGGTGGGCTCGCTGGCATCACCATCTCGAACAGAGAAACGCCGTCCTTAATTTTGGCCGTCTCTTTTACAGTATTAGCGGTACTGAAATATAAGGTTAATATTACCACTATATAGTAATTTAAGCTTGCACTACATAATAATTATTGTATGCCTAGGTCAATAGCTTACATAGATAATGCTGGAAACAAGGTAGACAAAAGGGTATTTTTGGAACCTTTTCAAGCTGAACTTGAGGATATCTCGCATATAGGACGGCTTGTTGATGCATATGATTATACAGGAACCATAAGCCTCCCGATTGCCGACTATGAGACGATAATTAAGCATTTCCCTAATTGTATTAAAAGTTTCATAGCAGATTCAACAAACCTTAACGGCGGGCGCGCATACCTTCGCGGTAGAAATTATTATCTACATATTGTAGAAAACAATGACAAAGAACGTGTCTTTGAGCGGCTTCTGAAAGGTCTATGTCTATTGCAGGAACAGCTTGAAAATATGCCAGATTCGAATTCGCTGACTGATGAAGAACTTTTCGTGGCCTCATCTGTTTTGGACCACAGGAAGCATTATTCTATGGCCGTATTGAACCTTTTCTTTGAAAATGCAATAAAGCATCCCGAAAACCAGTATTTGAACAGAGACAATTATAAAAACTTCAAGGACATTACGATATCATCTATAGAAGATTATTATAGTTTCATGCTCCGCTCGGAAAGGCATAAATCGAAGAAGCAGACCTTTAAAGAGTGCGACATAGAACTAGTAAAACGCATGGAGTTACCGAACGATTCTGTAAAAGAGGAAAGTGAAGAAGCCATTTCAGGTGCAAGTAAGATAATAATCAGGGAAATGGATCACCCCGCTCAAATCATACTTTATGCCGGAAATATGTTGAAGCATGATGGAAAACGCCCGATAGATATTACCGTTAATCCGCTGAAAGGTGCCACTGAAATTGGGTACGGCTTGAAATCGGTGTTTGACAACCTTAACATAGATAAAGTACAGAACATTATTTTGCTTAAGTATTCACATTACGACAATAGCGAACCAGATACCAAGGATATGGCAAATTATATGCCGCAGTTTCTGCTGCCGGACCTTCAGCAGTTAAGGAATAAGAGGGTCTTCATAATAGATGACAATGGTTGGAGCGGATTAAGCCTTCGTAGGATCAGGGAATTGCTTAGCCAATATTCTGACGATATCAACTTAGCTGTTATAGAAAGGCCTGTTGACTCTATACAAAAATTGCGTGAGGCTGGAAAGCCATATTTAAGACCCGAGGAATTGGCAATACCAGCAATCGCCAAATTAAGGCAAGTCAACGCAATCAATAGAGAACTAATCGCAAATAATTTCGGTGGTAAACATGACTAAAATCGATAACTTTAATTCCTCCAGAAACAATATAATTAGCATGCCTGAGGGGGAAGAATTCAATCCAGCATTATTTATCCAAAAGGAAGTATGGAAATACGCCAAAGAGCATGCTGATGAGATATTTGCAATTTCAGATAGGGATGATTATGAAGAACTCCCTCCTTTGGACGATTTTAATAAGTGGTATTTTGATGATCTTGAACCATATGCAAGTAAAGTTATGAAAGAGCATGGCTACAATGAAGATAAGATAAATGAGATTATCGGTGAGAACTGGATACGATTCTACAGGGTGACACTCCCCAGCATGGAAACGCGGCGACATATGGCCAATAACAAAAAGGGAAATGGGATTACGGCTTAAAACATCATCATAATCTTCTTCATACAAATTACTAACCAGGTTTTCATGCAGTCGAATTAAATTCTCTTTTGGCCGAGTTAGCCCCTATTTTTAACTCCTCCAGCTTTTCAGGCCCCCGAAGGGCGGGCTTCTGAGGAATAGAACGTGAAAGCGGGCGGTTTTAACGCCCGTCGAGTTGGAATACGCCGAAGGCGGGGCTTCTGCGCTACTATGGCGCAGTAGCAGGGTCCGGTTGGGTTAGACGCAAAAGACTTATTAGCAGGGCGCCAACGGCGCCCGCCAGGAAAGCTAACTTCGCCGAAGATGGAGTTAGAGGAGCGGTACGGTTAGAACCGCTTTCCTGCGCGGTTAGACCTGAAATCTAACCGTACCTACTTTTTTAGACTCCTAAAGAGCGAGCTTTCGGTGAATGTAATCCGAAAACTGGGCTTTAAAGCCCCGTGCGGTTAGAATATGGCTCAATCGGAGCCACTATGCCCTATTGCAACGGTAGCGGGTGTTAGTTGAGTTAGCCGTAGACCACTTATTAGAAAGGCGCTAACCGCGCCTTTCAGAAATGCTTCTTCACGGCTTCGAGGTCCTTCATCAGGTCGTCGTATTTCCTTGACTTTTCCAGAAGCGCATTGTACTCGCTTTCCACGACCTCGAGCATCTTCGGCTTTTCAACGGTTTCGCCAGTTTTCACGAACGCGGCAACCCCATAGTCAAGCCTGCGCGAGGGCCAGTCCGCATACGCACGGAAGCACCCCTCGCCGGAGCGCCAACGCGACCTGACGGAAGCCTCGCCGTTTTCAAAAGTAATGCCGCCGTCCCAGACCTTCTTTTTCGGCTTCTTCATCAGCCCTGCCTTGGCGAGGGTACCGAAAACGCTGGACTTGATTATTTCGACCTTTGTGCTCTTGCTGTCTTTGGCAGCGTATTGAAGTTCACCTTCCACTTCCTTCACAACCGGATGGGCGATTATTTCACCGACCTTGAGAACGACCGGCTCATTGTGAAGCCAATAATCAACATTCACTTTCTTGAAATTCTTGTCCGAGTGGACAAGATCGTAGCTCTTCTGCAGGGGGAGGAGAGTGTAGCGCTCGCCGTACCTTTTGGATATTTCCTGGCCGAGAAGCGTCATCTGCCTGTGGTCGAGGTTTGCCACGAAGCCCTTGCCCTTGTAATCCCTGTTGGATTCCGGCAGGTCCTTGCCGTTAGGGAAATAGACCTTCTCTTTTCCCGTGGGCATGTCGATTTTATCGAGCAAATCGTGAACGATTTGTGATTGGTTCTCCATACTTAACTACTGTATAGTTAAGATATTTAAAGCTACCTATTGGCTCCGATTGTTAACCGTAAATGAGTTTATTGTGAATTTATCCTCTCATATACCCCGCCACCATCTTCGCCAGCCTCTCCAAGTCCGCCTGGCTCATATCAGGCCCTTTGACCACTTCGGCTATACCGGCGTTGCCCCCTATGGCATTAGCGAAGCTCTGCACCAAACCGTTAGTTTTCTCCTCAATTGAAAGGGCCGTCCGTATGTCCAGCGGCGCCGCGCATCTATTGCAGAACTTCGAGGTCGCGCCGTTCACGAACTCGCAACGGGGGCACTTCACGGGCTTTAACGCACTTTCCTCGTTCTTGCGCTCATCGCCTCCAAGGCCGTTCAGCTTCAATATGGCGTTGTCCGTATCCCTGCCGCTCATGTGCACATAGATAGCGGCCATGTTGCTTCCTTGCGTCCACCCGAACATCTGCTTCAATTGGGCTTCTGTGAGGTGGTTTGCCAAGAAAGTGGCTCTGCTATGGCGGAACATGTGGGGATTCGGCCGCTTCTTGACGCCCGCCTTTTGGGCTGTATCGCTGAATATTCTGCCTATCGCATTGTAGGTCAGCGGCTGGCCTTTGTGCTTTGTCCCGATGCATATCCATAACGGGGCTTCTGGATTGTCCTTTTCGGGGTGGTTGGACAGCCATGCGGCGATATAGGGCACGGAGCTTACCAGCCTAATCCTGCGCATGCCGGTCTTGCCCTCTACGATAACTACGGCTCCATATTTGTCAAATTGCACGTGCTTTATCCTCCTGCTGGACAATTCGCCTACTCGGCAGCCGCTCTCGTAAAGGCTTGCTATCAATGCCTTGTCGCGGGGGTTGTCTGCGGCGTTTACTAGTTTAATCACGTCCTCTTCTGTCCAAAGCTCTTCAGGCAGCTTGTGGCGGCTGTTCCTAAGACTTGAGGTTATCCAGTCCACTTCAGGCGGATAGCTTTTCCGCGGGCTGTTCTTGAGCCAACGGTAGAACAGCTTAAGGGTAACCTTGTAGTTGTGCTTCGTGCACTCCATATAGTTGGGCTCTGTCTCGACCTTCTGGATGACCGTTATCATGTCGTCTTTTGTCGCCTTGTCAAGGTCCTTGTTCAACCAGAGCGCCATATTGCGTATCTCATAGATGTACTTGCAGATACAAGGTGGGCTGATGCCCCGCAGAACAAGGCTCTGGTAGAAGCCGAGAATATGCCGCTTGTTGGCCTCCAGCATGTCGGTTTTCTTCAGTTTCTCGATAACGAGCTCCAGCCTGTGGCCGTAGCCGTGTATGTCTATCCGCTCTTTCATGGAACCCCCCTCTTCCGAGCGGCCACTTAAAGCGGAGTTCTTCTGTTAGAAATATGGTGGGCTCGCTGTGATTCGAACACAGGCCGTCAGCTCCCGAAGCTGAAATCATGCCAAGCTAGACCACGAGCCCTTGTCAAAGAATTCGCGCAAAGGTTATTTAAAACCCGACTTCGAGGTAGGCGCCGATGATCACGGCCGCCACCGCCAATATCATGAGCATGAGGGAGTCGCGGAATATCAGCAGGAACTCCTTGCTCCTCACCTTCTCGCGGATGAGCCCGACGGACAGCATTCCGCCCGCTATTCCTGCAAGGAAGTAGGCGAGTATCTCGACTGGCGCGTGCGGCATTATCCCCATGGCCTGGTTGAAGAAATCGCTGTAGAGGCCCTGCCTCACGAAGCTCGCAAGGTATATTGCAAGGATGCTGGCGTTCCATGAAAGTATGAAGAGAGCTCCGGTGCCGATGAAGAACGACAGGATGAACGAGAAGAACATCACCTTGAGGTTGTTTGAGGTTATCGTCCCCAGGAACGCGCCGGATATGGTGTGACCCGTGGCCGCGCTGTTGGCTATTATGTCGCCTGCAACGCCCCTGACCGCGTGTATCTCGTCGAACTGCTGCGAGAACAGGTCCTGCACCATTGCGTCAGGAAGGATTAGTGCGAGCAGGAAGACCGCGAGCAGGTTGCCTATGAAGAAGAGCGAGAACAGCCATATGGTCTCGCTGTGCCTCTCGTAAAAGTTAAGCTTTATCTTGCTCTCGGCCTCTTCTGCCTCGATCTCCTCCTCGATGCTGAAGATGCGGTAGACGAGCGGCGACAGCGCCGCCGTTATCAACAGCGGGGCTATTATCCCGGCGTAAGCGGGGAACACCATGTATGAGAGGAAGACGCACGTTATCGTGACTATGAAGCTGACGAGAAGCATCTCTTTCGGCTTGTTCTCTATCTTGCTTGCCGGAAACAGCGATTCAAGTACCATTCTGCCACCATCCTAGTATAGGCGCCCCATACTTAAATGATTTCCGCGCGGGGCATGGTTATTTATTGGTTGGGCAATATGTATTTAGGCATGCCCAACGGGAATTCTAACCAGTTCAGGAGAAGGCTGCCGGCGCTCGAACGAAAAATCGTGGAGATAAGCGCCGACAGGGACGTGCGGGTGCGCCTCACGGGCATGGTCATAGGCGTCAGCGAGTCGTCGCTTATGATGGACGACGGCACCGGGAAGGTGGAGGTACTGTTCGACGGGCCCGAGGCACTGGCAGGCATACGCGAGGGCCAGATGGTCAGGATATTCGCAAGGATACTGCCCCTGATAGACGGGTTCGAGTGCCGCGGGGAGTGCGTGCAGAACCTCGAGGGGTTCGACATGGGGCTATATGAGAAAGCAAGGGCAATAATGGTGAGGTGAGATTATGTTCAATGCGACTTTGGCTGATGCGACCGAACTGAGGAACATCATAGACACGGTGTCCCAGATAATAGACGAGGGCCTCTTCAAGGTGAAGCAGGACGGGCTCGAACTGGTCGCGGCGGACCGTGCAATGGTCGCCGTGGTCAACTTCAAGCTGTCTTCGAAGGCCTTCGAGAGCTTCGCGTGCGATGCGGACCAGTCCATGGGGCTGAACCTGATAACTCTTCTGACGATACTCAAGCGCGCAGGCACGGGCGACAAGGTGACGTTCAGCATCGACAAGAACAGGCTCGATGTCAAGATGGTCAGCGAGATGGGGGCAAAGAGGAACTTCTCCCTGCCGCTCATAGACGTGCGCGCCGACGACGTGCCGTCCATAGCGCAGTTCGAGTTCCCGGCATCCGCGCTCGTGGACGCATCCATGCTCAAGGAGGGGATAAACGACGCCGGAATAGTCGCCGATTCGGTCCTGTTCGAGCTCGGGGACGGGCTGAAGATGTTCGCAAAGGGCGACACCAGCCACACCGAACTCGCCCTGGCAAAGGGCAGCGTCCTGCTCAACGAGGTCCAGGGACAGGCGGCGAAGTCGCGCTTCCCGATAGAGTACCTCAGGAAGATACTCACGGCATCGAAGTTCGCTGAAAAAACCAGGATATTCTTGGGCAACGACTATCCCATGAAGATGGAGTTCATAGGAAGCAACTCGACGCTCTCGTTCGTCATCGCGCCGCGCGTGGCAGAAGAATGAAAAACATCACTTATCATGCAGCATTAGTAGCGCTCAGCTTGAACTTGGTAACATCATTCTTAATCCCGTTCCGAAGTTTTTTTATTTTTTGATCAGCATTCTTCCAGGATGTTTTCTCCAGTTCAAATGCAAGATTACGTTTGAGTATTTTTTCCGGATGACGGATGGGTATATGGTTAAGAAGCCCAATTACGTGCGCCTTCTTGGAGGTTCCGATGTACCAATAATCCCTGTTATAAGTTATTCCATCGGCTTTCTTAGCCAATGATAGATTAATGTCATAACCCATTTTATTAAGTTCTTTCCGTATGGAAAACAGCAGGCGCTTATCACAAGATTTAATAATCCAACTTATGCACCGCATATTTTTTGGGACATAATTCAAGCTTATGCATCCCTCAGCATCGAAATATCCGGCCAAAAATGAAAGAAATAATTTCTCATTACAACGTACCCAATCAGGCAGTATGTAGGCCTTGTTCTCCAAGAAATCAAAGCTGCCGTCCAAAACACAATAATGCGCCCAGTAATGCCCTCCTTTCATACTATCTTTTTTAGGGTACATTTTCACTGCAGAATATTTTTCAAAGACGCTGCTGACAAGACCCGACATGGCAGGATGCGAAGTGACTATCGAAACCCTCCATCCGCGGCCATGTTTTTGGACCGCCAGATCGCCTGTCCGCAGGCCGAGCAAGTATGCCTTCTCCTCGTTGTTGCCAGAAAATATATGTCTCGGGTGGCGCCTTAGACTATAAGAAACCACGTCGGCCCTGTCGTAGATAGGTATTCCTGTTTTTTTCAGCCATCTCGACACGGTCTGCAGTTGAACGCCATAAAGATTTGCAATAATTCCTTGCGGCATCCTCTTCTTTATATAGAGTTCCTGTAAGATTTGCTTCGATACACCAGTATAGATGCCTACGCCATTCTTTTTGAAAGAGCTGCGAATATGAACGGTAGGAGTATTGTAGCGTCCCCGTCTACGGTCACATACTTTGCATTGGGCATTATTTTTCCCCATGAAACAGCCTCTTCAAGACGAGCACCTGACAGTGAACCGTCATACTGCGTCGCCGTAGTTATATATACAGCATAGTCAAGTCCTCCCTTAAAAAGGTTCCACCATATTGTATGATGTTTAGATATCCCGCCGCCTATCATCAGTGCCCCCGTCACCTTGTGCGTGAAGCCTATGTTTGAAAGTTCGCGCTCGTCGGCCAGCAAATCCAATTTAAATTTATGGTCCTGCGAGAACCACACGAGATTCGTCCCGAACCCACCGTCTGTTATTCCCGGCACAAAGACAGGAATGCCACGCTTTGCAGCCTGATAGAGTATTGAATTTTCATCGTTGATTCTCAGTCCGAATTCCCGCAAAAGCTCGCGCCCAGACCATTCCGGCTTTGTTTTAACAAGCTCTTCGAGAATCGGATTCATATGATTCTCGAGAGGGACTCCGTAGCTCTCGTTGGGAACAAGCACATTTCCCAGACGGTTTATTTCTACATCGTGGAGCTTTTCATCATCAAGCTCGAACGAGCCATGATAATATTTTCCGCCCCATGCCCTCGCAAGGTCGTGATCCAATGTACCGCACGTGGTTATAATCGCATCGACCCAGCCATTCTTTATGACCTCAGCAATGGCGCCACGCATGCCCGTAGCGACTATGCATGCCGGAAAACTTAGGAATTTGAAACATTTCTTGTCTGAAAGCATCTTATGCAATATGTCAACTGCCATGGCAAAGTTCTTTGCGCCAAACCCGCCAGAAGCATCCATCTGCCGTATCACTTCATCTATGTCGGCACCGCCAAGCTTCATGTCGCTTACTTCTCTTCCCAACATCTTCTTCCTATCCGTGTAGTCATCGTTCCCTTTACCTTCTTTCATAAGAAAGCCTATGAGCCGAGCCTATTTATCCTTTTCTTTCCATAGCAGTCGCATGTCGGTCAGCAGGGTTCTCAATCTTGTCCACCTGACGTACGACAACGGGGCCGACTACGAACTCATGAAAAAAGAGGTCACTGCGCTGATCGAAGGCATCAGGGGCGACAAGGACGTCTTCGGAATATACTTTGCCGTGCCGGACAAGGAAAGCCAGAACCAGAAGCTCGAGCTGCATTTCGCAGAGATGTTCCTGGCGCTTCCGGAAGAAAGGAGCCTCTACGTGGATTTTGACGACTGGCATGAGGAGAGCAACGGAATAATCACGAACGAGCTCACGGGCGTGGACTTCAACAAGAAGGTCGATGTCGAGTTTTACGGCATCTACCTCTATGAATGCGCGCTCCAGTCCGCCCATGTCGTTGCAGAGGCCATAGAGACCGCCACGGCCGGAACGACGCGCGTAAAGAAGCTCGTGCCGCGCGGCGGGTTCAAAGGCAATGCCAAGAGACAGAAGGAGGGTCAGCAGGTCAGGAAGATGATGGCCGGCATGTACAGGCCGATAACGATAGCGCCGCTGAAGCCTGTTAAAGCTTAAAACCCTTTGGCAACATATTCTAGCCATGCAGCAGGGGGAGATAATAGATTACTATTCTAAGGCCGCGAAGGTCATCGCGCAGTTCGCCAAGGACCGGGAGGTCGGCGTTGCTCTGGCGGACGGGCGGTACATGAAGAGACCGGACGTCATAGCCTATCCGCGCGACATAGTGGAAAAGGCGCGCGAGGGCGCGGCGACCTTCCACATGTCGGTCGAGCGGTGGAAGAACCCCATGCAGATCGGAACGGCGAAGCAGGACGAACTGAACGACCTGAGAAAGGGCTGGGACCTTGTCATAGACATAGACGCGAAGTTCAAGCTCACGCATGCAAGGGCGGCCGCCGTGGTCATCTGCGACTACCTGAAGGGCATGGGCATCGACCCGACCGTCAAGTTCTCCGGAAGCCGTGGCTTCCACATCGGCGTGGCGTGCGAGGCGTTCCCGGCGGAGCTCGACTTCCAGAAGGTCTCGAGCCGCTATCCGGAGGTCCCGCAGGCCATCGCCTCTTTCCTCCGCGAGACGTTAAAGGACCGGATAATGCAGGCACTGATCGCCGAGGAGGGCGGCACCGCGCCGCTCAAAGCGATGCTCAAAGAGGGCGACTTTTCGCCGTTCTCCTTCATAGACATCGAGAAGAACTGGGGGAGCCGGCACCTGTTCAGGGCCCCCTATTCTCTTCACCAGAAGACGTGGCTCGTCTCGACCCCCATACGCCTCTACAAGCTGAAGGCGTTCGAGCCCGATCAGGCCAAGCCCGAGAACGTCAACTTCGACCTGCCGTTCCTGAAGAACAAGGACGGAGAAGCCACGGAACTGATAATGCAGGCGCTCGAATGGGCGTCGAAAAACAAGAAGGATGAACCGATTGTCGGCGTGAAGAGGAAGTTCAGCATCAGCGCGCCGGTTCCCGAGGAGATGTTCCCGCCGTGCATGAAGACCATACTTGCGGGCATGGAGGACGGAAAGAAACGTTCGGTCTTCACGCTCGCCTCGTTCCTTCACTGCATGAACTGGGACTGGGAAAGGATAGAGAAACGGGTCGAGGAATGGAACAGGGCCAACAGCAGCCCGCTCACGGACCGCCTTCTCAGGACGCAGCTCAAGTGGCACGCCCGCCAGAACAAGGACATACTGCCTGCGAACTGCGATTCCGACATGTTCTACAAGTCGATAGGAGCGTGCAAACCAGACGATTTCTGCAAGACCGTGAAGAACCCTGTCAACTACGCCCTGCGGAAGTACCGCAACAAGGAAAGGGCGGCCAAGCAAAGCATTAAATCTTTGAGAAGAAGATATTAGAGCGGGTTGGGGCAATGACTAGTCTTATCACTTATGAAACCATCAGGGCGGCGCACCGCGCGGAAAAGTCCGAGCAGCTGCAGAAGCTCCCTGACGGATTTTTCTCGGCGGTCCGCGCGTGGTTCGAATACAAGCAGAGCAAGAAGGACTCGATATCGCTTCTGGAGATAGACAACGCGAAGCGGCTCCTGGACGACCTCATGAACAGGCGCCAGCGGAAGATAGTGATATCGGCCCTCCACACCATACGGGGGGACATGCCTCCCGAAGGGCTGGCAGAGGACGAGCAGAAGTTCTTCGACAGCATAGTACTGATGTTCCGCGGCTTCCGCCAGGACATGAAAGAACGCCTCATGAGCTACGACGCCGTGGCCGAGGAGAAGATAATGGAGGTCCGCCAGACGCTCGACGAGCTGAAGAAGCCCGACAAGCTGGAGGAGGCGTGGGAGCACCCCGAAAAGGTGGCTGCGGAAAAACCTTTAAATAACAACAATAATGTAAAGATACTCAACGATTTGCCCGCCTTTGTCGGGCCCGACAGCGTGAATTACGGGCCGTTCAAGTCGGGCGAAACGGCGCACCTGCCGGACGATGTCGCGAAGAGGCTCGCAGGCAGCGGCGCAATAGAGATGATAAAATGATAGTCCCGAAGAAGCAGATGAAGTACTGCCCGTTCTGCAGGAAGCACACGGAGCACGAGATCAAGAGGCTCGGAGTAGGAAGGAAACGAAGGACCATGGCACAGGGAGAGCGGAGGTTCGCGCGCATGCTCAAGGGCTTCGGAAGCTTCCCGAGGCCGAACCCGCACGACAGGGCAAAACCGACGAGAAAGCTCGACCTTTCCTACAGGTGCGCCGTATGCAAGAGGTGGCACAACATAGGCAAGGGCTACAGGGTGAAGAAGTTCGAGATAACGAAGTGATATGATGAGACCGGACAGAAAGACCGAAAGCAAGTTCCTGAAGGTTACGTGCAGCAAGTGCAAGAACGAGCAGATAATATTCAACAAGGCCGCAACGGAAGTCAAGTGCCTCGTCTGCGGAGCGGTGCTCGCGAACAGCACGGGCGGAAAGGCCAAGGTAAGATCCAAGGTATTGCAGGTCCTGGAATAGACTTAAACCGACTTTTTTAGTCCTCTGATTCTACAAACCCCTCAGTTTCAAAGTTAAAAAGAAGAGCATGAAACTGCACGGGAGAGCGATGACTTCGTGAATAGCTTATGCTTTGCGATTTACGCTACGAAGCAGAACAACCGGGCGTTCTTTATCGCCGGGCGCTGATAATCAGCATCCGCACAATGCCAAACAGCCTGCTTCATCGCCTGCCGTTATGTTGAAATAATTCTCGCAGTAGAACTGTAAATCATATTCCAGTCTGCCATCATTATTGGTATCATAACCGACATCATGGCTCGAAGCCCAGCAATCCTTAGCCTTTATCATGCCACAAAACTCAGTCTTGGTCTGCGCCAGAGCCGCTTCCCTTTCGCTTTGCGCTTGAGCAGTCGAATTCAAAGCCGTCCCCGCTATAAACAGTAGCACTATGATTGCCATCGCGCAGCCGAATACTATCGTTGTCCATCTGTTCATCTCTTTGCGCTCTTTCTTGTTGTCATTGTAGACGGCAAACACGGCAACGTATATCATGAGAAATATCCCAATCAAACGTCCGATAACGTAGAATACATTGATAAACAGAGCCCCCGGCCCAAGCTGCGACATCCCGCCCAGTATGATGAGTATCGCTATTGACTTGAAAATCCCGTGTGCCATGATTATAGTTCTGCATGTCGATTCTTAAATATTATCTAAAAATCCAAATCCTTAAGAATATGGCATACATTATATTTTTATGGCTAGTCTCGAAGGACTCATGAATTACAGACTGAGAAGGCGTGATTTTGTCATTATGATACTGGGCGGCTTAATTATAGGTTATCTAGTATTGGCTTGGGGGCTGGCAAGTGGAAATATGTATGCCACATTGTTTGGATTCATTATGATAGCATTTCCTTTTGTGATTTTATTTAAGGCGACAAAAAAAGAAATGTCTCCGGAAGAAAGACTTGCGTATGAAACCAGACGGGGTCAATTAAAAGCTGAACGAGAATATGGTAATAAGGAACCTCAAACAATTGTCATAAGAAAGGAAGAAAAACCTGATTATAGCGGTATGTTTCGTCCCATTGTTCCTCTTTTTGATAGCGCGCCTTCACATAGAAGAACACGAAGAAAAAGAAAAGACAATTAGAATATTTGAATGATGCCGGAGAATCTTGCGACATGCCTAACATGGTTTAAATTCTTTTACGGATACTAATATCCCATGAGTTCGTTAAAAATATTCGGAGCAGCTGCGACAGGCGGACTAGGAATACTGGTCGCCGGTCTGCTGCTCTCAAGTGTTTTAAATCTAGCGTGGAGTTGGCTATTTGCCACTGCAATCTTTATCTTTGTGGTTGCGGGCGCGATAGCATTGGTTCTGAGAAGCCAATAATGTCAATAACTCCATGAGAACCTAGATTTGTTTAGCCTTAGCGCTCAAAAAAATGGATTATTTTCCCTGACTACGCGGTTCTTGGTTTAAACTATAGCTGATGATGTGTCGTCCTGTTCCTTCTTCTCGAATACCTTCTCGATTACTTTGGTTGTCAATGCATCCGCTATCCCTTCAATGGCATAGGGTACAAGAGGGGTTACAATCTCTATGACCCGTTTTATATGTTCAGGGTCTATGAAACTCTTTATTTCTTCTTTCATTTCAGGTTTGTTTTCTTCTGTCATTTAATTCACCTAATTATACTTGTTATTGCCAACCTAAAAGCCTTTTCTTAAAAATACGTATAACTTTTCACGTCTTGCCGACCATCTTCTTCCGCATCTTCTCGGTAACGGGCTGGAAGACTACTTCAGCCGGCTTTTTTGCATAGTCTATCTCTTCCCCTTTGATATAAACCCATGACGGATTTATAAATATGGACAGCGTAATTATACTCAGTCCAGAGCAAACTGAGATGAATTAGAGGACTTTAAATATCGGCTTGGTCTTGGAATAGGCTTAAAAACGTTGCTTAGCAATTAATTCTCTATGGTAATGAAGTCAACTAAATACCCGACGCGCGGCGAGCTCGTCATCGGGACCGTAAGCAAGGTGAACCCTTTCTCGGCATTCGTCATGCTCGAGGAATATCCGGGCGTCGAGGGCATGATACACATTTCCGAGGTCGCAAGGAAGTGGATACGCGACATACGCGACTTCGTCAAGGTCGGCCAGAAGATAGTCGTGCTAGTCCTGAACGTCGACGAGGAAAGGGGGCACGTGGCGCTCAGCCTGAAGCGCGTCGGCCCGAACGAGAAGAGCAGGAAGCTCAAGGAGCTCAAGAGCGAGCAGAAGGCCGAGAAGATGCTCGAAACGGCCGCGAAGAAGCTCGGCATGGACATGGAAACGGCGTACAAGGAGATCGGCTTCGAGCTCCAGGACAAGATAGGCGAGATGTTCGAGGCGTTCAGGAAGACCCTCACGGAGGAGGGTCGCGACCTGATGAAGCGCAAGGGCATCCCGGAGAAGTGGATCGAAGCGATGCGCGAAGTGGCGGAGAAGTCGCTCGAATCGAAGGAGATCGGGATCAAGGTCGACCTCGAGCTGAAGAGCTACGCGCCTGACGGGGCGGATATAATAAAGAAGGCCATCCTCAACGCAGAGAAGAAGTTCGGCATAGAGGCCAAGTACATATCGGCGCCGCTGTACCAGCTGGTGTTCAGGACAAAGAACGCCAAGGGCGGAGAGAAGACGCTGGAAACCGCTGCCGAGAGCATAATCGCGGAAGTGAAGAAGGGCGGCGGAGAAGGCAGCTTCAAGGTCGTTTAGATGCCGTTCACGCTTTTTCATCTAGGAGCCTCGTACCTTGCTTCCATTCCCATAAGGAAGAAGGTCAACCTTCTCGCGCTGTTCATAGGAACGTCCCTGATGGACATCGAGGGCGTGCTGACGATGCCCTCTGCGCTCGCTTCCTGCGTGAGAGCTGCGAACTTCGCACAGTGCACGGCCGACTATCCGTCGCACCTGTTCCTCCACTCGGTCCCGGGCGTGCTTCTCGTGGTCGCGCCCATTGCCGCGGCCCTGTGCGCGCTGCGGTTCGGCAAGAACAGGTGGCGGACCTTCTACGCGTCCGCCGTCTTCGGTGGCATCGTGCACCTGGCGGTGGACACGACGGTCCATACGGGCGCGGACGCCATATCATGGTTCTACCCGTACGGGCAGGCGAGCTTTTACATCGGGGCCGGCATCTGGACGGTTATCGGAGCGGTCGGCATATTCGCCTTCCTTTGGAGGGAAAGATTGAGGGAGTGGTTTATGTGAAGATACGCAGATGCAAGAAGTGCGGCGCATACACGCTCAAGGAGGAGCACTGCGGCGAGCCGACGGACAACCCGCACCCGCCCAAGTTCTCCATCGAGAAGGAGAAGAAGTACGGCAAGTACAGGCGCCAGGCTAAGCAATCGGAGTAACGGACAATATTCTGATTCCGTCCTTAATCCCATCCAAATCCTTCCTTATCTGCCTCATGTTCAGCGGCCCTTTAATGAATATGGTCGACGTCCCTGTCCTCTCATGGCCGATGCCGCTCGCATCGTACTTTTCCAGAAACGCGAAATACGCCTTAGTCTCATGAAGGGCGCAGTTCCCATCATCAAACTCGACATCTATTTCATACCTCATGCGAGCACTATGGGGCCGAAGACATTTAAGCCTTTTACAGTAGAAGCAAAGATTTAAATCGTGCCCATGGTAAAATATGGTTACGTGATCTTATGATCGAGACCCAGATAATATCGACGGAAAAGCCGAAACTCACGAAGCCGATATGCATCGTGGGCCTGCCGGGCATAGGCAACATCGGCCGTATCGCCGTCGACTACATGGTCCACGAGATGAAGGCCAAGAAGTTCGCCGAGCTCTATTCCCCGTTCTTCTTCCCGTTCGTCATCGTCCACGAGGACAAGATACACACGCTCAGGAACGAGTTCTTCTACACGAAGAGCAAGGACGGCAGGGACATGATACTTCTGATAGGGGACTGCCAGACGTACGACCCCAAGGGGCACTACGAAGTTTCCGGCAAGATACTCGACTTCCTCGAAAGCCTTGGCTGCAAGGACATAATCACGATAGGCGGGTTCAGCACCGGCGCGCTGAAAGACAAGCCGAAGGTGTTCGGCGTGGTCGTCGATGACAAGGACGCGAAGGCGCTGAAGGACAAGGGCATAGAGACCAAGGTCTCCGGCCAGATAGGGACAATAGTGGGCGCGTCCGGACTGCTCGTCGGGCTCGGAAAGCTGAGGGGCATGGGAGGGTTCTGCCTGCTCGGAGAGACGTCGGGATTCCCGATATTCACGGACCCGAACGCGGCCGAGGGCGTGCTCGAGGCCCTGAAGAATGTCCTCGGAATAGATATAAAATTGGACAAACTGAAGGAAAAGGTCGAGGAGATGCACGACTTCATCAAGAAGCTGCAGGACGTCCAGACGCAGGGAATGCAGGAGTTCAAGCCGAAGAAGAACGATGAAGAACTGAAGTATATAGGCTAGCTTTAAATAGCTGATTGTTAAAAGTGATTTTCATGGAAGAGAGCACAAGGTTCGAACGGGCAAGGATAATAGGCGCAAGGGCTCTCCAGATTTCTGCAGGCGCGCCGCCGCTCGTCAAGACGAACGAGAAGGACCCGATAAAGATAGCCGAGCAGGAGTTCGCAGAGGACCTCATACCGCTCTCGGTCAGAAGGAAGATGCCGCCGAAGCTGGTTCTGTAAAGTTTATTAGACAAGGCGGGCAAATATATTGCATGATAAAGGACATAGCCATTCTGCCGCAGTGGAACTCGCGCGGCGAAAAGACCATCAAGGTCTGGATCAAGACCGCCGATGGCACGTACTTTTCCCTCGCGCCGACCGGAAAATCCCGCGGCAGGTGGGAGTCTTCTACGATCGAAGTCGACAAGCTGCCGAAGCCGTTCGCACAGGTGAAAAGGGCGCTGATCGGCAAGGAGGAGGGCGACTTCCGCGGGATCGACGCGCTCCTGGAGGGCATGGGCGGAAGGATGATGGAAGGCATCGGAGCCAACCTCGCGATTGCCGTGTCGGAAGCTGTCATCCGCGCGGCCTCCAAGAACAACGTCTTCAAGCTGCTTAACCCGACGGCACGCTTCGTCCCGTTCCCCATGGGGAACGTCGCAGGGGGCGGCGCGCACGGCGGGGGGACCGACATACAGGAGTTCCTGGTCATACCGCGGGGCGTGAAGGACATCGAAGAGGCGATAATGACGAACTTCGAGATGTGGAAGGATGTCGGGAACGCGCTCGAATCACAGGGACGGAACGACGAGGGAGCCTGGGTCTCGTACAAGACCGACCTGAAGACGCTCGACATCGTGTGCGACGTTGCGAACAATTACAACGCGTCCGTCGGAATCGACATGGCGGCCTCACAGTTCTATATCAAAGGAAAATACGTCTACACGAAGATGGACAGGAACATGGACCCGGGAGACCAGCTCGACTTCGTGAAGGACCTGATCAAGAACTACGGGCTCGTGTACGTGGAGGACCCGTTCCATGAGAACGACATTGACAACTTCGCCGAGCTGACGCGAAAGGTCAATTGCATAATATGCGGCGACGACATCTACGGCTCGCAGCTGTTCCGCCTCAACGAGGGCGCGGAAAAGAAGGCGAGCAACGCCATACTTCTCAAACCCGACCAGGCGGGGACCGTGTCCCGCGTGCTTGACATCGCCAAGGTAGCGAAGGCAAACGCCATGCAGTGCATCGTCTCCCACAGGTCGGGCGAGACCACGGACAGCTTCATCGCCGACCTTGCCGTCGGCATCGAGGCGCCCCTGATAAAGTGCGGAATAACTGGCGGCGAGCGCGTGGCGAAACTCAACCGCCTGATGGAAATATGGGCCAACATAGCCGGCTGGCGCACCCCGAGGATGGCGGAACTCAAAATTTAAATAGTTCTCAGCACAAGAGACAGTGGGTGGTTTGTATAAAGATGTTCGTAATCGGGACGGCCGGCCAGATAGGCTGCGAGCTCGTGATGGAACTGCGCGCCAAGTACGGAAACGAGAACGTCGTTGCCGGAGTCCACAAGACGCCCCCGAGCGACGAGGTAAAGGGATCCGGCCCTTTGGAAACGGTCAATGCTTCTTCAAAGGAGGACATCGAACGGGTCGTGAAAAAGCACGATATCGGGACGGTCTTCCATCTGGCTTCCCTTCTGTCCGCGGCAGGCGAAAAGAACCCTGATCTTGCATGGAACGTGAACATGAGCAGCCTGAAGAACATACTTGACATCGCCAAGGCGAGCGGTCTCAAGGTCTTCTGGCCGAGCTCGATAGCCGCTTTCGGTCCGACGACGCCCAGGGAGAACACTCCGCAACGGACGGTCCTTGAGCCGAACACCATGTACGGGATCACGAAGGTCACCGGCGAGCTCCTGTGCAACTACTACTTCGAGAAGTTCAACGTCGACGTCCGCAGCGTGCGGTACCCGGGAATAATAAGCTACAAGACCCTTCCTGGAGGCGGAACCACCGATTACGCCGTTGAGATATTTTACGAGGCGCTAAAGGCGGGCGCTTACAAGTGCTTCCTGAAGAAAGATTCGATGCTCCCGATGATGTACATGCCCGACGCCATCCGCGCCACGATCGAGCTCATGAACGCGCCCAAGGAGTCGGTCAAGATTCGGACGAGCTACAACCTGGCCGCTGTGAGCTTCTCGCCGGAGGACATTTACAAGGCGATAAGGAAGCGCATGCCCAACTTCAAGATAACGTACGAGCCGGACTTCAGGCAGAAGATAGCGGACTCGTGGCCGAAGTCAATAGACGATTCGGCGGCAAGGAAGGACTGGGGCTGGAAACACCAGTTCGGGCTCGACGAGATGACCGTGGACATGCTCGAACACCTGAAAGAACGCCTCAATGCCTGATTTCAGAAAGGCATTTAAACCTTAAGTTTATATAATCTCAAATCACAGAGTGGTTATTATGACACAGGAACAGTACCTTTCGGCCGGCGCGCACATCGGCATGAAGCAGCAGACAAAGGACATGAAGAAGTTCGTCTACAAGATACGGGGGGACGGGCTCGCAATACTGGACGTGCAGAAGATAGACGAGCGCGTCAAGATAGCCGCGAAGTTCCTTTCAAAGTTCAACCGGATAATGGTCGTCTCGCGTAAGCCGACGGGGCAGAAGGCCGCCGTGCGCTTCTCGGAGGCCGTGGGCGGAAAGGCGGTCATAGGAAGGTTCCTTCCAGGAATAGTCACCAATCCTTCTTTCAAGGAATACTGGGAGCCGGACGTGCTCCTCGTGACTGACCCGCTGATAGACAAGCAGGCGGTGTCCGAAGCGGTAAAGATGAGGAAGCCGATCGTGGCCCTGTGCGACACGTTCAACGAGACCGTGAACGTCGACCTTGTCATACCGTGCAACAACAAGGGAAGGAAGTCGATAGCCATAATCTACTGGATGCTCGCGAAGGAGATCCTGGCACTGCGCGGGGCGCCCGAAGCTGACTTCACGGCGAAGCCGGAGGACTTCGAGGCGGAAGAGGACATGAGGGAAAGGTCAGACAGGCCGGAAAGGTCGGAAAGGTACTAATTTAAACTACCGTTCTAAAATAGTAGTGATGACGACGGACAAGGTCATACTGAAGCACGCGCTTCTGAACGCCAAGGACTTCGGCCAGGCCAGGGAGAGCTCCGTCCTGGGGAAGGTCATAGCCGAGAAGCCCGAGCTCAAGAAGGACATGAAGGCGCTCATGAAGCAGATCGGCGAGGCTGTCAAGAAGGTCAACGGGATGAAGCCCGAGGAGCGCGAGCGCGAACTCAAGAAGTTCGGCAAGATCGAAAAACCCGAGCAGGCCCAGAGGGAGGGTCTCCCGCCGCTGCCGGGCGCGATCAACGGCAAGGTCGTCACGCGGTTCGCTCCGGAGCCCAACGGCTACATGCACCTCGGGCATCTGAAAGCATCGCTTCTGTCCTTCCTGTATGCCAAGATGTACAAAGGGAAGATGTTCCTGAGGTTCGAGGACACGAACCCAAAGAAGGAACGCAAAGAGTACTACGAGGCGATACGTGCCGACCTGAAGACCTTCGGAATCAAGTACGACAAGGAAGTCATCGAATCTGATCATATGGAGCTTTTCTACAAGAAGGCGGAGGAGCTGATACGCAGCAACATACTTTACGTCTGCACTTGCCCGCAGGAGACGGTCGCAAAGCTCAGGGAAATGGGTCGCGGATGCGACTGCAGGGACCAGGATGCTGACAACAACCTCGTGCTCTGGAAGCAGATGCTGGAGAGCGGCAAGGAGGGCGAATCGATGGTACGAATGAAAACGGACGCGGCCGACCCCAACCCTGCCCTGCGCGACCCGAGCATGCTCCGAGTGGTCGACGCCGTCCATCCGCTGCAGGGCAAGAAGTACCGCGTGTACCCGCTCTACGACTTCGCCTGCACAATAATGGACCACGAACTGGGCGTCACGCACGTGCTGCGCGACAAGGGCTTTGAGAACGACGCGGTCATACAGGGAATGCTCTATAATCATTTCGGCTGGAAGCAGCCGATAAACATCCAGTTCGGCCGCATGAAGAGCGTCGCAGGAATACCGATGTCGAAGAGGAAGATACGCATCATGATAGACGAAGGCAAGCTCACGGGGTTCGACGATCTGCGGATTCCCACGCCGAGGAACCTCATGAAACGCGGATTCAGGCCGGAGGCGATAAAGCGACTCATCGAGGAGATCGGCCCGAGCAAGAACGACATAACCGTACAGATGGACGCATTCGAATCATACAATCGCCAGATTATTGACAAGGACTCGAACCGCTATTTTTTCGTGGCCGAGCCTGTCGAAATCACGCTCAGCAAGATCCCTGCGAAAAGCATCAAGGCGCCGCTCTACCCAGGCAAGCGCAGATTCAGGAAGATACCTGTGACGAAAAAGGTATTCATCGACAAGACCGATTTCGTGGCAAACCGCGGCAAGGAGGCGCGCCTCATGCACATGGCGAACTTCATCATCGACAAGAAGGCGGCTTACACCGGCATGCCCAACAAGGACATACCCAAGATACACTGGGTGCCTGCGAAGAACGTCAAGGTCAGGCTCATGATGCCTGACGGGCGCGTGCTGAACGGCGTGGCCGAGCCGGACGTGAAGAACGTCAAACCGGACCAGACGGTCCAGTTCGAGCGCATCGGCTTCGCCCGCTGCGACAGCAAAGGGATTTATTATTTCGCACACAAGTAGGGTTAAATAGTTTCTGACACAATATTCAAAGAGGTTTATGATATGCCTGCTCAAGGATGCCCGAACTGCAAAAAAGTAATCGACATAGACGGATTTGTGGAAAATCCGGACACATTGTACATCTGCGAATGCGGCAAAATATATGACATGCCGGAGTTCTTTCATCTCGAAGAGGTGCCGAAGGACGAAGTGGACCTTTCAGGGCTCGAGGGCCAGTTCCCGATTCCCGGGCCGAGGCGCATTTCTGAATACGGCAGCAACGGCCTTCACATAAGAAAGGACCGATGGAAACCGAAAGCAACGGCGTAATCATTATGATAGAGGCCGAGATAAGGAGTTTCGTTTCAAGGGATCAGTTCAAGAGCCTTCTTGATTTCATGAACGGGAAGGCGAAACTCGTCAAGGACGACTACCAGGAGACGTTCTATTTCTCAGGTGACGCGGACCTGCGCATACAGCGCTCGAACATCTATGCGAAGATGTGGCTGAAAGGCGGGAAGCTCCACGACGAAGCGCGCGAAGAAATCGAAATCAAGGTGCCACGCGAGGACTTCGAAAAGCTCGAAAGACTGTTCACGAGCATCGGCTTCGAAGTCATTATCAAGTGGTTCCGCGAACGAAAACAGTTCGACTGGAAAGGAATAAAGGTGTGTCTCGATTACACGCGGGGTTACGGCTGGATCATAGAGCTCGAGAAGCTCACGACCGATGCGAACAGGGAGAACGCGCTCGTTGAGCTGAAGGAAGCCATGGCAGAGCTCGGCGTCGAGATAACGCCCAAGGCGGAGTTCGACCAGGCATTCGCAAACTACAAGCAGAACTGGAAAACGCTCACAGCTTCATGAACTCTTTATAGATGAAAAAAACTCATCTATTATCTTCTTTGCTTCCTCAACCGTCTGATATTCCCTTACTACCAGGTCCGGACAGCCTGATATCATTGCAGACAGCTTCTTTCCATTTTGCGGTCTGTACAGGCAGAGGATATCTTTACCCAGCTCCACGGCATCTCGTATCTCATACCCGACGCCAGTGCTCGGTATTGAAACATCGGCAATGAAAACATCGGACTTTGCAATCCAATTCATATCCCTGTCATGGATGAATTTGTCGTTCGGCCCGTCCTCTTCCCCACGGACAGTGACCTTCTTGTCGCCTATGTGCTCTGTAAGGACCTCACCATACTTTTTAAGATGACCTATTATTTCGGCGTAAATTCCTACATCCTCCCTGCCTGCACGGATTGAGCCCGCAAAATATATCTCCATACAGTGCTTTAGTTTAGAAACCTTTAAATACTTTCCAACCAAGCTCTTCTAAAGAATAGATGACGAAATGAACCGAAAAAAAGATGAGGTGATTTGATGGACCAGGAAAAGGTTCTTCAGGCAGTAGAGCTTGCCAAGAGCACGGGCAAGGTAAGGATAGGAACTAACGAAGCCACGAAAGCCGTTGAAAGGGGGATAGCTAAGCTGATTGTTGCGGCGAACGACGTGCAGCCGAAGGAAGTCGTGATGCACCTAAAGCCGCTCTGCGAGGAGAAGAAGATACCCTTCGCGACAGTCAACGCCAAGCTCGACCTCGGACGGGCAGCAGGCATCGAAGTTCCGACCGCGGCCATTGCAGTGATAGAGGCAGGCGACTCAAAGAAGCTCATTGATGAAATAGCCAAGGGATAAAAGATGGCAGAACAGACCGAAGCAGTACCAGCTGAGATAATGCAGATACTCGGACGGACGGGCATCAAGGGAGTCACGCAGGCAAGGTGCAAAGTCCTTGAAGGCAGGGATGCCGGCAAGGTCCTTGTCAGGAACATACTCGGGCCCGTCAAGGTAGGGGACATACTCATGCTGCGCGAGACTGAAATGGAAGCTTCGGGCGGAATGGACAGGGGCGGTCGCTGATGGTGAAGTGCACGTTCTGCAAGGGGGATATTGAGCTCGGAACCGGGACGATGTACGTCAAGAACGACGGGAAGATATTTTACTTCTGCTCCAGCAAGTGCCACAAGAACACCATGAAGCTCAAACGCAATCCCGCGAACGCCAAATGGGTCACGAAGAAATGAATCATTCGAAAAGCTGCTGATTTTTCATCTGGCGGTTAATAAATGATCTGTGGCTTCTTCCTTTCTTTCCCATATTTCTCATTCTTCTACGCTGCCTTCCGTTCATGTAGAGCATTTCCTCTATCTTTACGAGCCTGTCTTCCAGCTCCTCGCTCGTGAAGTCATCCCTTTCGAGGTTCTTGAGCTCCCGCTTTATTTTGCTCGACATCTCCCTGGCCTCCGTCCACTTGCCCTTTGAAAAGATGCCCATCTCCTTGCCCATCTCGTAGGCGACGTTCCTCTCGAGGTTCTCCACGGTCAATTGGACCTCTGCGCGGGAAAAGTCGTGCATCGAACCAAGTATTTCACGTACGTCCGGAAGGGCATCATCCTCTATATAATATCCCCTCATCCCGAGGTGGCTCGGCTCGTAGAACCATATGGAATCGGTCTGCATCTTTGCCTTTATCTTTCCGCCGAAATAGTACCTGTTGTACGGGACCTTCTGGTACGCCAATATCGTCCTCAGCTCGTTGATATGCTCCTGGTTCCTTGTGAGATAAAGTATTTTGGAGTGCCTTTCGTCGGAAAGCACGGCCCTCGTGACTATCCCCTGGGCGAGGCACTTCTCCCTTTCAGGGCCCATCTCGCCCTGCGGCAGGTCGTTAAAAATCCGAAGGACTGCCGGATTCGTTATCATCATTTTCGGGAATTTTGACGTTTTTTCAACTTCCTCATGGTAATTGCGCCTATCCGAGCCGTCCATCTTGCCCTTTATGTAGTCTCCGAGCTGTTCATTCCTTATCCTTATGAAAAGGCAGTTTGATTCGTACCTTTTTCCCCTAACCACCTTGCTGTGCTTGTACGAAACCGACGCGCGACATATTCCGACCAGCCTGAGAAGGTCCTCCTGATCGGCGAGCCTGAGCTTGCTGAAATTGAAATGTTCGCCGTTCCATGCGTACCCAAAAGTCGTCTCTTCAGCATCGTACGTCATTCCCTCCACCTTGCTGACGACTTTCGGCATTCACAATAAACCGCTATAAAAGGATAAATATCAGAACGTCGGCTCGAAGAAATTAAGCGCGCCCTTGCACGCGGTCGGTTTGATGCGCTCAGCGTCCTTAAGGACAAAACCGTAGCACGGGTTCTTGAACCACTCGGGGCCTGCGAGATGTTTGTCCCTGTCACGAAGGAACTCATCCAAGCCCGTGTACTTCTTGACTTCCACAAGAACTGCTGTCCCGACTATGGCCCTTGTCGGGAACTCGCTTTTCTCGGTTCCAGAGGCATGCACGTAGAACTTTCCGCGGAACGACGTGTTCCACTTGCGGACCTCTATCGTCTTCCGCCCGCTGACCACGTGCTCGGCCCACGGCTGTTTCAGGCTCAGTGCTTTCATTGTGACACGCTCTTACCCCTAAAGGGTGCGGCTTCTTGCTTCACCGACGGAACTTCGTTCCATCTCTGACAAGCGTTACTTTCCGCCTGTCCGGCGGTAGCTCTTTTGAGTATGTTTATCGCGGCGTTCAAATCTCTGTCGATGCTTAGACCGCATTGCGGGCAATTGTGCATCCTTTCGCACAACTCCTTGTCCACGAGTGTCCCGCAGCAACTGCACAATTTCGTAGTGTTCTTCGGATCCACGAACACGACCTGGCAACCAGCCTCTTCCGCTTTGTAGCCGAGCATATTCGCGAATGTCCCCCACCCTGCATCGTTGATTTGCTTGCCGAATATTTGTGTCGACATTTCTTGAGAGGCAAGCTTCTCGAGTGCTATGAAGGAATAATCATTGACCAGAATCGTGGATGTCTTGTGAAGGAAGTCCGCTCTTGCATCGGCGATCTTCTCATGCATCCGTGAGACTTTCACTTTTGCCCTGCTTCTATTGACACTTCCTTTCTTCTTGGCTGATAACTTTCGTTGCCTCTTCGCGAGCTCCTCCTCGTATTTCTTGAAATGCCTTGAATTGGCTATCGCCGTTCCATCCGACAGCATCGCAAACGTCTTCAGGCCGAGATCTATTCCGACTGCATCTCCGCCATTGCTTCTCGGAATCGGCTTGTTCTGCTCGACGCAGAACGTGGCGAACCATTTGCCCGAAGACTCTCGCTTCAGGGTCAGAGTTTTTATATTGCCCTCCATCTCTCGATGTTTCTTGATTGATATTTCCCCGAACGGGGTGACTTTCAGTTTCTTATCGAGTTCGAATCCAGCTTGCGGATAATTCAAACTCTTCATTCGGTCTATGTTCTTGAAGCGCGGATAGCCGCATTCCTTGCCTTGCTTTCTCATTTTGACCATGCGCCACAATGCTTTCTGAAGTCTATGGGAAAGTGTCTGAGCTACTTGAGAATATAATTCGGTTCCTTTGACTAATTTCTGCATCTCGTTCCTCGTCAGAAACTTCTTTTCGGCATCATACTTTTTCTGATTGGCTTCGAGAAGCATATTCCACATATTCTTCTCTACCCACAGATGATCTTTCATCTGTATTTCCTGTCTCTTCGACGGATAGAGTCTGAATTTGTAGGTTCTCATTTTCTTACCTTTCTGACTCTTTTCTTGTTCCAATATGGAGATTTACACTTTGGACATTGTTTAGGTTCCCGATGCGTTGCCCACTTATGAAAACACCTGTTACATTCGACTATCCTTATATCCATACTAATATTATGTATGCTCATACTTATAAATTCATCGCTTCTTGTGTTCGCTCTCATCCCACCCATAAATGGCGTGAAATTTCCCGCTCACACAAAGTTAAATACTTCTGTCCCAAAAGATTTATCGTGAGGGGTTATGCTGCGACAACCTATAGTCTGTGTGCTCGGGCACGTCGACCACGGCAAGACGACGCTACTGGACAAGATAAGGGAGAGCGCTGTCGCTGAGAAAGAGGCAGGCGGAATAACCCAGGCCATCGGTGCGACCGAGATACCTCTTGAGACCGTCAAGGGAATATGCGGCCACCTTCTCGAAAAACTCCACATCAAGATAGACGTGCCGGGACTCCTGTTCATAGACACGCCGGGCCACGAGGCCTTTACGTCGCTGAGGAAACGCGGCGGAGGCGCAGCCGATCTGGCCATTCTTGTCATCGACATCAACGAGGGCTTCCAGCCGCAGACGGACGAATCGCTGACGTTTCTCAAGGAATTCAAGACGCCGTTCCTCGTGGCCGCCACGAAGATAGACAAGACCGAGGGATGGAAGAAGCACGAGGGGAAGTGCTTCCTAGAGAGCTTCGAGGAGCAGCCCCAGCACGCCAAGGACGAGCTCGAAAAGAAGGTGTACCGCCTGGTCGGGCAACTGGACGAACGGGGCTTCCAGTCCGAAAGGTTCGACCGCGTGAGCGACTTCACGAAGCAGATAGCCATCGTGCCGTGCTCGGGTATAACCGGCGAAGGGGTCGCCGACATGCTCATGGTCATAGCGGGCCTTGCGCAGGCATACCTGAAGGACCGCCTCGAGATAAAGAGCGAGATCGGCCGCGGCTCGGTCCTGGAGGTCAAAGAGCTGCACGGGCTCGGGATGACGCTGGACATCATACTTTACGACGGGGAGATCAGGAAGGGCGACACGCTGGTCATAGGATGCCACGACATTGTCACGACGAAGATACGGGCACTGCTCAAGCCGAAGCCCCTCAGGGAGCTGCGCGTCGAGAAGGAGTTCGAGCACGTCGACAGGGTCACGGCAGCTGCAGGAATCAAGGTAGCTGCGCCGGGGCTCGAGAACGTCACGGCAGGCTCGCCGCTGATAGCGGTACGGAAGGAATCGGATGTCGCCGAGGCGAAGAAGGAGCTCGCATCCGAGGTCTGTTCCGTCGAGTTCGAGGCCGACAAGGAGGGCGTGATACTGCGCGCGGACACGCTCGGCAGCCTGGAGGCGCTGATACACATCATGCAGAAGGAGGGCATCGACATCCAGAAGGCCGAGGTCGGGCCGCCAACCAGGAAGGACCTGCTGAAGATGGAGAGCATAAGCGACCCGCTCAAGAAGGCGATATTCGTCTTCAACGTCCCTGTTCCGCAGGAAATAATGCAGGAAGCCAAGGACAAGAGCATCAAGATAATTTCCAACAACATAATCTACCGCATATTCGAGGAGCACGAGAAGTGGCGGGCCGAGGAGGGCGAGCGCATACGCAAGGCCAAGCTCGAGTCCATAACCATGCCGGGACGCGTGCTGCTTCTCAAGGGCTTCGTGTACCGCGCGAATGATCCGGCCGTCGTCGGCGTCGAAGTCATGGAAGGCGAGATAAGGCCGGGCGTGCGCCTTCAGAAGAACGGAAAGGAGGTCGGCCGCATCAAAGAGCTTCAGGTGGAAAACCAGACCATACAAAAGGCGACCAAAGGCGAGCGTGTCGCCGTTTCTATAACCGGCCCGACCGTGGGCCGCCAGATAAAGGAGGGGGACACGCTGGATACGGTCATCCAGAAGAACGACCTGCGCGTGCTCGAGGAGCTCGGCATGCCCGAGGCGGGCCTTGCCAGGGAAATGGTCACCAAAAAGAAGTCCGAATAATCCACCCCTATAAATCCTTTTATTCCCAATAGTTTTTCTGATGGCATGTACCAATGCACCACTTCTGACCTGAGGAAGGCGGCCCGAAAGGTTCTAGAAGAGAACATGGGCATGACGGAGGACTGCGGACTTTTCATTCTTTACGAGGACTGCACCGCCAGCATAGCAAAGGCGTACGTGCATACTGCTAATAAGATGTGCGGCAACGTCTGCTCTGTGAAGATAGATAAGGACAGGGCATCGCTGCATCCGGACAGGTTCGGCGAGTACAAGGACGCCATAGACGCATGCTTCGACGGGCTGGAAGACGGCCAGAAGGTGGCGCTTACGCCGGTACAGCAGCGCCCGGAAGAGGTAGGTTTCAGGATAAAGCTCATAGACTACCTGACAGGCCACTTCGGCAAGACAAATCACACCCACAGGGGCAGGCTCGGCCACCAGCCGGGCATAAACGAGAGGATGATGATGGGGCCGATGACGGCCGATTACAGGCAGGTCGCAAAGGATGCCAAGGTGCTGTACCAGCTCATCAAGGACGGCAAGAAGGCGCGCCTGAGGGGCCCGAACGGAACCGACCTTGAGATAGGGCTTCCCGGCCCGAGATACTGGGAGAAGGACGACGGCATGATAATGAAGCCGGGCGCGTTCGGCAACCTGCCCGCGGGCGAGCTGTTCTGCCATCCTGTGCCGGAGAGAACGAACGGAATTCTTGTTTTCAGCAGCGTGACAGGAATAGGCAAGCCGCCCAAGCCCGTCAGGCTTGAGTTCAAGAAAGGGATGGTGGTGGGCGTCGAAAGCAGCAATTCGGACGAGGCCGTCGATTACCACAACAACCTCGTCAATAAAGAGTTCGGCAACGGCAAAAAGAGCATGCACAGGAGGACCATCGGCGAGCTGGGCATAGGGCTGAACCCCATGGCAAAGCTGTCCTACCCCGAGCGCTGCGAGGACGTCAAGGAGATGCTCGAGGCCGAGAAGGTCATGGGCACGGTCCACGTGGCCACCGGGCAGGGCAGGAAGAACAGGTCGGACACGCACGTCGACTACCTGATAGAGAACCCCATTCTTGAGGTGGATGACATGATGATAATCCTCGACGGGAAGCATGCCTGGAAAGGCGAGTTTTAGAATCAGACAGAAAATATCTTCTTTTCCTCAATTGCCGCCTCTATGTCCTCGGCCTTTATTATGTCATGTCTCGCGCATTCTTCCATGCGCTCTGCCAGCTTCCTCTTCTGCTCCTCTTTCACGCCTTCTATGTAATCCCCTGTGCAGTGGTCCGAGCAGACTATGAAATCGCATGAGAACCCCTTCCACACGAGCGTTCCAAGGTCCTCCACGAACTGCGCTATTCTATCGGCCCTGGTCGAGCGCTTAATCACGGACGATATGTCCACTTTTTTCCTTTCCGCAGGTTCCTCGGAAATAACCAGTCTGGAGAACTCCCCAGCGATGTCGAAGGCCTTCTTTTGAGGCATTGTGAAGGTCATGCTTTCGCGGTGCAGGTCGCGGTCGAAGGCGTAGAACCATCCGACCGTATAACCATCTATGTGCGCGCCGTTGTACACACCCTTAGCAAGTATATTTAACTCGGGCATGGCATTCTCGCTGCTGTCTTCGCAAAAGTAGCAGAGATCGTATGGCCATGAGCAAGGCTTCTTTTGCAACACCCTGAAACGCAAGCCGAACTCGGAATCCAGCTTCGGTGCGGTCATGTATGTTACCCCGAATTCGTCCCCCTCAACCTTGCATCCCATCTTTTCGGTAATCTTCTGGAAGTCCTTAGGAACAACCATCCGCGACGTTCCAGGCTCATATTCTACCGCCTGATAAAGCCCTGTAAAGAATTCTGAGACCGATTTTTTGAGCTCGTCCACTGCCCTATGCAGTTTCTGCTCTTCCTGCTGTTCCTTATAACGGCTGTATTGCTCTTCCATGTCAGTCAACATGCGGTCGCCAGGTTCTGCCATGACAAAGGGTTAGGCTGCAAAAGGATTTAAGCGCATCCCAGGAACGTTTAAATACTTTGTTTCTGAATAAGGTCGTATCCTGGCTGTGAACCGTTATAGCGGGAATTGCTGGGGGAGATGATATAGATGCCGAAGATACGATTAGTGATTTCAGAGCCCAAGACACGGAAGACCGTGCAGGTGGAAAAGGACGAGCTTCCTTCTTTGATTGGCCTCAAGATAGGAGACACTTTTGAGGGAACGGTCGTCGGACTGGGCGGGTTCACGCTCGAGATAACGGGCGGAAGCGACACGGACGGGTTCCCGATGAGACCGGAGGTCCTCGGAGCCGTGAGGAAGAAGATACTCCTTGCAAGCGGACCGGGATACAGGCCGAAGAAGAAGGGGATACGACGGAGGAAGTACGTCCGCGGAAACACCCTGTCCGAATCCATAACCCAGATAAACGTCAAGGTCGTCGAGGGCGAAGGCGATGTCGGAACCATCCTCGGGATAAAGCCCAAGGAAAAGGCCGAGAAGAAGCCTGAAGAGGAGAAAAAATGATGGAAAAGTGGAACGACTTTATTAAATTCATAGAAGATGTCAAAGCCGGAGCTCTTGCCACGGTAGACGGGGACAAACCACAAGTCAGGGCAGTGGTCTTTGTTCCGCTTGGAGAAGAAGGTGTAGTTTATACAACAACAGATTGCAAGAGCAGGAAGATGCACCAAATAAGGAAGAACCCCAATGTAAGCCTGTTCATCTGGAAAGAGCGCAAATTCTTCAGGGGCGAAGGAAAAGCAGAGGTATCTGAAGATTTGGACTTAAAGAGAAAGATTCTGGAGAAAAATCCAAGGTGGAAAAAATATTACCCTCTTGGCCCCAAGGACCCGAGCTATTGTCTGATAAAAATAAGGGTCACCAGACTTGAAACCGAGGAGGGGTGAGCAGAAATCACAATAAGCCCGAAGCTCATACCCGAGGTCAACATCGGAACGGCCGGTCACGTGGATTCCGGCAAATCGACGCTGGTCGAGGCAATCACGGGCAAGTGGCCTGCCGTGCATTCTGAAGAGCTCAAGCGCGGGATTACCATCAAGCTCGGCTACGCGGACGCGACCATCTACCGATGCAAGAAGTGCAAAAGGTTCATGACCTCTGACAAGTGCCTGAGCTGCGCCGAGGTCTGCGAGGCGGAACGAACCGTGAGCTTCGTCGACGCTCCGGGGCACGAGACGCTGATGGCGACGGTCATCGCAGGCGCGAGCCTCATGGACGGGGCGATACTGATCATAGCAGCCGACGAGAAGTGCCCCCAGCCGCAGACCGTCGAGCACCTGACGTCACTCGAGATCGCGGGAATAAAGCACATAGTCATAGCGCAGAACAAGGTGGACCTCGTGACGCCCGAACGGGCGCGCGAGAGCTACAGCGAGATAAAGGCGTTCATCAAGGGAACGATCGCCGAGAAGGCGCCGATCATCCCGGTCTCTGCGCAGAAGAAGATAAACATAGACCTCATGCTTGATGCGATACAGGAGCACATCCCGACGCCTGAAAGGAAGACGGGCGATGCACGGATGTACATCGTGCGCTCGTTCGACGTGAACAAGCCCGGCACGGATATCAAGAAGCTCCACGGCGGGGTCATAGGGGGCGCGATAAAGCAGGGCGCCCTCAAGGTCGGCGACGAGATCGAGATACGGCCCGGCGTAAAGGTCGGGGAGAAATGGCAGACGCTGAAGGCCAATGTAGTGGGGCTTCAGAAGGCCGGGATGGACCTCGATGAGGCAGGCGCAGGGGGACTGCTCGGACTTATGACCACGCTGGATCCGGGCCTGACCAAGGCCGATTCGCTCAGCGGGAACGTGGCCGGAAAGAACCTGCCGCCGGTTCTGAACAGGCTGAGGATAAGGGCCAAGCTGTTCAAGGACCTGGTCGGGCGCGAGGGCAAGATAGACCCGATAAAGCTGGGCGAGCCGCTCATGATCAACGTGGGCACTGCCAGGACCATCGGAATGATAAAGTCGCAGAAGAAGGACACGGTCGAGATTGACCTGAAGCTGCCGGTATGCGCAGAAGCAGGGGAGCGAGCGGTCCTTTCGCGAAGGATAGGGGACCGCTGGAGGCTTATAGGCTTCGGCGACATCCAATAGAATTTTATACCACTTTCCACAAATCATGCTTATGTACTGCGAAAGGTGCGGGAAGCGCGAGGGGGAGTGGCAGTGCCAGGTCTGCAGGAGGGTCATCTGCTCCCAGTGCGCAAGGCCGACGCCGGGGGGCGTCTTCTGCGCAGACGACGCACCGAAGAAGGAGGTAGGAAGCGCGCCCTCCGAGCGGTTCGCGAGGCCCGAGGGCAGCAATCCGGCGCGCACGCTGTTCTTCACGCTCCTCGTCCTCACGCTGGGCGTGGCAGGCATACTTTTCGTCGCGGACAGGTTCATCTTCAACACGAGCATCGCCCAGGTCAGCGGCCTTGTCGGCACGTTCAAGAACGTAGGGACCATGATAATGGCCGGCCTGGCGGCGCTGACGGCGCTCATGTTCATCGCATACATGCTCACGAGGCGGAAATAAGATTTATATGCCGCCGAGCACAATAAATTAACCTAGGGGTCAAAATGAAGAAAACGCTGGTTTTGTTGGTCGCGCTGGCTTTCGCATGCATGCCCGCTCTTGCGGCAAACTTCAGCATGAGCGCGCCGCTGTCGATTGAGACGTTCGCGGGCGACCCTATCTCCTTCAACATAGAAGTGACAAACAACGGCCCAGTGACAGAATACTACTCGATTTCCATGTGGAGCGAGGGAGGTTCGCTCGCCTGGGTCACGTACGGCGCAACGATAATCCAGATCAACCCCAGCAGCACCGGGACCATACCCATGACAATAAGCCCGCCCGCAAATACTCGGGCCGACACCTATTCCTACAGGATATCCGCGGCAGCGTCGTCCTCCGGCGACAAGGTCACGCAGAACATACTGCTTTCTGTCAGGCAGAAGCTGACCGCAGGCGCAGTCAAGAAACTCGCGCTAACCTGCACGAGCTGCGTGGACGAGATCGGAGCCACGATGGATGTCGAGAACGTCGGGACGGCGATCCTCAATGACGCGAAGGTCGTGCTGACCGCTGGCCCGCTCGGAAAGGAGCTGATTGTCGGGCAGATAAACAGCAAGGACGTCAAGAGCGCAAGCTCATCGTTCTCGCTGAAGGGCCTGGAACCCGGCGACTACCTGGTCACGGCGGAGCTGTTCGCCAATGCCAAGAGCCTGGACAAGGTGACGCAACCGTTCACCATACCGGTCGTCCAGAACATAGTCTACGACAAGAGCGTGTCACTGACGCCATTGGGCAGGTTCACGACGCTGAAGGCGACGAACAACGGAAACGACGACGACACGGCCGAGCTCAAGAGCAGCGTGCTCGAGCAGTGGTGGATAAGCTACTCCGGTCCCGCCCCGACGTCGAAGGGCGAGGAGTGGCAATGGGACAGGACCGTTGCTGCCGGAAAGACCATCGAACTGGCCATCTCTGAATACTACTGGCCGGTCCCGGCCGGAATAATCATCATAGCTGCGCTGGCGCTGTTCTTCTACATGCGCTCCGTGGCGGTCACGATAAACAAGAGCGTCTATTCGCGCGGAGAGGACATCTACGGCGTGTCCCTGGTCGTCAAGAACAAGGGCAAGCCGGTGGAAGGCACGATTGTCCGCGATGTCGTCCCTGACGGGTACGAGATCAGCGGCCAGTTCGAGACCATCAAGCCCATAATGAGGAAGGTGGCCGAAGGGACGGAACTGTTGTGGAAGATGGACGTGCTGCCGACGGGCGAGGAGCGCATACTGCACTACAGGGTGAAGGCGACGCCTTATGCCAAGCCGGTGCTTCCGAAGGCGGTGGTCCGCGGCAGGAGGGGAGGCGCAATGTCCACGGTGACGTCCTCGGCGGTCGGTGTGCCGCTCAGCAAGGAAAGGAAGATCAAGGTAGGCTTTGAGTAAAGCATAAATATCGTTCTCGCTCAATAATCCTTAGCCCGACTTAGCTCAGTTTGGTAGAGCGATCGGCTGTAGACCAACGCGCTCAGCGTTGTCATTTAGCAGTTGCTCAGAAACCGATAGGTGGCCGGTTCAAATCCGGCAGTCGGGACCATTCTCCCTAACATTTAAATACCTTCAGAATCGTAAGTTTGATTGGTCAACGGCCAAAGAGGAGTGGTAAGACCCGTTCCCGTTCCGAACACGGTAGTGAATCGCTCCATCGATCTGGCCTGTACTGCGGAAAACGCGGGAAAACCAGGACGCTGTTGACCACTACTTCATTCTCAGGTATATCAGCAGCAGAAGGTATGTCATCACTATCTCAGGTCCTGACATCTGCATGCTGCAGCAATACCCGAGCGCAAAGAAGATTATCAGCATGACAGCGAGGGCGGTTATTATCTGCCCTGCAATCCCCGACTTTTTGCGCGCTACTCTTTGTCTTGGCATGGCAATATTTCATCCTGCCGGAATATAAACTTTTATAAATGGGCTTCAACAGACTATTACCATGGCAAAGAGGCGTGCTAAGGCGGAAGTGCCGAAGGCGAGGAACCGCGACCTGCTGGAGTTCGTGACAGGCATGTGCATCGTCTTCACCGCTACCGCGACGGTCGTGACGGTCATCTACAACCTGCTGCTGCTTTCGTTCATCATGGGGATACTGACGCTGATGCTTGCCATGCTTCTGATTTTCTTCGGGCGCGTCGGATAAAGCATATTTAAATGATTGACTCACAATTCTCTAGTTATGCTCGGGTAGTATAGTGGTCTAGTATCCCGGCCTGTCGAGTCGGGGACCTGGGTCCAAATCCCAGCCCGAGCGCCATCACGCTTTTGCAGAAATCAATTCATCTTCGTAAGACGCGGCGTCAAATATTATTTCGACTTCCTTTCCGAGCTTTTCCAGCCCCTTCTTCACGCCAGGAATGTGCCCCGCCCCGAACACGGCAAGACCCGGGCCTTTCTTAACCATCTTCCTTACCCACGCCCTCTCCCTCTTCTTGTGCATTATGTCCTTATTACAGGCATCTTTGGATTCGAGTATTTCACTGTAAGCCGGCACGCCCTCGTCAAGGTGGACTACCTTTTCCACAATGCCAGAATAGAAATCCCTGACATCGTCAATGCATCCTTCTTTGGTGCCCTCTAGATACAGCACCTCCAACGGGGGCATTGCTAACATTATGGCAGCTTTGATTTCTTCCTGGCATCTTTTCACCACTGCGGCCTTGGCGCAGCACTTCTTTACAGCATCGCGGAGCATGCGTACCTTCTCGGATTCTTCTATCTCAGTCCACGCAATCGTCCTTGATGCGCTTTCCTCCAATCTGCGGGCCTCCTTGGCAAAATCGTCATACAGCTCGGGGTGCATAACTTGTGTTTGTTCATACTTTTCGGTCAGATCCTCCACAACAGATGCAACTTTACGGGCAAACGTCTCCCTATCGGCATCGCTTTCATCAGGCATGGTCCAATAGGCGCTTCCCGGTTCCAGGAGATATTTCGCCATCCGCGCTATTGCTGGAAGCAGCATCACCGTGTTCTGATCGTGGACCTCGCCTATTATCTGATATCTGTCCATATGATCACTTCAGCCTTCTGCCGGCAGAGGAACCTGGCTTCTAGCATCAAATATTATATCGACTTCCTCGCCGAGCTCCTCGAGCTTCTTCTTGATGCTGTCAATGTGATCTGCTCCGATTATGACTAGCCCTGGGCCTGCCTTGAACTTCTCCATCCAGGCCGCCTCCCTGTCCTCGGTCTTCCTTTCGGGATCGTAATCATCGTCGAGATAGGCAGGAACGTCCTTGTCAAGGAGGACTATCCTCTTTACGAAGTCCCGGGCGACGCCCCTGGCCTTGTCCATCAGCGAACAGAGGGTGTCGCCCTCTAAATATATCACTTCCGGCCTCGTGCTCGTTATCGTGTCTATCTCGAACTTCTGGCTCTTTTCCATGAGGGTGACGCCCCTGATATATTCGTTCGTGATATTGTTAATGTTACGTTCATACTCGGTCTCTTTATCATCATAGTTTTTCTGGTGTTCGGCAATGTCGTCAATCATCTTATTTATCTTGCACATCGCGGCTTCGTACTTTTCAGGGGCCTTTTCGCGCATCCCGCTCTCCTTAATTTCAGCGAGTATCGACCTGAGCTCTGTAAGAACCTCTAAATCGTAATCCATCGTCGAGGTGCCACGGTCGCCGTATACCGAAGCATCATCCAGCATACTCCCTATCCTAGGGCCTAGTAACACTACGTTCGGCATGTGCGTCTCGCCTATCAGTCTGTACATAGATACCCCTATATATTAGTCACTCTAAAGTAGTATATATAACTATGTTTTTGCCTGCTTCAGCTGTAAGATATTTAAGACAACGCATCCATCTTATCTTCGTGGGCCCGTAACTCAGTCTGGAAGAGTGCCGGCCTTTTATCGCAGGATAAAAGATTCGAGGGCTTATGCCCTGTGAGAGAAAGCCGAGAGCCGAGGGTTCAAATCCCTTCGGGCCCGCCATATTTTTCAAAAGTACGGCAAAAAGCGATATCTTTATAAATGTATGTAAGTAATAGAAACGGTAGCCCCCTCAAACTTCACTCACTACCTAGGGTGCTCTAAAACCTTCCGCGTTGCGGTGATTAAATAATGCCTGAGGAAATGCAATTCGACATTCTGAAGCACATCTCAGTTCCTAAGCATACAATAATAACGCCGGAAGAAATCAAGGCCATTCTCGACAAGTACAACATAATAGTCCAGCAGCTGCCGAAGATCAAGGCGCTCGACCCTGTCGTCAAGTCCATCGGGGCGAAGATCGGGGACGTCATAAAGATAGAGAGGTCGTCGCCGACAGCTGGGACGACGGTCTATTACAGGCTCGTCGAGAAGAAGTGATCCCATGTACGCATACACGATACTCAAGTCGTTCGCCGACGAGTTCGGCTTTGTCATGTTCCAGAAGCAGAGCTTCAGCAACTTCATCGAGCGCAGGCTCCAGAAGATAATGGACGAGATAGGCTCGATAGAACCGGAAGTGCCGGAAATAGGGGAGCTCGTGATCAAGTTCGGAAAGGTCGGGATCGGCAAGCCGAGCATACGCGAGGCTGACGGGACCATCAGGGACATCTACCCGACCGAGGCGCGCATTAGGGACCTGACATATGCCGCGCCGATCTACGTGGAGATGACGCCCGTCGTGAACAAGGTCGAGCAGGAGACCGTTTCCGTCAAGATAGGAGACCTGCCGATAATGATCAAGTCCGACTACTGCCCGCTGGTAAAGATGACAAACGAGCAGCTCATAGAAGTGGGCGAGGACCCGAGCGATCCGGGCGGATACTTCATAATCAACGGGACAGAACGAGCGCTCATCCTTATAGAAGAGATAGCGCCGAACAGGATGATCGTGCAGAAGCAGGACGTCGGGAACTTCACCGAACTTCTGCGAATCAATTCCGAGAGGTCCGGCTACGTGCAACGACATCTTCTGGAAAGGAAGAACGACGGGAGCATACTCATATCTTTCGCGAACATAAAGAGGCTGCCGATAGTCGTTTTGCTCAAAGCTTTGGAGATCGAGACGGACAAGGAGATTGTCGAGATGCTGAAGATGGTCGGCGCGAGCGAGCGCGTGATAAGCGAGTTCTACGGCAACCTGTACGAGACCGAAGTCAAAACGACGAAAGAAGCCGTTGACTACATCGCGACCCACATGAAGATAGTCCAGAAGGAGTACCAGAAGGAAAGGGTCAACCAGATACTGACGCGCTATCTTCTGCCGCACCTCGGCCAGGACCAGAAGAACAAGCCCGAGAAGGCGCTGTACCTGATAAACGCCATAAGGAAGATAATCGAGCTCGGCCTGAACATGATACCCGAGGACGACCTCGACCACTACACAAACAAGCGGGTGCGAATGTCCGGAGACCTGCTCGAACTCCTGTTCCGCTCGATACTCATCGGAAGATGGGGCATGATCACACGAGTCAAATACAACTACCAGAAGATGGCCAAGCGCGGAAAGCTTCCGCCCATACAGACCATCGTGGAAGCGAACGTCGTGACCAACCAGCTCGTGAGCGCGATGGCCACGGGAGCGTGGACAGGCGGACGGACCGGAGTGAGCCAACGACTTGACAGGAGCAACTGCATGAAGACGTTCTCGCACCTGCGAATGGTCCTGTCGCCGCTCACGTCGACTCAAGAGCACTTCGAAGCGCGCGAACTGCACCCGACGAACTGGGGAAGGTTCTGCCCGGCGGAAACGCCCGAAGGACCGACGATCGGTCTGCGAAAGCACCTTGCGCTCATGGCAGAAGTGACGAAGGGCCTGCCAGAGGTCGAACGCGAAAAGCTCGCGAAGTGGCTGAAAGGAAAGGAAGGCGACTACCAGCTGTTCATGAACGGGACGCCGCTCGGAAAGACGACCCCGGACATCGTCAACGAAATCACAAAAAGGAGAAGGGCGGGGCTCGTGCCCCTGGAAGCGAACGTCGGGATCTATCATGATATCAAGGAAGTAAGAATAAACACGGACCACGGAAGGGTCAGGAGGCCGCTCATCGTAATAGAGAACGGCAAGGCGAAGCTCACGGACGAGCACGTGAAGAAGCTCGCTTCCGGCGAAAGCAAGTGGAGCGACCTGGCCAAGGCCGGCATCATCGAGTACCTCGACGCGGAAGAGGAGGACTGGTCGATGATAGCGCTGACGGACAAGGACATCACGCCCGAACATACGCACCTCGAGGTCATGCCGCTGGCGATACTCGGAACGTCCGCGAGCCTGCTGCCGTTCGCCCAGCACAACAGGGGGGACCGTGTCAACTTCGGAGCAAAGATGATAGGCCAGGCCATCGGAGTCTACCAGAACAACTTCATGATGAGGACGGACACCAAGTCGAACATACTCGTCTATCCGCAGGTCCCGCTCGTCCAGACGGACAGCACGCCGATAGTCGGCATCGAGAAGCACCCGTCCGGGCAGAACGTCATACTTGCCATCATGACTCACCACGGATACAACATGCAGGACGCCATAGTCTTTAACCGCGCATCGATAGACCGTGGCATGTTCAGGTCATTCTTCTACAGGATATACAACGGCGAAGAACGACGTTACTGGGGAGGGCAGGAAGACAAGATAGGGATGCCTGACAAGGACGTCCGCGGCTTCAAGAGCGAGGACGACTACAAGAACCTGAACGAGGACGGACTGCTGCCTCCGGAGAGCGTCGTGAACGGCGGAGACGTGCTCATAGGAAAGATATCGCCGATGAGGTTCCTTTCGACGTCCGAGCTCATGGGCGGGATCGCCAACATGCGCGAAACATCGGTCTGCATGCGCCGCGCAGAAAAGGGCGTGGTCGACCGAGTGTTCGCCACTGAAACGATCAACGGCACGAAGCTGATAAAGGTCGCAGTCCGCGACCTGCGAATACCGGAACTGGGGGACAAGTTCGCATCAAGGCACGGCCAGAAGTCGGTCGTCGGGCTGATAGCCAACGAGGAGGACATGCCTTTCACCGCGTCCGGTTACATACCTGATCTCATACTCAATCCGCATTCGATACCGTCCCGACAGACCGTCGGCCAGATGCTCGAGACGCTCGCAGGGAAGTCGCACGCACTTAAGGGGTGCAGGGCGAACGCGACGCCGTTCTCGAGCGTGAGCGAGGCCGAGATGAAGAAGATGCTCCACAACCTTGGTTTCAGGAGCGACGGAAAGGAGGTCATGTACAACGGCGCCACGGGCGAAAGGTTCGAGGTCGAGATATACGTGGGCCTCAACTACTACCAGAAGCTCGACCACATGGTCGCCAACAAGATACAGGCACGCTCGCGCGGACCTGTCACGCTCTTGACAAGGCAGCCGACCGAAGGAAAGGCCAAGGAAGGAGGACTGCGACTCGGCGAGATGGAAAAGGACTGCCTGATAGCCCACGGAGCGGTGCTAACGCTGAAGGAGCGCTTCGATTCCGACAAGATAACGATACCTATATGCAAGAAGTGCGGAATCACTGCGGTGTTCGACAAGCAGAAGAACGCGTTCATATGCCCTGTCTGCAAGGACACGGACGTAGTTATGATAGACATGTCTTACGCGTTCAAGCTGCTGCTTGACGAGCTGAAGACGATGCTGATATACCCGAAGCTTAAGGTGAGCGAATGATAGACGGAATAGATTTTTCACTGCTGTCGCCGACGATGGTAAAGAAGCTCGCAGCCGTCGAGATCGTGAAGCCCGAGCTCTATGACAACGACGGGTTCCCTGTCGAGGGCGGCGTCGTGGACCCGAAGCTGGGCGTCATCGACCCGAGCCTCAGGTGCAGGACGTGCGGGCAGAGCATAGGCAACTGCTTCGGCCACTTCGGATACATCGAGCTGGTGCGGCCGGTGGTGCACGTGCTCCACGCCAAGACCATCTACAAGCTGCTGAAGATTTCGTGCAGGCAGTGCGGAAGGATAATCTCTAAGACGACGACGACCACGGCAAAGAAGTGCCCTCACTGCGGCGCAGAGCAGAAGCAGGTCAAGTTCGAGAAGCCGTACTCGTACATGGAGGAGGACAAGGCCATCAGCAGGATAGACATACGGGCGAGGCTCGAGAAGATACCTGACGAGGACCTCAAAACCATCGGTTTCACAGGAGGCAGGCCGGAATGGCTCATAATAACCCTGTTCCCTGTTCCGCCAGTCATAGCAAGGCCGTCGATAACGCTTGAAACCGGCGAGCGCTCCGAGGACGACCTGACCCACAAGCTGGTCGACATAATCAGGATCAACCAACGACTGAAGGAGAACATAGAGATAGGCGCGCCGGACTTCATCATAGACGACCTTTGGGAGCTGCTCCAATATCACACTGCTACGTTCTTCGACAACGAACTGTCGGGCATACCGGCCGCAAGGCACAGGTCAGGACGGCCGCTCAAGACGCTCGCGGACCGGCTCAAGAGCAAAGAGGGAAGGTTCAGGCAGAACCTCGCAGGTAAGCGCGTCAACTTCTCCGCGCGAACCGTCATCAGCCCTGACCCGTTCATCAGCATAGACGAGGTCGGCGTGCCGCTGGTCATAGCAAAGGAGCTCACCATACCCGTAAGCGTCCAGGAGCACAATCTCGAAGCTATCAAGTCGCTCATAAACAACAGCCCGAGCTGGCCGACGGTCAACTACCTCATCAGGCCGGACGGGAAGAAAAAGAAGGTGACGGCCGAGAACAAGGAAGAGGTCATCAAGGAGGTCGTGCCCGGCTACAAGATAGAGAGGCAGATGCAGAACGGCGACATCGTCCTCTTCAACCGGCAGCCCTCGCTGCACAGGATGTCGATCATGGCCCACCGCGTGCGCGTCACGCCTTGGAGGACCTTCACGCTCAACACCGCGGTCTGCCCGCCGTACAACGCGGACTTCGATGGTGACGAGATGAACCTGCACGTGCTCCAGACCGAAGAGGCGCGCGCAGAGGCACGCATGCTGATGGCGGTCCACAAGCACATAAGGTCCCCGAGGTTCGGAGGCCCGATAATCGGATGCGAACAGGACCCGGTCTCAGGGCTGTTCTGCCTCACCAACAAGAAGACGGAAATGTCGCACGAGACGGCTTTCATGATACTTTCGGAGATAGGCATAGACGCAGACCTGCCCAAGAAGAAGATGATCACGGGCAAGGAGCTGTTCTCGTACGTTCTTCCGAAGGGGCTCAGCGTCGAATACCGCGCAAAGGTGTGCGGCTGCGAGAAGTGCATAAAGGGGACGTGCGAGAAGGACGGGTACGTCGTGATAAGCAACGGCGAGCTGGTCCGCGGAGTGATAGACAAGAACTCCATAGGAAGGGACGCAGGCAAGCTCATTGACCGCATCGAGCGCGAGTTCGGGCCGGACGTCGCACACGACTTCATAGACAAGGTGTCCATGCTCGGCCTCAAGTGGCTCGAGAGGCGCGGATTCACGGTCGGCCTCGACGACATAAGCCTTAGCCCTGAAGTGAAGGAGAGCGTCGACAAGGAGATAGCCAACGGCATGAAGAAGGCCGAGACGCTCATAGCTGATTATAAAATGAAGAAGATAGACGTGCTGCCCGGAAGGACCGTGGAAGAGAGCCTCGAGGCGCACATGCTCAAGACGCTGTCGGACATAACGGACGCCATAAGCAAGATAGTGACGTCCACCATCAAGGAGAACAACGCGGTCATAATGGCAGTGTCAGGAGCACGAGGCTCGTTGACGCACATAGCGCAGCTGTCCGGATCTGTCGGACAAGAAAGGGTGATGGGAGAAAGGGTGACGCGCGGATACCGCGGAAGGACGCTGCCGCATTTCAAGGTCGGGGACCTGTCGCCGCTCGCGCACGGATTCGTCGCAGGGTCGTTCAAGTCCGGACTCACGCCGTTCGAGTTCTTCTTCGATACGCTTAGCGGAAGGGAGGGGCTCATGGACAAATCACTCAGGACGAGGCACTCGGGCTATCTCGAGCGCCGTCTGATGAACGCGCTGCAGGACCTCAAGATCGAGTACGACGGCACCATGCGCGACAACAACAAGGTCATAATCCAGTTCACGCCGGGAGAGGACAACATCGACCCGTCGAAGTCCGACTGGGGAACGATAGACATCAAGTCAATAATCAAGGGGGTAATCGGATGAGCACGATGAAGGAGCTCGAGCAGGTGCTTCCGCCGAAGCTGTACGAGAAGGCGAAGGAAGAGCTCGGCAGGTTCAAGCTCACTGATGCGCAGAAGAAGAAGTCGATCGAGAAGATAATCGAGCTGTATAGGAAGAGCAGGTTCGAGCCCGGAGAGGCCTTCGGAATGGTGGCCGCCCAGAGCATATCGGAGCCTGCGACACAGATGACGATGCGTACGTACCACGTTGCAGGAGCTGCGGCAATACAGGTGACGCGCGGCCTGCCGAGGATGGTGGAGATATTCGACGCACGGCGCGTCCCTGTGACGCCTGCGATGACGATCTATCTGAAGAAGGCGTATAATACGAGCGAAAAGGCGCTCAAAATAGCGTCAGAGATAAGGGAGATAAAGCTTAAGGACATAATAGAAATGGCCACGATAGACATACTGAACCAGGAGATCGAGGCAATATTCGACGAGAAGATGCTCAAGGAGAACTCCGTCAAGCCCAACGCGATACAGACCGCGCTCAAGGAGGGCCTGAAGGGGGTGAACGTCAGGCTGAAGGCGAACAGCGTCGTGATAAAGCCCAAGGAGGAGATGAGCGTCAAGGAGCTGCAGAAGATCAAGGCAAAGGCGATCGACACGCGCGTCAAGGGGCTCAAGGGCATATCGCACGTCGTGATAACCAACAAGGAGGGCGACTGGGTGCTTACGACGCTCGGAAGCAACCTTGCAAAGGTGCTCGACACGGAAGGCGTCGAGCCGACAAACACGACGACGAACAACATACAGGAGATATACAAGGTGTTCGGCATCGAGGCGGCAAGGATGATGATAATAACCGAGGCCATGGACACGCTCGAGAACCAAGGCCTTGACGTGGACGTTAGGCACATCATGCTCGTTGCGGACGTGATGACGTCCGACGGGACCATACGCGCCATCGGAAGGTACGGAATAGCAGGGGCAAAGGGATCGGTGCTCGCAAGGGCGAACTTCGAGGAAACGATCAAGCACCTGACAAGGGCCGCGATAACGAACGAATCAGACAACCTCGAGAGCATCGTGGAAAACGTCATGATAAACCAGGTCGTGCCGGCAGGAACGGGAATGTTCGACCTGATATACAAGCCGAAGGAGAAGAAGTGACATGTTAGAAGATGATTTGAAGACAGCACTGGCAGAAGGACATGTGATATTCGGAACTAGGAGGGTGATGAAGCTCCTGAAGACGGGCGCGCTAAAGACCGTCGTGGTCGCGAACAACTGCCCCGAGGAGATGAAAAAGGACGTCCTCCACAACGCCAAGCTGGCCAGCATACACGTCGAGACATTCAACGGAACAGGTAAGAACCTGGGGTTGTTCTGCGGAAAGCCTTTCCTTATCACGACTCTTGGAATAAAAGGCAAAAAGGTAAGCAAATGAGAGAATTTGACAACGACACCCTCAGCATAATAAACGCCTTCGAGAACATCACGGGCACGGAAGTCCGGGACTGCATAATGAACGATGCGATATATTTCTTGGTCGGGCCAGGCAAGGCCGCGATAGCCATAGGCAAGGGCGGGCAGACGATAAGGAACGCGGAGAACGCCATAGGAAAGCCGATAAAGGTGTTCGAGTGGGCGGAAAAGATCGAGGACTTCATCAGGAACCTCGTGCCCGGCGTGAAGAAGATAGACATATCGGGCGACAAGGCGAACGTCACGGTCGACAGCAAGGACAGGGGGGCTGCCATCGGAAAGGGAGGGAGCAACATAAAGATCCTCCGCGAGCTGATCGAGCGCAACTCGAGCATAAAAGAAGTGAAGATTCTTTAAGCGAAGATGCTCGGGCCGATGAAGCTGAGAATTATCGACAGGAGCATTATCATTGACACGGCGCTGACTATGCGCTTCGATCCCTTGCCTGCGAACCTCTGGGACACCGCCTGCATCATCAGCCCGCCGTCCAGCGGGTAGAGCGGAAGCACGTTGAACATGCCCACGAAGAACGAGAACATCCATATCATCCTCATGAGCGGCTCGAACGTGACCAGGAACGCCCTGTGCGCGAACACTTCCGAATAATTGAATATCACGCCCATGTACGGCGCCCTTGTCTCCGGATTCTCGGCCAGCGTCACGGCATAGGTGTTGCCGTTCGACGTTGTCACGTTTATGGTGTCGTTCGGCATGACCTTGCCCATCTCGTCGGCGATGTACGTCCCCGTGAACAGGTATTCGAAATAGTTAGTGGTTATCGTCTTGCCGTTTATGGCCGTGATGACCATTCCCGGCTCCAGCCCCGCGCGCATTGCCGGGCTCGACTCGTTGACCTCGGTCAGCTGCATCGAGACCGCAGGCGCCGCCACCGCGGGCCATATGGCATATGCCATCGCCACCAGCACCAGCGCAGCGACGACGAAATTGGCGAAGGAGCCTGCCGCGAATATCCTCAGCTTCGTCAGCGTGCTGCTGCGGCCTATCGCCTTCTCATCGGGCTCGACGAACGCCCCGGGAAATATCGCGAACAGCATGAGCCCGACGGATTTGAGCGGTATCTTCTCCGCGCGCGCTATTATCCCGTGCGAGAACTCGTGCGGTATGAGTATGCAGCCTATGACTATTATCCAGAACCAGAACGGTATGAGGATGTAACCGGGCCCTGCGGACCCTTCGGATGACGGCGTCGGCAGTATCAGCGCGGCCTGGGATATCTTCCCGCTCTTTGCAAGAATGTTGTAATCGTTCGAAAGTATGGAATAGGCGCCGAACGCCATGACGATTATGCAGACGACTATCGCTAACGAGTAGACGAACTTCCAGCCGCGCGGGCCTATCCTTGCCACGCTGTCGATGAAGTCCCTGAACCTCTTGGTCCTGTACATGTAAAAGACGTAGTACTTGCTCTCGACCTTGCCGCGGTTCCTGTAAAGGACGACCGCTACGACCGCGAAGAACGCGATCACCGACCAAAAGTATATGTCGAACACAGATTCAATTGGGAAGGCGCATATAAATAAGTAAGCAGGGACAGAATTATGGGTATGGCAGAGGAGATGTTCTGGGCAGACCAGATAGCGCGCAAGGTCGTCGCCGAGAGGGGCGACAAGGAGAAGTACGTCGTTGCCGCCGGCATAACGCCCTCCGGCACCGTGCACATAGGCAACTTCCGCGAAATGATCACCGTGGACCTCGTGGCCCGCGCACTCGCTTCCATGGGCAAGAAGGTCCGCTTCATCTATTCATGGGACGACTACGACAGGCTGCGGAAGGTTCCTGCGAACGTTCCGAAGAAGGAGGAGCTCGAGAAGTTCATGGGCTACCCGGTCGTGGACGCACCAGACACGTTCGGCTGCCATGCGAACTACGCCGAGCACATGGAGCGGGAAGTTTCTGACGCCCTGCCTACTGTCGGCATCAACCCGGAGTTCATATTCCAGAGCAAGATGTACCGGAAATGCGCGTACGCGGAAGAGATAAGGACGTGCATGCTCGCGCGTGACAAGATACGCCCCATATTGAACAAGTTCCGCAAAGGCGAGGACCCGTTGCCGGAGAGCTGGTACCCGATGCACGTCTTCTGCGAGAAGTGCAAGAAGGACGACGGCCACGTAACGAAGTACGACGGCGAGTACACGATAGAATACGAATGCGCGTGCGGCAACAAGGGCAAGCTGGATTTCCGAAAGGACGGACGGGTGAAGTTACCGTGGCGCGTCGACTGGCCCATGAGGTGGCACTTCGAGAAGGTCGACTTCGAGCCAGGCGGAAAGGACCACTCAGCCCCGGGCGGATCGCGCGACACGGCCGCGCTGATAGTAAGCGCGGTATACGGCAACAAGCCACCGGTCTACCAGATGTATGACTTCGTCATACCGAAGACCGGAGGGAAGATGTCGAAGTCCCTCGGCAATGTCATCAAGCTCACGGACATTCTAAAAATATATTTACCGGAGATGGTACGATTCTTTTTCGCTGGCACAAAGCCAATAAAGGAGTTCTCAATCCCGATGGACGAGGAAATATTCAAGGTTTATGAGGACTTCTACGAGACCGAACGAATCTTCTACGGCAAGGAGACAGGCCGCGCAGCGCACTGGAAGCGCGTGTACGAGATGTCCTGCATCGGCGCGCCTGCCAAGGAACTCCCGGCGCAGCCGTCGTTCAGGCAGTGCATTGAACTGATAAACGCCTACGGCAACCCGAAGCGAGCCGTCGCTTCGCTCGGCAAGCTGAGCGCAGCTGACAAGAAGCGGCACCTGGCCGTGCTCGAGTGCGCAAAGAACTGGACGGAAACGTACGCGCCGGAGACCTTCAGAGCGGTCGTTAACGATAAGGTTCCTGACGGGCTGGTCTTGAGCGAGGCGCAACGGAAAGCCTTGCACGAGCTAGGCAACCAGATAGAGCTCGCACACTCCGAGCAGAACCTGAAGGCTGCGTTCGAGGAGCTTCCGAAGAAGTTCGGGCTAAGCACCGGCGACTTCTTCAAGGCAGCATACCTTGTGCTCATAGGAAAGGAGCGCGGCCCGAGACTGATACCGTTCATAGAATCAATCGGCGCGGAGAAGGTGGCGAAACTGCTAAAATCGGTCTGATCATATTTTCTTCGTCATTTCAATGACATTTTCAATGAAACCCATCTTCCGATAAATGTTGATTGCATGTTTGTTTTTAGTATATGCATTGATTTCCAAGCAGGCGCATCCTTTGTTTTTGAACCACCTGATCAGCCTTCTCCAGAGCATCGCGCCGATTCCTTTGCCCCTATAATTTTCTTCGACAAACCAGTCTTCAATCACGCCGGCCTTGCTGAGAACCTTCTTCGGCCTGTTCAACACGCGCCCGTAAATATACCCGATCAGCTCATCGCCATCTTCTGCCACAAAAATTACTGCTTCCTTCGGTTTCAACCTGACATAGGCTTCAACATCTTCTCTCAGGTGCTTTTCGTAGTTCTTGTACCGTATAATAGGCAGCAACTTCTTAGGCACCATCGTATTCCGCTGTTTCTTAAAAAAATGAGTGACCATCTTCAGTAAGCGCTTCTTATCGGTCTTTCTTACAGGTCTTATTTCCATCATAATCAGCGCCCGAACCTTCTGTTCCTCTTCTTGTACCAGCCGATAATTTTTTCGAACTCCTTCTTCGAGAAGTCCGGCCAGAGAGTGTCCGTGAAGAACAGCTCGGCGTAGGCCGCCTGATAGAGCAGGAAATTCGACAGCCGGTGCTCGCCTCCCGTGCGTATCACGAGGTCGACCGGTTCGTTGACCATCAGGAGCTTATTGAATGCCGCTTCGGCCAGCGGGACCGAATGTATCGCCTTTCCTGCGAGCTTGCGGGCCGCATTCACTATCTCGTACTGGCCGCCGTAAGCTATGAGTATGTTCAGCGCGCTGCCGGTGTAATGGCTGGTTGCGCGCATAAGGTCGGCTGCGGCCTGCCTCACGTCCGCGCGCCAGAGGCTCTTGTTGCCTATGACATTGATCCTGAGCTGGTTCTTCCTCACGTCCTTGTTGTTAAGGCTGAGCAGCAGCTCCTTCTTGTAAAGGTCCCAGAGCTTGTTCAGCTCGGTCGCGTTTCTGGTGAGGTTCTCGGTAGAAAGCGCGTAGACCGTCAGTGTCTTCACGTCCGGGCTCTCGCCGCACCACCTTGCGACCTCCTTGAGCTTTTGAGCGCCCTTCACATGGCCGTACCATACCGGCTTGCTGTTCGACTTGGCCCAACGGCGGTTTCCGTCCATGATGATTGCTACGTGCATGCCCTTCTTGCCTTCTGGCATAGGAATCATTTTTGAGCTGCATGTTCTTAAAGGTTGTGAACCTGAGACAATTATTTATGCTATTGCATGCCATATTCATCCATGGACGACATGAAGGAAAAGGTGCATTATGTCGCCGTGACCGGCATAATACGGAAGGACGGGAAGTACCTAATCTGCAAGCGCGGCCCGAACGAGAAGGCGTTCCCGAACAAATGGTGCGTGCCAGGCGGAAAAATCGAGATGAAGGACTTTGCGAACGCCCCGAAGGACACGCACGACCACTGGCTCGGAACGTTCGAGAAGACCCTTGTCAGGGAAATTCTCGAAGAGACCGGACTGAATATAAGGAACATAGGCTATGTGTCGAGCCTGAACTTCATACGGCCGAACGGGTTCTCGACAATAATAGTCAGCCTCTTTGCCGAGCATGCCGGCGGCGAGGTCAAGGTCGACGGCGAGGAGCTCGTCGACTTCGCGTGGGTGAGCCTCGGCGAGGCAAAGCAATACGACCTGATAGAGAACATATTCGAGCAGATGCAGAAAGTAGATAAATCATTCTGCCATCTTCAGTAGAACAGCAGGTCGGCCGTTGCTGCGGAGATCACTGCTGGCAGCGATATCATAATCATTTCCTTGAAAGCCACGATGCTGTTTGGCGCGAGGCTGAAAATCCATACGAATATCAATGACGCAAACAGCGACATCGTATATATCTCCACGGAGCGCAGCAGCACGTTGTGGAACACCTTCTCGGAAAGGAACTTCCTCCTGCGCGAGAGGTACACGAGCAGGAATCCGATGCCGAACGACAGAAGGAACACAAGGAACGTGTTTGACAATGAAAGCGTCAATGCCACCTGCCAGACCTCCTGGGTCAGCGCAAAGAACATCGCGCCGAAGACCGCGCCCACGAAGTCCTGGAGCGTGAGCTCGCTCACCTGGCCAGTTATCCAGCTGAACTCCTTCTTGCGTGCGGCCACGCCGTGCTTCACCTCCTCAAGGTCCTCTATCTCCTTGTGGATGTCGTCTGTCACGTGCTCGAGGCGCTCCTCGAGATTTTCGAGCCTCCTGATGTCGCCCTTAACGTGCTTCTCCTGCTGGCGCCTCCGCTTCGCTCCGGCCATCCTCGGCCTCATCTTGAGCATGAACCCCCTTGCCATGAAATATCCTTGTCGCCCTTTATTGATAAACATTACGAAGAAATGGTGCGGGGGGTGAGATTCGAACTCACGAAGGGACTAACCCGCTAGGCCCTCAACCTAGTACCGTTGACCTGACTTGGCGACCCCCGCCTGAATCTTTAATACTTTACATAACTTAAAAAGCCTTATGAAAAAGGTCGTGCGCACCGCCTCCGGGATAACCCCGTTGTCGGTCATGCTCAAGCCGTATCCGTGCCCGCACGGCAAGTGCATCTACTGCCCGTCGCAGGCCGGAGTTCCGGAGAGCTACACGCGCACGTCGCCCGTGGTCCTCCGTGCGCTCGACTGCAACTACGAGCCGCAGCGGCAGGTGTTCGCGAGGCTCAAGATAATGGGGCTCATGGGGCACATACGCGACAAGGTCGAACTCATAGTCATGGGCGGGACGTTTCCGGCGTACCCCGCTGACTACCGACGCGACTTCATCAAGGGCTGCTTTGACGGACTTAACAGAACGGTCTCGAAGACCCTCGAGGAGGCGCAGCTGACGAACGAAACGGCCAAGCACAGGTGCGTGGCCATGTGCCTGGAAACGAGACCGGACTACTGCAAGCAGGAACATATCAATGACATGCTTTCCTACGGCGCGACGCGCATAGAAATAGGCGTCCAGACGCTCGACGACAAGATACACGAGCGGACGAAAAGGATGCACACGACGCAGGACACGATCGAAGCGACGCAGCTCATGAAGGACTCTGGGCTGAAGGTCGGATATCACATGATGTTAGGTCTGCCGGGCTCCAACCCGGACAAGGACGTCGAGACGTTCCGCACACTCTTCACGGATCCGCGGTTCCGACCCGATCAAATCAAGATATACCCGACGTTCGTCATCCGCGGGACCGAGCTCGAACGGATGTACAATGCCGGCGAGTACGAACCATACACGACCGAACAGATCATCGACACGATCATACGGATAAAGCAGCTGGTGCCGAAGCACGTGCGCATCATGCGGATAATGAGAGACATACCTGCCGAGTACATCGTGTCCCAGTGCGTCTACTCGCACCTGAGGGACGAGATGCCAAAAAGAATGAACGAACTCGGAGTAAGGTGCAACTGCATACGCTGCAGGGAGGTCGGGCTTGCCATGCTCAGGGGCGAGAAGCCCGAGAACATCGAGCTCTGCCGCGAGGAGTACGATGCTTCTGGCGGGCGAGAGATCTTTCTCAGCATGGAGGACAAGAAGAACGAAATCCTCGTGTCGCTGCTGAGGCTGCGGTTCCCAGGCAAGCCGTTCAGGTCAGAACTTCAGGGAGCAGCGCTCGTCCGCGAGATACATACTTACGGCCCGCAGGTGGCGATCGGGGAGCACACCGACTCGTTCCAGCACAGGGGCTTCGGCACGACTCTTCTCAAGGAGGCCGAGCGGATCGCGAGAGAGAAGGGCTTCCGAAAGATGGCGGTAATATCGGGAATAGGGGCTCGCGAATACTTCAGAAAGTTCGGATACCAGAAAGACGGACCGTACGTTTCTAAGGCGCTCTAAAGAAGCCTTTTCAGATGTTCGGCCGTCGTATTGATCTTCTTCGCCTTGGAGCCGTCGACTATGTCGACGACGTAGGAATTGCCGCGCCTCTCGGCTATCGTCCCGGTCCTTCCCTGGAACCTCCTGAACGGCCTGGCTGACTGTATGGCAGAATTGATCTTTATTCCGACCTTCTCGCCTACAATGAACTCGCGCATGCGGTCGTTCACCGTGAGCCTTCTCGGTCCGCGGAACAGGTTCCTTGTCCTCCGCTGCGGTCCCTTTGATTTTGTTGTCATATCAATCAACTAGAAATGTATTGTAAAGGCTTATAAATGTTATATTTATTTGCCTATCTTTATGACGTCCAGTTCCTTGACCTTTGCAGGGACGCCCAGGATGTCAGAAACATTCGGCTTTGTGCGGCCGTTGTCGCCGGAAACGAGCTCCTTGATGTATATTCCGGCCGTGCCCTTAATCTCGAGAACGAGCTTCTTCGGGGTTTTCCATGTCGCCCTTATCGAAAGAACTTTGCGTGTGCGGTCAAGGTCGGCGCGCCTGTGCAGCACGCGCTCGGGCGTCTTCTGGGCGATGTTGCCCTTAAGCTTCTTGAGCTTCGCCAGGTCGCTGCGCCTTATCGGCTTGGCCAGATTGACGAGCACGCGGTACGTCTTGTCAGACCGCAATGCCTTGATCTCGGCAACCCTGCTCGATGGCACCATCTTCAGGTCCTTTACCTTGACCTTTCCGGATCTGGCTATGATTTTTATTATTTTCTTCAGGTCGAGCGTGCGCTTCCTCGGCTCGAGTATCTCGAGAACGAACGGCCTCCACGCGAAGCAGAGGGCATCTATGTCCTCGCGGCCCGCCCCGTGAAACCTGTGGTCGAGACCGGCTGCTGCAGCAAGGATGGGCTTGCCCACGACCTGCTCGACTGACGTCTTGTACTTTCCGGGCGTGCCCCACCTGCACTGGGGGATGCCGCGCACGAGCTTCTGGTAGCGTCCGTAAATGTAAATGGGATTGGCCCTGGCTTCGACCTTGTTCTTCTCAAAGTCTATGAGGACGGCGATGTCGGGAGCCTTCAGCTCCGCCTTCCTGCCAATCAGCTTCTCTACGAGCTTGCCCACTTCGCGGTTAACTTCAGCTCGTAGTGGCTCGCAGTACTCGATGCCGACCTTTTCCCAGAGCTTCTCCTCGCGCTCAAGGAGGTCGTTGGATATCCGCGTCCCGACCAGGAACGTGGTCAGCTCGTAAACGCGCACGGCCTTCGCGACGCGTCCAGCCAGCTTGTCGAGGCCGCTCTCAAATAGCCCGTTGCATACGGCGCACGGAAGCCTTTCCTTGAAAACGAGATCTTTCAGGTCCTTGTTGTGCCTGAACTTGAAACTCGTGAAGTTTGAGAAGTCAACACCCGAATAGTCAACCGATTTCGCGTCCACGGCCATGGCGACCGCGTGCCTTATCACGGAGCCGCGCTCGGCGTTCGTGTGGCCGGAGAGCAGTTGGCTGAACTGGCGCCCGAGGCAGTGGTTACAAACGGGCATCTCGAGTATTTTCTTCGCGCGTGCAAGCATGGAAGAGCTTTGTTCGCAGGGTTTAAATCTCTTTCTATGCCTAATATTCGCATGCCAGCAGACGAGCCGACGGAGAAGTACCCGGGAAAGGCCACGAAGCTCAGGGCGATATACGACAAGGCCATTTCCGACTATGAGAGGAAGAAGGGAGAATACGAATCCTCGGAATCTGACACCATTCTGATAAACTCGTTGAAGTCATCCATGAAGCCCATCTGCGTGGACGCGGGCATAACAGAAGACGACGACCTTGATTCTGCGATAGGGAAGGCCAATGTGTACAAGGACAGGGTGGTGAGTGCTGCGGAAAAGGCCAGGCAGGAGGTGGACGATGTCATATTCGCGATCGAGGGTCAGAGGGACAAGAACATAGCGAGCATGCCGGTGGACGCCGCTGCCGAGGTCCTGATCAGGGGAGGGTACATCGAGAGGGCGCTCGAGGTGCTGTTCGAC
>Ga0315295_10000172_pt1 | contig 54709 bp, 46 predicted proteins | sample YL17G14_0_MG_FD_204453 | JGI IMG/M metagenome (GOLD analysis project Ga0315295, IMG submission 204453) | Sediment microbial communities from Yellowstone Lake, YNP, Wyoming, USA - YL17G14_0 | ecosystem: Environmental > Aquatic > Freshwater > Lake > Sediment | place: USA: Wyoming | collected... | reverse complement strand
GCCAGGCCTGTTCCTGGCAGTCTAGCCCTGTGCCACCACGAACTACGCGATAGTTGCTGGCCAGCGGCAGGACGGCCAGGATGTCGATAAGCAGGCAGCCTTTCAAAGGAGGGGCAGCTGCACAGGCGGACGCCGGATCACCGTCATGGAACTGCCTTTCCTAGTTGAATTCCCCATAGGCAAGGGTATCAGACGGCTGATCAGAAGTGAAGCGGGATGAGTCGGGCGTGCTACCGCACCGTCGTCGGGATCAGCGGGGCGGCTCCTCTTGCTCATCTCGACCGCAGGAAATCAGATGCTCTTTCAGGTATGTGCTGAGATTGCCGCCCGAGGAAGTCACCGCTGGCTAGTAAGGGGGCGTTCGGCCTGCTCCGCGACGAGCGGAAGGGGCTCGCGACGAAACTGGACGGACGTGATCGAACGCCGCTTCTGGCCGGCCGGGCCAACAGGCCGTCCTCGACGAGGACCCTACATAGGTTGGTGGCCAAGGCGGCCAAGCTGGCTGGGATCGACAAGCCCGTCTCACCACACTGGCTCCGCCACTCGTTTGTCGCCCTCGCGGTCTTTGGCGGTGCGCCACCGTATCAGCTGCAGGCAGATCTGGGGCACGCCCGCCTGGAGACCAGTCAGCGGTACGTTCACTGGGCACGAGGGCTAGCGGACAGCGCGGTCGACCGACTGCCCATCAGCCGCCTTAGGTAGGGGAAGGGAGGCTCCAGATGTCCGTTGCTGGCACGCGTTCGCCAGCGGATAGGGCTCCTGCCTTCCAAACAGCCCGTTCTCCGCGCTGACCGACAGAATCGTTGCCTACCACCGAAATCCGCACAGTTATCTACTATTCCCACCTCTGCACTCGCTTCCACGCTGCCGGTCCGCTACGGGCTGTGCCCCTCTTGCGCCACGGCGGCAGGTGTCTCTCCGGCGGTATGTAGTGTGGTTGTTTGGGGTGAATCGGCCGTCTGCATGAGCAGGGCGAAAGACAACCTGTTTGCGCTACCCTCTGGGGCCGGCCCCCATCTTCCAGATCTCATCCGGCTACCTCGAGCCGGGCGGCGTAAGGAGTGCTATGATCAGATCGGGAGAAGAGATTCTTGAAAGGGAGCAAAGGTATGAGATTCGGAGTGATAATCCCAGCCATGGCAGCCGCCAGCATCGCGCTGGCCGCAAACGGTGGAGTTGCCTTGGCGCACGACGCCGATCACATGGGGGACTGGGGAGGGGGTTGGTGGATTGCCATGGTATTCATGATGGTGATCTTTTGGGCGGCAATCATCGCCTTAGTCGTATGGGGAGTTAGGACCTTCGCAGGGCCGCGAGAGGACCGCAAGACCCCGCTGGATATCGCCAAGGAGCGGCTGGCCAAAGGCGAGATATCGGAGGAGGAGTTCGAGCGCATCAAGCGCCAGCTCATCTAGACATGCGAGAGGCCAAGTGAGCCCGGCGAAAACGGATGCGCCGGGTCCCTTGATCAGAGGACGTAGATGGACAACAGTCACGAGGCTGCGGGCCATTCCGACCTCAACGCAACGAGGGCTGTGCAGAGGCGGTACAGGCGGATCGCCGGCGTGTACGACCGCCAGGAAGCGCTGATGGAGAGGCTGCTCTTCGCGCGTTTACGGCGCTCGCTCTGGTCGAAGGTGAGGGGACGGCCAACCCTCGAGGTGGGAGTGGGAACCGGCAAGAACGTCGCCTACTATCCCGCTGACGCGCGGATGGTGGCCGTCGATCTCGTGCCGGAGATGGCCGCGCGTGCCGCCAGGCGAATAGCCAAGTCGGACGTTAGTGCAGACGTCGCCTTGATGGACGCGCAGGCGCTGGCTTTCAAGGACGGAAGCTTCGACATGGTAGTCGCCACCTTTGTCTTCTGCTCAGTGCCCGACCCAGTAGCCGGCCTCCGGGAGTTGCGGCGAGTACTACGACCCGGCGGCCATCTCCTCTTGCTGGAGCACGTCCGAGCTGAACAGCCCCTCGTCGGGGCCATCATGGACCTTCTCAATCCGATTGCTAGCCGCATGACGGGAGCCAACATCAACCGGCGAACCGTGGACAACGTAGCAGCGGCCGGATTCCAGGTGACGGGTGTGGAGAAGCATGCTGGGATCATCCGGCTAATCGAGGCTACGCCCTAGCTAACGGCCTTCGAACGACCGAGCTCTGGGAGGCAGGCAAGTCATCGACTCTCGAAGCGAACGAGGAGCATGCCGTGAAGCAGAAAATCTACTTCGATTACAACGCCAGTACTCCGATTGCTGCGGAGGTGGCGGAGGCTATGCGTCCATTCTTGAGTGCCGGCTTCGGCAACCCGTCGAGCACTCACTGGGCCGGCATGCCGGCGCGCGAAGCGGTAGAGCGGGCTCGTGAGCAGGTGGCCCGCTTGCTGAGCTGTTCGCCCGACGAGATCGTCTTCACCAGCGGCGGCAGTGAGTCGAACAATCACGCGATCAACGGTGCTTTCTTCGCGCTGAGGTCGCGTGGAGACCACATCATCACGACGGTCGTCGAGCACCCTTCCGTGCTGCAGCCTTGCCGCTTCCTTGAGACGCTGGGAGCCCGCGTGACCTATGCGCCGGTCGATCCAACGGGAAAGGTGGACCCAGACTTCATTCGCAGAGCGATCACTGACCGAACGATCCTTATCACCGTGATGCACGCCAACAACGAGGTCGGCACGATTCAGCCCATCGAGGAGATCGCGCGAATCGCGCGAGACCGAGGCGTACTCTTCCATACAGACGCCGCCCAAAGCGCCGGCAAGATCCCCGTGAGCATTCGCGAGCTTGGCGTCGACCTTCTCTCGCTGGCCGGGCACAAACTCTACGCGCCCAAAGGCGTCGGCGCGCTCTACATTCGAAACGGGGTACATCTCGAACCGCTCATTCACGGGGCAGGGCACGAGCAAGGGCGGCGCGCTGGGACCGAGAACGTTCTGCTCGACGTCGGGTTGGGTGCGGCGTGCGAGATCGCGCAGCCATGGGTTGGCATGCCCGAAGTCCGCCAGCTTCGAGATCGGCTGTGGGAGATGCTCCGGGACTCTTTTGGCGATCGCGTTGTACTCAATGGTCACCCCTCCGATCGCCTCCCCAACACCCTGAACGTTTCGTTCGTAGCAATGTCCGGCTCGGACATCCTGGCCCAGTTGGAGGACCTGGCGGCATCAACGGGCTCTGCCTGCCACGCGGGCGAGACCACGCCATCGCCTGTCCTGCAGGCGATGGGCATTACACCCGAAGTGAGCTTGGGGGCGATTCGCCTTAGTCTCGGAAGGCAATCGACGATGGAGGAAGTTGCGGAGGTCGCTCGCCGCCTGCGTGAGGTCGTGCCTGCGTTCTGAACGCTCTTGGAGGAAATCCTAGGAGGAAACATGATAACGATTGTCATCAACGACCCGCCGTACGGCACCGAACGAGCGTACAACGCGCTCCGACTGGCGCTCGCCCTCGTCAAGCAGGGCGAGACCGATCTCCGCATCTTTCTCCTGGGCGACGCTGTCGTCTGCGGCCTTGCAGGGCAGAACACACCCCAAGGCTACTACAACATCGAACGGATGCTGAAAGGGCTCGCTCGCCGCGCCACCATCTCGGCTTGCGCCACCTGTATGGATGCTCGGGGCATCAAGGAAGAGGACTGCACCGAAGGGGTAAAGCGAGGCAGCACGACACCCCAACTCGCGGAGTGGATCGCCGCCAGCGAGAGAGTCCTGGTGTTCTAACCGCGGGGGCGGCATCTTGAGAACGGATGGGCGCGCCTTACCCCTCGCAGTGAGTGAGCGCGCCAAGGCGCGTCGTCACAGAAGACCGCCCTGACGCTCCGGAGTGTGAAGGTTCACCTTCACGTGTGGGGTGCCAAAATGTCATCCGTATCCGGATGGTTGATGCCTGAGCCGTTTGGATCAGCCTTGAGCCTGTTGGGTCTTCACCCGACCGCCAGGGCTGCGACTTCCTGATTGACAATCCGGCCCGCCTGCGGGCACTGGTCGCCCACCGATGCTCTCCTGCTTCTCAGGCAGGTTGTCAGCTATCTCGACGGCGGGGAATCAGGTGCTCTTTCAGGTATGTGCTGAGATTGCTCCTGAAGGCGTGACAGCTGGCCAATCAAACCTTGGTCAGCAGTGCTTCCGCCATCTCCACATGCTTGGGCATGCCGATGCGGCGGTACATGGCGATGGCTTCCGTGAGGAGCCGGAAGGCCTTGTCGCGATCCCCCGGCCCGTCGCGGTCGATGAGCATGCGGGCGTACCAGCGCCGCACCTCCGGTTGCTGGATGACGACGGGCAACTCGTGGGCCTGGCGCAGGGCCGTTTGGTAGTGCTCCTCCGCCTTCTCCCACTGCCGACCGGCCGCCGCCGCCATGCCGGCCACGGTCTGAAGTAGCCTGTCGCCCAACCAGGGTATGACGGCTCCTGTATCGATGGCCTCCAAGACCAGGGGGTAGAGCTTGGCGGCCTCGTTCCGTTCACCGAGAACGGCCAGCCCCTCGACCACCCCGAAGAGCATCGTCCAGGCGCCGTTGGTGTTGGCCTGGCCGGAGCGGGGCAGGTTGTCCCGCCGTTGCTCCAGCGTGGCCAGGGCTGCATCCTTGTCGCCGGCATAGGCCTTCCCCGGGAAGAGAAACGCCCACTCGCCGCCGGCCCAGAAGCCTGCGGTCTCCAGCCTGACGGCCTCCTGGAAGTGCTCCAGCGCCTCCTGCCAGCGGCCCCGGCAGAAATGGGCCACGCCAAGTAAGGTGTAGGAGTTGCAGATCCAGGGGTTGCCAGCGCTGCGGCACAGCTCCAGGTCGCTCCTGGCGAACTCCTCGTACTTGTCGATGTCCCCCGTGAGCATGAACTCACGAAGTCCCCGAGCGCGCCCGGCCTGGACGAGAGCGCCCAGGTGACCCAGGCGGGAGGCCAGGGGCTCGACCTCTTGGCTGATCTTGGCGACCTCGTCGAAGCGCCCCAGGAAAAGTAGGCCGAACTGGCCGGCCCACAGCGCGTCGGCCAGGGTCCAGAGGTCGCCTGCCGACCGTAGCGGCTCCGCCGCCCTCAGGCCGCTATCGGCCATCTCCGGCAACTGCAGGTAGGCCCAGTGGTGCACAGCCTTGGAGCTGAGGACCCGCCCCAGCAGGCGCTGGTCGCCCAGTTGCTCGGCCATCGCCACGGCCTGGGCGATCATGCCCTTCCCTGCCGTGTAGTAGCCAGCCATGCTCAGGGTTAGGCCAGCGCGGGCAAGGAGGTGACAGCGGTCGGCGTTCACCCGCTCCCCCAGGGCGACGAGGCCGCGGCGGGCGATCTCCAGGGCTTCCACGTAACGCGCTCCCCACAACAGTTGTATAGTCATGTCCGAGGAAAGGCGACCCACCGCCTCGGCGTCGCCCAACTCCTCGTAGGCGGCGAGCGCCTCCCGCCAGTCGGCTAGCGCCTCCTCCCAGCGGCCCAGGCTGCGCCGGGCCATCCCCCGTTTGGATAGCAGGTCGGCCCGCCCCTGCCGGTCATCGGCCGGCTGCAAGGACACAGCGCTCTCGTAGTGGCGCAGGGCGTCCTCGAAGGCTGCCGCACCAAGCGCTCGCTCGCCGGCCAGAGCCAGGTAGTGGGCCGTCTTCCGCGGGTCGGCGGCGGTCCCCGCCTGGTAGAGGTGGTGAGCCAGGTCGGCGGCGCGCTCCTCCAGGGCGCTGGCGTACACCGTCTCCATCGCCTCAGCCACCCGCAGGTGCAGCCGCTGGCGGCGGGGTAGGGAGAGGCCGCTGAGCAGGGTCTGGCGGATCAGCTCGTGGGCAAAGGTGAAGCGGGCTTCGGGGCCGCCGGAAGCTAGGGCGATCAAGTGTGCCCGCTCCGCCTCGTCGGTGGCGTCCAGCAGCACGTCGGCCTCCACCTGGCCCAGCGCCTCCAGCAGCTCGAAGCTGAAGCCGCGGCCAATGACGGCAGCCGTCGTGAGGACGCGGCGGCAGTCCTCGCTCACGCGCTCCAGCCGGCGACCAATGACCAAGCGGACGCCCCGCGGCACCTCCAGTTCGCCGATGCTGAGGTCGGACCGCCACCGCCCCTGTTCGTCGAACAGCTTCCCTTCAGTGGCCAGGTGGTGGAACACCTCCTCCACAAAGAAGGGATTGCCCTCCGTCTCGCCGTAGACGATCTGCACCAGCGGGGGCGGCGGCTCTTGGCCGCTGAGGGCTCGCAACATCGCTGCCACGCCTGCCTCGGAAAGCCGCTTGAGGGCCAAGTCATGAGCCAGACGCTGTCGAACGAGTTCCTCCAGGGCCCTGGCCAGAGGGCGGGCCGCGTCCAGCTCCACATCGCGATAGGTGCCCAGGATGAGCACAGGCATTTCAATCAGCCGTTGGGCGATGTGCTGAAGCAGCAGCATGGTGGAGTCGTCGGCCCAGTGCAGATCCTCCAGCACCAGGAAGAGGGGCTGTGCGTGGCCCGCCCGCTCCATGAACTCGTGCATGCTGTTGAACAGATACCGGCGCTCTTGCTCCGGCGGCAGCTCCAGGGGCGCCGCGATGTCGGGGAAGAGGCGGCGCAACTCTGGCATCAGCTTGGCCACTTCTGGCGCCGCGTCGCCCAAGGCCTCGCGCAGGGCCGCCGCTGGGATCAGCCGAGCCGTTGCCTCCAGCATCTCCACGAAGGCGATGTAGGGCGGCGCCCCCTCCATCTCGTAGCAGTGGCCGGTCAGAGATAGCATGCCCCGCTGGCGGGCCTCTGCCGCCAGCTCCTCCGCCAGACGGGTCTTGCCCACGCCGGGCTCGCCGCCGATCATCACCAGCACGCCCTGGCCCCGGGCCACCTGGTCGAGGCAGCGACGCAGCTCCGCGCGCTCCCCCTCTCGGCCCACGAAGGGCGTCCGCTCGAGAACGGCTGGAGCCGCCGCCCTCTCCCCTTGCCAGACGACCTCGAACAGCCGCCAGCGCTCGGGGAAGCCCTTCAGCCGGAAGCGACCGCGGTCGACCAGCTCGATGTCCGCGGCCCGGCCCATGACGACCCTTACCGCCTCCGACACCAGGATTTGCCCGCCCTTGGCCTTGGCAGCGATCCGAGCGGCGGCGTTGACCGCTTCGCCGAAGAGGTCCGCCTCCTCCTGGATCACCTCGCCCGTGTTCAGGCCGATGCGCACCCGCACCTGCTGGTCGGGTGGCTGGCGACGGTTATGCTTCTCCAGGGCTCGCTGCATGCCGACGGCGCAGGCCACCGCCCGCCGCGCCGATGCGAAGGCCACCATGAAGCCATCGCCCAGGGACTTCACCTCGTACCCGCTGTGCTGCTCCACCTGCCGACGCACCAGCTCCCGCTGGGCGCGCAGGATCTCCTGTGCGGCCTCGTCGCCCCGACGGGTGGTCAGATCGGTGGAGCCCACGACGTCCGTAAAGAGGACAGTAACGGTGCCTTCTGGAAGCGCTTGTGCCACGGCAGCCAGCCCCTCCCCTGAACCCTGTCGATTATTTCCCATTCGCAAGAAATAGTCAAATGCTGGTGGGGCCAGGCAGAATGTGTCACCATAGCCCCGCTACGTTGACAACGCCGCCAATTGCGCGCACTATTGGGTTGCTCCAAGACGTAGGGATCGGGGGCGAACGACGGTGCTTTGCCCATCGTGCGGCTACGAGAACCGTGAGGGCCGGGTGTATTGCGCTCAGTGCGGTAGCGGCCTCGTGGCTCCCTGGCGCTCCTCCGATGGCGTGCTCAGTCCTGCGCAGGGTCCGCTGAGCGGCGATAGGTTCGCCCTGCGGCGCTTGGCCAACCGCTGTAGCTCGGTTCAGCGGTCGCCCATCTGGAAGCCGTAGTATCCGCGGACAACGTCGAACCTGCCCAGTTGGGCTCCCCCCTCCCAGAGCTGAATCTCTTTGCAGTCCCTCCAGTATTTCTCCACGTCGTACTCGCGCATATAGCCGTAGGAGCCCATCAACTCCATAGCCTTGTTGGTGACCATGATAGCTACTTCGGCAGCATAGACCTTGGCGATGCTCCCCCGCGACAGGTGGCCAGGCGATTCCAGGGGCCCGTAGGTTTCAGGGTGGTCGAGCATGTGGGCCGCGGTCAAATAGTACGTCCTGGCAGTCTCGATGCCGATGGCCATATCGGCCAGCATCCCAGCACAGATGGAGTGCTCTCGGATGGGCTTACCAGCCACAATCCTGTTCTTGGTGTATTCAAGGACTGTCTCGAAGGCGCCCTGAGCCGCGCCCACGGCCATGGCCGCGCTCCCTACCCTTCCAATGGTCAGATTGATGTGGAGCAGCTTAGCATCCTCTCCGGGGCCTGCGGCGCGGTTCTCCTTGGGAACCCTGACGTTGTCCAAATAGATATCGCAGTTCCTGTCCGCCTGCATGCCTGCCTTGTTTTCGAACTTGCCGAAGGAGAGCCCTTCGCTGGGATGAGGCACGTAGATCAAGGCGATGCCTTCGTCCCCCAGAGTGGGGTCGGTGGTGCAGACAATGCAGTAGTAGGCGGAGATGCCAGCGTTGCTGGGAAACCTCTTGCTTCCGTTCAGAACCCATTCATCTCCGTCCAAGGTGGCCCTTGTGGAGATCCTTGTTCCGTGCTCGGCAGGGTTTTCGACGTCGCACCCCGCGTCGGGTTCCGTCATGGCGAAGCATCCCCTGCGCAGCTCGTTGCCACAAAAGACGGCGGCAAGCTTGCGTAGTACCGCTTCATTGTCGATCAGGACCGCTGGCCGAGTGCACCACCAGGTGCAGCCCAGTGACACGGCCAGCCCGACGTCTCCGCGGGCGATCTCCTCCATGACGACGGAGGTGCCGACTAGTGATCGCTGTGGCAGGCCGCCGTATCTCTCTGGCACTATGCCCCTCTGAAAACCCATGTCCTTGAGCTTCTCACATATCTTGTCGATGAGGATATGTTCCCTATCATCGTCGAGTTGTTGGCGGAGAGGCATGATCTGCGTATCCACAAAGGCCCTCACTGCCTGTTGGACCAGCCTGTCCTCCTCGCTGACCAACTCCTGAAGAAGCGGCTGCCTCATGTTTCCATCCTCCCTTCTGGATCCCCAGCGAATCCACGCGGTCGGCTCAAGCGCTCTTGCTCGGCCTTCTGGGCGGTCTTGGCGCGCAAATCATGCTGCACGACGGGCGGGCTGTCAATGAGCATAGCATCCGTTGGAATAGCTGAGAGCGGCATCTCCTTACGACCGCAGGGAATCAGCTGCTCTTTTAGGTATGTCCTCAGGTTGTCGCCTCAGAAAGTCAGAACCACTAGGGTTGAGAACGGCAGAAGCTAGGGTCGTCCATTGCCACCGCGATCCCCCCATAGTGCGCGGTCGCTGTGGGAGGAGAGACGACCCAGACAGACTCGACTCCCTGATTGTCAAGCAGAGAGTCGTCGCCATGCCAGTCGGGTGGGCATCCAACAGGCTGACCTGCATATGCCACGCGAGGGACGATGACAACTGGGCTTTGGATCTTGGGGCGCTGGCCAATGTCCCAATACCCTATAATGGGCGTGGGGATTTGGTGAAGAAGATACTCGTTGTCGATGATGAGCCCACGCTCGTGGCGACCATCAAGTACAACCTCGAGCGCGAAGGCTACGACGTCGTCACCGCTGCCGATGGTGAGGCTGCCCTATCCTTGGCTCGGGCCGACCGCCCAGATCTAATCCTCCTCGACCTCATGCTTCCCGGGCTCCACGGGTTTGAGGTCTGCCGCATCCTTCGCCGCGAGATGACAGTGCCCATACTCATGCTCACGGCCAAGACCGACGAGGTGGATAAGGTGGTGGGCCTGGAGCTGGGGGCCGACGACTACGTGACCAAGCCCTTCAGCATGCGCGAGCTTATGGCCCGCGTGCGTGCCCTGCTCCGCCGCGCCGAGACACTCCCAGCCGCCGAGACAGAGGCGCTGGCGGCCGGTGACCTTCGGGTGGATTTGCGGAGGAGAGAGGCTTCACGGCGCGGTCAGGCTCTGGTCCTGAAGCCCAAGGAGTTCGAGCTGCTGATGTTCTTGCTGCGCAACCGCGGCCGCGCCTTCACCCGTGAGCAGCTCTTGGACCAGATATGGGGATATGACTTCGCCGGCGACACCCGCACAGTGGACGTCCACATCAGCTGGCTGCGCCAGAAGATCGAGGATGAGCCCGCCAAGCCCACGCGCCTGATCACCGTCCGCGGGGTAGGATACCGGTTCGAGGGCTAGGGATGCTGGGGAGCCTCCGCTTTCGCACCGCGGCCGCCTACGTTCTCCTCATCGTGGCCGCCTTCGCCGCCCTCGGTCTGTACGTCCTTAGCAAAGTAGAGGACGACTTCCGCCGTAACATCGAGGCCGATCTGGCTTCCCAATCTCAGATGGTCAAGAACCTCGTGCACCCTCTTCTGGATGAGGGGGCTCCCCCAGCGACCTTCGACCAGCTTGCTAAGCAGTTGGGTGCCCAGACCGACACCCGCATCACCATCATCGCGCCCGACGGCACTGTGCTTGGAGATTCCGAGGCTGACCCCGCCACCATGGACAACCACCTCAACCGGCCCGAGGTTCAGGAGGCCATCCGTTCTGGGCAGGGCGAGAGCGCCCGCCGCAGCAGCACCCTGGGCACTGAGTTCACATACGTCGCCACCCGCATCACTGCCGACGATGGCCTGGTCGATATCGTGCGGGTGGCACGGCCGACGGCGACCGTCAATGCTTCCCTCTCCGATATCACCCGCTCCGTTCTTATCGCCGTTGTGGTCACAGCGGCGGCGGCCGCCGTCCTGAGCCTGGCCATCGGCAGCACCGTCATGCGCCCGTTGGGGAGGCTGACGCGAGCAGCCCGCGGCATTGCGGCTGGCAACCTCAGCGAGCGGGTGAGCCCGCGGCCTTCAGGGGAAGTAGGCGAGCTGGCGGACGCCTTCAACAAGATGGCTCAGAGCCTGGAAGGCCTCATCGCGGCCGCTTCCCAAGAGCGGAACCGCCTGCTGGCCGCCCTCAATAGCAGCATCGATGCCGTGCTGGCCGTGAACGCCGAGGGCCGCATCACCTTCGCCAACGTGGCCGCCGAGCGCCTGTTCCTGCGCTCCCAAGAAGAGCTGGTGGGCAATCCCTTCGTCTGGGTCATGCCCGACGAGCAGGTGATAGAGGCGCTGCGGGCCAGCCGCGAGGAAAACCGTAGGGAGGCACGCTTCATCGAACGGCCGAGCCGCTACTACCTTCAGGTGATCACCACGCCCATCGTCGGCGGCGGCGAATGGGCGGCCCTGGTCGTCTTCCACGACCTGACCGACGTCAAGCGGGTGGAGCAGGTGCGCCGCGACTTCGTGGCCAACGTCTCCCACGAGCTACGCACGCCCCTCGCCTCCATCAAGTCGGTTATCGAGACCCTGCAATCGGGCGCGCTGGAAGACCGAGAGGCGGCCCAGGACTTCCTCTCCCGAGCGGACTCCGAGATCGACCGCCTGGTGCAGATGGTGGAGGAGCTCATGGAGCTCTCCCGCATCGAATCGGGTGATGTGCCGTTGGACCGGCAGCCGGTGGAGATGGCCACTGTCCTGACCGAGGCGGTTGAGCGGCTCAGGCCCCAGGCGGAGAAACAGGGGCTGAGCCTCTCCTTGGAGGTCGCTCCCAACTTGCCACCCATTATCGGCGACGCCGAACGGCTGGAGCGAGTAGCCGTCAACCTGATTCACAACGCCCTCAAGTTCACCCCCGCCGGAGGCTCCGTCCACGTGTCGGCAGGTCTCGCGGACGGCGGTGTCACGGTCAGGGTGAGCGACACCGGCGTGGGCATCGCCCCCGAGGACCTGCCGCGCATCTTCGAACGCTTCTATAAGGCCGACCGCGCCCGCGGCAGTGGCGGTACGGGCCTTGGCCTAGCCGTGGTGAAGCACACCGTCGAGGCCCACGGCGGCACCGTGAGTGCCCAGAGCGAACTGGGCCACGGCTCCACGTTCAGCTTCTCCATCCCTGCCGCGTCCTTGCCTCCCAAGCGCTAGCACCCCACTTCACCATCCGCTCTTCTAGTGTCGGGCCTCTGCAACAACCACCCCAGCAAGTCCCTAACTTTTACGAGCTGTTAATCGCCGTTGACAACCCGTTAAGCAGGAGGCGGTATCGTGACAATGAGGACAAGCGATGAAGACGAACTGCGAGGAGGCAAACTACATGCACATAGCATCTGGGGCAACTTCAGCGAAACGTTCTCGCAAGTTGCCCGAAGCACTGGCAGTGATGGTGGTCGCGATGCTCGCGGCCTTCTTGTTGGCTGCTTGCGGCGGGGACGGTGAGAGCTCCTCTGCCTCCAGCCCCGCAGCCACCACAACCTCCATCGCCTCGTCCCCGACTGGCCCCCAAGTCACCTCTCCCTGCCCGCCAGCCGGTTCCGCCAGTGCCTTGACCGGCGCTGGCGCTACTTTCCCCGGTCCTCTCTACTCGAAGTGGATAGATGCATTCGGTAAGGCCTGCAACGCCCAGATCAATTACCAGCCTATCGGTTCTGGGGGTGGCATTAAGCAGATCACCGAGAAGACGGTCGACTTCGGCGCTAGCGACGGCATCATGACCGCCGAGCAGGAGGCAGCCGCCAACCAGGCGGGCGGCCCCATTCTCCACATTCCGATGGCCAGCGGTGCCGTGGCCGTAGTCTTGAACCTGCGCGGCATCCAGAGCGGCCAGCTCAAGCTGAGCCCTGACGTCCTGGCCGACATCTATCTGAAGAAAATCACCAAGTGGAATGACCCACGCATAACGGCCCTGAACGCTGGCCTCAACCTGCCTGACACGGATATCGCCGTCGTCCACCGGGCCGACGGCTCTGGCACCACCTTCATCTTCACCGACTACCTGAGCAAGGTCAGCCCGGAATGGAAGGCGAAGGTGGGCTCCGGCACCTCGGTGAGCTGGCCTGGAGACATCGGTGGCGAGAAGAACGCGGGCGTCGCCGCCCAGGTGGCCCAGATTCCCGGCGCGATCGGCTATGTAGAGTTGGCCTATGCCGTTCAGAACAAGCTCACCTGGGCAGCCGTACGCAACAAGAGCGGCAAGTTTGTGGAGCCCGGCCTGGAGGCGACCAGCGCGGCCGCCGAGGGGGTCCTCTTGCCGGACGACATGAAGGTGCTCTTGACGGACTCCGAAAACCCTAATGCCTACCCCATCGTTGGCTTTACCTGGATTCTCGTCTATCAGAATCAGCCGGACAAGGCGAAGGGCCAGACGCTGGCATACTACCTCTGGTGGAGCATCCACGAGGGCCAAAGCTTCACGAAGGACCTTCTGTACGGAGCCCTCTCGGCGGAGGCCGTTAAGAAAGCCGAGGCGGAGATCAGGTCTATCAGTCATCAAGGACAACCCCTGCTACAGGCCCCATAGATGATGATGTCTGCGAAGGAAGAGTGCACGGAAGCCTGTCCCCCTTTCCCTGTCTGAACACAGATCCACGGTGGAAGGATGGGAGCAAACAAAAGAGCACAGGCAGCCGGGGCCTGCTTGGCCATGAGGCGGCCGTGGCGAACCGGCAATACGGGAGACGCAATAGCGCGTGTCATCGCCGTGGGCCTTGGGCTCTCTGTGCTCGCCCTGGCTGGCCTGCTCATCTACGAACTCATCGATAAGTCCTGGCAGTCGATCACCGAGTTCGGTCCGGGGTTCATCACCAGCACCACATGGGACCCGGTGGCTCGGGAGTTCGGTGCGGCGCCCGCCATCTACGGCACGATCATCAGTTCGCTCATCGCCCTTGTACTCGCGGTCCCCGTGAGCCTCGGCACCGCCATCTTCCTCTCGGAGATCGCCCCTCCCTGGCTGCGGAACCCGTTCTCCTTCCTGGTGGAGATGCTCGCTGCGCTGCCCAGCGTGGTGTTGGGGCTCTGGGGCATCTACATCCTCGTCCCCTGGGTGCGCGACCCGGTGGAGAAATCGCTGGGGAGCCACCTGGGCTTCATCCCCCTCTTCGATGGCCCTCCCTTCGGCTTCGGCATGCTGGCGGCCGGACTGATCCTCGCCATCATGGTCCTGCCCATCATCACCGCTATCTCCCGGGACGTGATGCTAGCCGTCCCTAGTAGCCAGCGGGAGGCTATGGTGGCTCTTGGCGCAACAAGGTGGGAGGTCATCTCCGGCGCCGTCCTGCCCTACTGCCGGTCGGGCCTGGTGGGGGCGGTCATCTTGGGCCTGGGCCGCGCCCTCGGCGAGACGATGGCGGTCACCATGGTCATCGGCAAGGGCTACAACATCACCGCCTCTCTGTTCCAGCCAGCCAGCACCGCCGCCAGCGCAGTCGCCAGTGAGTTCAATGAGGCCACCTACGACCTCTATGTCTCAGCCCTCGTCGAGCTGGCATTGATCCTGCTGGCGATAACCCTTCTGGTGAACATGGTCGCCCGGCTGCTGGTCTGGCGGATTGCTCGCTCGCCGGGGGTGATTCGAGAATGATCGTCTCGGCGTACCAACGTCGCAGGGCGACGAATGCCCTCATGCTGGGCCTTTGCGCCGTCTTCGCCTTCCTTGCGGTGGGGGTGCTGGTCTTGATCCTGGGGTTTGTGCTGGCCAAAGGCATCGGCTCGCTCAACATCGACTTGTTCACAGAGATGCCCGTGCCCGAGGGTGAGCCGGGTGGCGGCGTTGCCAACTCCATGGTCGGCTCCCTCATCATCATCGGCATTGCGGCCGTGATAGGCATTCCCGTCGGGATTGGTGCCGGCATCTTCCTCTCCGAATACGCCGGCCATCGCCTGGGGGACGTTGTCCGCTTCACCGCCGACGTTCTCACCGGCGTTCCTTCCATCGTCATCGGCATCTTTGTCTACGGGCTCGTGGTCCTGAGAATGGGCAACTTCTCCGCCCTGGCAGCCGGCATCGCTTTGGCCATCATTATGCTGCCTATCATGGCCCGCTCCAGCGAGGAGATGCTGAGGCTGGTCCCTCATTCGCAGCGAGAGGCGGCTCTCGCGCTGGGGATCAGCCGCTGGCGGACGATCCTCAGCGTAGTGATTCCCGCGGCGCAACGAGGGCTGCTCACAGGTGCCCTACTGGCTGTTGCCCGCGCCGCTGGCGAGACGGCGCCCCTGATATTCACCGCCCTGGGCAACCGTTTCTTGAGCCTGAGCGTAACCGGTGGACCCATCGACGCCCTTTCGCTCCGCATCTACCGCTACGCCACTGGGCCATACTCCGAGCAGCACGATCAGGCCTGGGCAGCTTCGTGTGTACTGATCCTGACAGTCTTCGTTATCAGCCTGGCAGCCCGCCTGCTCTTAAGAAGAAGGTAAGGAGCCGGAAATGACTGTCGATTCTCGGCACCAACCGGAGGCCGCTATAATGGGTTACGAGATGCGCATCGAGCACGAACCACAGGCCCCGGTGTCGGAAGCAGAGGCTCTGGCCGCAGGCATGGTTGTCCGCGAACTGAACGCTTGGTATGGATCATGCCAGGCGCTGCGGGACGTCAATCTGCTGGCGGCGCCGAAACGAATCACGGCGGTCATCGGGCCTTCCGGCTGCGGCAAGTCAACCTTGATCCGCTGCCTCAACAGAATGCACGAGGTAGTGCCCGAGGCGCGTGCCAGTGGCCAGGTGCTCCTGCGAGGAGAGGACATATACGGTCCTGGCGTCGATCCTGTCGTCGTGCGCCGACGCGTGGGAATGGTCTTCCAGAAGCCCAATCCCTTCCCCACCATGTCCGTGCTCGACAACGTGGCGGCAGGACTGCGCCTCAATGGCTTCCTCGTGCGGCGCAGCCAGATAGCGGGGACGGTTGAGAAAAGCCTGAGGCAAGCGGCCCTGTGGGACGAGGTGAAGGATAAGCTTAACCGGCCAGCGACGGAACTGTCCGGGGGCCAGCAGCAGCGCTTGTGTATTGCCCGCGCCCTGGCTGTGGAGCCAGAAGTGGTCCTGATGGACGAGCCCTGCTCGGCGCTTGACCCGGTTGCCACCCTGAAGATCGAGGATCTCATGAGGGAACTGGCGAAGGAGTACACCATCGTCATCGTCACCCACAACATGCAGCAGGCAGCTCGTGTGTCCGACTACACGGCGGTGATGATGATGGCCGAAGACCGGGCAGGGGAGATGATCGAGTACGGACCCACGCGGCAGGTGTTCACGACGCCCGAGGAGAAGCGGACCGAAGACTACATCACGGGTCGATTTGGTTAGAGAGGGATGTGCGGCATGACTCGTACCGCCTTCGAGCGACAGCTCGCCCAGATCCAGGAAGACATGCTGGTAATGGCCAACATGGTTGAGAGCGCCATCGAGCGCTCTATCCAGGCCCTCAAGAACCGGGACGTTGCGCTAGCCCGCCAGATCATCGCTGACGACCTAAAGGTCAACCACAGGCGTTACGAGATCGAGGAGAAGTGCCTGGAGCTTATCGCTACCCAGCAGCCGCTGGCCAGCGACCTCCGTACCATCGTCGCTGTGCTCCACATCGTCGTGGATCTGGAGCGCATGGGCGACCACGCCGAAGGTATCGCCAAGATCGCCCTCGTGCTGGCCGATGAGCCGCCCCTGAAGCCGTACATCGACATTCCGCGCATGGCCCAGATCGCCACCCGCATGCTGATGGCGAGTATTGAGGCCTTCAAGAATCGCGATGCTGACCACGCTCGCGCCATCTGCAACGAGGACGATGAGGTTGACGCCCTCTACGACCAGGTCTACCGTGAGCTTCTGACCTACATGATGAGCGACCCAAAGACCATAGAGCGCGCCACCCATCTGACCTGGGTAGCCCACAACCTGGAGCGCATCGCCGACCGCGTCACCAACATCTGCGAGCGCGTGGTGTACCTCGTGGAAGGCAAGATTGGGGAGCTAAACGTCTCGAAGTATTGATCGACAATCCGGGCCGCCTGCCGCCCCGGATCGCCGAGCGATGTTTTTTGCTTCTCAGGCAGTTTGTCAGCTATCACGATGGCGGGGAATCAGGTGCACTTTATTGGGGCCGAGTTGTAGCCCCCAACACAGCGCAGGAAATCAGGACTCTGCAGCAAAGCCTCGACCCCGGGAAGGCAGCAAATAAAGCCCGCTTCACAGTCGTGAACGATCACGCCAAGTGCCGAACACGCTTCCGAAATCGACAGCCGGCCATATCCATACCCCCTCTTCGGTTACAGGAGCGATGGGGCTACCTGTTCGGCACCGATGACAGCCCCCGAACGGCCCCCTCGTAGCATCCCCTGAACCGGTCTCTCCGAACACCTTCGGCCCCCTGGACTTCTGCCAGGAATTGTGCTACTGTGTATACAGATGCCACAACATCCCGTAAGAATAGCCGCCTTGGGGGGCGGAACGCACAGGAGGAATGATGACCTACAAACCGATCATGCCTAATCTACCTGGCCTTGTCACAGCGAATGTGGCGGCGCAGCGGCTGGGCATCCCCCACAGTTCTATCTACTACAAGATTCACCATCAGCTTATCCGCTATGAGCGCCTTGCCGGCCACTACTATATCCGCGAGGGCACGATTGACAACATCCTCGCATCCAGAAAGGCACTCGAGTCGCTGTATCAAGCCCAGCAATATCTCGATGGCGTCGCAATCACCGCACGGGAGAATGCGGCCCTGATCGCCCAGGCACAGAAGGCTGCAGCACTGGCAGCGTTGGCTCCAGAATAGCAGGAGGGCTAAAGAGAGAGGTGACCCGATGCCACACGAGAAGACCGAACTGATCCCAGCAGTGCTGATCCCCACTATGATCCTACTGCACCCGACCCTGAGCGCCGAGGCCAAGGTGCTTTACGGCATCCTGCAGACGTGGGATTTGCCGGACAAGGACGGACACCGCAAAGGCTTCATCTACCCGTCCATATCGAACATCGTCGAGCGGTCGGGGAGGTCGAGGGCTGCTGTCTGCCGCGAGCTGGCCGAGCTGGAGAAGATGGGCGCGATCCGTACCCAACTAGGGTTGAGGAAAACTGCGACCCGCGAACTGAAGGGGATGGGCCTGTAGTGAAAATGGGATCAGTTCGTAGCTGTGACCCGTCCCACAAGCGGGACTCCAGGCACACGACTGTGACCATCCCACAAGCGGGACTCCCCCGTCCCACAAGCGGGACACAAACACATTGTAAGGGAACACAGAGTAAGTACGTTGTCCTAAAGACAACGGGGGCCGGTGGCCCCGACTCTAGATCATTATTGGCCAGGAGATAGTAAGGGAGAGCAGGCATGACGACAGCCCCTGTAGAGAAGAAGACTCGTAGGTGGCCAATCAAGATGGCGACATCTACTGACCTGGCAGGCTTCTTGCGGAGGAAGCTGGTGGCAGCCAGTGGTGACCCGACAACGTTCATGTTCAAGACCGCAGAGCGCTTCCTCCGAGATATCCTCGACGACTGGCGTGACCCCTACGAGATCGCTGTGGTGATCGACTCAGTGATCAACGCTACGGGGCCGACTGATGCGATCTGGAATCTCCTTGATCTCAGGCGCTGGCTAAGGCTCAGGGCAGAGTATGCCCCAGTGAAGGGCACCGCCCGCTACTTCTACCTGGCCCGTTACGCTGATGTTGGCGCAGACAAGCAGGAGTTGCTGGCCCTCATCGAAGATCTAGAGGACGCAATCGTGGCGGAGGCAACGGCTACGGTGAGGCTCCTCAAGACAGAGTTGGATCGGCGCTTGCGGGGGCTAGAGGGCCGACCCGTAACTCCCAGCGAAGCGGGGGGAGATCGATGAAGAAGATTGACGACGGTAAGGTGGCCGAGCGTCTGTGCGCGTGCGGTTGTGGTGCGTCCCTAGCTGGCCGATCCAGGCTGGCTCGCTTCGTCGCGGATAAGTGTAGGGCCAAGGACGCCCGTGCCAAGGCCCGGCAGGACGCTAAGGATGCGACTGACCCACCCAGCAAGACCGATCAGTATTTGGCTAGCCAAGGATGGGTCTAGCCGGTCGAGGGAATGAGAAAACGCTACGAATACCGATGTGCGGTTTGTGGTCAGCAGGCCTCGTCCACTCGCAAGGACGCACGCTTCTGTAGCCCCACTTGTCGTAGCAAGGCTAGCCGAGCAGCGGCCCAGGGAGAAGAGTATACCCCTGCAGGCAAGCCATCGACAGTCTCCCTACGCACTACGCTGGCTGAACATCCAGATCTACTCCGACAGCGACTAGGTGCCCGACATCCCCTGCAGAGACTTAGCGAGGCCCCGCTCTGCATAGGCGATGGCAAGACCATCTGTCTCATCGGGTGCAGGCTCGGTGCTGCAACCCAGGTGGCGATCAGCGAGCTTCAGGAATCCCTGAGAGAGCAGCAGGTCGGTGTCCTCGTCTGCGGCTCGATCACGAAGAGGCTTCTGGCAGCCTGTAGGCGGCGGGGGATCATCCCTGTTACTCACGAAGCGAGGTGGTTAACGATGCCTAGCACAAGGAAGATAAGTGCCAAACCTGCATCACATCGGCGATTCCGTGTTGCCCAACGTGTGGGGCTAACGACGACTGTGACGCACCGAACAGCAACACCCCCGCCACTATGTACCAGGGTAAATGCTGTTGCATCACTTGTAGGAGCGATTCCAGACGAAACTTCACTCCTAAACCAACCGAGCGAGGCTTTTTCACGTAACTGCGATAGGTGCACCCGTTGTCCAGCAAACGGTGACGCCAGTTGGATTCTCTATTGTGCCTCGTGTCGACGGCCCTATTGCAAGTCTTGTATGAGCAAGGATGCTGAAGGCTACTGGCGGTGCCGCCGATGCGCTGGGAAGGTCAAGCAGGCAGACTCCCCCATCCTGCCCTGGATCGAGGAGCCGATTAGCGAGCAGTGTGCGCGAGCGAAGGGTGACGCCAGGGAAGCAAGGGCAGCGATCCAGGTGATCCGATGCGCCTGCGGCTGGGGCTTCAACAGCCAACTGGAGAAGGGGATCGTGGAATGCAGCTGCAGCAAGGCATTCAGTCTGGCGGATGCAAAGCGGATCGTGACCACTGTGCAGCCTAGGGGTCGGTCGGTCGGCGCGAAGACCAAGGAACTGGTCAGCATTGGCGCAGTGAGAGGAGGATAGATGCCTTATGCCTCTCCTGAGAAGCGAAGGGCAGCCCGATATCGCCGCTACCAACGCAGGAGAGCAGCGGCAGCCGAGCCATTCCCCCATCTCTGGGACGCCGTCCCTATGCTACTCGCAGTGTGGTGCGTCCAGTTGCGAGCAGAACAACTGCCGGCTCTCGACGCTTTGTGGAGCGAGATCGTGACCACTTTCATCTCGCCCGAATGGGATAACAGGGAGATGCCCGACAAGGAAGGTCTGGCCACAAGAGTGATGGGCTCTATCAACGGGCAGGAGTTCCAGATCTGTGAGATGGAAGGCACCGACGTCCTGGCCGACCTGCAGGATCAGGAAGATGACTTCCGATGGGCAACCGTGTTCCAGGCAACTCACTCAAGGGTAGCACGCAATCCAATATGTCCCTGTTGTATCGAGCAGGAAGGCATCCCCATTGAGGTAGGCAAAACCGAACAACGAACACATCCAGGAGCGATTTAGGGCGAGAATGTGCATCTTCAGGAAGACTGTTATCCCCAAGACTGTAGGTTGTTTGGGGGTCATTCCAATCGACAGGGAGGACAGCAAGGAGAGCGAGATGACAAGAGACCCAGGAAACAAGCGATACTACGCTCGCGGTAAGGGGATGCACCGTCTGCCTGACGATCAAGCCGGATATCTCCCTGGCCCTGAGCGGCCACGCAAGGCGAGAAGCAAGAAGGCACTTCCTGTCACCTCGCCGGCGCCGGTGAAGGGACTCAATGATATCCCGCCTGTTGCGTAGCCTTCGAGTAGGTCACATCCCTCGTCTGCTCGACCTCATAGGCTTCGCCTGCATCATCACTGCTGTGGGGATCACATTCGGACTGGCTCCAGCACTGGCTGTGGTAGGGATAGCCTGTCTGGTAGTCGGGTGGGCGCTTGAGTGACCCAGTCGGGAACTAGGGGATAGGCTCTCCTATCCTGCGACCAGACACGATCTCGTCATAGTGTCCCCTAAATAGACCCCATAAACCCTGGACATTCTCTCCGATACGAGCGTCACTGTGAATGAAGGGGGAATGAAGATGAAGAAGCTGATTCTAGCAACGCTGATGGGGTGGGCCGTCCTGACCCTAGCCGCAAGTGCGCTAGTAATCGGGACAATCAATACGGCCCCCACCACCAGCACGATTCCATACGCTCAGAAAGGGCAGTGCGGGGAACTCAAGGGGATCAAAGCTATCCCGACCCCGATCCCGACCCTGACCCCGACCGTGACCCCGACCGCCAACGCCAACTACCGTCGTGATCAAGGGAAGGATTCAATACGGGTGCCGATGCTGGTCGGGGACAAGATCACTGTGGTGGAGACGCCCTAGTACGGGCAGGAAAGGGAGAGACATGAATATCGGTAGGTTCACCGTCGAAGAGGGCGATGGATTCCCGACTGTCATAGTCAGCATCACGGATCAGGTGGTCGGGCGAGTCAACTGTCTGGCAGTAGAAGAGCGAGTCAAAGCAAGGCGCACCGCAACTGGCGACGACACCCTCATGGTAACAGAAGCCGACATCGAGTGGGCGCTAGAGAATGCGCGGATAGACCCCGAAGGGAGGAGCTAGGATGGCACACCAGAAAGTCACAGTCAAGCTAATCGGAGAGGATGGCAATGCCTACTCAATACTTGGACGGGTCTCGAAGGCGCTCAAGCGGAGTGGTCAGCCAGAGGCCGCTGCCGAGTACCTCAAGCGTGCGACCGAAGGCGACTACAACCACTTGCTAGCGGTCACGCTGGAGTACGTGGACGAGCCCGACGGCGAGGATGCTGACGAGGACGCAGAGTCGTAGCAGGGATGAATGGGCTGATGGGGAGAATGAAGATGATCACCAAAACGACCAGCATAGCGCCCTTCGAGGACATCGCCGACTGGGAGAGCGCATTATATGCCTTTTTGGCTGAGAAGGAACGACGAAGCGGCTCCCGTCGCACGGTCGAAGGCTACGCACGTATGCTCCAGCAGTTCTTTGGCAGCATCGGCAAGCCACCAGAGCGCATCACTAGCCCAGAGGTATTTACCTATGCCTATGGCATCGGTCTGTCAGGCAAGGAGCCATCCTCGGCGACCATCAGTGCCAGGATCGCGTGCATCAGCTCCTTCTACCGCTTCCTGATCCGAATGGGGCTCGTAGCAACCAACCCCTGCGATGCGGTCGAGCGGCCCCGGGCCCAGCCTAGCCTACCGCGCGGGCTGAGCGCCGAGGAGATCAAGCGCCTTCTGGCCGCCATCACTACGACACCGACGGGACTGCGGGACAGGGCCATCGTCCTGACGCTGACGCTGACAGGGCGACGGCGATCCGAGGTGCTGAACCTGAAGGCAGGAGACATCACACAGTATGGCGGGCTGTTCTTCTACAACTACAGAGGGAAAGGCAATAAGCAGGGCAAGCGGGAGCTACCCCGACCCGCTTTCAGCGCCATCGAGCGGGCGCTGGCGACCTGGAGGAAGAGCCTGGCCAGCATGAATCCAGGCGAGTCGTTGTGGCCATCCAGCAGCCCCACTGCCAACGGGCACGGCTTGACGAGCGGCACGTTCTATGGCAACCTACAACGCTACTTCAGGAAGGCTGGGCTCCCCCCTGCTGGTGTGCACGCTCTACGCCACTCAGCAGCCAAACTGCGACGTGAGGCGGGGGAATCAATTGAGGACATCAGCCGCTACCTCGACCACTCCTCGCTTGCTGTGACCTCGGTCTACCTTCGGGGGCTGGAAGGTCAAGAGGATCGGGCCTGGAGCCGAGTCGCCGAAGCCATTGGTGTCTAGGTAGGCATCCTTCATCCCGACCACTCACGCAGCCCCTCTGTTCGCCCACGTAGCGCCACTTGCTGGCGACGTGATGCGGATGCTGGCCCCCTGTGCACCACGCGACGGGCCAAACGATCGTGAAAGTTATCCTCACAAACCGTTGACTTCCCCCTCGATCCAAGTGATGGATGGATGGAAGGGAGGAATGAAGATGAAGAAGACAACTCAAGAGGGAGGGTGCCCCACCGAGGAAGAGATGGCTGAGGAGACTCGGCTGTCTACCTGGCACCCCATCGAGGACAGGAACCTAGCGCCTGGGACGAGGCTGGTGGCTCGCTACAAGAAGGTGGAGTACCACGCGACGGTCGTGGAAGGCGAGACGGGCGGCCTGTGCTACCGCCTCGATGATGGTCGGGAGTTCAAGAGCCCATCTGCAGCGGGCGGTGCGATCACGGGCCACGGCTGCAATGGCTGGGTGTTCTGGGGTCTGGTCGCGGGAGAGTTGGAAGCCCCTGAGAGCCTGGAGTAAGAGGAGGGGTGACGTGGGCGTCGACGTCTATCTAGAACCCGCCTTCAGCCGCAACCGAGAGGCCCACGAGCCCGAGTTCGACCGGGCCGTCGCGAGGCGCGACGCCCTGGATCGATGCGGCCACGGCGACCCCCAGCTCGGCTGTGCACGCTGCGCCGCCGAGGAGGAGGCGGGGCGCGCCTGGGAAGCCATGTACCCCGACCGCTACTACATCCGCTCCAGCTACAATCCCGCTTCCCTCTTCGGGTGGATCCAGGCCAACTTCGAGCTAGACCTGATGGCGCTGCTGGAGGAGTGGCTGGAGGAGCGGCCTGGCCAAGAGCCGGAACGCGCCATCCTGCGGGTGAGGGAGTTCGGATCCGCCCTGGGCTTTGCACTATCGGCTGCGGTGGCGGCCAATGCTGGGCGCGTCCTGAAGGACGGCTCGGTCGCCCGCTTCCACGGGCCACGGTTCGTGAGAGACCTCATCGTGCGTATGGCCTTGACCGCCGAGGAGGGCGGCGAGCTCGCCCCTGGCGGCTCCTTCGACGACCACCCCTTAACCGTCGAGGAGAGCGGATGGTACTTGCACGCGGTCTTGGGCCTGGCCCGCTTCGCCGATGCCTGCCGAGGGGCAGAAGCGGGATCGTACATCGTGGTATCCGCCTAAGGGGCGACGCCATGTCAAAGGTTATCCGTGTCGATGCCGTCGCCTTCCTCATCGCCTTGGGAGGAGGTCAACCATGTCAGCCTACTGGCAGCACCGCGCCAAGTGCCTGAAGTGCGGGTTGCACTTCATCGTGTGCTCCGACTATGAGGGGTGGCCGTTCGAAGGCACAACGGGGGAAGCAACGGGCCTGATACACTGTCCAGAGTGTGGTTCGGCGGGCCCGAAGCTCGTCGCTAAGGTCAAGGTCAGCGGGTTCATCGCGCAGGCGGTCCCTGGTGACGCTGATTTCCAGGGCGTCCATGGGCCAGCAATCGCAGGAAAGGGAGAGTAGCAACATGAAGGAAAGCGCTGCGCCAGGCCTGTTTCGGTCAGTCTGGCCCTGTGCCACCACGAACTACCCGATGGTGGGCGACCTTGCCGGAAGTTCTAGATGCCTTGACGACTTCGAGACGTTCTGGCATGCTGCGGGCGCCAGGCTGGAGGTGCCCCATGAAGACGACGCTGCCCCTGCTTATCGTGCTCGTGTCCCTAGTGAGTCTTGCCTGCACAAACACCAGCGATGAGTCTGAACAGGCGACCGCATCCCCTGCTACTGCCGCTCCTCACGAGTGGTCGGTCGAGGATGCAAGGGACTTCGAGGAGTTCCCCGTCTACTGGGTAGGCGAGAGCTTCCAGGGTCTTCCCCTGGTCGATGTAGGGCGGATGGACTACCCAGGGGCCTTTCCTGGTGAGCCCTACAATCGGCCCTGGAATGAGGTCTCCTTCATATATGGGGACTGCGAGATCGCTCCAGGAGCGGAGAGCTGCCCCGTGCCTCTCAACATAGACACCAGGCCGTATTGCGATGTCCCGCCGGAAGTCATTGCGGACTGGGTAAAGACTGGGCCGCCGGAGGTGATTCGCGGGGCCGTAGCGCAGAGAACAGGCTCGTCGATGCGGATGTGGACAGGCAACGTCTCCATCGGAATAGCCGCGACTGGCGAAGGCCTCCTTATGGAAGCGGCGCGAAACCTGGTTCGGCTAAACGGCGACAAGCCTTCCACGCCGAACGAGGACCTCGGGCCACCGGACGAGATCAGGTGCCCCTAGTGTGCCGCAGTGTGATGGCACAAAGTCAAGGGGCAACACTAGCACAAGCTAGTGACAATTAGGGGCACTCCTGCTTCAGAGCCTATCCCTGCTGTCAACAGCCTAGCCCATAGTCGCGCCCAGGACTGGCTGTAGGTCCTTCCTTGCCAACCCTCGCGGCTGCGTATTGATGTCTCCGAGACTTTCTGCCATGATGGGTGCGCTGGCCAGAAGAAAGGAACGGGCGAGTACTCAGGGTAGGCTTGAGATGCGGGTGGGCGGAGTACGGTGCGAGTAACGACTTGTAGCCAGAACGGCCACGACGAAACGAACCTCAGCTTCGCATCCTCTTGACAGTCCGTTCACACCCCCTGCACGGCCATCCCACCGCTCCGCCTCATCACCTACCACCGTGCTGAAGGCGAGTGTCGGAAGTGCTCCGTGTCACGTTTCTCCTGTTTTGGCGTCTCTAGATCTGTGAACGGAGATTGGCCGAAGGGTTACGGACAGGGGGGGCTTACAGAGATCTGGGCTGGAGCACCATTCCTGTACGCGCTGACAAGGCTGACGCCTTGAGCGAATGGGCACGGTACTAACAGGAGCGGCCCTCGCTCGAGAACTGGCAGTGCTGGCTGGAGGGCAGGCCGAGCAACGGTGTCAGGCCCTATTGGACTGCTTGAAGTGATGGCGAACGCTACTCTTTTTTGGCGCCACACGCTCGGCTTCATGGCCGAACAAGGCGCCACGTAGAAAGGAGAGACACTATGGTCGCAACGTCCGAGCACAAGGGCAAGCGCCGCGAGCTGCCGCCCGTGGGCACTCCCTTGAAAGCCAAGTTCAAGGGACGATCCTACACCGCTCAGATCGTGAAGGCGAAGGCGCTTCCTGCTGGGCGGGCTGTGAAGTGCCGCAAGCAGATATTCACCTCCCTCAGCGCCGTGGAGCTGAAGGCGCTTCCTGCCGGGCGGGCTGTGAAGTACCGCAACCAGATATTCACCTCCCTCAGCGCCGCCGGCAAAGCCGTCACCCATCATGAAACTTGTGGGCCGGATTTCTGGCACCTCGCTGAGACGAGCGACCAGTAGACGCCCTGGGCGCAGCCAAATCAGCTGCCGAGAACGCCTCCTTGGGGTGGGTTGCGGTGCTGTGAGGAGAGAGCGCGACCACGGATCTGTGGTTGCCGCTCACTTCCTGACGTGTCGTTCCCCTTTGCGGTCACCATCGGCCGTGAAGTCTTGACTGGAGAGGGCGAGCGCGACCGTATCGGAGTTCAGGACACCACACCACCAGCGTGCACTGTAACGCCCTTTCTCGGGTCCAGAACCCCTCTGTACTAACATTGGGGGTGGACTCGTTCTTGGGGGCAAGGTCAACCCCGCCCGCCGCCACCGCCTTGACGCCTTCGAAACCTTGTGGGATCATGCGAGCGTTCAGCCTGAGGCAGAGGAGCGTTCGATGCTTCGGCTTTTGTTCTTGACGGCGACAGCCTCCATTCTAGTCCTAACTCTAGCGGCATGTTCCGAAGAGGAAGCTCGCGCGGGCATTGCCTTCCAGTCGAACCGCGACAAGAACTTGGAGATCTATGTGATGAACGCCGACGGCAGCAGCCAGACCAACCTCACGAACAACCCAGCCGGCGACACGGAGCCCGCCTGGTCACCGTGAGGAGCGGGCCGAAGGGGCCTGTTCGCCCTCGCCGCGACCGCCTGGTACGCCAGGAGGCGGTGGGGGAGGTAGGGCACCCCGTGCGTCAGAGCTGATCCAGGATCGCTTTTCGCTTCTCCTGGTACTCTTCCTCTGTGATCAACTCTTGCTCCCGAAGGTCTTTGAGTCGCTTCAGGGCCTCAACTGGCTCGTCCCCGGCGGGGGGCTTGGGAGTGGCGGGCGGAGGCGGCGTCGAGGTAGCAGTACCGGGAAGGGTCACCGGTGGGGCGAAGGCCGGGGGAGGCGTGACGCCCGCCGGACGCGGACCAACCGAGCCTTCCGTTACCACCCGTTCCGATCCTCGGGCCTTCACGACTACCGTGCCGACGACTTTGTCGTGTAGGGTTTGAGCATCCTTGTCCCAGAGGAGCCATATGAGGTCGAGATAGAAGGGGAGGACTCCGAGGAGGATGCCCACCAATCCTCGCACAAACATGTCCCCAGTCCTCGCGGCTTGGCCATCTGTCTTGATCACCCGCAACCCCACGACGGCTTTACCCGGATTCTGGCCACGCGGAGCGACGATGAACCACCAAATGACCCAGCCAATATACAGAGTCAAGAACTGGAGCAGCACATTGACAATAGCCGCGCCGAGACGCGAGATCCGGCTGGCCATGACCACCGTGCCCTGCGGATCAAGCACGAACACGCCGCAGTAGGGACAGAACAGCCCCGGGGGAACTGGCTGTCCGCACGAGATGCATCCGTGAGAAGCTGGGGTAGTCACGCTGGCCTCCTTTGAGCGCGGCTTGCGGCCCACGGGATTATACGCCAGGCAATCCCGCTTGGACAATCATGCCACGACTGCAGCGAAGGATCACCCGGTTCCCGAGGATGAGCGCACACTAAGACCTCATCGTGCGGCACCCGTTGGGGAGCCCACGGAGATCCTTGTCACGAGATCATTGACAAAGTGCCCGTAAGGTGTAGAATCGATGCGCTCGCACTGGTCGTGTGAGCGGGGGGCAGCGGAATGCGCGGGAGCCGGGAAGCCCGCGGCAACGGAGAATAGATAGCGTTCGCCTCAGCGACCGCTCGGCGGCCGCTATTTGTTTTGCGCAACATGTAAGGGAGGCGTGCGACTGCACGGAACCCCAGCAGAGAAGGAGGCACATAGACATGCAGGAGCCGATGCGGAGTGTGCTCAAGCAGCAGATAGGCATTACCGAAGAGGACCTGAACCGTATGCCACCGGGCATCAGCAAGCTGCTCTCGGCCGTTCCCCGAATCGTCAACTACAGGATCATTGCTGAGGTCACGGACGCCAAGTACTGTTTTGCGGGATGTAAGCCGGGAGACAAGCTGGTATTCGGTCCTCAGCCTCTGCTGAACGCGCAGGAATCGACCTGTCCCCTCTGCATCGGGGCGCTTGCCCCTATGATGGAGCGTGTCCATATCATGTGGGATCGTCTGGCAGAGGGCCTAGATCCAAACGACGCTTGGGTTACTCACTCACAGTGCTTTGACCCAGGACTAGACTACGGAGGTCTGGGATGCGTGCACTTCAGGGTGTACGCTGAGAAACCAGAATAGGCACTCACCTGCGGCCTTACTGAAGCTGGTATCAGCACCAGGCCCGATCGCGCCTCAGGGCCCTGCTCGCCCTCACCGCAGGCGCCTGGTACGCCAGGAGGCGGTGGCTGGGGTAGGGCCTGCTTCCTTGCCAACCCTTGCGGCTGCGAGTAGGATGGGCCCGGATGGAGACGGAGGTAAGGCCATGAAAATGCTGCTTCTTGTTGTCGTGCTCGCGAGTGCTGCCCTCGTCGCTTGCACTGGCTCCAACAACTCAGCCGAAGAGACTTCGAGCCCAACCCCGGTTGGCGAGGCGGCGCAGCTAGCGACGCCTACACCCGCGGACACATTGGCCTGCCCTTCGCCTACCCCCTGCCCAGGCTGCCCCGAGCCAACACCCTGCCCGGAGGAGGCGCCTTGCCCTGTGTGCTCGGAGCCCATTACATGCCCTGAACCAGTGGTGTGCCCAAGCTGTCCAGAACCCGTCACGTGTCCCCCGGCAGTGACATGTCCAACAAGTGTACCATGTCCTTCCTGCGGTCTACCATCACTTGCCATATGTGACTCGCTCTATCCGTGTCCGTCCACGACCTCGCTTGCTGACTTTCCAGTAGACAGCCTCTGTCAGCTGCTTGACGATCTTGACGATCTGCCCACCTACCTCAGCACGGCGTTCGCCGTTGACTGCGGCATAGAGCTTGAATGCTCGCTCCAGTGCGACCTAGACTTGGGATTCGAGCGCGATGTCAAGGCTGTTGCCGACTTCCTCAGCAGGTCACCGCCCTTCGAGCTCAGGATGTGGAAGTTGGAGCACTGTGTCGGTTCCTTCTACCGACCATAGCAATCTCTTCTACCAGGAGGTGCGGCCATGCGGGGCATACTTCTACTAGAGACCCTGCTCGTCCTGCTGGTGGCCGACGCCATCGTGTGGTTCGCCATCGCTCAGGGCTGGCCGTAGCTTCTTTTCCTGGCGGTTTGGCATCCGCCAAGATGGACAGTGCACTATGAGAGACCCACACGTCGTAGCCCTTCGCTATCGGCTCGTACCGACCGAGACGATCAGCTTCGACCAGCCTCCAACGGTCGAAAGAGACACCGAGGCGTTCCAGATACGACTGGCCGATAATATCGTGACCTTCGAAATGCTCGAACATCATGCCTCAGAGGAGTCCGCTAGGGAACGCGTCGAGCCGTATCTCCGAGCATGGGAGATTCTAGACGCGCTCGACAAGGGACGGCCAGAGATGAGCTTCGAGTTCGAGTGGGCGGATGTCATCGACCGCGATCCGCTACCGCCCGGGGTTGGCCAGGTAATTCACGCGAAGGCCGCGATGGCGGCCGCAGGGGCGCTGGACGCTACTCTCCACTTCACGCGGTCGCAGTACCCTGAGCCGCCCGATCGATTCGTCCTGTCAGACGATGTCAAGGTAATGTGGGGCCGCTACAACGCGTATCTCAACGGCGAGGAGCGTCTAGACGCTATGGCGTACGCATGCCTCAGCAAGCTCGAAGAGAGGGCAGGTCGGCGCGAGCAAGCCGCGAAGCAGTACAACATAAGCTCGAAGGTCTTGAATGAGCTTGGCCGTCTGACCACCGAGGTAGGAGACGAACAGACGGCGCGCAAGTACAGGGGAAGAAAAGAGAGGCGGTCGTATACTAGAGCTGAGCAAACGTGGATTAAGGCCGCTCTCAGGGCAGTAATCCGGCGGGCGGGTCAGTGGGCTTACGACTCCGAAGCACAATGGCCGAAGCTCACAATGAACGACCTACCTAAACTACCGTCGTTTTGATGGCGATCAGACGTTGATTCAACAACCTCATCACCTGTCCCACGCAGCAGCCAAACGGGGGTAACACCGAAGCGTCCTGTGCTCCCTAGATGTATGTATGGGGGCTTTGCTCGCACACTCTCTCGTTTTTGATCTGCCTCGCCTTCTCCTTGCCAATCCTCGCGCCTGTTGGACCTCTCGGTCTTGACACGCGCACTTGCAGCATCTATGTTTGCGCCGCAAGGTCTTTCCCCTTGGAGTCTCAACGGAGGTGAAGCATGCGTCACCATACAGCCGTGTTCACGCTTTCTCTCCTTGGAGGCGTATTCGCCCTGGGCCTGCTGGCGCTGGCCTGGGTGCTAGGGCCAGGTGCGTCCCAGGCAGAAGATGCCACGATGCACAACTGCCCCCAGCCGGGCAAGTGGGCCATAGCCGTATGGGACGGCGCGGACGGCACGGAGACCGGCGAGGCGCTGGCGGCGTGCGGACAGGACGCTGTCGAGGTCGCTTACTACATCGACCCCGACACGCAGCAATGGCTGGGCTACTTCGCGGGGCACGCCGACATCAGCCAGTTGCTGGCGCTGAACGGCAAGCAGGGGGTCATCGCCCGGGGCTCTGCGGCGGCCACGTCGGGGTCGCTGCCGGTGCCTGGCGCCACCTACGTGGGCACGACATCGCAGGGCCTGGCGATCGAGTTCGAGGTGAGCGCCGACGGGCTAGCCATACGGAAGGTTAAATACCGGGTCAGCGGCACGGAGCCAGGAGGGGGAACCTGCGAAACCTTCACCACCTCGACTCTCGGCCCGTCCACCGTGGGCACGTCCATCGTGGATAACAGCTTCTCGATTGTCTTCACCAAGTTCGACATGTCGGGGCACTTCGAGACGCAGTGGCAGGCGACAGGCGAGCTGACGGTGCATGAGCCCCAGGCCGACAACGTTCCGCCGTGCGATGCAGGGCCTCTGACGTGGACAGCCAGCATACCGTCGGCGACGCCGACGGCGGTGCCAGCCGAACCAGGCCAGATGCAGAACTGCCCTCGGCCGGGCAGGTGGGCGATATCGGTGTGGGACGGGCCGGACGGCACGGAGACGGGCGAGGCGCTGGCCACCTGCGGGGTGGTGCCGTTAATCGCCGCCTACCATCTCGATCCGGCGACCAATGGCTGGCTGGGCTACTTCGAGGGCCGACCGGAGGCCACGAAGCTGCTGACGCTGAACTACAGGCAGGGGGTCATCGCGCTGGGAGGCGCGGCTGTTCCGACGGTAACCCCCGTACCCAGTCCGACGCCGCCGCTCGCATTCAACGTCTACTTCATCGACGTGGGTCAGGGCGACGCCACGCTCATCGAGGCCGGCGACACCGCGATCCTCGTGGATGGAGGGGATGGCTCAGTCGAGGCGCAAGACTCCTTGGAAGACTTCCTGCAAGCCTGGCACATCCAAGACATCGACCTCATGGTGGCCACTCACCCTCATGCGGATCACATCGGCGGGCTCATCGACGTGCTCGCCCTCTATGACGTGCACGAAATATGGACGAATGGCGACACCTCCGGCAGCCAGACCTATGGGGATTTCGCGCTGGCCGTCGTCCAAGAGCAGGCGGCTGGAGCCACACTGCGAGAAGTGACAAGGGGCTACACGGCGGAGTTTGACGGCCTGAACATCTCCGTCTTACACCCGCCGTCGCTCACCGGCGACACTAACGAGGATTCGTTGGTGCTGCGTCTGACCTGTGGCATGGTGGACATCTTGCTAGTAGGCGATGCGACGACGGACAGCGAGGCGAGCATGTTGGCGGAGGAGGGGCTACTCACTGATGTGGAGGTGCTCAAGGTCGGTCACCACGGCTCGAATACCTCGACAAGCGACGCGTTCCTGACCGCAGTGACGCCAGAAGATGCGGTGATCAGCGTAGGGGCTGGCAATACCTACGGCCATCCGCACCAGCAAACGCTCGACCGGCTGGCGGCACACGGGGTGACGGTCTATCGCACCGACGAGGATGGCACAGTAACGCTGACCTCGGACTGCAATACCTACTCCATTGGGCCGCTGGTCGTAGCGGTGACCCCGACGATAACGCCCATCCCCAGCCCGACGTCGCCGACACCTACATCACTTGAGGACGCTTGCGGCCCATGTGCAGCTACGGACTGTAACTGCTCCGACTTTGACACCCACGCCGAGGCACAGTCCTGCCTGAATGCCGACCCCACCGATCCCTTCAATCTGGACGGGGATAACGACGGTGTGGCCTGTGAGTCGCTGCCATGAGAAGATGGCTTCTCCTAGAACCTCTGACGGTGGTTGCGGTGGCCGATGGCATCGTGCGGTTTATCATCCGTCCAGTGCTGGTCCTGGGGCAGTTGGAGGCGTAATCATGGATGTTGATTGGACGGCCGTAACCGCAGTCTTTACAGGACTGACCTTCGTAGTGCTAGCACTCGCTGGCTCCTACGCTGGGTTTCAGTTTCGGGAGATGTCGCGTGCCCGTACTCTCGAGGCTCTGAACCAGATCCACTCTGAGCTGCACGGTGAAAAGGCGAAGTGCGACCGCGGAATTCTTTACAGGAGCCGTCTCGACGATATGCCACCGGCCGAATTCAAGAGCTTGCCCGATGCCGAGCGTGGTGCCGTAGAGCGGGTCGCTGACTCCTGGCAGCACGTTGGTATGGTTGCGCGCTACCACCTGATCAGAAGAGACATTCTCTTTGAGTACTTTGCAGGGGCACTTCTCTCCTCCTACAAGAAGCTGAAGAACTACATCGCAGAAACCCAGACACAGAGAGGCCCTGTGTACGGCAAGCATGTCGTCTGGCTTGCCAAAGAGTGTGAACGGTATTTCAAGAAGGCGTACGGTGACCTTGAGTTCCGGCGTGTTTTCGGCGCCAGGACACTCGTGGACGACTAGATGCGAGAAAGGCAGCGGCAAACCGAGCCTAAGGGAGCTGCCTGAATTGTGGCCTGCATGCTCGGAGTTGCGCGTGGCCACTGGCAGGCCTTGGAGCTTCCACGCGTCCAACAGGCACCGCGTCAGCAGCGGCCCACAACATCGGGCGTGCGTATAGTCCCTCTTGGTTGACTGAGTTCTTCGAGGGCCCGCGGTCCACTAGCATGGCCGCACACCATGTCTGCATCGTGCGCGGCCCGCTCTGCGGCGGAGACAGGCGGTGTCTCGCGCCACATCAAATGGCGCAATTGACAGAGAGCGCGCTTCCTGCTAGATAAATGCTCAGGACAGTGCATAATGCGGGCGGGAGACATATAGAGGTCTTCAAGAGGGAAGGGGATGAGGTGTTTCCGTGAGAGTTCTTGCGTTCTTTGCGTTCGCGGCCCTTGCAGTCGCCGTGCCGGCCATGTCCCAGGGCAGCTTTGAGGACATTCAAAGGGGGCAGATAGCGGATACGGCCATAGCTATTGGGATAGCCGAAATCATCGTTGCTGTCATTCCCTTCGCCTTGTTCTGGCAATGGTACGACTTAGCCATGGAGCGCCCTTCTTACAGGCTCTCTTCAAGGGAAAAGAAATACTATTCAAGTACGGTATTCCTGTTCGCTGCATTGTTTGTGGCACTCTGGTATCTGTTTCCGTACAGATCAATAATCAGGGCAGGAGACCTGACCTTCTTTCCCACCTTCGCTTCCCCGTACGCCTCAGCTAGGTTCGTCGATTCGACGAGAGCTTGGGCGGAGGATCAGTCAAACTGGGCTTGGCTGGCGATTCCGATCACGCTGGTCGCACTTCCCTACGCTCGCCTGGTTGTGAAGACCCCTCCCTTCGTACGCTCAAGAGGTGGAGCCGCGCAGTCGGCGCTTGAAGCGGCGGGGCGAGGAATCTCTTACGGACTCTACTACCTATCGCGAAGGATTCAGAATCTGCTCGAACAGACGATTGATGTACTGCGGCGAATGGCCCTAACACTGAACCGAACACTCGCAGATTTCATTGATCGCGCAACAACCTTCTGTCTGAACATCGCAGACATAACGTTTAGGGTCACTGCGCTGGCCGGGTTCATTCTCATAGCTCTTGCACTTCTGGTTCCTGGGGTGGCAATGGGTAATCTCGTCTTGACCGCTGTCGGACTCTTCATGTTAGTCGCGATCCTGCTTGCGATGCTAACGGCGTTGTTCAAGACCCCTCGTACAGAACTCGATGAAGAAGAGTGACCGTTCCGCCGCGGTTCCCAAAATGAAGCAATCACGCCCTTCGAATCATCGTCGAGTCGCGACCGCTCCATGCTACAAGTGACTTTGATTGCTCTGCACACCAGTCCAGCGGAGGGCGCCCCCAACGCCGCAATGCCTGCGCACGCGTCCAGCTGCGCATCAGAAGCAAAGCGGTGCCCGAGCCCGAGGATGCCGACCAACGTTCCGGCGGTGACAAGGCAAAGCCCGCTTCGAGGAACCCCAGGATGTTGCCGACATGAACTCCTAGCCCGGTGTGCCTGGGCCAGTCATTAGGGAGACCCGCGTCACGTCTAAGGCCGAATCTACAGTGAGACCAAGATGAATCGCGAACCTTTCACCTCCCCAGATACTGCCGCAGCCGATATCAATGTACTCACGTCATGTCTGCTAGAGCGGGACACGGGGCGATATCTTTATCGGGGGCAGATCATGGACTATCCTTCGCCCCTTGTACCTGCGATCTTCCGGGGCCTACTCGATCCCCAGGAGCGGTATGATGCAACTTCGCTGCCACATGCAAACTCGCTCCGATCTTTGGGGAAGACCTTTGTTGGTAACTATGCGAAGGAGCTTTCCAAGCTATCAAAGCCAGCCGCACAAGGCCCATCGAAGCCGCTGCTGCATCGCAAGATCCTCTTCGAGCATCTGCTAAACGTTTGGGGCTACGCACTCGGATCAACGCTCGCACAGCACTACGGAGTCAATTCGGGTTTTCTCGACGCAAGCACCGATATCACTGTTGCCGCCTACTTCGCCACCCATACAGCTCCCTCCTGGAAACCTGCACCTCAGATGACTACTGGTAGGCCTGTTGACCCCCCAACCTGTGGCGTCATCTACCGATTTACTAGAAAGGACTCACCGCCGGGGACGCCACAACTAGGCAAGGATGACTACTGGAGCGCGCCAGGGACGATTGTCCCCGAGGAACTTCTTGTGCTCCTAGAGGACGAAGTCACCCTTGAGGAGAGTTGGAAGTCTCTTCGCTACTCCTACGAGATGTTCAGAGGATCTGCCGAGAGGTGCTGGGAGCTTCCCAAGATTCCACGGGGATGTGCCGCGAAGTCACGTGTAGGAAGACAAAAGGCGGCTTTCATAGTACCCGACGAGTTGCATGTGTGGCGACGTCCTCAGGGGTACGGAGTTGGGCCGATCTTTGGCGAATTGCGACTACAATGGGAACCAGAATTACAGCTCCAGGCAATTGAGGATCTCGGGGAGAGACAGGGTACAACCAAGTATTACTTCAGACACACCGCCTGCACCCCGCCCGGCGAACTCAGTCCTGACTACCTATGGCCTGATAGGGATGACCCGCTTCTATTGACTCTGAGATTCGTGGCCTCAGATGCCTTCAGCAATTACCGTAAACTGGAAGAAGAGGAGGCACTCGCCGATCAGAGTCTTGTCGGCGTAGGTTGCGGTGATCTTCCGCCCGTCCCGCAGTTCATGGCCTCCTGGGATGACTCCGCTCTGTCGATCCAATATGCAGGCCACCTACCCCACGCCAACGCCCGCCTGTCTTACCTCATCAGGAAGAGTGCACTTCTTTGTTCAAGAGGATACCTCAGTCAACGAGAAGATCTGCTTCGCGTGGCCACCAATCTGCTTCAAAACGCACTGACCATCGACAGCGATAGCGTTGTCCTCTTACTTCTAATGAGCATGGTGCACCACGATCTTGGTGAACATGCCGCCGGAGCAACTCCATTTAACCAGGCCATAGATGTCATGGTCCGCGACACCATCAATGCCCATGGAGAGATAGCCGATGGATTGGCGATTCTACAGAGGATCGGGCAGGACTTGCACCGAATATGTCTAGATCCGAAATTCCCAGAACTTTTCTGGGAATACTACCAGAGTTTTTGACCACAACACGCTCCATCCCGCACGCCTTGACCCACGCTGTGAGCGTCGAGGGTGCAACGTGAGAAAGCTTGCTCTGTCTTGAGGGCTTTCCTGGAACTTCCTATCGTCAATGATCCCAGGAGTCTCCCCTATCGGGACCGCCTTCGGTCTTAAGGCGACCGAACACTAAGTGGGGATGGTGGTAGTCAAGCTATCGGAAAACCTGGCTCGCGTGCCACTCGAGCGCCTGTCGGCTCGGACGCTTCGCCGGATCGCTGGGAAGTACGGTTAGCCTCGCACCCGCAAGCTGATAGTAGGGTTCGCCGTTTTCGAAGTCCTCCTTCAGTCGACGGCTCACCTCCACACGGTACTCAGGCGTCACGGTCATGTAGCCTGCGTCGTAGAGCCTGTGGAGGTCGGCACGAAGAGCCAGACCGTTCTGCACGTGATTCGAGGCAGGGCCTCGGTACTCCTGGATGTGAGCAGCGTCGAGAACCGGAAGGGCCCGCTCCCCCGTCACGGCGCACCGCCGAGCGTACGCGTCGAGGATCCGCACTCGGAATGAGCCCTGGCCCTCACGAACAGTGGCAAGCAGCTCGGCTCGTGACCGCTCGTCTGCTAAGACAGGCTTAAACTCCTCGACAAGCTCAGCTGGGCGCCCGTTCTTGAGGAGGTCCGCGAGCGCGACGCCATAGGCGGACGCGAGGTCATAGGTCTTGAAGGCGACGATGTTGGGGTGCCATCCCCGGTCCTGCTCCCACGAAAGCCACGCCTGGCGGGGCAAGAACCGAACCTCCCTGAGAATGAGGCAGGTAAGCTCCCTGGTTCCCAGCGCGGTCTCCAAGGGGGATTCTCGGCGATACTCAGCGATGCGCGCAACGAAGCTTTCGAACGTCGGATCACCGTTCCGTTCTCGAAAGGCTTCCCATGCCAACTGGATCGGCAACCTGGTAGCGTGAGCAAAGAAGCCGTAGCCAGCGACGGCATTGACTGGATGCTTGAGCCGAAAGAAGAAAGGCTCGCCCGGTGCCAGTGGCCTGAACTCTGTCTGCGCCAGCGGACGCCAGAAGTTCACCTCGTCCAGGCGTCCATCGGCTGCCAGGTCCCGAAGGAACTCGAACCAGCGGTCGTCTGTCAAAGCCACAACAGCGTTCTGAGCCGCCATGACGGAGTAGATTCTACACCTGTCGCCGCCGACCGTACACCATAAGCCCCGTGGGCCCGAGCGTGCGGGGGAAGACTGCTGCGGCAGAGGGAAGAGCGTTGACATGGGATGTACAATACCTTTGCCGAGAGCGCCCCATTTGGGGTCACTGGGTTGAAGTGGGTAATTCCGGCCAGAGCTAAGGCGGAAGAGCAATTGACAGTGGCTATGGAACAGATTGATTCTGCATCGCTTCACGCCGTTATTTCAGGCTTGGTACACCAAGCGAATGATGAATGCACTGAGTGGGAAAGACGTTCTCTGGCTGAAGTGACTCTGAGTCTCTTGCTCCGTGCTAACGTAGGCATACCTCCTCCTCCAGGACGTGGTGTGCCTTCGCATGCACCCGCACTTGTCGACGAGATTTACCACATCCTTCGCGACTTCGTGTCGGATGCAAACGTTCGTCCCGAGATGAGAAAGCAAGCGCTGGTGCTGACGAAATCATGGACAAAGAACTATCCCGCCAGGATCCGTGACGCCTACGGCCTCTTGAAGCGCGACCCGAGCTACGAGCCTTTCATTCGCTGGGCAATAGCTCGGGACTGGCCCTATCACGTCAGTCGGTTGGGCACCCTTGTTGACAAGGCGACGTTCGATGAACTTGCGTCCGTACTTCAGTGGTCAAGGCAGGAGCAGCAGACTGTGCGTCGCTTCAGCCAGAGGCTTGATTCGGTTGAGTATTGGAGTCGCAAGTACCGAGAGACTGGGCTGTGGCCACCACAAGAAGTAATTGACGGATATTCGGTAGCCGCCCTCATCCGAGGTCGCTATTATCAGACTCTCGCAGATCTCCATGACGGCAAGTACATCTGGCATTCACTGCGAAATTACGTCCTCAAACCTGTGGTTGGGCTGACAGAGCTTACCCTTCTCAGGAGACGTCTGGTTGAGCTCTATGTCGCTGGGATGATTTGCGCTGGCGCCGTGGAAGAAACCGACGACCAAGACGTCATAAGGTCTTGGGCCAGCAACATATACAAGATAAGGAGCCTAACCCCGACGGTGCCTCAAGAAGACGACCCGGAGAAGGCGAAAACTCTTGCCGTTGACCTTGCAAAGAAGTGCAATCTCGACTTTCGCTGGAAGCTCCTGGACAAGATCCTGCAAAGAGCGAGGGATTATTTCGTCGTCCCGATCATCGGGATGGCGTCTGGGGTTTTTGCGTTCAAAGCCTCAGGTTCTCATGAAGCTTCGCTTCTGGCACATAGCGGGGCTGACATCTGCATTAGACCTTGCTGGGAGCAAATTGCAGCCAAGATAGGGACCGCTGCGAGGGGCTCCAGATTGCGCCTAAAGAGACTTGCGCAAGCAGGTGGACAGAGGGTTTTCGCTATTGAGAGCGACGACTTGAAGAATATCGACTGAAAGACCGACAACAGACATCGCGGCGCAGTGAGCGTCGGCCGCGGGGTGAGCCCTCGGAACGCGAGGTAGAATGCTCACAGGAACTTCTTCAGAAGCGGCGTGCGTCCTTCGTTGGCACTCTCAGAAAAGCATCCAGGAGGTTTTTGGCCGCTGAGCCGTTTGGATCAGCCTTGAGCCGCTTGGGTGCCCACCCGACTGCCATGGCTACGGCTTTCTGCTTGACAATCCGGGCACGTGCTGGCTGGGGTCGCCAGGCTGGCGAGGGGCATCGGGGACGAACTGGGACGCGACACAGAAGAGCTGGTCGACACCCTATGGTCCGCCGTCTCGTGTGGCGAGGCCTGGGACTAGCCCCTTAGAATCTCGATGTCTTCAGACAGATCCCACTGGCCGTCTGGGTGAAGAGCAGCATATGATTTCCACTCCCGCACGAGTCCAGTTTGAGCCACAGCGACGCCGTAGCTGCCGATCTCGGTAATCTCGCGACGCTGCCACCGTTCGAAGGCCAGACAGAGACGAGTTGCGTCCAGATGACCAAAGAGCCAACTAGTTCGGGCCCAAACTTGGATGGAGCGACCGCCGTACCACTCGATCCGCCAGAGCACGTCGCCAGAGTCCTTCGCCACGCAATTCAAGCCGCCGCGCCGGCGTCTGAGCATCATACCCTCTCGAAGCTTGCCAAGAGGAACGACCACATAGGAGTAGAAAGGTTCCTCCACCGCGAGGTCGCATTCTGCATACGCGGCGGCCAGGCGGCGACCTGCCTCGTTGTCCTCGCCGTACCTCCACCGCCTCCACCACCAGTCGAAGTCTTCCAGAATCTCCATCAAGTACGAATAGTGTGGCAAGTCGCGCTTGACGACGTATACTCTTCCCTGCAACCAGGAATCAGCGAGAGCTGGCTCGATAAGACATAATTCTACCCTGGATGCCATCCGCCTGGCGCCGCGCGACTCCCCCGCGCTTTCGTAAACCAACGTCCAGTCGCTCTCTGTGACGTAATCATCAAGGGGCTCTAGCTTCAGCTTGAGCCACGCACTATCGCCTAGTTGGTCAGCGGCCCCGAAGAGCCCTGACCCCTCAAGGTAGCGAACGAGCAGGGTCGGCAACCAGGGGTCGAACCTGCGCCGCTCGAAATCAGCGGGCGTCCGCTCCAGCCAATTGTCTTCATCGGCCAGACGGTGCTCATACCATCGCTGCTGAACAATGCGGTAGGCATGTTCAAATAGTTCCTGCCTAGCAGGTCTCAGAGGTCGAGATTTCTGGGTGTAGGCCTGTTCCATGATCCAGTGATCGCGAGCCGTTTCCTCCTCGGTCAGTCGATGCAGTTTCGCAGCAACGAATTGAATGACTCGCTCGGCCCGCCTTGTGGGCACGCGGAAGAGCCAGGCCAAAGTCTCCACATCGTATTCCAAGTGGCGGTCTCCGGACGCATCAAACATCGGACTGGCGTCACCACGATAGAAGGGCGCCTTCGGCTTGACGAGGAGCGCTGGCCGTGGTGCGGCTGCTACTCTCGCCGGCGCGCCACCTGGGAGACACGCTGGATCAACTTCGAGCGCTTTCAGGCAGATTCGACGGCCGTATTCTCGGATGAGGAAGTGGCCGCTGTAGGGTCCGCCCGCGGCGACATATCGATCGTGGATGTCGGCGGCAATGCTGGCGATAGCGGTTGGCTCGAGTTCCGCGACGGCCCACAATACGGACAGCCGCATCTCAATGGCGGTCAGGCGAGCGTAGGCGGGCAGCGTCTCTAGGTCATCCCATCGAGCCACTGACCTGGCTACCTGCTCAGCCGAATCGTGCGCCAGGATTCCGAGGGCCTCTCGAGCTCTGCGCCTAACAGTGTTGTCGCGGTTGTGGAGAAGGTCACGCAAGAAATCGCAAGCGGTCCGGTCAGGTGATGAGTAGGCCTCGTCCAGTGCCTTTCTCGACACTGGATCTGGAGGTACCACTTCGAGCGAATCTTCCAAGTCGGCACACAGTACCGCCATGAGTTTCGCAAGGTCATCCGTCGACACAAGCGTATCAGGGAGCTCGCACAGGACCACAGCAGCCCAGTAAGGATCAAAAAACCGACGGCGAAAAGCGACCCGCTCCACAAGTTCGCGGCGCGCCTGCTCTGGATCCAATTGCGCCAGCGATTCGAACGCATTCCGCAGGGTGCCGCTCCGATCGGGGTACACCTCGTCGAGCGCGGCGACTAAGAGCTCCTTTGATCTGGCTGGGTCGGTTACAGAAAGCCGCTGGGCTATCCGCAGGTTGAGCTGGGGTCGAGTCCCGTACCTCGGTAGGCGTTCATGGAGTTGCGACAGCGCTGGCACGTCGGTGTCATGACAGTGGACTATCGCTCTCTCTAGGAAACCCTGCAGGGCACTCGTCTGCGCTTGCAGCTGCGGGTCGTATTTCTCTTTGTCCTGGATAGCTGCAATCCACGCCTGAATGGGTTCCATCGCTGCGTGGATTGCCTCCGCATCACCGGCCTCAGCCCGACGAAGCAACTCTGGGTCCTTCACGACCTCATGAAGGCCTTCGGCAGCTTCCACCGAATCGGGATCTCCTTGCCGTTCGGAAGGCTCACCTGAGCGGATCGCTTCTCGAACTCGTTCGCTATCCTTCTCTCGGAGATCGCGCAGCAAGGCACCGGCGGCCCAGTCAAGCAACTGATCCGAGTGGACCCGGCCCTTCGAGTCATCAACCCGATTCACCAGTGTCTCGATCAATTCCTTGGTGTCATCTAGCTTCTCCGCACCCACTAGCCACAGCAACGCCACCCACTCGATCCCGGAGAAGACCTCGGGAGCGGAGTCCAGCACGCGGTGAAGACTGGACCGTGCGTCTGGCACGCCTTCGTCCTCCACGGCGTGGTCTAGCTCCAGGATTAGGTCGAAGGCAGTCGGAAGATCGGCTTGGGCGAGCAAGCCAACGAGCCAAGGCCAGGTGTTGCCAGCATAGTGCCGGTCAGTGGCCTCATGCGAGAGCTGGATAAGGCGCCCCAAGCGCCTCAGCAGTGAAACGGTGTCCCTGCCGCGCTTCCGCAGCGCGTCAGCCACTTCCAGAACGGCATAGTACCGAGGCTCCTCCTCGACGGGCGGAAGCCCCTTTGTGGTTCGCAGTCCTTCCCTAACAAGCGACAGCGCGTAGTCAAGCCACCCGAGCTTTCGCGCCACGTTTGCTGCACCGAAGAGAAGCGAGGTTCGCTCGCCAGTGGTTCGTTCATGGGTACGGATGTCATCGATTGCCTCTTTCAGCCTTGCCACGACCCAGGATCTCGCAACGGACACGTCTGCGAGAACCTCGAGCACCCGCAGCCTACTTCCAAAGAGGAGCCTGCCCACAGACCATCCACCTAGGCTCCACAAGGTATCTCCCACCTCGGACCCAAGCTCAGCATTTCGCTTGAAGGCCAAGAGAGCTAGCCGAGGGGTCAGCTTCGAGAGGCTGCCCCGCGCATCGAAGAAGCTGGTCCAGTTCATCCAGTAAGGTCGTTCCCGCCCCCATGCCTGACATGCCGCGCTCAACACCTCTCCGACTTCCTGGTCGCTGCGGCCTTCGACATGCGCAACCTCTGCTCGCACAAGCGCAAGCCCCGCTTGATAGTAGAGCTCCGCGGCTCCCGTTCGATGGCGGTCCGACTCCTGAGTCTTGCCGATCTCGAAATCGGCCTGCAACCCAGCCCGTTGGCGGAGCTTGACCAAATCGAGGAATTCCTCCGGGGTCATACCACCGTCGCCGACGAGGCCAGTTAGAAGGTCCGGGGCAGCGGGGAGAGGTTCCCGTAGGTGGGCGATTTCCCTGGCGGCGTTGGAGTCACGGTAGACGCCGAACGCCAGAGTCGCCGCCATGCGTCGAATTTCGTCGCTCCAGGCGTGCCCCTGGCGGGCCAACGTAATGGCAGCGTCCGCGTCCGTCGGGTCAGGTCGTTCCGCGCCTTCGCACAGACCAACGAAGGCGGCCAGGAGGTAGGGCTCGGCCACTCCGGGCATCGCATCCCGCAGATCTTGCTGCCGGCCAGCTTTGGCGGTCGCCTCCCCGACCGCGCGCACAGTCTCGCACCGACACCTGAGCTGTTCCTCTTCGGAGAGGATCTCCGCTGGCTGCTCGTACTGGGCCGGTCGTTGCCATTGAGAGGAGATGAGGTCCGTGAGCACAGTCGCCAGGGGTGTACCAGTCCATACCTGACAGGTAGCTTGCCCTGACACTGCCACGATGTCCCGCCGCGGCGCGTGAAACAGAACTGTGGCCCGAGCGAGCTCGAAGAGGGACTGTGCGTCCGCCTCCCGGCCGTTCTCGAAGGCCTCCTGGGCCACCAGACAAGCTGTGCGGAATCTGGCTTCAGGATCCGCCACTTCGCGCAGAAGGTTAGTGGCCGCCTGTATCTGACCCGCTACCACCAGTACGCGCACGATCGTGGAGAAATCGGCCTCGTCTGCACCATAAGATGCTTGCGCCGGAGGCAGAAGATAGTCGGTGCGAGCCTCCACCTTCTGTGCGACCAGCATCGCCCTCACCGCCTCGGCCAGACACCCCACCCGCGCAGCCGCCGTAACCAGAAGATCCACCTGTTCCCTTATCTGAGACGGCGGAGAAAAGGCGTCAAAGAGACGGTCGAGGAAATCGTAGTTGATCGTGGCGACCACCTCCGCCCAACGCTCGGCCCCAGCTAGGTGGTACGGCAACTCTGCCGCCAGGGGATCCCCTTGTGGAGCTATGGCCGCCATGTCCGCGAGCTTGCCGTGCATGGTGGCCTCGCGGTCGGGGAAGAACCGGTCCTGGACAAACCGACGAAGGCTCGGGTGATAAAGGCGATACCGAGGCGGCGTGCTGTCGGATGCTGCGAGAAGGAACTCCACGCCTGGCCGTTCCGCCAGAAGATCTTCTCTGCGTTGGCCTGTTGCCTCAGCCACCTGCTGCAGGGTCAAGGACTCTCGCACCAATGCCAGCGCTCGCAAGAACGAAAGGGTGGCTGGCGATGGATCGGCCAGCAAGCGATCGAAGTAGTCCTCAATTCCTGCGAACGCTTGAGCACCGAGTTGGTCCAGAGACGCGAGGCGCCGCTCAGGCTGCTCCTCCCGTAGCTGCCCGCAAATCGTGCGCAGCACAAGAACGTTTCCAGCGCTCAGCCTGACAACGCGTTCCACAAGATCGCCATTGGAATGTGGCTCCGGCGCGGGCGTGGCCGACTCTTGTGGTTCTGTTCCCTCGCCTAGGTCGAGCAGACGCCGCACGATCTTCACCGCCACCTGTTCGGGCAAGGGTGGCATGGAGACGTGGTTCACTTTCCGCCCCGGGCCCCGGAGCCAGTCGGGCAGGAAATGCTCTCCTTGGGCACTGATGACTAGGACCACGTGCGGAGGAGGCCGTTGGATGATCTCGAGGAAGCTAGTCGATCCCAGAGCCCGCCGCGCGTCATCGACGCCATCGACCACAATGACGGCAGGGCTATCTTCGGGGCTGTTCGCAGCAAGGGTGTCCAGGATGCCGACGAGTTCGGTACGCAGCTCCTCCTCCGAGGCAGCTGGGGCCCCTCTGGCCGCAATGCCTGGCCTTGGCGCCACTCGGTCTGGGTATCGGTCCCAGATGCCGCGCGCGATATCGACCAAGAACCGCCATTGGCCTGCGCGCTGGCGGATGTCGTCGTCACGGTTGTCTACGCGGCACGCGTAAAAGGGGCATCCTTTGTCTTGGGCCCACTCCGCAAGCTGGACTGTCTTACCGGTGCCGGGCGAGCCAATGAGTACAAGAACACCCCCGGAACAAGCCAGGCGGCCAACGTGAGCGTCGATCTGCTCCGCGAACGTAGGGAACGGGATATAGGCCTCCGGCGGGGCGATATCATGGGCCATGCCAGGCGCTGCGGTCAGTTCAAGCCAACGGGCCACATCATCGGCGGTGACTGGCTTACCAGCCTGGCCAGGCGTGCAAAGCTCGGCAACATGCTGCACAATGGTGTCGGCCCAGCGATCTGGGGGAAAGGCCAGAGCACGCAAAAGCGCCCCAAGTAGTCTCTGCGTGTGATCGAGTGCTGCGTCCCCGAGTCCGGCCTCAAGACGGACGCTTCGCAAGACAACTGCTATGGCGGCATTATCGTCTGACTTGATTGCCTGACTGACGGCTTGCCAAAGCTCGTGTTCGTCGCCTGCAGTTGCCTGCCACGCGGCCTCCAAACGTCCCGCGAGCTCTGAGTCATCAAGGTGAGCCCATTCTTCCCACAGCCTCTTCTGCTGTTGGAGGACGGGACTAGCAGACCGGTTGGTGTTCACCTTCAACTCGAGCGCCCGCCCTTTGGCCGTGATGGCTCCGCCGCGCTTCCACAGTCTGCCGATGGCTTCCCACCACTCGTGAGGCTGGAGAGTGTTCTCTGGGCGCTGAGACCAGCGAACCTGAATCAGTTCGAGTGCCTCGTAGCGGTCGACAGCAACGTCGACAATATCTTCCTCAGCGGACTCGGTGCCCAACCCCTCCAAGTGGATGGCACGCGCCGGAGCCTCCGGGTCAAGCAGTTCCAGCACCCGAGTCGCAGCGTACAAGTAATGGTAGATGTTGCCGGCGTGCTGTGATGGGCCTCCACCAGTTGGCGTGCGCCTGTCAATCTCCCCCATATCGATACTCATTGTAATCCACAGTCTCGCGCACGTGAAGGAGCTGCATGACTCTCAATGGGCCTCAGAGGCAACTCTCTGGGGGATGCCATCCTGCTCCGCGGGCAGGCTCTCTGCCACTACAGAAGACTGCACGGGGGAGCCGCGAGGCGTACAGTTCGTGAATCGAAGACTGCACGCGTCACGAGGCCGGGCGCGGCCACATCTTGGTTGCAAGCATCGCGAGACGATTGCCGCGGTCTCTGATCGACATCTCATCCCAGCCGGCGGCTGCACCTTCTAGCACGTCCTTGTTGAGGTGTAGGACGCTGTGCTTTGCCAACTCCTCGCGCTTCGAAGGCCACGCTGCGTTGGAGAGGGCTGGATTGAGCTTCTCATTGACGAGTGTCAGGTTCCCTATGGTTTGAACGAGGCGATCGCGTTCTCCCACGGCCTCTTCCGAGTAGCCACCATGTAGGGGCCAGTGATCTCGCCATGCCTGCGGCATGATGTGCTCGATTGTCAGAACGTTCCTGAGAACATGCTCCTCCTCGGACTTCGGAGATCGCAAGGCGTCCTCGATGCCTTCCAGAATCATCCGAAGTCGCCCTCTCGTGAGCAACTGATAAAGGGGCAAGGAGACAAAGGCCTCCCGAACCTGACCGTCGGTCGGCCAAATTCGCGAGTCGGCCGTCTGGTTCGACAGGAATTCCAGCACGAGGTCCGCAGCCACCGTCGGTCCGTTGTCTTTCAAATCGCGGACAAGCTCGAGGAACAGCCTGTTGTAGTCTTTGGTAGTCATTCGGCAGACCATGCGCCGGACGAGATAGCTTTCGATCGCGCCTAGTGCCTGGTGAAACCGAGCCTCTCCGACCTCGTCTCGATTGGAGAACAGCCAGAGCATAACTGGCGTGGTAACGCCTGCGTCCATCACATGCCACCGGTACAGGAACATGCCCTCGGGCGACCAGCCGCTTGCGTCCTCTAGTCGCCGGAAGGACTCTGCTATCGTCCTGATGTCGGCGACGACTCCCGTGATTGGGCTTAGCGCTGCGAAGTCGCGAAACTTGCGGAAGACGTCGTTTGACTGTACCTCCTCGGTCGTACGCATGGTCAGCCAGTAGTTGAGGTAGACATCGATCCGAGGCCTGACCAACCGGCCCTGTCGCATCTCGGCTCTCCACCACGCCTGGTCGAACCCCTGCCAGTATTCTCGGTATACGGCGTCGCTCTTCAGACCGGACTCCTGGGCCGCGTGAAGGACCGAGTTCTTGATGAGGTCAGAGGCCAGCAACGGCGTGCCGCGGGCGTTCAGCGTCTCGAAGATGATATTGGCGTCATCTGTCGACTGGAGATCGATAATGACGATCTGTAGCAGTCCCATCAACGTGGTAACAAGGGCCTGTGCCTTCCGGCCCGCCACCTCCGCCTCATCGCCTAACCACTGACGGATCTGGAGCTTGAAGAACTCGTGGGCCTGGACGATGGGCGCGTCTTCGAAACCTCCCACGGGGAGTTCGTTTGACATCGCGTGCCGGAAGGCTTCCTGGTCCACCAGCGTCGGCCAGATCTTGAAGACGTTGTCTGGGTTGCCCTCGGCATAATCGGGGTCGTTCAGGACCAGCTTTGCTAGCTGCCATGCCTCCTTGCCGAATCCGCCCTTCTCGAAGACCTCCTGAGCCGCGTCGAGAAGCAGCTGGAGAGTGCCCAGGCGCTGCTGGCCATCGATTACGTGTCGCGTTTCCAGGTCGGGGGTCGCTGTTGCCTGTTGCTGGAGTACGACAGCACCCAGGAAATGCGCCCCGGTGCGTTCCTCGGCAGCCGCCGGCTTGTCATCACCGAGACGCTCGAGCTCCTCCAGGTACTGCTCGGCCTTGTTCCGCACATCGTTCCAGAGCGGCTCCCATTGGTCTTCCTGGTTCCACACGTACGGCCGTTGGAACGTGGGAACGACGTAGCGGACGCCCTTCTGAAACAGGGCCTTCAACGTGATGATGTCAGCTCTCATATGCGGCCTCCCCGTTCTTCGCTGCAACCCGGATGGCAACTACCCGCAGCCAGGGGGCTCCGGCCTGATTCGCCGCCTTGTAGTATAGCCACGCCCCTGACCTCCGGCCGCCGCGCCAGCCACGTCAGCGGCGTGATGCAGCGTAATTCCAGTGCGTAGAGGGTCTGGCGTGCGCTCTCGGTCGCGGTGGTCACACTCTTCCCCCTCGCACCCTGGATGTCCTCGCGATGCCGACATATTCTAGCAGTCTGGGGTCGGGTTGCATAGACGAACTCGATAGCTGCGAGGAATCGGCGAGCCTCAGCGGAGACATGTAGGGGGTTGCCCAGTATGGCTGTAGTAGAGCCTAGCTAAGGAATAGATGAAGGAGAAGTCGATGAGTTCAGCGATGCGGCGGAGGAGATGGTTCTGGGGGACGAGGCGGTCGAGGGAGAGCTGGTAGTAGAGCTTGGGGGCGAACCGGCGATATCCCATCACGGGCTGCTTCCTCCCCTCCGGAGGCAAGCGGCCCGTATGGATCATATCACTGATCAGATCTCACGTCGAGTTCGGCAACAGGCCCGAAGATTGTATGCCTCCCACTGGACCCGCTCGATGGATGGAAACGTGGGGCCGACGCTGTGGTCCAGCAAACCAGAGCGCCGCTGCCGATAGGTTCTTCGCCGCTGGAACAGCTGTTGTATAATCGAGCAGGCGCAGCTGGCGATCCTACGTCGAGCACGTGTCACGTACAAAAGCCAGCCCTGGGGAGGGGACTTGAGCGAAGCGGTTCGCGTTTTCGAAGAGGCTCTTGCCCGCGAGATCGGCTCGCCGCTGCCCCTTGGCGACGAGTCTCACGAGCTTGCCTCACTGTGGCGCGTTGGTGGCATTGAGATCGCTACCAGCAGGACCTCGATACCGGAGCGGAGCCTTCGCCGAGTGTGGCGTGACCGTGAATCGGGCCGGGGCGTCGCGTTGCTGGTCGTTTCGCCCCATCCTGCTCTTACGAAGGTTTGGGTGGTTGGACCCTCGGAACAATCTGGGCCAGCGCGGGCCGCCGATGTCCAATCCCTTGTGCACGAAGTCATCTCCGTTCGAGGTCTCAGCCCCCGGCAGGCGGTGGCACGCCTAGCCGAAGCCCTCGAACGGCTTGACCGAATCTCGATACCCGGCGTCCTTGTCCACGGGCTTCTCACCGATCACTACGTTGAGCGGAGGCTGCTTGCGCACCGGGCCGAGCTCGAAAAGGAAGTCCAGCAGATCGGTGGAGCCGCCGGGTGGCGCGATCTTGTCATCGCTTTGGGGTACGACCTAGCTCAGCGCGCACAGGGATACGTGCTTCGCCAGGGTGGGCTCCCGATCGCCGTTTTGCATCCGTACCGGGACCCCTCCTTGTTCGGGCGGATCAGTGAATCGGGTACACTACCCGAGGGCTCTCTGCTCCACCAGTGCCGCGAGGAGTCCGCCCCATGGGGGATGCTGGCGGCCGGCACGCGGCTTCGGCTCCATCATGCGGGCGCAGATTATGGCGCGGTCACTCACCGCTGGCTGGAACTCGATGCTCAGTCCCTCGAACCCGACTGGAAATTTCTCCTGGCCCTGCTATCACCGTCTGCTCTTCGCCCTGATGGGCAGCTCAAGCGCTGCTTGCAGGAGGCGAGAGACTTCGGAGTCGCTCTCCGCGAGCGCATCGAGGTGCAGATCCGTGAATTTGCGCTGCCGAAAATCGCACGGGGCCTCGGCGCGTGGCTACAGCAGCACGAAGCTGCCGACCTCGACCGGCCCGAGGTGCGTGAGGAGATCCAGCGGGCGACGCTGACCCTCCTCTTCAGACTGCTGTTCTTGCTCTATGCCGAGAGCTCTGGATACCTGCCCATACATTCTGCTGCCTACCGTCCGAACGCCGCGACCACACTGGTACGCGAAGCTCGGGAGACCGGCGAGCACGCCGACCCGGCTGCTACATCGTTTTGGGACAGGCTCAGGACCCTTGTGAACGCCCTCCGCACTGGCAACAAGGCTTGGGGCGTCCACGCCTACAACGGTTCACTGTTCGCGGCTGACGACCTGCCCGGTGCTGCCCTGTTGGAGCGGGCCAGCGTGACCGACGACTACATCGTTCCCGCCCTTGAAGCCGTCGGGTTCGACTTCGAGGCGGCCGACGAGGACGCTGGCATCGACTACGCGGGACTGGAGATCGGGCACCTGGGGGCAATCTACGAAGGTCTGTTGGCGCTCCAGCTCTCCCGCGCTTCCGAGACGCTGGGTTGGGATGAGCAACGAGACCGGTACGTCCCCATGGAAAAGCCCGGTGAGACGGGCGTCGCAGCGGGTGAGCTCTTCTTCCAGACTGAGACAGGAGCACGCAAGGGAGGGGGCGTTTTCTACACGCGGCAGGACGTCGTTCGACACCTGGTCTCGCATTCGGTAGTGCCCGCGCTCGAGGAGCATCTGGCGATGGTTGGGGAGCGCGCAAGGCGCGACCCCAAGGCAGCGGCCAAGCTCCTCTTCGAAATCCGCGTCCTGGACCCTGCGATGGGGAGCGCACACTTCCTTGTGGACGCTCTCGACGTCATCGCCGACCGGCTCGAGACCTTCCTGGCGGAGGCTCCCTTGCCGGCCATCCGCGACTCCGTAGCTGCTCTACGTTCTCAGGCCGGCGATTCAGCGGAAGCCATTGAAGACGGGCAGCTGCTGAGGCGCCTGGTGCTCAAGCACTGCCTCTACGGCGTGGACCTATCGGAGATGGCGGTAGAGATAGGGCGGATCTCCTTGTGGCTCGCCAGTTTCGTCCCCGGCCTAGCCCTCACCTACCTCGGCCACAGTCTCCAGCAAGGGGATTCGCTCATCGGTGTTGCCTCGCTGGATACAGTGCGGGCGACAAACCCTCTCTTCGTCCAGCCCAACGCGCCGGTTCCTCAGGCGCTCCACCGAGCAGCCGAGGCGGCCAAGGAACTGGCGGAGCTCCAAGACCGCACCCCAGGCGAAGTGGAAAGGTCGCGGGTCCTGTGCGGCCAGTTGGAGGAGGTCCAGGAAGGGGCTCGTCGCGTCTTCGATTGCTGGACGGCGAAAGCCTTCGGAGTGAACGGAGCGCGGGATCTGCTGGCCGCCGGGGCAGCCGAGGCTGTCATCTCGGGCCAGATGGACGGGCAAACGGCCAGCCTCGTGGCCGAAGCGCAAAGAGTGGCGACGGACCTCAGGTTCTTCCACTGGCCCCTGGCCTTCCCGGAGGTGTTCGACCCCTCCAGCGACGCCCCAGGATTCGACGTGGTCATCGGCAATCCGCCATGGGATGAAATGAACATCGAGGAACTCGGCTTCTACGCTATGCACGATCCCGGCATCAGGGGACTCGCTTCTGCAACTGAACGAACCGCGAGGATTGAGCGTTTGCTTGCGAAGTTCCCCGAACTGGAGAGGGAATTCGAGTCCCGTCGTCACCAAATGCGCATCAGGAGGTCATTCTTCCAGCCAGAGAACGGCTACGAGATTCAAGGAGCAGGGAACCTCGATCTGTATGAGCTGTTTTGTGAGCGTTACCAGTCGTTGGCGCGTTCCGGCGGTCGCATTGCAGTGGTTCAGCCTCGGTCCACATTCCTGGCCGCCGGAAGTCGCGGCTTCAGACGGTGGCTGTTCTGCAACTGCAAGATCGAGCGGCTGGACTTCTTGCTCAATCGGCAAAGCTGGGCTTTCCCCATCCACCCCCAATACACCATTGCTCTCCTCTCCGCTCAGCGCGCCGCACCGGTCCGGGGCGCCTCGTTTCGCGCCACGGGTCCCTGTGCCTCGGCCGAAGAGTTTGCGGCGGCGCGGCGGGCCGAGGGCGTGCCCATCGCCATCGACGACCTGGCCCGCTGGACGCCAGCGCCGGCCGGCGACAAGAGCTCGCAGCCAAGCTGGGAGGTGCCCTTACTCCCGACTCTGAATGATGCTCAAGTGTTCTCTAAGGTTCGTGTCGGTCCGAGGTCCGATCGGTGGTCAGAGTCGCATGGACGGATATTTCCAGTCCAGGGGGACATGAATGAGACAACTCACAGAGCCATGTTCTCAAGGAGTTCAGGTGTTCCCGTTTGGAAAGGACGCTCCTTCGACCAGTACGACCCCCACGGCCAGGGCCCTGCGGGCTACGCCGAATGGGACGAAGCCTTGGCCTTCGTGCAGGCCAGGCGGACAAGCCCGCAATCCAGGTTCCGCGGCCGCTTTCCGCCCGCGGTCCTAGCCGATCCTTCCACGCACCCCGTGTGGAAGGCACGGGTGGCGTTTCGCGATGTCTCGAGGGCCACAGACTCACGGACAGTACGCGCCTGCCTCGTTCCCCCAGAGATCTTTCTCACAAACAAGGCTCCATACTTGGTCTTTCCCTCTGGCAGTCCGGGGGAGGCAAGCTACGTGCTAGGGGTTCTGAACAGTCTGGCTTTCGACTGGCAGGCGCGACGCTTCATTGAAACCAACTTGAACTTCTTCATTCTGGATTTGCTGTCCTTTCCACCACCTGTCGCCAATGAGGAGAATGAGATTGCTCGGCGCGCCGCCCGCCTCTCCTGCTTGGATGAGCGGTTCGCAGAGTTCGCCCGAGAGGCCGGTGTCGACTGTGGGCCCCTCGACCGCGACCAGCGGGATGCTCTCCGGGCGGAGATCGATGCGCTGGTCACTCATGCCTACAGCCTGCATCAGGACGACCTTGAAGTCATCTTCTCGGACTTCACGGCCCAGGCCCTGCCTGCTGTCTACCGTGATCTGGTGCGACAGAAGTTTGTGGAACTGGCCCCGGAGAGAACATGAGCCCAGGACAGCCTGAACTGATCGACAACCAGCAGGTGGTCCACGAGGAAGCGCTGCGGTGGATCGCCGAGCGCTACGCCCGTCCCCTACACGTGGCGACGGGATACGTGCGGCTCGGCGGCTTGCACGCGCTAGCAACCCTGCCCGGGGATGAATCGCGGCCAGTTCGACTCCTGCTCGGTGCCATGCCAGAGCCCGGTTTGGGCGAAGAGAGCCTTATGGCCGAGGCTCAGCAGGCCGGTATCCTCTTCGACAAGACTCTCAGGAACCTGCGAGCAGAGCGAGACTTCGATGCCTTCCCTCCCAGCCGGCGCATCCAGGGCCTCAAGGCCGTCGATGAGTTCCTTCAGCAAGAACGAGTCCAGGTGCGCCGATACACTCTGCGGTTCCTCCACGGCAAAGCCTACCTCTTCGCCGATGAGCCGGGGGCCGATTCATCGGAGCCCGGCGCCGCGCTCGTCACGTCGGCCAACCTTACGCGGGGGGGGCTGGAGGCGAACCTCGAGCTGGGTCTCGTCCACTACCAGCCCCACGTTGTCCAGGAAGCGGTTCGGTGGTTTGATGAGCTGTGGCACCAGGCGGACCCATTCAAGCAGGAGCTACTGGATCTCCTCTTCCCGCCGACTCCCCAGTATGACCCCAATACCATCTTCCTGCGGGCACTGCTCGAGCTCTACGGCGACGAGATGGAGGCCAAGGAAGCCGCGCCCGACTACTACACCCTGACCCGCTTCCAGGAGGACGGCTTCATCCGTGCCCGCCGTATCGTGGAGCTGTACGGTGGAGTCCTCTACGCCGACGGCGTCGGTACTGGAAAGACATCGATCGGGGTCGAGTTCATCAAGGAATATGCTGGAGAACGCGGTCTATATACCCTGGTTATCGCTCCTGCACAGCTACGGGAGACAACCTGGCAGAAGGCTCTCAATGCTGCCAACCTGCCTGGGCAGGTCGTCTCCTACCAGGACCTGGCTAGCGATGTTCAGCTCGCGCCCAAGTCCGTCACCAACCGCCGGCGAGCACTGCATCTCAACAAGGATGCATACCGACTCGTTGTTATCGACGAGGCTCACGCTTTCCGAAATGATGACAACACTTGGTACGCCGCACTTGACCGCCTTCTAGGAGGCCAGCCCAAAGCCCTCGTGCTTCTCACTGCTACACCTGTGAACAACGCCCTCTGGGATCTCTACAACCTGATCATGCTCATCGGACGGCACGATTCCGCGTTCGCAGCACGGCCTCTGCGAATCCCTAACCTGCGGCAGTTCTTCCGCGACGCTGGGGCGAACAACCCCAAGCTGCTGTCGCAGCTTAAGCTCTTCCCGCTTATCGATGCGATAGGGGTGCGGCGTGATCGGGTGTTCATCCAAAAGCACTACGCTGGAGAGACATTCCCTGACGGAACGCCGGTCCAGTTCCCTGAGCCCAGGCTTCGGGAGCAGCGGTACGACCTGGACTCTGCGTACCCAGGCATTTTCGGTTTCATTGTCGACAAGATCGATGCCTTAACGATGGCTCGATACCGACCGAAGGCCTACCTTCGGGAAGGCAAAGAGGATGACGGCCGCGAGGATGCGCTGGCCGCTCTGCTTCAGTCCGGCCTGCTCAAGCGATTCGAGTCCAGCCCGAAGGCAGCACTGGAAACGGTTAGCCGGATGGTCTTGGCTCACGACGTCGTTCTTGCGGCGATGAGCGAGCATGGAGTGGTTCCGTCGGGTGCGACCCTGCGCGACCTTGTGGGTCAGGCGGAAGACGGCGGCATCCCGCCAGAGTCAATCGAGGAGCTCCTGCAGGAGGACGAGCGGGCGCGACCGGTGGGCGACTTCGAGGATGCCTTCTTCGAGCTCGTGGCAAAGGATCGAGAACTGCTGGTTGAGATGCAGGGGCGGCTTAAGGCTCTCGTGGGCCAACCCGATCCCAAGTTGAAGAAGCTGGAAGAGGTGCTGCGTTCAACCCCAGCCAAGAAGGTAGCGATCTTCTCAAGCTTTGCAGATACGGTTCATTACATCCATGAGACGATCAAGGCGAACCCCGCCTTGGTCGGAGGCAGATCCTACACTGTCGTAGTAGGGGACGAGACCGATGCGAGGGCCCGCACGGCACAGCTGGAGCGATTCTGCCCGGTATCAATGACTGATGACCCCAACTATGTTCCGGCGGATGGTGAGATCGATTTGCTGCTCTCAACGGATGTGTTGTCGGAGGGGCAGAATCTCCAGCAGGCCCAAGCGGTAATCTCCTTCGACATGCCCTGGAATCCGCAGCGAGTCGTGCAACGCAATGGCCGGATCATCCGCCTCAAGAGCCCACATGATGAAGTGTTCCTCTATACGTTGCTGCCAAAGCAGGGCGACCTTGAAAAGGTGCTGAAGCTGGAAGCGAAGCTCCTAGCCAAGATTGCCGCTGCAAATGCATCGGTAGGTATGGAGTCGGAGGTTCTGGCTGCCGCGCCGGCGGAGTCCAAGATCTATGCTGATCTCGAGGAGTTCGCGGACCGGTTGTCCAAGGGCGACCCCACGCTGCTCGACGAGGGGGAAGGCGGCGGCTCTGGCTCATTCGCTGGAGAGGACTACCGGGCACGCCTACTCAGGGCCAAGGCTGAGGGTGAGATCGAACGGCTGCGTCACATGCCCTGGGGCGTGGGTGCTGCAATCGCGAGGCCGGCACGCGAGGGCATTGTGCTCCCCGGCGTGTTCTTTGCGGCCCAGACCCGCCAGGGAGAACGAAAGTGGCGGTTTGTGGACTCGGCAGGCAACGTTGTGGTCGACGACTTGGATATGCTACGTCTGGCTGACCCCCAGGGCGCTACCGCCGCGGCGATGCCGGAAGACCTCGACCTGGA
>Ga0315295_10000171_pt1 | contig 54724 bp, 53 predicted proteins | sample YL17G14_0_MG_FD_204453 | JGI IMG/M metagenome (GOLD analysis project Ga0315295, IMG submission 204453) | Sediment microbial communities from Yellowstone Lake, YNP, Wyoming, USA - YL17G14_0 | ecosystem: Environmental > Aquatic > Freshwater > Lake > Sediment | place: USA: Wyoming | collected... | reverse complement strand
GGTTAATGCCTTTTTTCTTCAGTATCCTGATCGTTCTCTCGAAATAGACATCGGTGATCTTGCCGTTAAGGATATCCTCTGGATCAGCGGTATTGAACATCTCTCCCTCCGCAGAAAATTGGTAGTATTTGGTGCGATTATTTTACCACAGGGATTGTTTTATGGAATCGATGAGCAGATATCCTCATTCTGATTTCAATTATTGAGAGGTGCATGTAGTGTTGCCTCGACCCTGAGATCATTTTCAGGTGTAACAATTGCTTGAAAAGTACACAGGCTCAGTCACCGGCTGGTACGACAGAATCATTGTAGATGAAACCTTTGACTTCGTTGGAATCATACGTTATTGTAGTTGATGTGGAGCATTGGCTCGTGGTGGCAAAGCAAATCCTAAACATCAAACAATAGAGCGTGAAGAAACAAATGATCTTATGTATAACTATTAAACGATCTTTTATTCCCTGCGAATTGGTAAGGGTCTTAGTACCTGAAAATAGTGAGGAGGCCAAGTGATCTGCTTAGTTGAGGCTTTATATTATAAATGTCTTCAATACATCAAGAAAGACATCGAAAGCTTTCACCTTCTAGTTGGACCAAATGCTAGTGGTAAGAGCACATTTCTTGATGTTGTCTCTTTCTTAGGAGACTCTGTAAGGGAAGGGCCAGAGGTGGCTGTACATAAACGAACTCCTAATTATAGCGATTTGATATGGCAACGAAAAGATACCCCCTTTGAGCTGGCAATTGAACTTGTCATACCTGAGAGATTTAAATCAGTATTCGGGCGATCAGGGAATTGCAGATATGAGGTGTCTTTAGGAAAAGTAAATGATGGGGGGGAGTTTGGTATTATTTCTGAAACGGTTTGGTTTAAACCATCCATAGCGATGGATAAACTTAGACTTCAATACTTAGCCAAACAACAAGATCTTTTTCCGAGTCCACTAAAACCTCCGATGAGAATCACCACCAGTGGGCGGAGAACAAATTGGAAAAAAATAGTCAATAAGGTCAAAGGTGGTAATGATAATTTTTATGCTGAGACAAAAGGATTCGATCACGCATTCAAATTAGGACCGCAAAAATCTGCCTTGGGTAATCTACCGGAAGATGAAAATAAGTTCCCGATCTCAACATGGCTGAAGCGAACTCTTATGCAAGGAATCCAAACTATAGTGCTTAACAGCGAAGTTATGCGGAAGCCCAGTCCTCCAGGTATGCCACGATATTTCCGCACTGACGGCTCGAACCTGCCCTGGGTTGTTGAACAATTATATAAGGAACATACTGACAAGTTCAATGATTGGATTGAACATCTGAGAACAGCCTTGCCTGACCTAAGAAGTATTAAGACAATTCTCAGAGAGGAAGACAAGCATTGCTACATCATCCTTAAGTATGCAACTGGTCTTGAAGTGCCCTCTTGGATGATTTCCGACGGTACTCTCAGAATGCTTGCACTGACTATATTGGCCTATTTGCCGAATATGGAAGGCACATTGTTGATAGAAGAACCTGAGAATGGAATTCACCCAAAGGCGATAGAGACCGTCTTTCAGTCCCTCTCATCGGTTTATGGTGCACAGATCCTTATCGCAACTCATTCACCTGTAATGCTAAGCATTGCAAGGATTAATGATATTTTGTGTTTTGCAAAGACTGATGATGGTGCTGTGGATATCATTTCAGGATCGTACCATCCAGACCTTAAGGAATGGAAAGGAGAGACACCTCTTGACGTTCTTTTTGCCTCAGGAGTCTTGGGATGAAAGACTTAATCGTGCTTGTACCAGATAAGAATATGGAATTTTCAGTTAAAGCGCTTCTTAATAGAACAGACTCCCTTAGGATCAGATCAATTACATATGACATCAAGGTGCACCCTCATAGAGATCCAGGAGTATACAACGACGCTCATGATTTTCTTCGTCTTTTTATCGGAAGGTTCTCTAATGCTCTCGTCATGCTTGATAAGGAGGGATGTGGTAGAAATGAATCTACGAACACAATCACAAACAACGTCCAATCAAGGCTCGATATATCTGGTTGGTGGAATCGTTCCAAGGTGATAGTGATAGACCCAGAACTTGAAATATGGGTCTGGAGTATGTCCCCTCAAGTAGCTGCATGTATTGGCTGGGAACATAATGATTTAAGAAATTGGTTGCGAAGTGAAGGGAATATTCGGGAAGACACAGCTAAACCTGATAAACCCAAGGAAGTATTCGAAAAAGCATTACGATTCAAAGGAAAGGCGAGATCATCTTCTATATTCTCAAAACTGGCTGAGAGAGTTGGGCTAAATCATTGCTCAGATTCTGCTTTCCTGGTTTTCAAAGATACTTTACAAAATTGGTTCGCAATTGAGTAAATGAAAACATGCGATTCTATCCCAAACGTCTCATAGAAGTTGATCTTCCGATAAAACGCATCTCCGAGTATGCCCGGCGTGAGAAGTCCATTCGGCACGGGCTCAATCTCAAAGTAGATATTGAGTAATCATGAACATACGACTGTGCATGAGAAGCTATGCCGATACGGTTAGCTCCGGCATAGGATAAACGCTGACTTTCTGACGTTCCCTGTCTTTCCTCTCGAAGGTGACGATTCCGTCGATTTTCGCATAGAGGGTGTCATCACAGCCCTTTCCCACGTTGTTTCCGGGATGAAAACGGGTGCCCCTCTGTTTGACGAGTATGTTTCCTGCCCGAACAAATTGGCTGCCGAACCTTTTCACACCGAGTCTCTTCGACTGGCTGTCGCGTCCGTTCCTTGAACTGCCTACTCCCTTCTTATGTGCCATCGTTGCCTCCAAAACGTATCTCGTTGATTTTCAGCATGCTGAACTGTTGCCTGTGGCCTCTCATCTTCCGGTAGACCTTCCTCGGCCTTTGTTTGTAGACGAGCACCTTTTTCGACTTCCCATTCCCTACCGCTTCAGCCGTCACTTCTGCTCCATTCACATAAGGAGTACCGCAGATGGTATTCGATCCGTCTACGACCGCCAATACCTTGTCAATATTGACCGTGGCACCCGTCTCATATGAACCTTTTTCGACCTTTATGGTTTCGCCAACCGCAACCTTATACTGCTTTCCTCCCATTTCTACGATCGCATGCATGTCATTTCACCTCTGAATTTACCTGTCAGTTGCAAAAACTTTATCGACAGCGACATGGCAGATGCCCCGAAAAGCCTTTATCGGTGATACATTAAAATATCGGAAGCCACGTCCAAGCCTGCTTGCATGACCACACCCCCTGTGAGGTATAACCATGCAAGCCGAATGAGTGCCATTTCATCGCCTTATAAAGGCGTTGAGGGATGTCTGCCATGTCTTTTTTGCAATAGTTAGATTTATTTTATTAAAAACCATACGGATTACAAAAGTCAACGTCTCTTCATATGATTCCAGGTAGTTGCAGGAAAAGGTTCCGCGTAATTCCTTGATGATACATTCTTTGTAATAGTTCACTCCCACCCTTCACCTCCCCCGTCAAGGGGGGCTGAACTATTACCATTCTTCTTATTCTGGTATACTACACATCTAAGGTAAGTCTCCAAATGTATCATAATGAAACACATACAGGAAATAGAAGGTTATTCATTGAAATATTTGTGTAGTGAAGACAAAACTCGTTTTTAGACTGGTAGTGTATTGATAATGAGATTGATGCGAAAGAATGAGGGAATAGAGAGATGAGCAAAGGGGGAGACAGGTCATTCGCAAGACGCATTGCTGGAAAGGAAGGGAGAACTTTTTGCAAAATAGCCTTATCTCCCGGGCTCGCAGGGCTTGCACTTGCGATTGGATATTATTTTTCACCTGATTTATTTTCGGGATTATTTCAATATGGTGTGAATTCCTTTAAAGGCATCGGCACGGGCGCTTTGCTCTTTGTTCTCGCAACCGCTTACAACCCCGGGCATGTTTTGAAGTTTTTGAAGGATTTGAAGGATCTTTTCTCTAGAATAATCAGTGATTTGGTCTTTTACAGGTTTGAACCTTTAGAGGCCGAAGAAGCAGATTATGAACAAATGATGCATGATTTAGGAATGTCTTTTGTCATATCGGAGAGTTTGGATAGGATGGATGAAAGAAAGATTTCAGAAATCTTAGGAGATGTGAGATATTCTTTGGCTGAATTAAAAAATTTTTATCTCTCAATTAAGGATCAGAAAGATGTGCTGGAACAGAAAGAGAATCTCAGGAATTTGGAAAAAATTTTAAGTGTGTTGATTGAACAGATCGGTGAAGTGATAAAAACCAATCAAGACCAATTGATAAAAGAGGAGCAGTTGATAAATCTACAGAAGATTGTGGAAAACTTAGCTATTGTGAGACCCAGACTTAGTGAAATGACTGATCAGGATAAAAAGCTCATCAATGAATCATATATCAGAGCAAAAGATATCCTCCAGATATTGAGTGATACATTAAAAATAAAAAATGTGTGAGAAAGACATTTTCAGATTATGGGATGAGAGGGAAAGGTTTACGTGGAGCTCCATAGACTCGGCATATCAGACATACGAACGCTCCTTGACAGAAGAGAGATCTCTGTCAGGGAGGTTATCGACTCGGTTTTCGGAAGGATAGATGCGGTTGAAGACCGTGTAAAGGCCTTTGTGACCCTTACACGGGAGCGTGCTTACGAGACGGCCCCGGCAATACAGAAAAAAATAGACTCCGGTTCCCGGAGCAGTCTGCTTGGAATCCCACTTGCGATCAAGGACAATATATGCACAAAGGCTGTCAGGACAACCTGCGCTTCAAAGATCCTTTCGAACTTCATACCCCCATTTGAGAGCACCGTGACCTCGCGGCTCTCGGAAAAGGGCTATGTACTCGTGGGCAAGACGAACCTTGATGAGTTCGCGATGGGGTCTTCCACGGAGAATTCGGGATTCTTCCCTACCAGGAATCCCTGGGATCCCGGGAGAATCCCAGGCGGGAGTAGTGGTGGCTCGGCAGCGGCAGTGGCAGCGGATGAATGCATCGCAGCACTGGGCTCTGACACGGGCGGCTCTATCAGGCAGCCTGCTTCACATTGCGGTGTCGTAGGTTTGAAGCCGACCTACGGTCGCGTTTCTAGGTACGGCCTCGTTGCCTTTGCATCCTCTCTGGACCAGATCGGCCCTGTTACGAAGAATGTGCGGGATGCCGCACTACTCCTTAACGTCATCGCCGGCCACGACCCACTCGATTCGACCTGTGCTCCAGTTCATGTGCCGGACTTCGAGGGCGCCCTCGGTTACGGGGTCAGGGGGCTGAAGATCGGGATCCCGAGGGAATACTTCATTGAGGGCATGGACAGGTTTGTCGAGAAATCTGTGAGGGACGCTATTGCTCACCTCGAATCCATCGGCGCCGTTCCTATCGAGGTCACCCTCCCCCACACAGAATATGCGATCGCAGCATACTATATACTCGCGACGTCTGAGGCCTCATCAAACCTTGCGAGGTACGATGGGGTAAAATACGGATTCAGGGAGCCTCACAGGGACCTGCTCGATATGTACCTGCACACGAGGGCGAAGGGGTTCGGCGCAGAGGTGAAGAGACGGATCGTACTTGGCACCTATGCCCTCTCTTCCGGCTACTATGAAGCCTATTACAAGAAGGCACAGCAAGTGAGGACATTGATTAAGGGGGATTTCGATGAGGCCTTCAGACAGGTCGATCTGATCGTCGCTCCGACTTCACCGACTGCCGCATTCAGGCTTGGTGAAAAGACAGAGGATCCCCTCCAGATGTACCTATCTGATATCTTCACAATCTCCGTTAACCTCGCGGGGGTGCCGGCGATATCGGTTCCCTGCGGCTTTACCCCTGAAGGCCTCCCTGTGGGACTCCAGCTTATCGGAAGGCATTTTGAAGAAGAGACGGTTCTCAAGGCCGCATTTGCGTATGAACAGTCGACAGGGTGGCACAGAAGGAAACCGAACCTGTGAAGATGATGTCAAAAGTTACAAAAATAATCTCTTTGGACATGGCGGATGTCCCGAAAAGCCTTTATCGGCGATACCTTGAAGTATCGGAAGCCACGTTTCAAGCTCTACTGAAAAACCACTCTGCAGGTGATGTACAACATTACAAGCCGATTCTCAATTTCTCATCGCCTCATAAAGGCTTTGAGGGATGTCTGCCATGCCATCTTTTGCAACACTTAGGATATGTAACTACTCTAACACATGCATATAACCCTGTCGTAATAGTTCACCCTGGTAAAGGAGGCATGTGAAATATAAAAAATCCTTTTGTTTGACAAAGGTTCTCACAGATATGGTAGAGTAAATAAAAAGGGTCGGGGGGTTCTATGTTAAAAGCAGTTGAGGATATCAGCATGACGAAGAAGCGTCTCAAGATCGAGATCCCTGCAGAGGTGATCGAGGGGGAGATCAGATCCTCTCTCGAAAAGCTAAAGACAAACACCGTGATCCCGGGATTCAGACCAGGAAAGGCTCCGTTGTCCATCATTGAGAAGAGATTCGGCAAGAGGGTTGAAGGGGAGGTCCTTGACAAGCTTATCCCCCGTGTGTATGTTGAGGCTTTGAGTGAGGCGGCCCTCACACCGCTTACGCCCCCTGTAGTGGAGGAGGCCCTTGATTTCAAGAGGAATGAACCTGTCTCGATGACTTTCACAGTGGAGGTGATGCCGAAGATCGAGACCCTGAAGTATGAACTGTTGAAGGTGAAGGACATTCCTGTCACGGTGAGTGATTCGGAAATCGAGGATGTCCTCGGAAAGTCCAGGGAAGAGAGGGCTACCTATGAACCCTCTGAAGGCCCTGTAGAGATGGACGACCTCATCGTCTTCGATTACTCCGTCACTGGAGAAGAGGTGGAGCAAAAGGATCAGGTATTTAAAGTGGGCGGAGGCTCTTTCCCGGAGGACTTTTCAAAGAGGCTCCTTGGGAAGAGGAGAGGCGAGGAGTGTACCATAGAGACGGAATTTTCAGAAGACCACAAGGTGCAGCGGTTTGCGGGGAAACATCTGGTTTTTCAGGTAACACTGAAGGATATAAAGAAGATGCGCCTACCCGAGAGTGACGAAGAGCTCGCAAAGGATATGGGCTTCGAAAGTCTTGAAGCCATGAAAGGGCATATCAAAGATGGGACAATAAGGGCGAAGGAGGCCGAGGTTAGGAAGATCCAGAAGGCGGAAATTGTGAGACAGCTGGTTGAATCCCACGAATTTGACCTTCCCGAATCCCTCATAGAGCAGGAACTGAATTCGCTGGTGACCAATACCATGATCCAGAGGGGTATACAGCAAGACGATATGAGTGCAAAGGATATCGAAGCGCTGAAGAACGAGATGAGGTCGCGAGCGGTGTGGAATGTGAAGGTCTCCCTGCTCATCGACACGATCGGGCAAAAAGAGAATGTCATGGCAACTGATGATGAGGTACAAAACACGGTCCACTCTATAGCACAAACGCTCTCTACGACACCCGAGAACGTGATGAAACTCTACGTATCAAGGGATGGTTCGCTCGCGGGTATCAAGCATACCATCTTTCAAGACAAGGTACTCGCACTCATCCTAACCAAGGCAGTGTTTGAGAAAGGAGAATAGTGTGAGTCTGATTCCGATCGTGATAGAACAGACAGGACGGACAGAAAGGGCATATGATATCTATTCAAGGCTCTTGAAAGACAGGATTATTTTTATTGGGACCGTCATTGACGATCATGTCGCGAATACCGTAATAGCCCAGCTCCTTTTCCTTCAGACCGAGGATCCGGATAAGGATATCCACCTCTATGTCAACTCACCCGGCGGTAACGTCTCCTCAGGCCTTGCGATATACGATACGATGCAGTACGTGAGACCCGATATCGCTACATATTGCATCGGCCAAGCGGCGAGCATGGGGGCCCTGCTCCTCACGGCGGGAACGAAGGGGAAAAGGTTTTCCCTCCCGAATGCGAGGATTATGGTCCACCAGCCGATGGGCGGCTTCCAAGGCCAGGCAACGGATATCGAGATCCATGCACGGGAGATACTCAGGGTTAAGGATACTCTCAATAAGATTTTTTCCTTCCACACGGGCCAGCCTTATGAGAAGATACAGAACGATACCGACAGGGACTTTTTTATGTCCGGCGATGAGGCAAAGGAGTATGGTATCGTAGATGAGGTAATCAAGAGCTTGAAGCGCACATAGAATAGAGAAGAGATTCTCCTCGGAGGATTGAATGGCGAGAAGAGACAGAGATGAGAATAGACTCAAGTGCTCCTTCTGTGGAAAGGGGCAGGAAGAGGTGAGGAAGTTGATTGCAGGCCCAACCGTCTATATCTGCGACGAGTGCGTGGAACTCTGCAATGAAATAATTGCTGAGGAACTATCCACAGAGACAACTTCCCATACCCTCCCAAAGCTCCCGACACCCAAGGAAATTTATCAATTCCTAAGCGACTATGTGATTAGTCAGGAACGGGCAAAGAAGATACTCTCCGTTGCTGTGCACAACCACTATAAGAGGATTTACAGCTCCAGCAATGCTGATGTGGAACTCCAGAAGAGCAATATCCTGCTCGTCGGGCCAACGGGAACTGGGAAGACCCTTCTGGCTCAGACACTCGCACGCCTCCTCGATGTGCCTTTCACCATAGCAGATGCCACAACCCTGACTGAGGCAGGATATGTGGGGGAAGACGTGGAAAATATCATCCTCAAGCTCCTCCAGGCCGCGGACTATGATGTGGAGAGGGCCCAGCGAGGCATCGTGTACATCGATGAGATAGACAAGATCAGCAGGAAGTCGGAAAACCCCTCCATCACACGTGATGTCTCAGGAGAGGGGGTGCAGCAGGCACTCCTCAAGATCATTGAAGGAACTATCGCGAACATACCTCCTCAGGGGGGGAGGAAACACCCCCAGCAGGAATTTATACAGGTTGACACGAAGAACATCCTCTTCGTGTGCGGAGGGGCCTTTATCGGCCTCGATGATATCGTGGCCCAGAGGATCGGCAAGAAGACACTAGGCTTTGGTGCAGAGGTGATGGGTGCAAAGCAACGGAGGATCGGAAATATATTGAGCCTCATAGAACCTGAGGATCTCATCAAGTATGGCATGATCCCCGAGTTTGTAGGGCGGCTCCCTATGGTTGCAGTGCTCGAAGACCTCGATGAGACAGCGCTCGTAAAGATATTGACAGAGCCGAGGAATTCCCTCATGAAGCAGTATCAAAAGCTCTTATCATTTGACAATGTGAAACTCAGGTTCACCGATGGAGCGCTCACAGCGATTGCAAAAAAGGCGATCCAGAGAAAAACAGGCGCAAGGGGGCTACGGGCGATCCTTGAGGAGGTAATGCTTGATGTGATGTATGAAATACCATCCCAGCAGGATATCAAGGAATGCTTTATCAGTGAAGACACGATCATTAAAAAGGAGAGACCGATCCTCATATACGAGAAGCAGGCTGAGTCGGCCTGAGTGAAGGGTGAGGATATATGGAGGAGTATAAGAGTATTATCCCTTTTTATCCTTATCTCCCCGATCCTTCATCCCTTTGAAGTATTTCCTCATTGCTTTCCTTATACAATCACTCAGTTCAAGGTCTTGTATACCTTCTACTGTTTCCTCGATGTACCGGATGGAATCCCTGCCGAGGGGAAGTTCTTCAGGTTCCGGCTTAACATTCAGACGTATTTTAGAGAGGTGCCCCATCCTGCCGAGTCTGAACCGTACCTCCCTCACTTCGAAGAGATGCAGTTTCCTGAGGATCTCTGCTTTAAAGAAGCTGAGCTGATAAAGCCATAACGGAGAGTCTACGTGAATCAGAAGTTCACCCCCTTTGAGGCTGGAAGGCCACATGTGGAGTGAGAGGGGTTCGCCAACTAGGCAGGCCCATTCCTCCCTCATTCCCTCGAACCTTACCGCCTCGTCGATTCCCAAATGGGTGAGCAGTGGTGAAAGGACCCCATTAAGCCTTTTCACATGGATTTCTTGACTACACCAGACCGCAGGCATCTTGTGCACACATATTGGCGTTGGACTCCCCTTTCGTTGACGATGCGCGCTCTCTGGAGATTCGGAAATATCTGGCGTTTTGTTCTGTTGTTTGCGTGGCTCACATTATTGCCAAACGTTGTTCCCTTGCCGCAGACGAAACATTTTGCCATAACTCTCTCCTCCGTATTTCATGTTACTCCAGTGATCAGATCCCTTGAACCATACATAAGCCCGAAGAAGTGAGAACCCCGATAGCTTACTGAAAGACCTGCGATTCAAAAGAGGCCAGGTTATGAAAATTGCTTAACCAAGGCATTTTATGATAACATCTTAGAGTGCTGGTTACAAGGGCGTCTTCAGTCTCTTTTTTCTCATCGGCTGAATGGAGGTTTATAGTAAGATGCACAAAATGAGGGTTTATGAACTTGCAAAAAAGATAGGAATGAGCAACAAGGAGGTGCTCACCGCGTTGGCAGAACTCGGCATCGAGGGCAAGATGCATTCTTCAAATATTGATGAGGTGATCGCAGATAGAGTGGAACAGATGCTAAAAGGAACAGGCACTGTGATATCGAGACCAGAAGAAGCAGCTTTTGGAGAGGGTTCGGAATCCACTACCCCGTCTCTAAAAGGTCAAGCGAGAGAAGAGCCACTGGTCGTTGAAGAGAGAGGAGAAGCCCTAAGAGGTTCTGATGAGGAACCAAGTACTCCTTCGAAGATTGAAGAGAAACCGGAAGACCGCGAGACTATCGTTGAAGAAACGGAAATCAAGGTCCCTGACAGGTTCATAAAAGGGCTTGAGACGGAGAAGGTCGAGAAATTCAAGACAAAGCCCGCCATGCAACGGGCTTTTCAGGCTGTAAGGAAGATAGAGCCCAAAAAGTGGCACGAGGTGAAACCCTTCAAGAAATCCACTAAGGACAGAGGGCCTCAAAAGATCCAGGGAAGGCCTTATTCGCAGATTACTGCCCCTAGAAAAAAGGTCTTGAAGATACAGGAAGGGATAACGGTAAAGGAGTTCGCTGAGCTCATAAGCGTGAAGCACTCGGAAGTGATTAAAAAGTTTATGGAGCTTGGGTATATGCCTACAATAAATCAACCTATCGACATTGATGCAGCCCTTCTTGTAGCAGACAGTTTCGGTGTGAAACTGGAAGTTACAGGGATCGAAGAGGAACCTGTTTTTGAAGAGGAGTTCGATGAAACCGTTGCTCTCATCCAAAGGCCTCCCGTCATCACTATCATGGGTCATGTGGATCACGGGAAGACATCCCTCCTTGATGCGATACGTGAGACGAGGATTACCGAGACCGAGGCAGGGGGTATCACCCAGCACATCGGGGCCTACAAGGTGATGCTTCAGGGCAAGGAGATCGTCTTCCTCGATACGCCTGGACATGAGGCTTTTACTTCCATGAGGGCAAGAGGGGCCAAGGTGACTGACATTGTAGTGCTTGTCGTCGCTGCCGATGACGGAGTGAAGCCTCAGACCTTAGAGGCGATTGATCACGCAAAGGCTGCAAATGTCCCTATCATCGTTGCAATCAACAAGACAGACAAGCCTGAGGCAAATCCCTCCAAGGTGAGAAATGAACTTGCTGAGCAGGGGATTATCTCTGAAGAATGGGGGGGCCAGCACATCGTTGTAGAAGTGTCTGCAAAGAAACGCATTGGAATAGGGCATCTCCTTGAGATGATACTCCTCCAGGCTGAGATGATTGAGCTCAAAGCAAACCCCGCACGTCTTGCGAAGGGGACCATTATCGAGGCGAAGCTTGATAGGGGGAGGGGTCCGGTCGCCACAGTCCTTGTGCAGAATGGTACCCTCAAGGTGGGTAACCCTTTTATATCGGGCGCAAGCATGGGAAAAGTGAGGGCTCTCATCGACGATACCGGTATGCGTATTAGCGAAGCTGGACCTTCGTCTCCTGTGGAGGTGATTGGATTTCCGGAAGTCCCAACCGCAGGGGATACATTCAATGTCGTGGACGATGAGAAAAAGGCGAGGCAGATCGCGATGCTGAGGCTTCAAAAGCTGAGGCATGCAGAGATGGCAAGGGCGGGGAAAGTGACCCTTGATGAGCTCTATACGAAGATAAAGGAAGGTGAGATCAAAGAACTCAACATCATCATCAAAGGGGATGTGCAGGGGTCTGTTGAGGCATTAAGGGAGGCCTTCGAGCAGATTATCCATCCCCAAGTGAAGGTGAAGGTGTTACATGCTTCTGTGGGGGGTATCAACGAGTCAGACATCATGCTCGCAGCCGCCTCGAGTGCAATCATTGTTGGCTTTAATGTCAGGCCTGACACAAAGGCCCAGCAGACCGCTGAGGGGGAAGGGATCGATATTCACCATTATAATATTATCTATGAAGCCATTGAAGATGTGAAGAAAGCACTCGAAGGACTGCTAGAACCAACGTTAAGAGAAAAGGTGCTCGGCAGGGCTGAGGTAAGACAGACTTTCCAGGTATCCAGAATGGGAACTATCGCCGGTTGCTATGTCCTTGATGGTATGATCAGCCGTGCCAGTGAAGGGATCCGTATCATCAGGGACAATATTGTCATTTATGAAGGCAAACTATCATCTTTGAAAAGGTTCAAAGATGACGTGAGGGAGGTACAGGCCGGATATGAGTGCGGTGTGATGATCGAGAATTATAATGATATCAAGGTGGGTGATATACTTGAAAACTATACCATAGAAAAGGTTGCCACAAAGCTGTAATGCTGCACAGAAAGATTTCTGTACTCCCTTCAAAAAGGTAATGTTGAGAGATAAAGGATTTAATGATTCTCTCGTTTTGAAAATAATATTTTAAATTTTACTTTCCATAGTGCTCCCCTATAAGCGTGCCCAAAGGGTCAGCGACCTCCTGAGAGAAGAGATCGCTGAGATAGTTATGAAAAAAGTGAAGGACCCAAGACTCGGGTTTTTGACAATTACCGGGGTTACCATCACTGATGACCTAAAGATTGCAAAGGTTTATGTGAGCATCCTTAAAGGGGAAGAGCGTGAAACAACCCTCGATGTCCTTAACTCAGCGAAGGGATTTATACGGGGTGAAATTGCAAAAAGGGTGAGGATGAAAACAATACCATCTCTCGAGTTTAGGATAGACGAGTCGATCGAGTACGGCGATAGAATAGATAGACTGCTCAAGGATATCAGGGAAAAACATTGAGAGTTCCCAAAGAACTGCGGACATTCCTGCTAAAGGAAAAGGCCTTTTTCATCGCTACCCATGTGAATCCAGAGGGTGATGCCCTCGGTTCCTCGATTGCCCTTACAATGGCCCTCGAATCCATTGGAAAAGAAGTGTTCCTGTACGACAGGGATCCTGTACCCCATTTTTATCGCTTTTTACCCGGCCATGCGAAGTTCAAGAACTACTACTCCCCTTCACTGGTCTCAAGGATTCCCCTTATCTTACTCGACTGCAATGAAATTGAAAGGGCAGGTCTTGCAGAGGTGAAGATTCCATGCTCCGTGGTGATAGACCATCACGAGACCGTGAGGGCCTTTGGTGATATCAAATGGATCATGCCTCACGCTGCAGCAACGGGCATGATGGTATATTGGCTTATTAAAGAGATAGGGGTTCCTCTTACAAGGGATATTGCGATTAACCTCTATACGGCTATAGCCAACGATACAGGCACCTTCAGATACAGTAATACTTCATCTGAAGTGCTCCGCATTTGTGCAGAATTGATAGATTTAGGGGTAAGTCCAGGTGCAATATCGGAATGTCTCTATGAGACCTGGTCAGGGGGGAGATTTAAGCTTATGACCGATGTATTTCAAACCCTTGATGTGAGGGGAGATGTCGCCATAATCCATGCAACAGAGGAAATGTTTCAGCGAACTGGGACTTCCGCTTCGGATACAGAGAATTTTTCCAACTTTCCGAGGATGATTAATGAGATCAAGATCTCGGCTTTTTTCAGGAAGATCAAGGAGGGGTGGAAGATAAGTCTCAGGTCTAAAGGTGATGTTAATGTAGCGGAGATCGCAGCTCTTTTCAATGGAGGGGGCCATAGAAATGCAGCTGGATATAAAATAAATGCTGACGACATAAGTTCTGCCAAGGATGAGCTAATAACGGCCCTCACAGAAAGAGGTCTTATACATACTCGCCAGTGAGGGATATCGCGTTTGAGTCAGAAGCATGTCGTTATTAATCTCGACAAGCCGAAGGGACTGTCGTCACAGCAGGCTGTGACGACAGTCAAAAAAATATGGAATGTAAAAAAGGCTGGCCATGCAGGGACCCTTGATCCCCTAGCCTGTGGCATATTGCTCGTCTGTCTCAGCGAAGCAACGAAAATCACGAGGTTCCTCTCTGATCTTGACAAGGAATATCTTGCAGTTATGAAGCTCGGAGAAAAGACAGATACCCTTGATTCCGAGGGAGAGTTGATCCGCACGGTAAGAGACTTTTCAATAAGGAGTGAAGAGATCGAGGAGGTACTCAGGAGGTTTTCCGGGACCATTCAACAGACTCCCCCGATGTATTCGGCACTGAAAAGATCCGGTATGCCCCTTTATAAACTCGCTAGGAGAAAGATTGCCGTTGTACGTCCTGAGAGGGAGGTTCAGATCCATTCCATCGAAATGACCGGTTTCAATCTGCCATTTGTAGAGATAAAGGTATCCTGTTCCAAGGGCACATACGTGAGAACCCTCTGTGATGATATCGGAGAGGCTCTCGGTGTCGGGGCACATATCACAGCATTGAAGAGAACAAGGGTAGGGGATTTCTTTATCAACAATGCTGTATCAATAGAGGGACTGGAGGAGGTGTTGCAACATTACCCTTCTATGAGTACGATTCCGTCGGTTTTGACTATTAATGATGCCCTGAAACACCTTCCTGCACTCACGTTAACGGAGAGTGAGTGCAGGAGTGCCCGTAACGGTATTCCTTTCAGATACCGCAGCGAATATCATTGCATATCAGAGGGCTTTTTGAGACTCAATGACCCACTGGGTAACCTCTTTGCTATTGGAAGGTTATTAGAGGGAATTATAAAAATAGAACGGATATTCCACCTCTCTGAGAAGAGCTGAGCCAACGGTCATATTTTTCCGCATTAGGATGTATTTTTCCATCAAATCGTATCGATCAAATATTGGGTAAGTCTTTTACCATTCCCAAGAATCTCACAGTTGAGGTGACATTTTTATCTGATGTTCTCTTTTTCATGAATTTACTCTAAGTTGTGCGATCCTTTATGCTGTCACACCCTTGCATAATGTGCACTTTAAGTTTTAGAATCAGTGGCAATGAGAATATTGAAAAAAAAGAAAGACATAGAGGCATTCCTTCGTATTCTCAGGGAGCGCGCCTCCGGATCCTCCGCAGGAATCGAAGAGCGGGTGAAGAAGATACTTTCTGATGTGAGGAGCGAGGGAGACATGGCCGTCATTGCTTATACCGAGGAATTCGATTCCCTCAACACAAGTGACCTCGGGATCACGCCTTCGGAAATAAAGAGACATGCAGCGGGGGCGGCCAAGAAGATCGTAAGATCCCTCGAGGGAGCAGCAAAAAGGATCCGGAGATTCCATGAGATGCAGATGGAGCACTCATGGTACGTATTGGAGCCGGGGTATAAGAGATATCAACTCGACAGCCTGGCAAATGTTACGAAGGTTCTCGATGAGGGACGGTCTCACGCACTTCTCGGACAGATCGTCCGCCCCCTTCAGAGGGTAGGTGTCTATGTCCCGGGAGGCAAGGCATCATATCCTTCTTCTGTGCTCATGAACGTTATTCCAGCTCAGGTGGCAGGGGTGGAAGAGATCGCCCTCTGTGTTCCCACCCCAAGGAATGAGATCAACCCCTTTGTCATGGCTGCGATCGAGATGCTCGGCATCATTGAGGTATACAGGATCGGAGGTGCCCAGGCGGTCGGTGCCATGGCATATGGCACCGAAACGATAAGGAGGGTCGACAAGATCGTAGGGCCCGGCAATATCTATGTGGCGACTGCAAAGAAAATGGTATTCGGAGAAGTGGATATCGACATGATCGCAGGGCCCTCAGAGATCCTCATCATTGCCGATTCCACCGCTGAACCGGATTTTGTCGCTTCTGACTTGCTCAGCCAGTCAGAGCATGACGAGCTTGCGTCATCTGTAATGGTTACAGACTCGCCAGGCCTCGCAGAGGCAGTTGAGATGGAAGTAGCCTCCCAGCTTTCCCTTCTGGTAAGGAGAGACATCTCTGAGCAAGCCCTCGCCAATTATGGTGCGATCATCATCACGAAGGACATGCGCGAGGCAATAATGATTGCAAACGATATTGCACCTGAACACCTCGAGATCATGACTGCGAGACCTCAGGAACTCCTTCCCCTGATCAGGAATGCAGGGGCCATTTTCCTTGGACAATGGACCCCCGAACCCCTTGGTGACTATGTCGCGGGACCAAACCACACCCTCCCTACAGGAGGAACCGCCCGCTTCTTCTCCCCTCTGGGCGTCCATGATTTCTTCAAGCGATCGAGTCTCCTGAGTTTTTCGAGGAAGGGTTTTTCGAAACTCGCGAAGAGCGTCATGGACTTCTCTGAGATCGAAGGATTAAGCGCCCACGGTAACACAGTGAGGGTGAGATACCGAAAAGTGGGACGTAAATAATGTTCAATATAAAGAATCTTGTGAAGCCCATTATCCGGGGTCTCCGCGCCTACGAGGCGAAGGAGGTTCCGTGCACAGTAAAGCTGGATGCGAATGAAAGCCCTTATGGCATAGAGGGACCATTCGTAAGTGCCTTAGAAACCCTCAAGACCAACCGTTATCCTGATCCCGAGGCAAAGAAACTCAAAAAGATCGTGGCGAAATGGTTCGGCGTAGCACCATCACAGGTCCTCCATGGGAATGGATCTGACGAACTGATCTATTACCTTGTCGCTACCTTTGGCGGCCCCGTCCTCTATCCGGTCCCTACCTTTTCCATTTACGGAATCATCTCCCAGGCACTCGGTGAGAAGATCATCGCTATTCCTCTCGATACCGCATTCGACATCGACCTCGGGAAGATGATCGCTGCCGTACGGAGGGAAAGGCCTAAGCTCATTTTCCTCAGCACACCGAACAATCCCACGGGGAACTGCTTCTCCTCGGAAAAGATCTTAAGATTACTCGATGCATCGAAGGGTATTGTGGTCGTTGATGAGGCATACCAGCAGTTTTCGAGTGAGAAGGGATTCACACCCCTCCTCAAAGACCATAAGAACCTTGTGGTTATGAGGTCCCTAAGCAAAATAGGGCTCGCTGCACTCAGGCTCGGGTTCCTGATCGCCGACCCAGAAATCATCGTCGAGGTGAACAAGGTGAGACTCCCCTTCAACGTGAATGCCCTCTCACAGGCGGTCGCAGTAGAGATCCTCCAGAACAGCAGGGGAATCAAGGCATCGATAAAGACGGTCATATCCGAGAGGAGACGTCTTTTCAGGGAGATGGAGAACCTTGATGGTGTGCATCCCTATCCCTCTGATGCAAACTTCATCCTCTTCAGGGTGAAAGACCCCGAGAGCCTTTATCAGGCACTCCTGAAAAGAGGGGTGCTCATCAGGAACTTGAACAGTGTCGTCGAAGGGTGTCTCAGGGTCACCGTAGGCACACCAGAGGAAAATACTTTTTTACTGGAGACCCTGAGAGCAAGCCTGCCTTGAGATTACCGGCAATTCCCTGGTCCGGAATCGCCGTATTCTATCCCTCAAGGATCCCTCTCTCTTCCCACATAAACCAGTCTCCCGTATCCTTCAGGAAGGAATAGGTATTGCGCAGTATTGCGGCGTGCTCCTCCTCTTCCTGGACGAGCCTCGTGAGAAGCTCCTTTTCTTTTGGATTCGTCGCCTCCGCAGCTGCCTTCCTGTAGAACTCATATCCTGCCTGTTCAAAGTCAAGGGCAAGGGTAACGGCCGATAACTCATCAGGCGACACCCTTACACGCTCCATCATTTGATCCTTCAGTTCTGAAAAGACTGTTTTGATCTCATGTTTGGGATGTATCCGCACGATTTGCAGATTGAGTCCCTTCAGGATATCCTGCAACATGCGGAGATGACGCATTTCATCCTTGATGAATCCCTCAAACATCTTTTTCGCAAAGGGATGAGCTGTTTTCTGCGCCGCCACCTCATAAAATTTTATGGCATCTGTTTCCATTTTAATCGCAGTTTCTATAGCCTTGCTCAGCACGGGAACCTCCTGAAATGTTGATTGTTAAAAACACAGACTTTGATAGTCTCTCTGCGCACTCATCTTCCAAACTTTTTCATGAAGGCTTTGAGGGATGTCTGCCATGCCATCTTTTGCACCATTTAGGTCAACTTAGATATTCCCTCGCAGCCTCTCGGCATGAAGAATCCTCTTTACCGCGAGTTTATATGCCGCCGTTCTCATCCTGCAGCGCTCCTCACGACAAAGGGCCTGGACATCAGTAAAGGCTGTGATCATATAGGTCCTCAGTTTCTGAAGCACCCTCTCTTCTTCCCAGTAATCGTTATTCAGGTTCTGACTCCATTCGAAGTAACTCACCACCACGCCTCCTGCATTTGCGAGGATGTCGGGGATCAGCATGATCTCTCTTTCGAAGAATATCTCATCTGCCGCTGTGGTGGTTGGAGCATTGGCGAGCTCAAGGATGAGCTTCGACTTCACATCATGCGCATTCCCCTTATGGAGCTGGTCGGAGAGCGCAGCAAGGATGAGGATATCGCAGCGGCTGACAAGCAGTTCCTCATTGGTGATGTTCGTGCTGTTCCCATAATTCCTCACGCTCGCCGTCCTCTCCTTATGCTCTGCCACCCTGTGAATATCGAGTCCCTTCTCGTTGATAATGGCCCCCTTCGAGTCGCTCACCGCAATCATCTTGTATCCCCTTTCATAGAGTAGGCGGGCTACATTCTCTCCCACATTCCCGAATCCCTGGACTGCTACTCCCGTCTCCGTGCTGGTGATGCCGGCTTCCTTCATTGCCTCTTCAAGCACATAGATCCCTCCCAGAGCGGTCGAATACCTCCTCGCACTGATACCTGCCAGTTCAGGGGGTTTTCCGGTCACAACAGCAGGGGCATGTTCTCCCTTGATCTTTTCATATTCATCGAGTATCCAGACCATAATCTTATCGTTAGTGTAAACGTCCGGTGCAGGAATATCCTTGAAGGGTCCGATGTAATCGGCAATCGCACGGATATAGCCCCTCGTGACCTGCTCGAGCTCGTTCAGGCTGAGATCTTTGGGATTGAGGACTACACCGCCCTTCGATCCCCCAAAGGGGATATTCATGACCGAGCATTTGAGGGCCATAAGGAAGGCGAGGTCTGTTATATGGTCAATCGTCAAATGGGGGTGGAACCTGATTCCCCCCTTCGCAGGTCCCCTGGCATCATTATACTGCACCCTGTAGCCGACGAACATCCTTGTCTTCCCGGATTCCATCCTTGCAGGGAAATGGACAGTGAAGGAACGCCTCGGCATGTCGAGCAGGTCGAACTCCTCAGGGGACAGGCCGAGGTCCGTGTAGATGTGCCCCAGTTCACTCATGCATAGTTTACATAGATTTTTATCGTCAGCATGTATATTTTCATAATGCCTTCCTTCCAATGGTACCAAACCTCCTCTCCCGGACATGCATTTTCCAGGCATGACATTATCACCCCAATGGGAATAAAAAATCCAGATGTGCGCACTTTACTCTTTCAGCTCTTTATTGCACCATCGAAAGGATTCATGAGGAAAGACAGGGTGAGAACACGATCTTTTCGTTCCTGGAAGGATTGAGCTATAATACACCTGACATATGGTGAAGACTTTTTTTACAAATCTCTCTCTGAACAAGAAACTCGTCCTCATGATGCTCTTCCTGAGCTTTATCAACCTTACCATACTCAATATCCTGAACTGGCGGTCGGAAAAAGCACTCCTGAATGAGCTCGGAAACCAGACTGCGGAGCTCTCGAGGGCAATTCAGGTAGGAGTCGAGGAAGTAACTGCCATGGGTTCGACCGATGAGACCCGTCTTGCCCAGTACCTTCAGCAACTCAATGCAAAGGGTGTAAAGGAGATTTCGATCATCAGCAATGAGGACCAGATCATCGCGAGTACAAACCCTAAAAAGATAGGCTCACCGGTGGGGCCGAAAAAGAAGGAGATGATCATCAAGGCCGAACTTGGCGAGCCTGTTTCAGAAGAGGGAAAGGCATACAATGTGATCGTGCCGGTTATCGCGGGTGGGGCTCATTACGGGTATATCCATCTCCAGATCAATGCCGACGATATCACGGAGCTGCTCAAGCGCAATTTCTTTAAACGGATTGGTGCCGCCACATTTGTCTTTGCCATTGGCATCGGCATCGCAATCATCCTCGCATTTCGCTACACAGAACCTATCCACAGCGTGGTAAATGCTGCACGTATGGTCGCCGCCGGTGACCTGAACCAGGACCTCCCTGTTGGCAGGAAGGATGAGATAGGGGAACTCACAGAAAGCTTTAATTTCATGGTCCAGAGGCTTCGTGAGAATAAACGCCTTGAAGAGAGGCTCCGAGAGGCAGAGCACCTCTCGGCGGTCGGACAGTTATCGAGGAGCATCGCCCATGAGATACGGAATCCCCTGAACTTCATCAGCCTGAGCATTGACCATATCAAGGAAAAATACAGACCGGGGAGTGACAATGAGAGGAGAAACTATGATGCCCTCATCTCGAGCATCAAGCAGGAAATCCTCAGGCTCAATAAACTGGTGACCGAATTCCTCGACTACGGCAAGCCCATTAAACTGAACATCCGGCTCATACACATCTTTCAGATCATAGAAGAGGTGATCAACATCATCAAGGCAAAGGCTGCCTCAGAGAGGGTTACTATTGTGAAGAGGTCCGCATTCCACCCGGACCTCATGGGAGACCCTGAACTCATCAAGACATGTATTCTCAATGTCGTGACAAACGCCTTTCAGGCAATGACAGGGGGGGGAATTCTCACCTTTGACACGAGGAAAAGTGACGGGAACTTCATTCTCTCGATCCTGGACACAGGAAAGGGGGTCTCAAAGGAGAACATCGCAAGGGTCTTTGAACCCTTCTTTACCACGAAGGATACCGGTCTCGGCCTCGGTCTTGCTACAACAAGGCGAATTATCGAGGAACATGGTGGGAAAATAGAGTTTCACAGCGAACAGGACAAGGGGAGCGAGGTGGTCATAAGCTTACCGCTTCCCCGATCCTAATGACAGGGCGAGGAATTGAAATGGCAGTAGTCCTTGTTGTAGATGATGAACCGTTACAGAGGGACATCCTCAAGACAATCCTCTCCGAAGAGGGATACGAAACGCATACGGCACCTTCGGGAGAAGAGGCATTAAAGATAGCCCGGGTCTATAAACCTGATGTAGTTCTCACGGACCTCAAGATGGAGGGGATGGATGGTATCGAGCTTATGGAGAAGTTAAAGACGGACGACCAAAGCCCCGAGGTTATCATAATGACTGCATATGGTACTGTCCCTTCAGTAGTCGAGGCGATACACAAGGGTGCATACAATTACCTCGAAAAGCCACTTGATAAGGATGACGTACTCCTCACCGTGAAGAGGGCAGTCGAAAAGACTGAACTCCTGAAGAGGAATAAAGAACTCCAAGTAGCACTCTGTGACAGGTTCTGCATCGATGGAATCGTGGGGCGTTCAAAGGTGATGGATGAAGTCATCCGGACTGTCAAGAAGGTGTCCCAGAGTCCTGTGACGGTCCTGATCCTCGGTGAGAGCGGGACAGGCAAGGAGCTGGTCGCTAGAGCTATCCATTACAACAGCCCGCGAAGTGTGAAGGCCTTCACTGCCATTAATTGTGCTGCGATTCCGGAGACCCTTCTCGAGAGTGAACTCTTTGGATATGAACCAGGGGCCTTCACAGGGGCAACATCCCGGAAAGCCGGTCTTTTTGAAAGTAGCAATGGCGGCACCATGTTCCTTGACGAAGTGGGGGACCTCCCCCTGGTGACCCAATCAAAGATACTCAGGGTCCTCCAGGAAAAGGAGGTGAGGAGACTCGGGGGAAGGGAATCGATAAAGGTTGACACGAGGATTATCGCTGCGACAAACAAGGATCTCGAGAGGGAGATGAAGAACGGCATGTTCAGGGAGGACCTCTACTACCGATTGAGGGTAGTGACGATCGAAATCCCCCCGCTTCGAGAGAGGAAAGAGGACATCCCTGAGCTGGCAAATTATTTTCTTGAGCGGTATAACCAAGAGTTCGGAAAAAGGATCAAGGGTCTTGATGATGCCGCCATTAGGGCCCTCACAGACTACCACTGGCCTGGAAACATCCGGCAGCTCGAATCGGTAATCGAGAGGGCCATACTGATGTGTGAATCGTCAAAGATTGCCCTGAAGGATATCAAGAGCGAGCTCCGTCTGACCCAGCAACAGGGAGTGTTCGACATCGAGGTCCCTGATGAGGGGATAAACTTCGAAGACCTCGAGAAAGAGCTCCTGAAGAAGGCGATGGATAAATCGAACTATGTGGCATCGAAGGCCGCAAAACTTCTTGGGATGAGCTATAAGACATTCTGGTACAGATGGGAGAAATTCCGGCTTGACAGGGGTGAAACCAAGAAAGGAGGACCGCTGGACAAGAAGGGATAGATATATCTAAATGTTGCAAAAGAGGACATGGCATACATCCCTCAAAGCCTTTATAAGGCGATGAAACGGCAATCATCCAGCATGTAAGGTCATACCTCACCTGAGGTGTAGTCATGAGTCAGGCTTGGAACGTGGCTTCCGATACTTCAAGGTATCGCCGATAAAGGCTTTTCGGAACATTGCCATGTCCATGGCGATAAAGTTTTTGAAACTGGCGAGTATATAGGTATGAATTTTGCTCTCTTAAAATAATTATTAAGGGGGTTAGTCTGTGAAGAAAGTCATATTTATGACACTCACCATGATAGCAATATTATCTGTTATCCTTTTTTCTTCTGCAGCGGACCGGGAGGGCAAAGGGGACAGGAGACAGACCGCAGGTGAGGTTGTCACGGTCGATACAGCCTCGAAGGTACTCGTTGTGAGAGATGCGGAGGGCGAAAAAAGGGTTATCGTCGATGACAAAACAGTCGTGACAGGTGCAAAGAAGGCGATTGTTGACCTCAGGGCCGGAGATAAGGTATTCATAGAGATCCAGACGGTGATGGGCAGGCAGGTAGTGAAAAAGATTGTTGTCAAGCCCGAAAGAACGATCATCTTGAAGCCCGATACGCAGAAACAGGATGTACAGTAACCAGGAGGGCAGAGATGGAGATAAGGACTAATAAAGGTTCAGAGACTCCTCCCGAAAAGGGGAAGGATTTCCTGATATGGGAAGTGTGGAATCCGGGGTAGTAAGTGCAGTGAACCGGATTTCACATTTTGGGATCGATCATGTATCCTGCGTAAGCCATTTTTTTATGAAAGGAGGTGAATAGCATGAAGAAGGTTGTTGCTCTTATCGTTTCCATTCTCTTTATCCTCTCTGTTACAGGTCTTTCCTTCGCAGTAGAGGAGAAGAAACCTGCTGTACCTGCAGTAGAGGAGAAGAAACCTGCTGTACCTGCCGAGAAAAAGGCCGTGAAAAAGTCTGCAACGAAGCAGGTTACCGGTGAGGTCGTTGCAGTCGATGCAACAGCGATGACCCTTACGGTGAAAGGCAAGAAGGGTGAAGTGGCGCTGTCTGCCGGCGACAAGACGACGGTGATGATGGGCAAAGAGAAGAAGGCCCTTGCCGATGTCAAGGTCGGAGACAAGGTGAAGGCGAAGTATACGGTGAAAGACGGCAAGAACGTGGCCAAGAGCGTAGCGCTCACGGCAGCTCCTGCGAAGAAGCAGGCAAAACCGGCTGAAGCAAAACCGGCTGAAGTGAAACCGGCTGAAGCAAAACCGGCCGAAACAAAACCGGCTGAAAAGAAGTAGTCCCTCTCTCGTGAAAGGGCGGAGGAGGAGTTGGAATAATGTTGCCTTCGCCCTTTTCTCTTTCATGCTCGCAACCCTGAACGATTTTTTATTATAATCTAAGTGTGCGATTCGTTACGATATAGAGTTGTTGCGTCTTGAATACAAAGGATTCTCCCCCACCATCGCCCAATTTGGGTATGAATAATGTGGGATAGAATTAAGAAAAGGGAGGTGCCAGTGTGGTTATAGAACTCGCATCGAGGGTAAAGAACCTTCCCCCTTATCTCTTCGCAGCCATCGACAGGATGAAACAGGAGGCGCTGGCGAAAGGGATCGATCTCATTGACCTCAGTATAGGAGATCCTGACATTCCGACCCCGGCACATATCGTCGATGCCATGAAAAAAGCGGTGGAGAAACCTGTACACCATCGGTACCCGTCCTATGAAGGGATGTTTTCCTACCGTGAGGCTGTAACATTGTGGTATCAGAAGAGATTCAACGTGACCCTCGATCCCCGGAAGGAGGTGCTTTCCCTTATTGGTTCTAAAGAGGGTATCGGGCATATCCCGCTCGCCTTTGTGAATCCCGGTGACCTCGTCCTTATCCCTTCTCCAGGGTATCCTGTATATCCTGTAGGGACCCTCTTTGCAGGCGGTGAGAGTTATGTGATGTCACTGACCGAGAAAAACAACTTCCTTCCCGATTTCTCTTCGATCCCGGAGGACATCCTGAAAAAGGCAAAATTAATGTTCATCAATTATCCCAATAACCCCACATCGGCTGTTGCACCAAGTGACTTTTTCGAAAAGGTCGTGGCACTGGCAAGGGAATACAGGATCATCGTCTGTCATGATGCCGCTTATTCCGAGATATTCTATGACCAGAAGAGACCAATGAGTTTCCTCGAGTTCGAGGGAGCAAAGGAGGTCGGCATTGAGTTCCATTCCCTTTCGAAGACCTTCAACATGACAGGATGGAGAATCGGCTTTGCCGTGGGTAATGAGGAGATTATTGCAGGACTCGGGAAAATAAAGACAAATCTCGACTCAGGGGTCTTTCAGGCCATCCAGGAGGCATCCATCGAGGCACTCAACACAGGTGACGAGATACTCGCAGGGTTTCGATATACCTATCAGGCAAGGAGGGACACACTATACGAAGGACTCAAGGGACTCGGATTTCATATCCTGAAGCCTGAGGCGACTTTCTATCTCTGGGCGAAGGTACCTTCTGGTTTCGACTCCTCAGGATTTGTGGCCTACATCCTCGAAAAGGCCGGAGTCCTTGCTACGCCAGGAAATGGCTTCGGGAAACCCGGGGAGGGATATGTGAGATTCGCCCTGACTGTACCTGTGGAGAGGATACATGAGACGGTCGAAAGGCTGAGAAAAGTCTTTTAGATGTCTACTGCGTATATCGGCATCGGCTCGAACCTCGGTGAGAGGGAGGAGAACTGCCTCAGTGCAATAGACCTCCTCACTCATGAAGGGATTGTGGTCAAGAAGCGCTCCTCGATGCACGAGACTGAACCATGGGGAGTGAAGGATCAGCCCAGGTTCATTAATATGGTTGTGGAGATCGAGACCGAGATAGGTCCACAACGGCTGCTGCAGATACTAAAGACGATAGAACAGAGGCTCGGAAGGGTGGATATCTCCAGGTGGGGCCCTCGTAGTATCGACCTCGACATCATCTTCTATGACAACCTGGTGCTCCTGGATGAGGGAATCCAGATCCCCCATCCCATGATGCACCTGAGGGAATTTGTACTCAAACCCCTGAGCGAGATCGCCCCGGAGCAGGTGCATCCACTCCTGAAAAGGAGCGTCAAGGACCTCCTCGGGGAGATTGTGTCCCCCTGAGGGATCCTATGGAAGGGAAGTGGAAGACCCTCCTTCTGACCCATGATATGCTCGAGGCCGAGATGGTGAGAGACATCCTCGAAAGCGGCGGAATACCTGTCACGATACTATCGTTGAAAGTGAGCCCCTATCCTGTAAACATCGGAAGGATGGGTGAGGTTAAGGTGCTTGTCATGGAGGAAGACCTCGAAAAGGCGAGAGAGGTTATGGAGAGCGGTAAGATTGATCCGATAAGCCAGAATGACAATATGACGGTTGAGGGAGATGATTGCGATTGTTGATTACGGAATGGGAAACCTCAGGAGCGTCGAAAAAGGATTCCTTAATGTGGGTGTTGATGCAAGGATTGTCTCAGAACCCCACGCGATAGAGAATTCCCGGGGAGTCGTCCTCCCCGGTGTGGGCGCCTTTAAGGACTGTATCCGGAACCTTACGGATGCGAACCTCACCGAGGCGATAGTGAGATCGATTGAGAAGGGAAAACCCTATCTCGGCATATGCCTCGGTCTCCAGGTGCTCTTCAGTGAGTCTGAGGAATTCGGATACTGCAAGGGACTTGATATCTTCAAAGGCAGGGTGATCCGATTCACAGAGGCTGGTTTGAAAGTTCCCCATATGGGATGGAATACGGTAAAAATCTTGAGACAGTCCCCGATACTTCAGGGCATTCCCGACGAATCATATTTCTATTTTGTCCACTCTTATTATGTAGTGCCCGGGGAATACGGTATCAATGCTACGACCACAGTATACGGGAACGAGTTTACCTCGATGGTGTGGAAGGACAACATCTTTGCGTCCCAGTTCCATCCTGAGAAGAGCCAGTTGCTTGGGTTGAGGATACTGAAGGGGTTCGGTGACTTTGTCAGGATAGGGTAAGCCTAAAGAACCTGTATTTTCTTAAGGGCATTGAAGAAGTTTTCGGTGAGGAGTGGATTGATGTCCTTCCCTGCAGCCTCTTCCATAATCTCTACAATGGTCTTGATCTCTAAGGCCTTCTTGTAAGGCCTCTCGGTCCTGAGGGCATCAAAAAAGTCCGCAATCGAGACCAACTGGCTTACGATGTGCTGTTTCTTCCCACGTCTCTTGGTATCGGGATATCCGCCGCCGCTGAATTTCATATGGTGTTCAAATGCAGCGACGAGGGCGAGCTTCGGAACCTCGGGAAGGGTGGAGAGGTACATTGCCCCATGAACAGGATGCATCTTCATCAGGTTCCATTCATATTGGTCCAGGGATGCCTGCTTTTCGAGCACCTCTTTCGAGACGAAGATCTTACCCACATCGTGGAGTAGTCCGGCGATACCTATATCATAAAGGATCTCGCCCTTCATGCCCAGGGATTCGGCCTGAAATATGGTGAGGACCGAGACATTAGTCGCATGGACGTAGGTGTATTCGCTGTAGGACTTGACAGGACTGATGATACGGAGCACATTTGCCTCCCTCTTCAGGGTCGAGATGAACCCGATCACCGCATCTTCAATGCTTACCATATCCAGCCTCTTGAATTTTGAGACCCCATGGTAAACATCTTTCACCTTTGAGATTTGTTCGCTCATGAGGGATCCGATGTCTTTATCTTCTGCCTTGAATCTCACGTCGACGATCCCCACGGAGAGGTGCGGGCTCGAAAGCACCTTTTCCTTCGAGGCTATCCCCGAGATGAAGTTCCTGAGCTCTTCAATGTCCAGTCCCTTCCTGAAAATAACCTTTTCGATTCCCTTCCTCCTCAATCTTCTGATGAAATTGGATACGTGAATGCCTTTCTCGGTGAGGGGGGTGTTATTAATGAAGAGGCTTTCTCCGAGAAGGGTGACGGTAAGGGATTCGTCCTCGTAGAGGTCTTCGAGGACACGGAGGGCCTCCTCTCCGAATTCACTGACGATTGGGTGATCCTCAGAATACAAACTACAATTGGAGAGGGCGACTATGATATGGGAGATGAATTTAGAGACCCTCTTGATGTCCATCTCCACCCCCCTTGAAGAGCTGTTCACTGATCGATTTGATCTCTCTGTTCTTAGACCTGAGTCCGAGTTCAAGGAGTGGTTTCACCGAATGCGGGGGAAAGTGCTTGAGGTTCCTGAAGATCTCGACCTTCAACGCTTCGTGGGCAGACCTATAGAGAAGAGGCTTTGATTTGTAAACCCTTTTAAGGGTCTCTACGCTCCTCGGATCCCCGATCTCGCTCAGGGCCCTCACTGCCGAGATTTTGTAGTGCGCCTCCGTGCCGAAAAGGTCTCTCTTCTCGATGATCTCGGTAAGATGTGGCTGTACCTCTTTCACCTTGTGAGAGCCTGCGAGCTTTATGGCCATATCCCTCATCTCGAGGTCATCAGACCTCAGGTGGAATTTAATGAGCGGGAGGGCATCGGGCGTCTTGAAATAAAGAAGTGTCTTCAACGCCTCCATGCAGATCCGCCTGTCATTGTGTTTGGTATAGGACCTTACATACTGAGCATACTTTTGACTTCCGCACTCCCGAATGAGATAAATCATGTTCCTCACCACATACCAACGTTCGTCGTTGAGTCTCTTCAGGATCTCAGGGATCACATCACTCCCGAGGCTGCTCAAGACAGACAGGAGGAATCTCCTGATTGCCGAGTCCTGTTCCTCGGCAAGCACATCGAGGAGAGGATTGGTCACGTAACGTCTCAGGAGGTTCGCGAGGCGCAGGACACCGGCCCTGTCATGCCTCCCCCAGCGCTTGATCGCCTCCACGAGCTTCGAAATAAAGACCTCTGAACGGAAGAAATATTCGACCATGCTCGAGGACTCATCGGTAAAGTTCCCCTTTAGGGCTGTTGAATAGAGGGTATTATAGATTTCTGCGATCTCCTGGAATCTCCCAGTCTCGAGAAACTCATTCGCGAACTCAGACAGCTTGGTGAGGAGCGTGAGATAATCAATCCTTCCTATATAATCGACGTCGAGAAGTTCGAGCATCACCTCCGAGGCGGTCCTGTCTATCGCCTTGCTCCCGCAGTCGTGCTCAAGCTCTTCACTCATGGGGCTTATCTTCGCTTCTGCGACACCCTTCATCATCCTCTCGAGCTCCAGATGGTATCTCTCGGACACAAAGGACCTGTAATTATCTTCTCTGAATAGTTTCATGATCCCTTCTTCGACCTCGATGTCATCGATATACCCCTTCTTCTCTTCGAGGAGTTCAAAGTAACTTTTCTCGGCCCTCGTCTTCTTCAGTTTGTCCATGTAGTTCTTGAGCCTGTCTGGGATCAGCGACGCGTGTTCTTTAAAGGTTTTCAACAGCCGTTCAAGGTCATCTGGGGTGAGTTCGTCGAGTATTTTCTCTATCTCCTCGGGATCGGTGGTTGGCGGGCTGAAGGCCCTCTTCATGATTTGTTGTTTGAGACCAATATCGAGATTCTCCACAAGGGAGAGAAAGCGGCTCATGAGCTCTTTCCTAATCCTGACCTCTTTCTTCTTGAGGTACGAGGTGATCACCTTGTCGTAGCTATCCTCCGAGGTATCTCTGGTCGCATAGTTGTTGAGCACATCGGCAATGTCTTCAGGGGGGATATTCAGAATCACAATTTCGGCATCGGATCCTGCAAGTTTCCCTTCAATGAGACCGTAAATGTAGTCTTCCCATATCTCTGAACCGGAGCTGCCCTCCCTCATACTGTCTTTGACAAAGGCAAAGGTCGAGATATCGAGGGCAACGAGACGGATATGGGAAAGTCCCTCCTTTTCTGCGAACTCGACCAGACCCTCTCCAACGGGGGTATCTCTTGAAGTGATCAGTTCGAAGAAACTGAGAAGTTCCTCCATTGGGAGACCCGAGGTGAAGGTGATCGAGGCGATCCCCTTGCTGTGGATGCTCATCGCGAATTCCCTGAAAACCGGATTCTTTCTCTCGATGATGTATTCATCGATCACGAGGGTGTCCCGGGCGATACCGAGGGTAATGCTCGCCCTGAGCTCGAAAAGCTTCTGGAGGAAGTTGAAGGCTCTGTTTAATGATTCCTTTATGAACGGATGGTCAGGGGGGTAGAGCCCTACGGTCCTCCTTGAGATGTTGAGCTCTATTACCGCGTCGGAGAGGAGCCTCGCATCGATAGGCAGTTTTTCCTTTTTCTCTTCTTTCATAGGCAAACGGACAGAAGAACAATTGGTGATCGAGCTTATAAATTACTCTGATTATATAGTATTACAAAAAAACAATGTTTCAATGCGTCATGACGATATGAGGAGACACCATGACCGGCGATAATGAATCAGGATGGACAATGTGTTGGAGAAGATTTTTTATACAGGCATTTAAAAAAAGGGCTGAACAGGGTTCAGCCCTCAAGATCCATCAAAAGAGTCATTTACAGCAGGAAAGAAATCACCAGCCCCTGCCCTTGGAGAAGGCGATCTTCTTGGTGAACTTGTCACCAAACATGAAATTATTTCCAGGATCGTCTTTCTCGCCATGGGGGAGGTACCACAATTCGACTTCGACTATGAACTCTTCGGCTAATGCCGTCCTCACGGTCTTTCCGTCCTTTTTCTCCTCCTTGTACAAGGGGACCTCGAACTCATCGACCGTTGTCTTGCGAGGAGGGAAGGCTGTATCACGGATTATACCGCTCTTTTCATAGGGCCCCCTCCCCATCTTTTCGGTACGGCCCAGGAGCTGGGGTACCGGCATATGGACCTTCTCTGTCTTGAAGACCTCTTTGCCATCAGCAGTCTTTATGGTCACATACAGGACCATTCGGTTCGGGGTGGGTCAGCCATCCGGGAATGCATGACCCGCCTTGTTTACAATCTCTGCCCTTACCAGCGCAAGGGGCGTCAGAATGGTGCCGTCACGCCATAGATAGGCAGAGGCATTGACATGGAGATCGATGGCCATCTTCCGCATTACTTCAGACCTGTAGCTCTGCAGATTATGGCCGAGCCCGGACTTCTTCATATGGCACTCCACGCAGGTTTCCGCCCCCCCGTCCGCCTTGTAATTCCATAGGTAGTAGCCGTAGAGGGTCGCACACTGGGTGGGCTCATCAAGCTCGAATTGCGGACCGAGGCCATGGCACTGCCCGCAGAGGGTCGGTTCCTTCATTTCGGGTGCCCTCTTGAGCTTGGGGAAGTCGGGGCTGGCGTGGCTGCCGTCCTTCGAGCCATAGACCGTGTCGTTCTGGACAACCCCGTCCGCCCATTTATGGATCATCGCATTCCTGTTGTGGCAGATCAGGCAGTTGATATTAATCTTCGTGAGTTTTTCCTCCGCCTTCTTGTCGGTCCGCCCGCTCTCGATATATGCCCACATATATTTCACTATTTCCTGGGCGACGCTATCCTCAGCCTCTACGAGCTGAGGCAGGTGGCACTTTGTACAGGTCACGAGGTGCCTAATCTGGACATCCTCCTTCTTCTTGACACCCGAATAGGGCCACTCCATCATTCCGTTTGTTATTGCATTCTTGATCGTCCCCAGCGTTCTTGCAGACTCGAGAGGCCCGAAGATCGGCCTTGCATGGAGGGACTTGTCCCATTGTTCATAGATCTCAGAGTGGCAGGTCTTGCACGACGAAGAGTCATACTTTGCGGCGAGTTCATCTATAGTCTTTGCCTTTTTCCCCGTTTCGGGGATTGCAGCAAAGGCCATGAGAGGCAACGCAATCGTGAGCAATACCACAAGAACCTTCGCTACTTTCATGGATCCTCCTTTACGTGATTTTTTTACAAAGAGAGCCATAAAGGGAATTGACAATGCCCTTCTTCCTTTCACCTCCTTTCAATAAATATTTATTACCAGACATTAATTATATAGAACGAAAAGAACTTTTTATGATTAATTATTAAAATATATTTATAAGTAATAATAAGCGGCAGAAAGTCTGAAAAGTGCTTTTGTTCTTCCCGTGGGAACGGGAATCAGGTCTTTTTATCTATGTCTGTTCCCAGGATAAATGCCTTTCTTTGTCGCTGGACAACAGGCAGGCGCAGGGAGCTCTTCTTCATAGTGTTTCTTGAGCAGCTCTATGAGGTCGGGGATGAGAGGGTCTTTGAGAAAATAGCAACGGAGCCTTCCATCCATATAGTAATCGATGAGATCGTAACGCCTGAGTAAGGAGAGATGCTGTGATACATTCGGCTGGCTGATCTCAAGAAAGTCCTCAAGGTCGCTGACGCATTTAACACCTTTTGTCAATTCTTCGAGTATTTGCAACCTTACCGGATGAGCGATAACCCTGAGGACCTCGGTCCTGTCCTTCCTGAAAACCATGCTTGAACCTCCGAAATATTCAATTATTATTATATTTACATATTTATTTTTCAAGATTTTTTTGGGTCTTCTTTCCTTCAGGAAGCAGTATACTCCATCCCCTGAAGCGATAAGGTTGACCGTATGCCCCTTTGCCAAAGCAGCTTCGGCGAGTTTGGTTGTTGTGAGGGTGTTTTCATACGAATAGGGTGATGTGGACAGAAACAGTGTAACTGTCTTTCCCATAGTTCAACCCTCCTCTCTAAATATTGTTCCTTTCTCAAGTTGTTCCAGGATTCTTTGCGCCAAGTTCTCTATGGGTTCCTCGCGTCCCCTATAGATAACTTCTTTACCAATCATCACAAAGGGATACTTAGGGAAGAACAGATTGCTGAAAATATTGACCTCCGGCTTTTTCACGATTTCTACATCAAAGGCATAGTTCTTTTTCAGTTCCATGACCACGGAACGCATATTGGATCATGTCCTGCCTGCGGGTTCATTAAAATAGAGCTTGATCAGCATCGTGTTGTATACCTCCATAAAACCGTGCGCCCATACTATCATGGACGTAAAACGTGAGAACACTTCTTGTTATAGCCAAACCCCTTATCGATTCTTTTTTACTTTTTATCCGGAGATCTCTCAAGTTCCCTTGTTTTTTCTATCGCGTTATGCATGTTAAGTAAAAATGCTTCCGCACGAATAAAGTCCATGACCCTCAATTCCTTCAGTTCATTTCCCATAGGATCAAGGAAAATAACTGTGGGTACCCCTTTCACGTTGTACTTCTCAAGCAATTGTATCGCGCCCTGGTCCCCTCTTCTTGTCACGTCCACCTTAATCATGATAAATTTTTCAGATTCCCTCACAATATTCTGATCGTGGAAGGTCTTTTTCTCCAAATCCCGGCACGGAGTACACCAGTCGGCATAAAAGTCAATAATGACCGGCTTTCCTGACGATTTTGCCTCTGCAAGAGAAATCTGAGAAAATGGTTTCCAGGAAACCCCGGGTCCCTCGAGAAGTATCGGGAGAATAAGAATCAGTGTGAAAATAACTGTAAGGACACCAATAAATCTTTTCAAGAACACGAAGGCACGTACATTCTGCCCTATCGTAGTGAGGAACCCAAGGTGGATCCCCGCAGAAAGCGTAACAAAGGCAAGGATATACGTTCCAGTCTCGTGACGCGAGAACACAGGTGTTATGAAATAAAAAGCCATGCCGAGCATAATCCATCCGAATAAATACCTGATCCACAACAGCCATTCTCCCGAGCGTGGAAGCCTGCCCAGGGTTCCCGCGAACATGGAGAGGAAGAAAAGCGGTAACCCGAGACCTATACTCAGAGAAAAGAATATGAGAAAACCGTAGAGGGGGTCACCCCTTTGGGCGACCATGGTCAGGAGTCCTATGATGAATGGTCCGATACAGGGAGCTGCTACAATACCGAGGATTAATCCCATGAACAGGGAACCGGTATACCCTGTATGCGATTTAGAAATGACAGGGCTTAAAAAGGCAGGTATCCGCAACTCCCAGAATCCGAAGAAATTGAGAGCCATGAGGAAGAGTACGGATGATACAAAAATGAGAACTGCCGGATGCTGCAGGATAGAGCCCATCAATCTTCCAGTCAGTGCAGAGGTTACCCCAAGGGTTGAGTTCATGAAGGAAATTCCGAGAATATAGAGAAACCCGTGGAGGATGAGATAACCCTGCCGTTCGCCGCTTTTGCTTCTTCCGCCAAAATATGAGGCGGTAACCGGGATTAAGGGATATACACATGGGGTGAGGTTTAACGCGATACCTCCAAGAAAGACACTCACCAATGTCACTAATAATCCACTTCCAAAAGCAGGCTTCCTGGTGCGCTCCTGTCCAGCAGACACTACGGATGAGATGCGGCCTTCCTCGATGGGCAACCCTATCTTTTTCCATTCCGGGAGGCCCTCGGCAAAACGATATACATTCGTATAACCAATCCTCACAGCCAAACTGGCTGCACTGTGGCTTCGTACTCAAGCCAGGCCGTCTCAATAAAAGACTATTCGCCGGTCTCTGTCCCTGCCGAGGACATTCCTCATGTCTTTCCGGTTCCCTGGAGAGAACGGATACCACCAATAGGGGTCAACCGGAAGACTCGATGCACCCTTGATGTGCTGCCTCTGATACTCCCACGCCTGTCTTGTATCGACGAGAAAAAAAGAAGATGGATCTCCCAGATACCCCCTCTTTATTTCCTCAGGGGTGATCAATGTATATCCACCTTTTTTTGCCTCCGCAACAACAGTATCGTGAGTACGGGTACCAGGACTATTTTTATAGGATTGACAGGCAGTACAGTGTATCAGTATCAAAAACACTACGCTCATCTGAAGTGTTCTTCTCATTTAATCACACTTTCTTTTATTAACATCTCAATAACAGAATGGAAAATCATTGCAATTTGTCTGTCATGCCCGAAGTGCTCAATCGGGCATCCAGTCTGGGTTTTAAGCCCTCTGGATTCCCGCTCAACACACTGCGGGAATGACGGCACTGTTGTTACTATTTTGAGACCGTTATTAATACTACTCCGACAGATAAATCACTCTGATTTTGCACAACTGCTTGATATCACTGCAGTATCAACCAGGAAGCCCCCTTAACCGATATCGGAAAATCAGCAATGATTTCATCTATATGCAAATAAGTGTCTGAGTAGAATTAAAGAGACAGTTCCTTCTAGTTGCCAAAACTTTATCGACAGAGACATGGCGGATGTCCCGAAAAGCCTTTATCGGCGATACCTTGAAGTATCGGAAGCCACGTTCCAAGCCTGACTGCATGACCACACTCCAGGTGATGTATGACCATGCAAGCCAAATAAGTGACATTTCATCGCCTTATAAAGGCGTTGAGGGATGTCTGCCATGTCTTTTCTTGCAACACTTAGTTTTTCTGAATATTTACCCATTTGAAATGAAAAAGATCCTTCTTTTTAAATATGCTCCTCAAAAAACCTTTACTCTCTTTATCTATGCCTGCATGCAGGCATAGATAAAGAGACCGGATATAACACATTAGTGTGCAATGACCCCTGCTTCCAGCAAGGGATTAGTGCTATCAACCCGAGGCACGCTGGAACATCTTTATGTCCTTGATCAGAAGTCCCATGGTGATACCTGATTTGTCGGTTATCTCCTGCCATTCCATCCCTTCTTTCCTCATTTTGGCTATATCGTTCATATCCTTCTTTGAGAGGTCCGAGATGGCAATGATCGTCAAGACCTCACCGGGTTTGAACTCCTTCAGGAGACCTTCTACGACAGGGTTCCCTGTATAGTAGTAGTCCATGAGTTTGCCCACAAATTCTGAGACCTTTTCCGGCGTGCTCCGCTTCGTGTTGGTCCTCTCTATGAGCCACTCCAGGTCCTCTTGCTCGGATGCTGAAACAGGGATCGACAAGACAAGAGCGGCCATGAAGCTCATGCTCAAAACAGCAGCGAACTTCCGTCTGCCAGTTACTGACATATGCATCTCCACATTGTCATTCGCTGATCCTGTAGTTGCCATCCCTGTCTATGTCCACAACTGCCGCGAGGTATCTCGCCTTGTAGCCTGCATCTTTTAACACATTGTAGGCCATCTCGGACATGAGGCCCACGGCGCAGTAAAACACGATATCCTTGTCCTTTGGCATCTCCTTCATCCTCGCAGACATTTCCTCGAGAGGGATGTTTACGGCACCCTTGATCATGCCCTTCTGCGCGAGACTTCTCGGTCTTGAATCTATGAGGAACACCCCTTCGGATCTCTGTTCCACGATCTTCTTGAATTCAGGGATGCTGATCTCTCCGGGAAGCAGCTTTCTCACATATACGATTTCGGTCCTTGCGGCCCCTGTGTTCACAGGATACCCCGCTGCCTGCCATTTAATCATGCCTCCCGGGAGGACCGTCACGTTCTTGTATCTCCAGCTCATGATCTTCTTCGCTGCATCGGAGGGAACCTGATCATCAGCCCCGCTCCCATAGACGATGATTGGGGCCTTTAAATCCATCGGGAACTGTACGCGGAAATTGTTCAATGTGTCCGGAGTTATGGAGACTGCGCCGGGAATGTGGCCTTTCTTTACCTCTTCAGGAGACCTCACATCAACCAGCACCATGGGGATATCCTTGTCCAGGTTGTCTTTGATGTACTGCATCGTGGTAATCACGATATAACCTGCCTTTTTCCATGCAGGTATACCTTCAAGAAAGACCTTCACTTTCGTGTAGCCTGACTTCTCCGCCTTACTGGCAGAACTGGAAAGCCCTCATGTCGGGCCCAGACTATAAAAGATAATCAGCTTGTTCAGGTCTTTCGGGAGGTTCTCGACGTGCCTTTCGAATTCAGTATCAGGGATCGAAATCGCTCCCGGAATATGTCCTTCGAGGTACCTCGATGTCGGCCTTGTGTCCACCAGCATAAAATTCCCCTTCTCAGGACCTAATGCTACAAGCCTTGCCATTTCATCAACCCTCACGAGCTTCACTTCCGGAACACTTGGGGGGGACTTTACAGATACACTGACGGCATAAAGGTCGCTGTCCCTCTCGGTAAAGGACACCGCGATCCCTCTTTCCACCGGAATTTTGTCAAATCCCGTCGCTCCTTTCAACTGTGTTTTGCTGTCGAGTTTCACAAGCCACTTCGCAGGGCCCACATTCACCTGCATCACGTTCGGAAAGAAGAATACGAAGTTGCCCCTCAACACATTGTCTTCAGGGGTGTGGCATTGTTTACAGGGAGGTGCAATCTTCGGTTTTTCCGTTTGAGCCATGACGGTTGAGTTGGTGATGAGTGCACCCGCAATCACCGCAATCATTATGATGATCGCCCTCTTACCCACAGTTTTGCTCCTCCTTTTTTGCGAACAGCCGGTATCATGCACCTCCACATTGTCATTCGCTGATCTTGTAGTTGCCATCCTTGTCTACGTTCACAAGTGCGTTGAGGTATCTCGCCTTGTAGCCTGCCTCTTTTAAAACATTGTAGGCCATCTCAGACATAAGGCCCACGCCGCAGAAAAGCACGATATCCTTGTCCTTTGGTATCTCCTTCATCCTCGCAGACATTTCATCGAGAGGGATGTTTTCGGTACCCTTGATCATGCCTCCCTGCGTGTTACTCCTCGGTCTTGAATCTATGATAAATACCCCTTCAGGTCTCTGTTCGACGATCTTCTTGAATTCAGGGATGCTGATCTCTCCGGGAAGCAACTTCCTCACATATACGATTTCGGTCCTTGCAACCCCTGTGTTCACAGGATACCCTGCTGCCTGCCATTTACTCATACCGCCCGGAAGTAACATCACGTTCTTGTATTTCCAGCTCGTGATCTTCTTCGCTGCATCGGAGGGGACCTGATCATCAGCCCCGCTCCCATAGACGATGATTGGGGCCTTTAATTCCATGGGGAACTGTGCACGGGCATTGTTCAAATTGTCCGGAGGCATGGAGACCGCGCCGGGAATGTGGCCTTTCTTTACCTCCTCAGGAGACCTCACATCAACCAGCACCATGGGGATATCCTTGTCCAGGTTGTCTTTGATGTACTGCGTTGTGGTAATGACGATATTACCTTCCTTCCTCCAAGCAGGCAAGCCGTCATGAAAGACCTTCACATTCGTGTAACCTAACTTCTCCGCCTTACTGGCAGAGCTGGGACTCAGCCTTCATGTCACGCCCGCACAATAGAAGATGAGCAACTTATTCATATCTTTGGGAAGCTTGTCCACATGTTTTTCAAATTCAGGATCAGGAATTAAAATTGCTGCCGGGATATGTCCTTCGAGGTACCTCGACGCAGGTCTCGAATCTATAAGGACAAAATTCCCCTTCTCAGGGCCCAATGCCACGAGCCTCGCCATTTCATCAACCTTCACGAGTTTTTCTTCCGGAACCATTGCAGGCGGTTTGACAGACACGTCTAGAGCAATGAGTTCACCGTCCTTCTGGGTAAAGGATACTGCAATCTCCTTATCGACCGGTATCTTGCTAACATCCTCAGCCCCCTGCAACTTCGTGTCTTTATCGAGTTTCACAACCCATTTTGCAGGACCTACATTCACCTGCATGAACCCTTTAAAGACAATTTCGAGGGTGCCGCGCAGTATTTTTTCATCAGGTGTATGGCACTGTTTACAACTGGGTGCAATCTTCGGTTTTTCTGCCTGAGCCATGACGGTTGAGCTGATGAGCAGTGAAACCGCGGTCACCGCAATCAGGATGATACGTGTTCTTTCCAACATACAATTTGCCTCCTTCCCTTGTCATGAGCCGGTCCCAGGACCGGCAAAATCTGTTTCCCGATCCTCACGAGCCTGTCAAAGGCGTTAGACCCAGACCCGTGAGCTGGCCCGCATACACTAAAAACAATCTTAACACCGACCCTGTTATCAAAACAAGCCACGCGCCAGGATGCAATCTCGATTTCGCATGACCCGTCACCTCCGCAACCTCAATACCTATGGCGACCGGCAGGGAAATGCCGAAAATGAGTGTGGCGTCTGTATCTTCCTCACAGTGATTACAGAGTTCGGGTCTCAGTTCCATGCGGAGGCGAGGAACATCCCCTCCACGGTCTCTACCACCTTTGTCCTGTAATATCCCTCTGCCACGTTATTCTCGGTCGAACAGGCAACGACACAGGCCATACAACCGATGCATTTTTTTCTGTTCACCACCATGACATATCTCGGCATTGCTATGCCTCCCTGATAATTCTTACGAAGTTCACCCTCATGCCGGTCCCCCCCATGAGGGGGTCGACGGCGTACCTCGTCGTGAGTGATGTGTCATCCGCACCTTTCCTATATGCCCTTCTTGTTCCTCGGGAGGTGTGGCCGAAGCCGTGCACCATATAGACACAATCCTCCCTTATCCTCTCCGTGACCTTGAGTCTTATCCTGTTGGACTTTGCACCGTCCTGATTCATGAGGGTGACATACTCACCATGTTTCAAACCCAGGGCACCTGCCTTCTTCGTACTGATCCATAGCTCATTCTCATTGACGATCTCATTGAGGATTGGGTTGTTCGCAGTCCTTCCAAAGGAATGCAGCGGGGATCTGCCGTAGAGTAAACGGAAATACCCCTCAGTCGGCGTCTCATGCCTCCTGTATTTCGGCACAGGGTCAAACCCGTTCCCTTCCAGGACCCTGGAATATAGCTCTATCTTCCCTGAATCCGTGTTAAAGACAGGCTCCTTCTCATCGGTTATGTAGGGAGCAGCGGTCTCCGGAAAGATTATTGTGCCCTTTTCTTTTAGTGTTGCCAGGGGAATACCCTTGTTGTCAAGCCTCTGCTGGAGGTATTCCTCAATGTTCCTCCAAGGAAAGTACTCTTCGAGGCCGAGTTTCAGTCCAAGTTCCCTTGCCATCTGCCATGCCGGTTTCGTATCGAACATGGGCTGGACCACTGGCTGCCGCAACCCAACCGCCAGTGACTTTCCCTTGCTCACCTTCAGGTCATCATATCTCTCGAGATAGGTGCACTCAGGGAGCACCACATCAGCCCACTCAATGACCTCAAAAGGCAGGACATCGACCGCTACAAAGAGTTCAAGCTTCCTGATGGCCTCAATGGTCTCCTGTGGTGCAGGGATGGCCTGGAAGACATTCATGCTGTGCACGATCCAGCCCTTCACCGGATATGGGCTTCCCGTCCGCGTCGCCTCTCTTATCTCGGTGGTAGTGGCGTCTTTCCCGTAATAATAGCTGAGCAGTTTCTTTTTCCCTGGCCTCGGCGGCACCGTCTCGTACTTGTAACCGCGCAGTCCTTCTTCTGTGGCCAGGTAGTATCCTCCCTTTCTCCCCCATGCACCCAGGAGGGCGGTGAGTATTGCCATGGCGCGCACCCTCTGGGTATCATCTCCATACCATGTCGCATGCCTCCCCGGATGTATGACCACAGAAGGCTTATGCCGCGCCATCTCCCTTGCCGTCTCCACGATGAGCTCCGCATCGATGTCTGTCTCCTTTGATGCCCATTCAGGGGTGTAATCCATGACGGCACTCTTCAGCTCTTCAAGTCCCACTGCATATTTGCCGATATACTCCTTGTCATAGAGATTCTCTTTCAGGATCACGTGTATCCAGGAGAGGAGAAGGGCCATATCAGTCCCGGGTCTTATGGGAAGCCACCAGTGGGCGAATCCCGCGGCAGTGGAGAATCTCGGGTCTACCACACAGAGTTTTGCGCCCCTCGCCATTGCCTCAGCAAATTCCTGTGCCTGGCTGGTATGCACATTCTCGCCGATGTGTGATCCTATGAGCACCAGAAAGCGGGTTTCCACAAGGTCGATGGGCTCGGGCGTTCCTATGGCATTTCCAAAGGTGATTTCATAAGCTGTCGCAACCGGCCCCCTGCAATGTGCCCAGGATGCGAGGGCATGGTTCGGACTACCGAAAGAGGTGAGGAGATGTTTCCAGAAGACGCCGCCCGGGCCGTGGTGCAGAAGGGCAATCGCCTCGGCCCCATATATGCTCTTTATCCCTTGCATCTTCTCTGCGATGAAACCATATGCCTCATCCCAGGAGATTCTTTTCCATTTCGGTTCTCCCCTTTTCCCTACATTCACGATGGGATACTTCAGTCTGTCAGGATCATAAAGGAGTCCTATTCCTGCATTCCCCCTCGCGCACAACTTCCCCCCGCTGGACGGGTCTGCGGGATTACCGTCCAGTTTTACCACCTGTCCGTTCACCACCTTTGCGAGCGCACCGCAGTTCCAGAAACAGAGTTCGCAGAACGTGGGGACCGTCTTTGTCCCGTCGGCAGGCAGCTCTTCCTCCTTTGCGTCAGTAAGGCCGAAAACCCCGCCGCTGATGCTTATTCCCCCTGCAACAGCAGCAAGTTTCAAAAACTCTCTTCTATTGAGGCCCACCATACACCTCCGATCTCAGTAACAAGCCTTTACGCTTGATACTAAGGATACATTATTCAGTGTCATTTTTGTCCAGAAAAGAGTTTATAAGGAGTACCCTTCAACATGAAATAACCGCCATCAATCAGTCATTCCGGCAGTCCTTAATCCGAAATCCAGTTGCTCACGTCCTTGTTTCCTGTGTTCACGAAAAAAACCTCAGCCTCTACAAGTGTTCTGGATGAGCGATAACCCTAAGGACCTCGGGTCTGTCATTCCTGAAAATCATGCTTGACACCTCAGATTATTTTTCATCAATGTTGACAAACTCGCAAAAAGTCGTCATACCCGCGAAAGCGGGTATCCAGAGAGCATACAACTATTTGAAAAGACTGGATTCCCGTTTCCACGGGAATGACAAAAAAGCACTTTTTCAGACTTTTTACGAGTCCATCAATAATGTTAATATGAATAAATGGCAGTTGGGCCTACCCGGAAGCGGTCTGCGCCTTTGGCCTCCGAGCCTCACGGCTCTCCGCCTCTCGGCGCAGCCGCTCAACTCGTGCCGTTATGCTGCAAAGAAGTCTACCGAAAAGGAGGTAAAAAAGATGAAGAAATATAAAGGTGTGCGCAAGTGGAGCTTGTTATTGATAGTCCTATTACTTCATCAAATCGTGTCTTTGCAAAGCGCAAGTGCTGTTTGGGAAGCATTTACAGATCGTCCTGGAAGTGATCTCCCGGGAACGCCATTTCCTATATCACACGAAAAAGAAGGATTTGTAGCAGTAATAGAATGTGAAAATGCATGTAAGAATAATCCAGAATGTAAAGCGTATACTTATGTCAAGCCGGGCATACAAGGTTCAGAAGGATATTGCTGGCTGAAAAATGACGTTCCCGCGCCGGTCAAGAACGAGTGCTGTACCTCAGGCGTTGTAAGACCTAAGACCGATGCAGATAGATGCAATAATTATGCTACAACGGCTATCCAGCAGAATCAATCAAATATTGCATGGGAGTGCGGGTATGTCGGGCCGCGGTGGGCCTCGACCTATCAACAGCATTACGATTGGTGTATGAAAGTCCCTGCCTTAAGCGCTGATACCGAAACAGCAGAAAGACAACACTTACTAAGTAAGTGTTGGACAGGAACACCCTCGACATCCGGTGATCTATCTGCATTTGAGTGGTGCTATGATATAAACAAAGGCATAGGTGAAATAACATTCTCTCCAATCATTAAGAATGTAGGATTAAGCGATTGGAAAAGTCAAAAAGATGGTTATTATGCAATTGGTGCCCAGGTCGATTCTATTACAAGTGAGCAAAAGTATACATTGCCTCCTTATCCTTACTGGTCTCTTAAACGCAATGAGACATCAAAATTAGAGGGTATTAGTTTACTTTTCCATCCTGAAAACCAGTATCGTATTATTAATCTATGGGTTCTCTCTCATCCTGAAGACATAAATCAAGGTAATAACTCGCACCCCGGCTTAAAGGGTTTTTATGAAGGGTCAAGCTTTGAGACTGATCCTGAATTAGTGCTTAACATGTGTAAATATTATGAAGGTAAAGACTTCATGAAACCTGTGTTCGGTTTAAAAGCTGTTCTCGGAAAACGAAATGTGCTTACAATACTTTGGGATCCGCAAAGGGCTACAGATCCTGCCCTTCCCAAAAGCGTAATTGAAAATGCTATTTTCGGGCAGAAGTCGAGCGTAAGAGGCTTCTTCTGGGAGAATTCCGGAGGGATGTTCACAATTGAGAACGCCGGAGTGCTGGGGTGGTATATTGCGGATAAGCCTGCAGTTCATTATTGGGGTACGTGCCGCCAACCTTTTGACCAGGAAGACCTGTCTGAGGACAGGAACAATAACTGTATATTGGACCCAGGTGAAGATCTCAATAACAACAGTAAATTGGATGGGCCTGACGGGATTCTACAACCCGATGAAGATATAAATGGAAATGGTAAGTTAGATTTCGATCTTGATGGCGATGGATGGATCCATGGGCATACTGAAAAATGGGCTGAGGCCATCCGCAAAGCGGCCAAAGACTTCGATTTTAAGAAATACGATACCAATAACGATGGAAGACTTAGCCCTGGTGAGCTAATGGTTCTTATTGTAATACCGCAGAATGATCCCTTCGGGACTCGAAGACCTACACTAGGAAAAGAGTCCCCTCGTGAAGATTTGATTGTGAATGGAGTGAAAATCGATGAAATTGTGGAGGCCTATATCGGATCGCCTCCAAGTATTGGTGTGGTAGCCCACGAACTTTCTCACATACTTCTGGAAGCGGGAGATATGTACTTTTCCTTTTTCCAGCCTTATGCTGCTGGGCCATACTCTCTGATGGATCAAAGTCCATCGAACCCACCTCATCTTGACCCGTTCCATAAAATGAAACTTGGTTGGGTCATGCCTAAAATCGTAACAAAAAGTGGTCAGTACGAGATTAGAGATATCGAGACCAGTCATGAGGTCTATATCCTCTACAAAGCGTCACATGGTGCTAAAGAATATTTCATTGTAGAAAACAGATGGAGAGGCAATTCCTACGACCAATTCCTGCCATTCTCTGGTTTCGTTGTCTGGCACATCATTGAAGACCCCAAAGTATATGAGTCGCTGCCGGTACCGCCAAGTGTAAATCCTAATGATTGGAATGATCCAAAATGGCAAGGGTGGGCGCGTAGGGCAATCCGAATGATCAGGCCCATTTACGGACCACCTTATAACGAAGCGTTATGGGATGGGTCTAGCCCGCAAACCGGTTATGATTTACTCTCCGTCGATCCAAATCCGAACCATGTAACTTTAAGGTGGGCAGATGGTACTCCAAGTGGGTTTTCTATTCGAGCTATTCCTCCTTCGAGTCTAGTTATGAATTTGGTCATCGAAGTACAATGAACCTGATTGTTAAATCAAAGGGATACACATGCGATGAATCATCAACGAAATAGGAGAGGATTATGTCTACCAGCGCAGAACTACCATTCGTGGAAAAATGTAGTGAAAAACTGAACACACCCAAACGATGAATGGAAATAGGACACTTAAAGCATCACATGTCGTTACACTGGACACGCAAAAGCAGCGCGCCGGTGAACTCTGTGTTAGAGCAGAAAAATGAAACCTTGTAGAGAGTGCCAGCACCAAGTTTCCGAACAAGCCTTTTCGTGCCCGAACTGCGGGGCGCCGTTCCCGGCACGGGAGAAATGGGATGGCTGGGGATTTGAATACAAATCGAGGCTTTCCCTTCTATGGTTACCTCTGGTTCATATTTCATTCAAGTACCGCCCCAACCGAGCACCCGTGGTGGCCAAAGGAATCATAGCCATTGGACAGTTCGCCTGTGGTGTTATCACCATCTCGCAATTTGGAGTCGGAATCATCAGCCTCAGTCAGTTCACACTCGCTGTCTTCGCCCTGGCCCAGTTTGCCATCGCCTATTCACTGATTGCCCAACTTGGAATATTCATTCATGAGGGGCATGGGCAAATGGTGAAGAGCTTGATGGAATTGATAAGAATGCTCTAACAACCGGCTCAGGCGCTCCTCCGAGGAGAGGGTAGATGTGTTGCACTAGATAGCCGAAGGGCCAGATTTGCCCTTCATGGGTGTGACCGGAGAGCATCAGACCTACACCAGCACTCGCTGCCTTGTCGGCGTGCCACGGTGTATGCGAGAGAAGGACCGTTGCTCCTGAAGGTCGATCCTCAAGAGCCTTGGAGATGGGATCGCCACCATTACCAGAACGGTGGTTGGCTGTAAGGTCATCCACACCTGCAAGAATAAGGGCTGGCTGGATTTCGACCCATGAGTTGTTCAGCACCTAACACGAGGGGGATTATTGAGAGAAGATGGCGGGGAAAGGACAAGAGAACGTCTCCCCCGATATTGCCAGGTGGAGGTCAGGTCAAGGTTGTCGTGTCCACCTGAGAGTCCGCAGGTATTAGAACCCGCACCTGTTGCTGATTTCCGATCGAGACATCAATTCGCTTTCCTCTCCACGGTCATGAGGATAATATCTTATGGAAAAACCTTTCATGATAACTCTTCATGGCAAAACATATTTGATATACGTAAATACCAAGAAGAGCAGCCTCTCTCCATCGGTCTGCCTATACGCATAGCACCTTTGCTCTGTCTGCGAATGGCGGAGATCCTGACCCGAGATCAACAGATCGAAATGAGAAAGAAACGTTCTTAGGTAAAGTTCTGTGATACAACTACCTAAAACCCAAATTGAGCGATTCTTTTAAGAGAATCATTGCGAGGAGCGGAGCAACGTGGTAATCTCTATCACCCATAGAGGTGTCATTCCCGCAAGCGAAGCGCGTCGGGAATCCTTCTTAAAAACAAAGAACTATTCCGGACAAGCCGGAGGGGACGTTGATGAATTAGTCAACTGTCACCCATGGCAGAGGTTCCGGAAACCCATCATTATTTATCGCCTCGCGGAGGCCCCGACATTGCCCGGCTCCTTCGGCTCCACGAGAACGAAATATATGTTATCCTGCCACGCTTTTATCCGTAATTACATGCCACCTTTCTTAGCGAGCTTTATACCCGCACTCTCTATAAGAATAAGCCGTTTCTTGTAAAGAGCGCCTATCGCCTTTTTATATGTCTTCTTGCTTGCCCCGAACAGGCGGTAGATAACTTCAGGTGGGCTTTTATCGTCCAAGGCAATAAATCCGCTTTGCGCCTTCAGTTTGTCGATAATTTTTCCCGATACATCATCAACCTTTTCAGCACCCGGTTTTTGAAGACAGAGATCAACCTTGCCGTCGTCCCGCACCTTTTTGATGAATCCTGCGATATGCTGTCCTTTTCTTAAGGTCTGAAACACCTCATTTTTATAAAGCAAGCCCTCGCGGGAGTTGTTGATAATCGCACTATAACCGATATTGGTCCGGTCGCAAATCAACAATTCCACACCTTGGCCTTCCTGAAATTTGACCTGTCCCTTTTCAGGAGACTTGTCCAATTTCGGCGAAGCAACGTTCCGGTTGCTCTTATCAGAAAGTTTATTGATGACCTTCACCCTGTTAGCTTCTTCTGTCTTCGCCATGCATACAGTATCCTCTGTTTTTCATATGTTCTTGTTGTTTACTTTAAAGCAAGACCATTACGCACAAAAAACCTCCTTTACACGGCCTGCCTCGCCGCTTTCAAGGCGGACCTTGATCCCGTGCGGATGGGCCGGTGAATTAGTCAGGATGTCTCTTATGAGACCCTCCGTCAGTTTCCCTGTCCGCTGGTCCTTTTTCAATACGATCGAAACACGAAGTCCCGGTCTTATGTCGCACATTCTCGTCCCATTCATGTATTAGACTCACGCCAAAGCCCGAATATTTCTCACTCCCGCCCTTTCGGGATAGATTCAAGTAGTTCCCAGCGCTCATATGCTGCGGGGATTTCTTTATCGAGTTCCGACATCCTCGCCTTAACTGCCAGGAGCCTGCTTCCGTCCTGTCTGTAGAAGTCGGGGTCCGAAAGTGTCTCATAAAGGCCCGCCAGCTCCGCTTCCATGGACTCGATGAGCGCAGGCAGCGCTTCGATCTCCCTTTTCTCCCTGAATGTCAGGGTGCGCAGACGCTCCTGCTGCGGACGAGATTTTTCGGGCTTCTCCTTCTTTTTCGCCTTCTCTGTCCCTCTCGGGGATGAGAGACTGCGCTGTCGCAGCCAGTCGTCATAGCCTCCCACATATTCGACGAGCCTTCCGTCGCCTTCAAATACTATCGTGCTGGTGACGATGTTATTAAGAAACTCCCTGTCGTGGCTCACCAGGAGAACGGCGCCCTGGTATTCCATCAGCATCTCTTCCAAGAGCTCCAGGGTATCGGCATCTAAATCGTTCGTCGGTTCATCCAGTACCAGCACATTCGAAGGCTTCTTAAACAGCTTCGCCAAAAGCGCGCGGTTTCTCTCCCCTCCGGAAAGGACCTTTACCGGCGACCGCGATCTTTCAGGGGGGAAGAGAAAATCCTCAAGGTAGCCGATTATGTGTCTCGTCCTTCCGTTGAGCGTCACGTTGTCGTTCCCGTCTCCAACGTTGTCCCTGACCGATTTTTCGTCGTCCAACTGCGCGCGGTGCTGGTCGAAATAGGCGACTTCGAGGCGGGTACCCATGCGCACAGAACCGCGAAGGGGTCCGATCGAGCCGAGCAAGATATTGAGCAGGGTCGTTTTTCCCGAGCCGTTAGGGCCTATGATGCCGATCTTGTCGCCTCTCATGATGACCGCTGAGAAATCGCGGATCAAAGGACTGCCCTCATAGCTATGCCCTATTTCTTTGGCCTCAAGAACCAGCCTGCCAGACCTTTCTGCCTCGTTCAGTCTCATTTCGGCGGACCCTGTTTGTTCACGCCTTGCTAACCGTTCCCTCCTCAACTCCTTTAATGCCCTTATCCTTCCTTCGTTGCGGGTACGGCGGGCCTTGATCCCCTGCCGTATCCATGCCTCCTCCTGCGCGAGTTTTTTATCGAAAAGTGAGTTGTGAGCGGCCTCTGCATCGAGCTCCGCCTGCCTTCTCGCCAGGTAGGTTTTGTAATCGCCTGGCCAGTCGGTGACCCGCCCCCGGTCGAGTTCTATTATGCGCGTTGCGAGGGTCTGGAGAAACCTCCGGTCGTGGGTTATGAAGAGTATGGCGCCCCGGAATTCGAGGAGAAATTCCTCAAGCCAGTCGATCGATTCGATGTCGAGATGGTTCGTAGGCTCATCGAGAAGCAGGAGGTCCGGCTCGTTCACGAGCGCCCTCGCAAGAAGAACCCTTCTTTTGTAGCCGGCGGAGAGCCCTGCCGCAGTAGCGTCAGGGCTCAGCCCGAGGCGGGAAAGGACCGTCTCGACCCGCTGTTGTATTCGCCAACCGCCCGAGGACTCGATAAGATGCTGTACCCGTTCGAGGTCCGCGATAATGCCGGTGTCGTCCCCCAAGCCGAGGCTGTGGACTAGAACGTGATATTCGGAGAGCAGGTCGATGGTGCCGCCGAGTCCTTCAGAGACGACGTCGAAGACCGTTCCGGACAGGTCCCTCGGCACTTCCTGTTCGAGAAACGCGACCCGCACACCTCTTGCACTTATGATCTCGCCTGAGTCAGGGGTGAGCTCGCCGCCCACGATCTTCATAAGTGTGGATTTACCTGCCCCGTTTCTGCCGACAAGGCAGACCCGTTCCCCCCGCTCGATCTGGAGGGTAACCCCGTCGAGAAGCTCGGGGCCGCCGAAGGCGATCCTCACCTCTTGCAAACTCACTAATGCCATGTCTCACATCGAAGAAATAAGATCAAAAAGTTCATAACGGCTTGTGCGTTATTGAAGCTCTCCGGACTTTGAAACAGCGAAAAAATCGTATGTCTTGTTGTCCGCCGCGCATATCATGCCGGCATGTTTAATGTCTGCCGCCGACATGCTCCTCTTTCTCAAGTAATTTCGGACTGCGAGAAGTCGTTTCGTATTATACACCCGGCGCGTCGAAGGGATGATGAAGATGACACCCGGAAAGGGGATTTTGATATGGTGGGCAGTTTTTATTTTGCCGGCTCATTCGAAGTTCAAGGACTTCGATTGTCTTCTTTCTTGTGAGTCTTTTTAAATCGTACTCGAGCCTTCTCGCTTCTCCCGCATTCTTGCATGGTATTGTTTTGACCAGCTCAAACGGCCTCCACGATCTTACGAATTTGCTTCCGATTCCGAGCGTATGGTTTTCAATCCTTTTCTCAAGGTTATTTGTCATGCCGATGTATAAAGAATTGTTGCGGCACCTGAGCACATAGACACACCAAGGTCCGCTATTCGTCTCAGTCCGTACTTCCGCGAACTCATTCAGCCAAACCTTTAAGGCTTTCTTTGCTTCCTTATCCACAAATGAGAAAATTCGGTGAGCGGTGTCGTGAACGCGGGATGCGGAATGTCCGTCCACCTTTACAACGTGAAAGCCTAATTCGTCGTGAAATTCGTAGAATGTGCAATAAAGAGAAGCGTTGCCTAACTGCCGATTTGTCTTTTTCGAAAGGAATCCTCCTGCAAGCAAGCGGGGTTTTCTCTTGAGAAGGCCTGAAACGCACTGAGAATCGGAATATATTGTAAGGCTTCCATGTGGTTCCTGCCGATTCTCTGTAAGCGCCCATAAAACGGTCTGAAGTTCAAGCCTTGTCGATGAAGTGCCCTCGAATCTCCGCACCTTTAACCGCCCCGTTATTGGGGGTCTTCCAATAACTCCAGAAGAGGCCTCCAGAAATGAAGCAGGGATCATGACATAGGCGCCCACACCGAGCTTGAGGCCTGGACTTACACTCACATCGGTGAAAAGGGCAAAATCCTTTATGAGCGGTTTCACGACAACAAACTCCTGAGTAATAATACGGCATGCATTCTCTATCTTACATCGAGCCGGCATCGAATTCACAGCAGAGTTACAGAATACAGTTGCCGCTCCCGCCCTTGCCTTCGGTTCATATTTTTGGTAGCATTCACCATGAGGAACACTATCTACAGCGTTTCCTCACTCGTCCTTAATTAATTCATACTCCAGAGCGTTTTTGAATCCCGCAGGGGGATTGATGGCGACGTGCGCCCGAAGGTGCCTCTTTATATTCTTCTCAACCAGTATACCTTCCTCAAGAGACCTCATTTTTCATTCACCACAAGTCCTACGTCCATCTTGCCAGTGCCGTAACCGGATACCTCAGTATCTTACCCCTGTTCACCGAGAATTGCTGACTGGGATTGATCAAGCTGGCATTGTCTCAAGAAGGCGGAGCATGGAATTGAGAGTTGCGCGAAGCTTGCTGGTAGCCATTGTGCGTGAAATGGGCTATATACTATGGCGGAGTTGACAGGGCTTTTAAGGAGAGACATTTCGGTTCTCTCGAAGTTGTCAAACAACGCTGCAAAGGAGGAATGTCAGGAGTTACTGGGGAAAGTGAAGAGGTTAATTGCACAAACGAAACCCTATCAGCATTTATCCCAGTCATCACCGATCTGCCTGTGATACGCCATATCCTTGAACATCTCGGACTGTGGCAAACGAATCCCTCCAGGGATCCGCCTATGAGAAACACCTTGCCTGATGTCGTTTACGAGCAGTATGATGAAGGATGGCAAGGCTATGAAAAGTCATATATTCTTGCAAATTAAAAATAGGCTTCAGGGGTCAAAGGGGATTTTTGTGCTTTTTTAGTCAATATTGAAGCAATAATCAATGGCAATGACACAAAATCACTAATGCCCGCCGGCCAGCCTTAAAGGCACTCCTTCAGAGTCAAGTTTTAACCGTAAAGCAGGTGCTTTCGTAGGCGCTTTCGTATTGATAATTTCCTTTTCTCGTGTTATTCTACTCTCATGCTGAAAAAGCAATTTCCTATCAGCAGGGTGGTCTGGTTCGATGGGAACTATTCAGAGCACGAGGCGGACAGAAAGGCCCGTCTCGGCGCTGCCGCAGATCAGCCGCACCGCATCAAATACCGGCATTTGTCCAGAACATAACCACTTGGCAAAGCCATGCTTACCATCCGAGCAGAAAGGGCATCCGCCGTTTGACGAACGGTTCAAGAGTATGCTATGCTATTTATAGAATTTAGAAGTTTTTGCGATTACAGATGCCACAAAGACTTTTGACTTTGTGGCCTTTTTTTGTTGAGTCTTTCTAAGATTTCAGTTTTAGAGAAAGGAGGGAATAAAATGGCAGAAGGAACTGTGAAATGGTTTAATGACAGCAAAGGTTTTGGCTTCATTACAAGTGAAGACGGAAGTGATGTTTTCGTCCACCATACGTCCATCCAGGGCAATGGATTTAAAAGCCTTGCCGAAGGTGACGTAGTCAGCTTTGATACTGAAAAGGGTCCGAAAGGCCCCAAGGCGGTCAATGTTGTTAAACGGTAATTAGCGGTAAAGGCCCTTTCCTGATGGAAAGGGCCTTTTTCATAGGAAGGAACATCAACAACAGTATGCACAGCAGAAAGAATGCGGCAAGGGCGGAAAGGCTTCAAAAGAGACTTGATGCAGGCTTTATGACTACGCACTTCCCTTAGGTTGCACGCATTGTCATCAGTATGATGTACCGGCAAAAAGGGCTGTCAAAATCGCTCCCGCAGATCGTTAATTTCTTTCCCGGCAGGTATGTGTTATTCAGGATAGACTGTTTGAGCAAGGAATGTGTCGAGGGCGGATTTGATTTCACGCAGGTTATAACCAAAATGATCAGAAACCGCAGAGAGTCCGCAAAAGGAGAACTCGGTTGTGAAGGCAGTAGTCCTTCCGCCGACCACTCAGCTATTGTCTGCGAAGTTGCCATCCAGTACACATAAATAATAAACAACAGGGGATAGGGTATATCCCAATCTCTCACTATGATTCAGAAAGAAGGGTACATGAGTTTTATTTCGTTCAATCTCAATTCGCAGATCGCGGCCGGCGTTAAGGCGCTCGGCTATCACACACCAACCCCTATACAGCGCCAGGCTATTCCGCGGGTCCTTCAGGGACACGACATCATGGGCCTTGCCCAGACCGGTACCGGCAAAACAGCCGTATTCGTGCTACCGATCCTGGAACGCCTGATAACAAAACCCCGGGGCCGTATCCGCGCCCTCATCATTGCACCCACCAGAGAACTGGCAGAGCAGATCAACTCCGTCATAGTAGACGCTGGCCGTCAGACGAAGCTGCGCAGCATCACGATCTATGGAGGTGTGGCCATGAATCCGCAGATACAGGGACTGCGCACCGGCGTTGAGATCGTCGTCGCCTGTCCCGGACGGCTCCTCGACCACATTAAACGGGTCACGATCAACCTGTCGAATCTGGAGGTGTTCGTACTCGACGAAGCGGACCGGATGTTCGATATGGGCTTTCTGCCTGATATCCGGAAGATCATCAAACACATACCGGCTAAACGCCAGACGCTGTTGTTCTCAGCAACCATGCCTGATGATATAAGACATCTGGCCCGGGAAGTCCTGAATGATCCGTTTACAGTGCAGGTCGATCCTTCCGCACCGGCAAGTACGGTCAGCCACGCGCTCTACCCGGTCAAACAACACCTCAAAACAGCGCTTCTCCTCGAGCTGCTGCGCCATACCGATACAGAGTCAGTACTGATCTTCACACGCACCAAGCACCGCGCCAGGTGTGTGGGACAGCAGTTGGAAAAGGCCAGCTACCGGGCCGCTTCCCTGCAGGGGAACCTGTCGCAGAACAGGCGACAGGCAGCACTCAACGGCTTCCGCGACGGCTCATATCAGGTCCTTGTAGCGACTGACATTGCAGCACGGGGCATCGATGTCTCATGCATATCCCACGTTATCAACTACGACATGCCCGATACTACTGACGCATACACGCACCGTATCGGACGAACCGGCCGGGCCGCAAAGACCGGCGATGCCTTCACCTTCATTACCCGTGAAGATGAGGAAATAGTGCGCAGCATCGAGCGTGTGCTCGGGGAAAAAATAGAGCGCCGAACGCTGACAGGCTTTGATTATGAGAAGAAAACGCCATCGAGAGACACAGAGTTTGCCCGCCCGCCGCGTGAACCACAGCGCCGCAGGGAGCAGAAAAAAACGGAACAACCCAGAAGCCGTATCACCACTGCTCCTAAACAGAAGGGGCATCAGGCACGAAAAACGGAAGCGTGGTCGCCTCATTCTTCTCAGGGAACGCGCCACCGGTCGCTGAACAGCAACTAAATAGGTACCTCTGTCTATTTGTCATGTCTGACGTGCTCCGGTATCTGGGCGATCTGGATTCCCGCCGGGATTTATCCCGTACGTAATACGGGGCGGGAATGACCATCTTGCGGCCTTACTTATAAACTCCTTAGTAAATGTACTTGCATTGGCAGGAACGAATGGCTGTTCGCTCCTGATAATCCACTTGTTCCCAGATTTTATGCTACAGTTTATATGGTATCTGTTTTGAGGATTCATACGATTATCTGACATGTCGTGTTAAATAAGATTTTGAAAACTATCTGCATATTTTGCATTCATCAAATAAGGAGTAGCCATGGCAAAATACACAGCGACCATTAACGAAGACACTCGTCAGAGGATTCTTGCATTACCGAGGGCCATACATTTCTCAGCTTTCATGCGAAAGGCAATCTCTGTCTTTGTCGAGGAACTTGAGAAGAACCCTGACTTGCAGCCCTATAATTTCATCATCACGGTCACAGACCGGAAAGATATATCAGATAGAAAGAGACAATAAAGGCATGAAGAAAAGCAGGATACTGGTTACCTGTGCAAAGGGAATAACGCCATATCTGAAAGAAGAACTCCTGCAGCTAAGATTTCCTGTGTGCGATGAAACCATTGCAGGCATAGCAACCGAGGGGACGATAGACGATACCCTACGGCTTAATCTTCATTTGCGCACAGGACATCGCGTCCTCTTTCTCATCAAGGAATTCACTGCGCATGATGCTGATGGCCTCTATCGCTCGGTGTCGGAGATAGCATGGGAGGAGTATATAGCCGAGGATGGATATGTCTGTGTAACGTCCAGTGTGGATAACCCGAGCATCAGGGACTCACGCTATGCAAATGTTAAGGTAAAGGATGCCATTGTAGACAGGATCAAGGAAAAGCGCGGGCAGCGTCCTGATTCGGGTCCCAATCAAGACAGGGTCGTAGTAAACCTCTACTGGAAGGGGGATAGCTGCTCCTTGTATTTTGATACTTCGGGAGAACCTCTCTCCCGGCGCGGGTACAGAAAGATCCCCATGACTGCACCCATGCAGGAGACCCTTGCGGCTGTTGTTATTATGGCAACCGGATGGGACGGCAGCAGACATTTCGTCAATCCCATGTGCGGAAGCGGAACCCTGGCGATTGAGGCGGCATTTATTGCTCTTAACAGGGCACCCGCTCTCTTGCTAAATAATTTCGGGTTTATGCATCTAAAGGGATTTAATGAATCACTCTGGAACGATCTGCGTGCAGAGGCAAAAAAAAGGCAAAAAAGACCCTGAATTGCAGGATTATTGCCACTGATATCAAAAGAGAGGCGGTTGAAGCAGCAAAGAAAAATGCCGCTACTGCCGGTGTGGAGCATCTGATTGAATTTGCTGTATGTGATTATTCTGAGACCACAATTCCTGAGGGGGGAGGGATAGTGATACTCAACCCGGGATACGGAGAAAGAATGGGCGAGATTACAAAGCTTGAGAGTCTGTATAAGGGGATTGGCGATTTCTTTAAGAAGAAGTGCAAAGGATATACTGGATATATCTTCACGGGAAACCTCGACCTAACAAAGAAGGTGGGATTGAGAGCAAAACGAAGGGTTCAATTTTTCAACAGCAGGATAGGATGCAGGCTTCTTGAGTATGAATTGTACGAAGGCAGCAGAACAAAATGCCGGACTCGACTGATGTTCTGACGAATGCCGGAAAGAGAAAAAGGAAAGGAGGGTCAAGGCTATTGTCATGTCATATTACTTCCTGGCATTTACGATGCGGCTTATCTATGTAAAGTACATGCCCAGATGATCAGCGATCTCGCGCTGGCGGTATCCGTACTCCTCAACGGCCCTGACAATCGCACAGTCCCGCTCCTTGTTGTTACGAAGCGTAGTCTCATTAAATATCTTCTCTAACGATGGACGGTTCGCGAACCGCAGACTGCGCGGGATCTCGGGAATGTCCTTGTGCTTCTTGATGTGTTCGGTCATCTTGTCGACGAAATCATCCTCGCCTAACCTAACTTCCGCACCTTTTCAGCTCAAAATTGAAAGATCTGACCAAACTGCCTCACATGCTGTATGATTTTAAAGGGAAATTTCCAGAAAAAGGGCACTA
>Ga0315295_10000170_pt1 | contig 54929 bp, 57 predicted proteins | sample YL17G14_0_MG_FD_204453 | JGI IMG/M metagenome (GOLD analysis project Ga0315295, IMG submission 204453) | Sediment microbial communities from Yellowstone Lake, YNP, Wyoming, USA - YL17G14_0 | ecosystem: Environmental > Aquatic > Freshwater > Lake > Sediment | place: USA: Wyoming | collected... | reverse complement strand
TCGCCAAGGCTTCCTCCTTCGCCCTTCGGGCTTCGGAGAACAAGTCGGCGGACAGGCGCGGGGCTCAGAATGACAAATGGGGACTTTTTCGATACTCTCATTATTTATTTGAAACATTATAATCCAACTTATCGGCCGGAACCGCAATAAATTTATAAGGACATCTATAGGTCGAAAAGTAACTTTTATCTTCCAAGAGATTATACTTAGCATTAAAATAGTAATTAAATATTAATCTGAAAGAATTCACCGGAGTTATTGTGTCATATATAAGCTTACATCCGCCGTTTGGCAAATAATACGCGTTAAAAATAGTAAGTCTTTCTTTCGCAAATTCGTCCGAATATTCAACATTCGCTGAAAGATTCGGGCCAGTATCCGATTGTATAACAATAATCGGCGGAATAGACGATTTTTCTAATATTATATTTATTGCTTCCTTAATTTTTTTATTTACGAAGATAATTTGATCTAAGTATCTTTTTTTATCACTGTCTGTAACCCCGATTTGCAGAACCGCTTCACCATTTCTTCCAAATACATAGGGCACATGTGGAATCAATAAATGCGCAAACGCAAAAGTTGGTGCTTTGATATCTGGCACTTCTTTCAGTTTCTCAAAGCTGTAAAGAATTTGTTGGCGGCGAATTTCTGCTTCGTAAAAATTAGAAAAAAATGGCGATAAAATAGTCGTATTAATCAATGCTTTAAGAAATTCACTCGGGAATTTGTGTAAACAATAATTTATATAGGCTGAATTATTTTGCTGCGTCGGTCCCAAACCAGAACTGAAATGTAGGTAACGGTATCCTCTGGATTTCAAAAAACGCCAGGCTTTAAAATCCTGAATCATTCGGCAAAGAATTAACAAGTCCTTTGACTTGATTCCTCCTGTTTTGCTTAAATAATTTATGTATTCCATATTAAGCGACGAGGCAAGCGATAGAAATGTCTCGGCATAATTACTGCAACTTTTACTTGCTATTATGAATCCCTTTTCTTTAAGAAAATCCGTAAAATCACTATTATCATAATTACAAAGTTCTCTAAGCGTATCGACTGAAGGATATGTATCCAAGATGATATAATATATATCGGGTGATAAATCTGTCCTCATAACATCTGAATTCGTGAGATAAATCTCTTGTTTGCTTATATCGGGTTTTATTATAATTAGACTATTTATCTTAAAGGTTGCAATATTGATAGAAGAAATTGCTACTGCTAAAGACGTAAATATATTGAAAAAGATTGTTATTATTCGGATTCTATTGCTTTTGTTTAACACATAAACGAAATAGCGAATTATAAAGATAGAAAGGAGAATATAAAAAGGAAAAAAATATCTTTCTCTCCCGATTACAAACTCACCTATTTTCACCTTAAAAAACACTATATAAAATACATAAAATATATGTCCGTAAGAAAAAAATAATAATAGAGTGAGCGTGGTCATAATACCGGCTTTAGCATAATCCTTTAAAATTATCTTTAATAAAAAAGAAAATAAAAGTGCGAAGCAAAGTATTGCAACTATCGGAGCTAAAATTTGAGAAAATGGCGCATAATCGATATTATGCGCGTATAAACAAAGCGGAGGAAACAATGCCATAAGAAATGGGTGAATAACAGCTGCTTTTTTCAAAAATTTCTTTCCTTTTATTTAAATGCCGCTTTAAACTTATTTAGAGACTTACTGTGCTTTGGCAAATTTTAGAAATATAACCATAAGCATAAAAACCAATAACCAATGAATACTCTCGCTAGCCCGCTGGGAAAAACTATGATTCGCCAGTAAAAAACATTCGGCTAGAATAGGATACGCACACAACAAGGCCGGATTAACGCGGATTTTCTTTCCCATAATCCAATCGCTTACCATGCAGGCTAAAAAACATATAATACCGCCGATAAAAACCGCAAAAAATCCGCGGTTCATATAAAATTCGGCGAGCGTGCCAGTAGGATTAACGCCGGAGTCGCTGGGCATCACCCATTTGGTAACGGATTGAATATCAGCCAAATCCGGTTTTTCAGGCCAAAAGTAGCGTGGTATAACAGCATAGAGTATATTTTTAAATGTCTCACCGTTAAAATAAGGAATAATATCGGGCACATTCATCATCACGGCTGAAGCTGACCGTGCTTCGTAGAGCCTATACATTGCATCATCTATGGATGCCATTATTAAATCGAATACTCTAATGGAATACTCTCGCGACGAACCTTTTGCATAATATAACGTTGTTTCTTTTAGCACTTTAGCGATTTCAAATATATCCAAAAATGCCCTCTCGTCAGAAAGTTTATCGGGCATTAAACCATAACCATGCCCTACAATCACTAAAATAAATAACGCGCATATGCCAAGAATTACCCAATGCCTGCCGCGCAACTTCCAACCAAGCAATGTCGCAAACACGCTTGAGCGCAATAGAAACAGGAGCGCAAAAAAACGATGCATAATAAAAAGTTGAAAAAAACCGTCCATCACCCAAAATATTTTGCCAATCAGGCGTTGTGTCTTATTACCAAAGGCGACCATTATAAAATACCCAACTGCATAATAATAGGGAAGATTATTAACGAGGAGAGTTAGCGCTTCGGACCCAAACAATTTAGGAAATTCGCGCGTAAGCTTACCTTGCCAACCTAAAGATAGCAAGTAGATGCGCCAAGATACTCCTAAAATTATAGGAATAACAGACATCCATATAAGATTGTTAAACTTTATATCAGAAAAGCTAGGTATGTATTCTTCTATTTTTTCCTTTCTTACTCCAACAAAAATTTCCCAAAGAAAAGGTAAGCCGAAAATAAGCGCGCTTCCGAGCACAAAAGGAAGGCCCTCAAAGTATTGCGGGATATAATAATTCCAGGGTCGAAATTGCCAATATAAAGACGGGAAAATATAAAAAATAATTAATCCGCTTGCAAACAAGCATGTAGGCGATGCCCATTTGAGCGGATTTCTGCGAAACGCATTATACCAGACAAGTGACCATAAAACTAATGCACTTATGCCAAGAATAAAAATATTAATTCTCATATATGCTTATATATTAAGAATGGCTCAATCTGACAAATCATTTCTTTTACACGATCTTTCCACGAATAAGCGCTATTTACGCACCGTTTATAACCTGCATATGCGATCTCTTTTCTCTTTTGCTCATGCCCTAAATAATAAATCGCCTTTTTTGCTAATTCCTGCGGAGATGAAAAAAATTCTGCTTCTATTCCTTCACAAAAAAAAGATTCAACAGCAGGCGTCCTTTCTGCAAGAAGAAATGTTCCGCATGCAGGAATTTCAAATATTCTTACAGTATTTTTATTGCGATTCCATTTAGAAAGAATGCCTAAACCTATCTTTCCGCTGCATAACGTTTTTACATATTCTTCGCACCATACCGGTCCTGACTTTACTACGCTATAAAGCAGCTTCCATCTCCTCGCCCTATGCCATTCTTGCCCTCTAACTGTTACACTTAATCCTTTCCTGGCGAGAAAATAGATCAATTCTTCGGTTTTTGGCTCCCAATGCCCTATAAAAAATATATCACTGGCCAATTTAACCCTATCTTCATGCGAAACTTCAATCGGTCTGAAAAGATTTTGATCATAACCGAACCCTGTGGAATAAATCCTTTTTGCTCCTAATGCCTTCATCTCGGCAATGTTAAAAACGTTTGTTGTAAAATGAATATCATATAAAGAAATTGCGCGTAAATAATTTCTATAAATATAGGTGTTTCTCATTATGTCATCGGTATTATAATGCACTAAAAGGCTTCCGGTTGTTTTTTTGATATATCTTAATGTATCCGGATATACATAAATACCTTTATCAATCCACACCGTATCAAATATTTCTTTATCTATCTTATTAATAATCTTCCTATTGATTTCTTGTAAGTCGCAGGGCCCAACCAGACGCCTCCTTACTCTATTATAAAAACTCATCTCTTTTTTCTCTATCGCCGGCTCCGGTTCGGTATCTATTGGCGTAACAGCACTTCCCAATTCAATAAATGCTTCCATCCGCTGAAGGCATGTGCCGCCTTTATTGAGAGGGCCTACATACAATATTTTCATTGGCTTAAATATAATAATATCGCTTTATTCAAGGCTTATTAATTTCCTTTATCTTATCCGCGATTATTTCTCCAACGTATTTATTTCCATCGATATTCAAATGCATCTCAACCGGAAAATAACCGTTCTTTAATCTCTCGATCCCTTCGGGATTTTGTAACGGGTCGATTATATATTTAAATCCGGCTTCTTTTGCGGCTTCCAGTAAAAAAACGCGGGGCAAATCCCTCTTAAGTCTTCTTCCTTCTTTTTTAATTACCGCTTCCCACAGATCATTATTTACTTCTACGATTCCCGGGATATAAACAAATACGCCTATTTTTCCTTCCGTATAAATATCTTTATATAAATCCGACAACACGCGCTTGACTTGATTATTACGGACTTTTTCCTTATTACGCGCGTTGGGGTCATAAGCTTTTATTGTGGACTTGAATGAAGAACGCACTCCAAGTTTTATCAACAATTCGTTTAATCGGATAGCGGTAAAAACCGCTAACTGCGAATTGCTGAGCAATATATCGCGCACTTTAGGATAACACCTGTCCCAGATCCCGGTATTTTTCCTTGATGCTGCAAGATAACGGTATTTCTCATATATGTTATCATTTTGGTTATAAAAATTTTCATAATCTATCATAGTAGCCACCCAATCATTAAATGAGGCTGTTACAACGATAATATCCGGATTAACGGCATTTTTTATCCTCAGGTATTTATATCTCATCTCAGTGAGCGAATACGCAGGAACGCCGCCATTAGAAACTCGGGCTTTAATGCCCGCTTTATATAATTCTTTTGCTATGACAGAAGAAAACGTATCTTTATCGCTAACGCCCATTCCAAATGCAAAAGAATCTCCGAGAACAAGAACCGATAATTCGCAGGGGCCATCGCTAAGATTTTGTGTTGTCCGCAAACAATGTTCATCTGTTGTAGCGGTATATTCATAATCTGGGTGTCTAAATACACCTTTAAAATTGGCTTTCAGGTCAAAATATTTTGTATCCAAATATGCCTCGCCGCCTTCATAAGTTATTTGTGGAAAAAAAATACGGACAACAAATTCGCCTATTAAAAGCGCGATGACAATTCCTAAAAAAACGCATGCTGTTCTTTTGATAAATCTGACGCTAAACCTTAAGAAAATATGGTAAATATTCCTTTTCATAGTTTCATCTCGTAAACCATATTACGAATCTTTGCCGGGTAAAACAACTATTGTTGTCCCTTTAATATGCACTAATCCGGGATATGATTTATGCATTTCGCAAACACATCTTGTTACTCCCGACCACCAAGCAGTATGGCGGTAATCATGCCAAGCAATCCAACCGCCGGGACGGCAAAGCTTAAATGCATTCAGGGAATCGCAAATTACATGCCTATAATCATGGCAGCCGTCTACCCACACAAAATCGCATTTGTTATACCAAGGCGAAAAGTCAAAAGTTTGACTATCGCCGTAAAGCTGGGTAATTCGTTTACTCTCAGCTGTATTCCTAAATGCTTCACCTGTATCATGGTTTACCTGATCCAAACTCAAATCTAATGTAAATATATTGCTATTCGCGGGAGCGTTTAGCGCCAATATCCTGGTCGTTTTTCCTGTAAATGTTCCGATTTCAAAAATGGCCTGAGGCTTTAAGGCTTTCATAATATAACTTAAACTTGCCAGTTCCAATAAATTACACGTCTCGCCCGTGTGGATACTATAATAAGAGCCTACGATCTGTATATCCGTTTCGTCGCTATGCTTTAGCAGGGACTGAATATAAACACTCCCCAATAAAGGATCCTCCGATTCTAGGTCCCGAGCATTAAGTACATCCTGTATAAAACGCTGCGATCCTTTTGGATCAAACAATAGCGAAACTATAGACCGATACACAATATACGGCATAACAGTAATCCAAATTCTTAATAAATAAAATAAAGCATCTATTTTTGGCTTGATACACATATATTATCTGAAATTGCGGGTTCTATGATGCCCGCCATCTCGAAGATAGACTCGAATCGCTTCTCCCATGTGTGGTCTCTTAGCGCCCGCTCCCGGCCTCTTGTGCGGATATCCTGCGCTTCTTCGGGATGCGCGAGAAAATACTTTATCTTTCCAGCGCAATCTCCTGCATCCCGATATGTCACAATTTCTCTACCCACATCATATACTAAAGAAAGTTCCGGATGATGCTGGGTTAAATAGAATCCTCCGCTCATAGTGACTTCGAAATCCCTGCCTTTTAGGCACATTAATTTATTAGAGCGGCTAACCCCTGCAAATCCAAGATTGATTCTTGACTTTGAGTAAAGTTTTATCATATTATCATCGGACAACTCTCCGCTGTCCCATCCTTTGCCGAACACAGATACATCTATACCTCTTTTTCGTAGGGTTGAGATTAAATGGGAACGCCAACCATATCTCTGTCCCACAAATGAAACATCATAGAGAAAAGGCTCTTCGTAGGGTTTATGCATAATTGGGTCGGCTGCTTGAGGCCAAAAAAGAGCAAGCCCGCCTTCTCGGGCATACTTTATGCGGCAATCAATAGCATTGGTCAGGTTTAAATCTACTTCCCGCACGATGGCTGCTGGACCACTCCACCTGCCGCCAATCTTTACGCTTCTAAATTTCAGTTTATCGTCTAAACAAAAATTGAATATAACTGCGCCTGTCTCGCCAATTTTTCTAAGCGTCATCGGATCAGTGTTATGACCGGAAAGATACCCAACAAAAACATCAATATGTTTTTTACTATTAGAGTCAAAAAAACTGTTAAACATCTCCCTATTCATGCGATCTCTTTGGCGTAACCAATCACTGGAGTTACATTCAAAACCGCGATTTCGAAATTCAAACTCGGTAACTTCACCGAATCGGCTGAGAACATTTTGTAAAATAACTTCCCAATTTTCCAAATTGTAAGCCAAAAAAATATGTAACCCGCCTTTTTTCTTAGGACAGGGCTCAATACCCCGCTTCTTCAGCCTTTCTCTCAATGCTAAAGTAAGCATATCATTCTCTAATGCGTTGATTCCTTGTTTTTGCGCTTGCTTTCTATAAAATTTAAGTTCGGCATTTGCTCTTTTTTCCTCTAGTTTTGCTTTATACAGCGCATAAACCTGATAAATTAGCTGATTCTTTTTAAGCGATTCTCTCATATTCATTCTTTCCACCACGGTTCGATTCGATTAAATCGATTGGCATAATCGCGGCGGCAAGCCAGAAAATTTGCCATCTGAAATGTCTCTATACGTTGATCATATACGTCATAGAATTCAATGCCGGCCGGTAAAATCTTGCCGATAACATACCCAAATGATGACATTAAATCATACATATCCAATAAAAGAGTTCGGGAATCAATCCATGATCCGCCATATTCGAACTGTATAAAATCGATATTGCACTTTCTTAGCATATCCTGTGCGCCTCGTAGAACAGCTAATTCATGTCCTTCGACATCGACTTTTAAAAATTTTATGCGGTCAATGCCTTGTGTGCGGCAATATATGTCCAAAGTTGTTGCCTGAATCACTTCAGTCTTATCGAATGAAATACCGCAATCTCTTATACGCCGTTTATAGAATGAGCTGGTTCCTGCGCCGCGCCTATCGGAATAAAGCAAACCCGTTCCTACTGCATCGCTTATGCCGATATTAACACTATGCACTATGTGTGCCGACGGTGATGCTGCTATATTTTTTTGGAGTTCTGAAAAAGCGTAAACTGACGGCTCAAAACAATAAACGGTTATTTTTTTATCAATTCGTTTTTTAAATATAATATCAAGAAGACAACATGTCCAGGTACCGCTATTAGCGCCTACATCAAAAATGATAAACTCTTTTTCTTCCGCTAGAAAATTCAAAATATGGGACAATAAGACGCATTCTCCGTTCTGCCTAATAGATTCATTATTGTCTCCTGATACGCTGTTCATCAAAGCCCTAGAAAAACGCACAAGCAGTCTTCTGTCAAATATATACTTCAATAATTCTAAAACTATTTTTTTTAGCATTTTAATACAGCCCTTCACAAAATTCGTCCAGGGCTGTTCATAAAATATTGATTTTTGTGAAGCCCTATTTTAATATAATCTTGCGTATATGTCGCCCCAAAGAAAGCCGTTTTTAAAAGCGCTTAGGTTATCATATAGCGCATCAGGACTAACCCATGTCGTAAATAAAAGTCCATAATTTCCATTAATCGAACAGTTAAATTCCATTCTGCCTATTGTTAAAAGATAATCTATGCATTTTTTCAAATCGTAAAAAAATTCCTTTGTGAACTCGAATGATATAACAGGTATTGCATTTGAAAGTCCTTTTAAAACTGATTCCTCATACCCTTCGACATCAATTTTGCAAAATTTCGGCAAGCCATATTCTAAAATCAGCTTATCAAGAGTGATAACAGGGACATTTTCGGTCTTTGTCCATTTGTAGTCATTTGCAAATCTTCCCTGAACTGTCCATTTATTAGATAACGTAGAAATAGCCGGTTGCCTTTTACATATAAGAAGTTCTGAGTATCCTTCATGACTGCCAATTGCTTTTTTAACAATAATAATTTTTTTATTATTCTTAAATCGTTTGTAAAGATGGCATAAACAGGCGCTTTGCGGTTCAACGCATATCACACTTGCGCCTAATTCAAGAAAAACTTGAGTTACGTTCCCCATATTTGCTCCTATATCAAAGCATAAATCGCCTCTTTTCATAAACGAAGAATAAAATTTCAGCATTTTTTTTCGATGAAGAAAATTAAACCGGGCTCGGTAAATATAATGCTTGATCAGTTCAGCTGCATAATCAATATGGTTTTTCATATCTACTATTTCTTACGGAGGCATACGCATAATATATGACTTTCGCCTCTTTTCATTGTAAGAGTCGGATTCGTTTTTGTATATTCCGGCACGCAAAAAATTTCCTCCATAATTTCGAAACCAGGAAACATCTCGAGAAATTCATCGCGGCCGAATATACGGTGGGCATTAAACACAACGCATGATGGCCCCAGGGGCACTGACGCAACAAGATATCCCCCTTGCCGCAATACGCGCCTAAGTTCAGCACAAGCCTTTTCTGCGCCTTTTATGTCAAGGCCGTCCCCATAACGTCCGAGGCCGACATGTTCAATAACGCAAAGAGAATTTATATACTCAATGCTATTATCCGAAAATGGTAATTCAGTAATTGAATACCTCTTACAGGTTAAGTTGCCTAACGACACGGTTAGTGGGCGGATGTCGATAGACACAGTTTCAGCAAGCTGGCTAAGAAATCCAACAAGAAGCGCCGTAGATCCGATATCCACGATTTTTTTGGGTTTGATGGAAATGGCCATTTTCGCAGCCCAAACATCCTGATAAAAATAATATTCGTCTATGACCGTCGTTGACTTTTTGTCGCAGAAATTCGGATATATAATAACTTTATTGCTATTTTGCAGCTCTTTTTTATATCGGCGCGTCTCTAACCAAAAACTATAAATCTCGCCGAAGCGAAACTGTATAATATAATAAAGCAAATTTATTAATCCTCTTGGATGCAATCCCAATCGATAATTCAATTTTTTCAGAAAGTCCTTCACTATTTCCATAAAAAACCAACTATATTACGAATTTTTCGCGCTATATTGCGTAATACCGTATTATTAACCAGGTAATATTTCATCTTTATACCGATGCCAAGCGCATCCCTGGAAAGGTATAGAAGATTGTTATCGAAAAATTTTCCGTTTATATTTTTCCTAAATCTTATTGCTTCGCTCTGTAAAATATCGTTGCTTGTTTTTTTAGTTAAACACAAACCCAAAGCAGCCCATCGCGGCATATTGTAAAGACCATATTTACATGAAGGGAACCAGAACTTTTTCCAAACATTTATTATCTCTTCTTCTGAGGGAAGAGAAATATCCAGGCCTATCTCCTGTGAAAACGGCATAAGAACTTCTGAAATTACTGATTTAAAGTTAGCGGGCGAAAGATCCATTCCTTGAGAATTATTTTGAAAACCCCATGTGCATACCAATTTCCCCGTCGGTTTAAGAACCCTAAACGCTTCTTCTACCGCTTTTTTTATATTTTTAATAGAATCCATGTGCTCAAATACTGAAACAGAAATAACAAAATCAAACTGGTTAGATTCGTATATTAAATCCGCCATGTTAACGTTGTGAAAAGCGCATTCTTTTCCGTAAATTCTTTTGTTGTTTTTATGCATAAATAGTACATTGTACGGCGAGCTGTCGATTGATACGCATTTTCTCTCATCACTTGAAAACACGTTAATAAATGGAGCGATTCCGCCGCCCAAATCGAGGATTTTATCCCTGCGGCCAATGCTTTTAAAGACATGTTCGAGAACAAAAGAGTATTCGAGTTTTCTAAATATCCAAAATGAAAAAATATTATAGTTTACAAAACATTCATTATTGCTTCCTCTGCCTTTATCGCATAATTCTCCCAGCATTGAATTCAATATCGGTTCATAGTATCTGTAAAAGGGTTTGGTTTTCCTTAAATAATCATTCTCATCATTTATGTCGGTCATTAAAATCTCAAAATTAGAATAAATGCTTTCTTTAATCTCGTCAGCAACACTATTATTGTCTTTATTATTTTGAACTGTTTTCATCACTCTCTATTTTCCCTTATTTGCCAAATTATTGTGGAGCCCCCTCGGCCTCGCCAGCTCCGCCGGCATGGTCGCGGCTCCCTCCCGACGAGATGAACAATATAGCATTCATCCCGCGGGCTATGGCTCGACATTGCTCGCCATCCCTCGAGAGCCATCCCGAGCAAAGTCGAGGGAAAGCCCGGGGATTTCTGCGAGGGATTAAAATACACTTAAACAAAATATGGGTAAAAGAATGCCCCTATCCTATCTCTTATTTCTCTAATGACAGTAATATCTTCCTGACAAAATCCATTTGCCTTGTATAGTATAAATCCATAAATGGGAATTAAGAGAAGCGACATTGGTATTAACATAAGTACTGATATTGATATTTTGTGAAAAATCACATAAAAGACAAGCAGTATTATCGCTGAAATTAAAATTGTTTTTAGATATCTAACATCAAAAGGGCTCAAGCCCAATGAGCGCCTTAACTTAAATAACTGTATTGCCTGTATTGTGAGACGCCCCGCAAAATAGGCTATTGCCGCTCCTATCATGCCTAAGTAGGGGATTAATAAAAAATTGAGCGTTATATTCAATATTAAACCGATTACCGCAGTCCACATCATGAATTTTGTTTTTCCGACAGCCTGTAAGGCTATATTAGTAGGCCCTGCCAAAATAAGAAAAAAAGTGGCTAATACAAGAATTTGCAACGGGATGTCCGCTGCAGCATATTTTATACCAAATAGATTAATTAAGATTATCTTTGAGAATACAAAGAAAAACAAAAAGACAGGAAAGCTAAAGATGATAACCCATTTAGTCACTATGGTGTATACTTTTTTCATCTCATCCATTGATTTTTTTGCGTAGAGTTCTGAAAGAACGGGTAATAAAACAAAAGTTATGGCAGCCATTGCCACAGTTATAAGATCTGCCATAGGATAAGCTGCATTATAGAAACCGACGACAGCTGTTGTTTTAAAGTATCCCAGCATCAAGGTATCCGCCCGGGCATATATAATTCCAATAATTGAAATTCCCAAGATAGGCATAGAATAAAACATTAATTTTTTCTTTATGAAATTAGAATGCGTGGAACCTATATTTTTTATGCTATCCGCAGTTTTTGGAATTATCTTTTTTTTAATTATAAAAAACATAATTGCGGTAAAAGAAATAATAAAAGATGCTGTATACGACCAAATAACCGAGCTAAAATCTTTTCCTGTCTTTAGAAAAATAGTTACCATGCCGAGAAATAAAATATTTCTTAAAATATCATCAAAGTAACTTCTTGCCTCAACTATGCCAAACCCCCTGCATATAGCGACCAATATATTTACAAGAACGATAAATGTAATCGCTAACGAAAATATTTTTATATGCGAAGATAATTGGCTGTTATGTAACAATTTTTCGGCAAAAAAACTGGAATAAGCATAAAGCGCTAAAGCAGCGAAAAAACCTGATATAAGGCTTATTTGAACCGAAGAGAAAATTACTTCTCTAATTTTCATAATATCGCGTTGACCTTTATAATAAGCAATATAACGAGCCGCGCCTTCTGTAAGCCCGAGAGCGGCAAGCCCGCTAAAAATAGTAACCAAACCTAATCCTAAAGTAAAAATACCGTATTGTTCCGGCGTAGTCCATCTTGCGATAACAATTCTGCCCAAAATCCCAAACAGCATGCCTAAAATCATACCAAGAAATACAATACTAGAACCCTTTGTGATCTTTTTTAAAGAATCCTGGATAACAAAATCAGCCGAGCTGTGTCTGGGTAATATTAATATTTCTTTCCCGTTCATATTCTCACAAATTTATTGCCGATTACTATTTTTAGTTCTTTCCCAAAGCTGATGCAGAATGGAAAGAACTTGATTACGGAGATTATAAAAGATTACAGAGATTTTGTAGAAGACAATAAATCACTGTAATCTACTTTTAATCTCTGCAATCAGAAGCTTTCCCTTGAAGAGCACTTAAAAACATAAATTTAACAAAGAAGAGGCTTATTTTTCAATAGGTTATATTAAATTCTTGCATCAAATTCGGGAAAGCTTCCTATTTTTTAATAGGCGGACTACCTGATTTTCAATCCATCTATAAGTCTTTTCTAATCCGCTTTCAAGACTTATCTTGGGCTGCCATTTTAGAATTTTATTTGCTAATGCTATATCCGCATTTCTTCCTCTCACACCTTGAGGGGCATTATGGTTATGCCTTTTTTTAATACGCTTTCCGGAAATATTTATAATTATATCCGCAAGTTCATCAATCATAATCAACCGGTCTGACCCGATATTTACCGGTTTATCATATTCTGACTCCATCAAAAGCATCGTACCTATAGCACAGTCATCTATAAAACAATATGAGCGGGTTTGCTTGCCATCCCCCCATATTTCTATTTCACCAGGGTTAGATGCTTCAGCCACTTTTCTGCATAAGGCAGCCGGTGATTTTTCTCTTCCGCCCATGAAGGTTTCTCTAGGACCGTAGATATTATGATAACGGGCTATTCTTATATCCAGTTTGTAATCTTTCCTGAATGCCTCTAATATTTTTTCGGAATATATTTTTTCCCAGCCATAGTAATTATCGGGGTCTGCTGGGTATGCATCGCTTTCTTTTAATGGTTTCACATCGGGCGTTATTTGTTTATATGTAGGATATATACAAGCGGAGGACGAAAAGAATAAACGCCTAACGCCATTTTCTGCACATGCCTTTGCAATATAGGTATTAATGAGAACATTATCATACATTATGTCTGCGCCGACACTAGTAATAAAACCTATTCCTCCCATATTGGCTGCAAGGTTAAAAACGTAATCCATACCTTTTGTCATTTCTAAACAATTTTTTTTATACCGCAAATCCGCCGTCGTTTTTTCTGTATAATATGATTCTTCAACATATGGATTCCATTTGACATCCACGGCTCTCACAAAATTTCCCTCTTCGTACAATTTTTTAGCTAGATTAGACCCGATAAATCCGCCGGCACCTGTTACAAGGATCTTTTTATTCCTTATCATTGTATATTCCTTTCATAGTGGAGTCCCCTCGGCCTCGCCAGCTCCGCTGGCAGGGCTGTGGCTCCCTCCCGACGAGATGAACAACATGGCATTCATCCCTCGGGCTTTTGCCCGGGGATTTCTGCGAGGGATTAAACAGAGTACTTAACAATTTTTCTACACTAATAAAATATTTTAAAATAAAAATGCTTTTTCGATTATTTCTGCCTGTCTTCTAAGAACTTCTTATACTCAGCAAATTTCTCGTTATATTCCTGCATTAGTTTAGGCTCAAGTTCAACGGCTTTTTTATAGTTTGCCATACCGGCTTTAATATCTTCATTTGATAAATTGCCAAGCAGCCAAATTGCATAAGCACGATAGCGATAAGCGTAATTTGGCTCCAGACTAATTGCTGTTCGGAATTCTTTGTCTGCATAGTTTTTGTACAGCGCTTCTTTCTCTGTATGATTAAAAAGTTTAAATAGATATCCATAAGACCAGGCGAGCGATTGATGATATTTACTGTTTGTCGGATTCAGCTCAATGCTATGTTTCATATATCCTATACTGCTATTTACATAATCAGCCTGAACCTCCCGGTCCTTTATCTCAACAGCTTTTTTAAAATAAATCTTACCAAGATCATAATAATACAAGGCATTTAAGGGATCTAATTTTATACTGTGTTTCAAAAACCCAATGCCTGAATCCATGCTTTTTATTTTTACTGATTCACTCTTTTGAAAATAAAATTCTGCAATAAAAGGCGCAACGGATAAAAAAATAAAAGACGCAATAAACATTAGCGTAATAGGATAAAGACTGTAGCATACCAGTGGTTTTATACTGTAATTTCTCGAAGAAGCTGACAAAAGGCTTTCCTCTTTATAATGAAGAATTATTATTACTAGAGCTGCAATAACCATTAGCAAAATACCATTGGCAGGAATGCGAAGACTAAAATCAATGAAGGAGTGCATAAAAATACTCGCTAATGAACCAAAAATACAGACAGACATACCCAGCACCCAAGGGTTGCGGCGTCGGAAAAATTGTTTTAACAGCCAGGTTAAAGACCAGAGACCGAAGAATAAAGAAAGCGCAAAACCTACCATGCCGGTGTCTGAAGCAAGCTCTAGGATGTCGCTGTGTGCGTGACTATAAGTTTCTATTATTAATTCACGAGGTTGGTATTTCGGAAAAATATAATTAAATGTTCCGAATCCTGAGCCAAAAAGAAGATAATCCTTCAGCATATGTGCTGTTCCGCGCCAAATAGGCACCCTGCCGCCAATATAGGCTGAAACTATTTCAACTTTTATACTTAAAATTCGCTCAACAATACGTGATGCGCCAAGCCATACAACATTTAACAAAATGAAAAAAAGAGCTGTTAAAGCTATCCATATTTTTCTTTTTATAGACTTTCGAACCGCTGTCAAAATTAATATTACCGTAAATGCCGCTGCAAAACTAAACATGCCTCCTCTTGATTTACTAATGAATAAAGCGCCTGATGTTATGGCAACGATAAATAATAGAAGTATTTGCTGGAAATAGTATGTTGAATAATAATTGCGAATCGCTATATGGTTTTTATTCAGTTTATGACCGATGGTAAACAAAAGACCGAGATTTAGCGGTATAATCATGCCTAAATAAGCTGCAAAATGGTCATAATTTCTGATGCCGCGAGGAGCAACGCTTGCAAATTCTTTAAAATAACGCATTATCCAGAATACACTCATTATAAATCCCATAATTATTATCGTGGAGATAATGCGCATTATCTGACGCTCGGTTTTTATTGTATTTAGCGTAACAAAAAAAATGATTGCATATGAAATAATCTTAAGTAGTTCGGTTTTAGTAGCCCATCCATAAGTTGATTTAGGCAATTGACTTAAAGCGGCTGGCAAAGAAACGCGGGAAAAAAGAAGTTGAATAAAAACATAGATTAGAAATAGGAAAAAAAATCCGTTAATCGGGTTTGAAATATATTCTAGTTTTCGATTTACTAGGTTTTTGGAAATCCAGAATAATAATATTAACGCTGATGTTATTTCAAAAACAGCTATTGCCCAAGATTGAACTGCCCCATATGCAAGAGGAGAAAAAATAAGAAGAAAAATAAGGCAAATTTCTATTGATAAATCATACATTCTTATATGCTCATGACTGAATGCTTTTTAGAAATATCTATCGTATTATTTGCCATTTTATCTTTTTTAAAATCCTCGTGATAATAATTATAGTATTTATCATAATGATAGCCTGTAGCATATATATTAAAGTCATTAAGTAAAATTCCCAGCATCTTTGCTTTTGTATTCATTAATTTCTCCTTTGCCCGCGCTACTAAACTTGCCAGCGCCTTTCCGCTTCGCACTACCTGGATTGAGGCATCAACCATATTAGCCAAAATGATAGCGTCAGTGACGCTGGCGATGGGCGGGGAATCAAAAATCACAAAATCAAATTTTTCTTTAATATCTTGAATAAAATTTTTCATCCTTTTGGACCCCATAATCTCTGAAGGGTTATTTACAATTCTTCCTGACGTTATAATTTTCAGATTTTCAATTTCTGTATCTTTAATAATCCACGGTAATGGTATATTATCGATTAGAAAATCAGTCAAACCATAACCTCTATCCGCTTTAAATATATTATGAAGTTGAGGTTTTCTTAAATCGCCGTCTATAAGTACAACTTTACTTTCCATCTGAGCCAGGGCTATGCTTAAATTAGAGCTTGTTGTTGTCTTGCCTGCCTGGGGTTCAGCGCTTGTTACTAATATGCTTTTTGAAATACCGTCTTTCGGCATTAAAGAAAGAATTTCTGTTCTGATTTGTCTGTATGTTTCAGATATGGAAGAACGGGGCTGCAGCATAACAACCTTATTTTTTTCGATATAATTCAATTTATGCATTTCTGGAATACCACCCAAAAAATAACATTCTAAAATTTCTGTTATATCCTGAGGGTATTTTATTGTCATATCAAAATAATCAACAAAAAAACCGAGGGTAATCCCTATTATTAACCCTAAAAGCACTGCTAATAACATGTCTTTTTTTACATCTGGTCTAATTGGTTTCTCGGGGATCTCGGCTTTATCTACTACCCTAATATTATTAACAATCAATGTGCTTGATAAATCTATCTCTTTAAATCTACTAAGTAAAAGTTCGTACATGCGTTTATTATTCTGAACCTCTCCTTCAAGAACTCTAAATTCCATTGTTTTGTTTTCTCTATTGAATCCTTCCAACCCGTCTATTTTGTTCCTGAGAGAAGCGATTTGAGCTTTTAATTCGATCACTTTAGGATGTTCATCAGTATAACGTTCGTTATAATTTGCCAGTAAGGCCTGCGCTTGTGCATATTCCGCTTTTATATCTTCTATAGCGCTTACCCCGCTTGTTTGCGGAAATATTTCTATATTATGCTCCGTTCTATATTTCTGGAGAACTAATTCGGCATCCATATACTTTTGCCTTTGTTCTTCTATTTTTTGTGTAAGCCACTCGGCCGCTTCGTTAGCCGCTTTAATGTTTTTTTCGAGATTCTGTTTTATATATTCATTTGCTACTGTATTTGCTATTAATGCAGCCATGCTTGGATCGTCATCCTCGGCAGCTATATAAACCAATTGACTATTCCGAACGGGCTGCACATTGACATTTTTTATTAAATCAGCGACTGAATATTTTTTCTCATCATCTATATTAACCTTTTCATTTATGTAATCTGCTACTTTACTTAATACAGAACGGCTCTTAATGATTTTATATTGTGTTATAAAATAACTCAAATAGTCGGCACCGGATTCAGTAGTTCCCATGGGTGCAACCGGCTGAACAGAAATAACATTAGGGCTTCTTCTTTCTATTTCAATGGTTGCAACTGCTTCGTATACCGGAATTTGTTTATACGAATGTATTAAAACAATAGTAACAACAATAATAAAAACAGAAATCATAACCCATTTACGTCTTATGATTGTTTGAACATAATCTTGAAATTGCATGTTTTTCTTTATCATACCTATACCCCCTTAGCTCGTCTATATGTTATATAATATATTATCCGGTGATAAGAGTCTGTTGCCTAACGGCAACAGACTTGATTACAGAGATTAAAATGTGATTACAGTGATATTTTTTAAGCTTGAAATCACCGTAATCTTTTTAAAATCACTGTAATCATGAGTTTGGCAACAAACTCATAGTAAAAGATTAGATTATGGTTTGCTTTAATGATATAATTTTAGATAGAGTCCCGTATCCTTAGAATAAACTTTCGGGAACATATACGACATCGCCTCGTTTAAGCGATATATCCCCCGATAAATCACCTTTTTTATTCATATCTGCTACTTTTATTACATAAGTTATAGTGTCGCCATCTTCTATCCGCATTACTCTAACGTCATTCCGCGCCGCAATTTTTGTAAATCCTCCCGCAAGGCTGATTGCCTCCAATGCTGTCAACGCTCCTTTTAATGGATATGAACCCGGTTTTGCGACTTGGCCTGAAACGGTTATGGTGCTGTACTCCTGAATAAAAACAGTTACTTGCGGTTTTTTAAGGTATTTTTTCAAATCCCTTGTCAATTTATCTTCCAATTCGGAAATAGTATAACCTTCGGCTTTTACCTTGCCGAGGAGAGGAAAAGAAACGTAACCATCAGGCGCAATTCTTAGGGTCCTGTTTAACTCATCCTCTCTATAAACAGAAATTGCTATGACATCATCCGGGCCTAAGCAATATTCTTGTGCTTGTAAAGTTATAGGAAAGGTAAAAAAAATAAAAAGAATAATGTATATTTTTTTCATTAATTATACTATGACTCAGAATCTTGTGGAAATCCAGATACTGACTCTATGGTCGTCGTAATCGAATCTGTCGAATTGCGAATTGCGGCGTTTAAATTCATAGCCTGAAAATACATACAGCCATTCTGTTAGTTGATATTTCAATTCAAGTTTTGAGCCCCAAATCGTATCTCTTCTTTTCTCAACTATACCACTATCTGTAGTCTCATGTGGATATCGATTATAAGATAGAAACTCTTCTCCTGTTATCCATAAATGCTCCAAAAGCTGATGCTGTAACTCTAATCCGCATTGATTTATCTCATAATAACTATTATCCGAATATGAAGATTCATCTGTTGTTCTTTCGCCGTATAGATTAAGAACTGTCCTTTCAGTAACATCATATTTAACATTGGCAAACGCGGTAAAGCCCGAGTAATCGTCCTTCTCGCCCTGTTCGTAACTTACATTCCTATAACCTCCCTTTAGCGTCCCTGTAACTTTAGGTAAAATCGCTCCTGTTATGCCGGCCCGCGCTTGATTGTATGTAGAATCGCTGTTTGTGGTTGACGAATCATAAGTAATTAATCCTAAATTATATTCTCCCAAAATAGAAACCTTAGGAAAAAGCTGATAAAAACATAAACCCGTAAGTCTGTTATCGAATTTATTAAGATTCGTTACATCATCATACCCGTCACGGATCATGCTGTAGCCGCCTTGAAATTTCAGATTTTCCCTCATAAAACTTAAACTTGTATCAATAATATTTCTGAACCTTTTGTCCAGCGAAGTCCGTTCGTTATTGGGCGGGTCTTGGGTCAGAATAAACTGTTCTTTAGCGTAAAATCCTATGCCGTTTGCGAAATTAAAATTCACCAGCCCATACATATCGTGGTCTACTCTATTTAGACGGGTCTGATCGTAATATATAAGCATATCAGCTTTATATGCGGCTTTAACAAGAAAGTCCTTATCCCTTTCAGGCACTAAAGGCATTTCAATTTCTATACCTGCAGCAACATCGGTAATGTAATCATCGTTCTCTCTGCCTTCAGGCTCAAGATAAATATTTGTATCATATGTCTGCTTTATATTTACGAATGGATGAACTTCGAGAGCACCTACATGAACATTGGGCGTGACTTCACTTACTTCGAACGGATATATCTCAAGCATGTTTACATCAAGAGTCTGAGAAAATGCAGTATTCACGTAAATAGATAAGAATGGTATCAATAAAATTAATGAGGTTATTTTCAATGTTTTCCTTGTCTTTATATATGGCATATTTACGGCTTGTACGGGCTTGCTTCCGGCCTCTCCGGTTCAAGAGGCTCTTCCTTGATATATACTACCTCTTCCTTTTCTTCTTCCGGCATTTCTGCTACTTCCTCTTTCTCGATTTTTGCTTCAGTCTTAATATTAGTTTCAAATATTTCCTCCCAAATCTGTTCATCAGACTTGTCGAGTTTCGCGGGCTTATATGGGTCCTTGCCCTCACTTACGATACTCTTCCACCCTCCTTTTATCTCCAGAGCCCTCTCCAAAGGATTTCCGTCCATATCCAAGCTTTGAATATCCGCTTTCCCTTTAAATATCAAAAACTTTGTAATACTTCCAAAAACTTTAATGCCGACTAAAGAGCCGTGGATGCCGCAAACTGCCGAAGGCGTCCTTACTTCAAATTTGGATTTTGGACTTACTTTTTTTATAGCGGCTAATATTTTCCCTTCCAACAAATTGATACTGGAAACAGTGTTTAAGCTCAATGTAGTTTCATCTCCCAATGTAACCATGTTTTGCTTATCTTTACCAAAGACAATATCGGCATAAGAGTTTTCTCCGGTTTTAATCTTTGAATTGCTTTTTAGCTCAATCCCTACTTCCCCGGGATCCCATCTATCTTGAGAATCTAAATCAACCGCAACTTCGCCTTTTACGGAAGATAAAGTCGCAATATAAGAATTGTCTGCTGACGCCAAGATATAAGGACATAATATTAATGTAATAGCAAACAAGAAAAACCTCCCACCCTGTCTATTCTTCATATCATTCCTGTAAATAACATTATCTGATAATAACGTATTGGTAATATAAATATACACAAAAAAGTCGAGAATGTCAAATGCGCAGTAAGGTTTGAGTGTAGGCAATATAGTTGCCTGATTTATCAGGCAAAAAATGCATTGCCCAATACCCCTTCGGGGCACAGGTAAATTGGGCAACAACATTGTGGGTTGTGGGAAAATTGCTGTATTGCCCAATGAATTGGGCAACTACATTGTAGCCTGTAGGCAATGTAGTTGCCTGATTTATCAGGCAAAAATACATTGGGCTGTGAGCTATGAGCTATGCACCGCGCGAATTCATGCTGGGTTATAACCTATTATATTAGAAAAATGCGGTATAACGCTGTGCGCCGCGGAACCAACGCGGAACTAGACGCGGAACAACGCTAAAAAAACTTATTCCGCGTATTTCTGCGTTCAGTTCCGCGTAGTTCAGCGATTAAGATGCAAAAACGGCTAGGTTATTCCTTATCGTAGAGCTTGCCCCAATGCACAAGGTTATCGTTGCCGAACTCTCCGCTTCGCCTTATGTTTGGAAGGGTAAGAAGAAGGCTGACTTGAGTTTTTGCCCACTTATCGGTAGGATTGTCTACCAAGTATCTTTTTATCAATTGGATAATTTCCCATCTTTTTCTATTGTATGTTTCATTGGGAATTTCTGCTTTTTCTGACATACCGTATACATTATATTGAGTCGTTGTTCTCCATCTGTAAAATGCGTCATGTATAACCGGCGAGTATCTTTTTCTCTCTAAAATTTTTGAAAGCAGCTTTAGGCCTTTCTCATCGGCATCAAAAATGCTTTCATCCTGCCTTAATTCGCTTGTCCTTACAAGAAGGCAATCAGACATGCGAAGCATTATGCAATCGGAAAATACATCCCCTTTATATTTTTCGTCTAATCTTGCCAAGATTTCATAAGCTTCGTTATATTTATTATCATCCATGAAACTTACTGCTTTCATATATTCCGCCAAATCCTCCTGGCCGCGAATTAATTTAACTTCTTCGTCAAGAGTGTTGAAATCAGCGGCAATATCCGAGACCTGCCTATATTTTGAGAAGACCATCGTAAGCTTTCTGGTAAGTTTATCGTGGTCAGTGCTGATTTCGCTGATTTTGGGAGCTATTTCTTCGGGTTTCTTATATTCTATCCCGTTATAAATTTCCTTCAACCTATCTATAATATTTAATTCCAATTTTTTAAGCTCCACCAGTTCAAGCGGCACTTTGTTCTTATCAATGTAATATTTGATATTATCCAGATTCTGAATATTCTTTTTTGAAGCATCCCTTATGGCGCTTTTATCGTCAAAAGACCATTTTAAAACACCGTACATATTCGTGGCGATGGCGGATATCTGAAGTTCGGTATAGGTTATGACGTCAAGGCTATCGTATATATCGGCTCCTGCCATGGCCTTGTAAAAAACGAAAAATACAAAAAATATGACAAATAAAAAAACCGAAGATATTTTTTTCATGTTATTAGTTAATTTCAACTCGTATATCTTTTTATATATTTTATTAACTCCTCGAGCCTAAAAGGTTTTATGATGTAGTCGGTTGCCCTTAAACTTTCGGATTTAAAAATATATTCCTGTTCTGTTTTCGCGGTCAATAATATTATCGGTATACCGTACGTGGCAGGGTTGATTTTCAAATTATGCAAAACCTCTAAACCGTCTAACCCGGGCATTATTATATCAAGAAGAATGATATCCGGTTTTTCTTCTATCGCTTTTTCTATGCCTTCCTTCCCGCTATAAGCGGCTATGACCCGATACTCTAACGCTTCAAGCCTTTCTTTTATCGATTCGGCGATACCCGGCTCGTCGTCGACTACAAGAATCTTTTTATCCATTATTTTTTCTTGAGCTTATTCTGCATTTCCTTCTGCGCTTTCTTCATCTCTCTTTCGGCTTCTCTTTTCCTTTTTTCTGCTTCTTTCTGCGCGCGTTTAGCGATCCTTTCGGCTTTGCGCTGGGCTATGATTGCTTTTTTTTCGTTTTCTGTTTTGCCGCGGGCCGCGAACCAATCTCCCACCCTATGAAATATTGCCTCGTCGCTTGCCTGCTGATACGCCCTTGGGCTTGCGCCTCTTTGATCTTTAGCTGCATAGGAGGGCATAGACAGCACCATAAGAGATAGCGCAATAAAAAGAATAATTGCTTTTTTCATTACAACCTCCTGTGTTAAAAATGAAATTCTTCTGCTCTGGTACGCTATGAACCCATAGCGCATATTTGTAGTTGCCCTATAAAAATCTGAAAGATTTTTACAGGACTGTCCTATACAATTGCAAAGCAATTGTGTAGGGCCCAATTTACCTGTACCCCGAAGGGGTATTGGGCAAAAAAGGCGTTTGGCTCCATAAATGGAGCAACTACATTGTTCTTAGCCCATAGCCCCTTCCATATATCTAGTATATAAGTATATCACCTTAATCGGAAGAATCCAAATTTATTGTAACTGGTCCATCGTTTATTAATTCGACTTCCATATGCGAGCCGAATACGCCTTTTTGCACTTCTAAGCCTTGCCTTTCTAAAAATTTATTAAATTGGTCCCAATAATCTCTGGCAATATCCGGCGGCGCGGAAAAATCAAATCCCGGCCTGTTGCCTTTTCGTAAGTCGGCATATAAAGTAAATTGCGGAACGCTGAGCACTTTACCGTTAACCTGTTTTATGTTTAAATTCATTTTACCGTTTTCATCTTCGAATATCCGCAAATTCGCCAATTTCTCCGACAATCTCTCAATATCTTCTCTTGTATCACCTTTCCCGATACCGACAAGCGCAAGAATCCCCTTATCTATTTCTCCGACAACTTTTCCTTCAACAATTACTCTTGACTTTTTTACCCTTTGAATTAATACCTTCATAATCTGTCCGCTATTTCTGGATTCACTTTAATTGCCCTTGCGGGCCTAACCGGGCATTTATTCTGGCAAATCCCGCATCCTGTGCAAAGATATTCATTAACGACGGGCTTATAAATCCTTTTATTATCCGCTATCTCCCCTATTAATTTTATCGCTTTTTCAGGAATAGGGCAATGTTCTTCGCACACGATGCACTCCTTATTATCTTTCCAGGCTATGCAAATCGATTTATCTATTTCCGCAGTGCCTAATTTCACTTTTCTTTTCTCATTTAAACTTAACTTTTTAATAGCGGCCGTCGGACAAACTTCTCCGCAGAGGGTGCAGTTATATTCGCAGTAACCTATTTCGGGAATAAGCCGCGGCGTCCATATGCCTCTAGGGCCTGCTTCTAACGCCGCAGGCTGAAGGCCGTTTGTTATGCAAACTTTCATGCAATTGCCGCATCTTATGCATCGGTTCAAAAAGTCGTCCTCTTTCAGGGAAGCTGGCGGCCTTATAACACAATTCTTTTTATGCACCCATCGAAATTTACCGAACCCTGCCATAAAAAAGAAAGAGCCTAAAATCATAAGGAAACTTCGTCTTGAAATTCCCTCTTTTTTATCGTGCTCACTAGGCGCTATATGCTTCCGAAACATAAATTGCGTCGCATGTTCGGGGCAGTCATAAACGCAATCCATGCATAAAATACATTCGCTTTTATCGTAATTCTTTCCGTCTTTTATAGCGCCCATCCTGCAGCAACTTATGCATTTTCCGCACGCTTCACATTCCTTAACGACTCTTGTCAGAAGCGCTTTTTTTGAAATGAGCGCATATAAAGCGCCTAAGGGGCAGGCGCTTCTGCACCAAAATCTTGCGGCGAAAAATGTTGTGGCGCAGATAAAAAGGAAAAAAACAAAAATCACAAAAGAATTCGAGAAATAATATATGTTTATTCCGAGTATTGAACCTTTCAGCGACCTATAGAAATCATAAATCGGCCCGCCTATATTGAAATATTTTATAATCACGATAAAGAATGAATTCATTAAATAAGTTATGGAAGGGATAAGATTGAGAGAGACGAACCTTGCCATTATAACCATCGGGTCAAATATCCATGCTGCCTGGATCCCGATTAACGCGAATATAGAAATTATTGCCAGGATAAAATATTTAATATAATGCGGCTTAAAACCATCCAAATATTCCGACAATCCGCCTTTTTTTCTTATTGCGCCGCATAAATCTATTATAGCGCCTAACGGACAAACCCAACCGCAGAAGAAGCGGCCCAGAATTAAAGAGAGATAAAGCATACCGGATGCAAAATATACGCCTGTTAACAATTTTCTCTCGCTTAAAGATGTGATAAATAATATAAGCGGATTTATCTTAAAAAATGTATCGGCGGGTAATAATCCCTTTAAAGGATAGGTCGTAGACCAGAGTATATAGACAAAAAGGCATAGGAAAAAAAATTGAGACGCCCTTTTCGCAATAACCAGTTTTTTCACAATATTTTTGTATTATTTTTTTATATATACACAGATGATCGCAGATTGCCTGCCTGCCTGCCGGTAGGCAGGCCTGCCGGCAGGCGGGGATGTTAAACAATAGTTTTTCACAGATGATCGCAGATATTTAAGTTTCTCGGTTTCGTTTGACGGTTTCGGTTGCGTATCGGTTTCGTAAGTCGTCTTTAATACGATAGACGATACCGATTCACGACTAACGATACATAGCCGAAACCCAACCCGAAACCGTATAACGAATCATCTGTGATCATCTGTGAAAGAGACGCGTACGCCATGCCTGCCTGCCAGCAAGGCAGGCAATCTGTGCTAATCTGTGTTTTGATATAAGATGTGTAATGGAATATCGAAAACACTACACTTTAAACCGATATCTTTAAAATATTGGCTTTGTCAAAATCAATGGTTCCAAAGTTTTTCAGAACCGCCTCTTTAATATACGGAATCGACAATGGATCTATATCCAAAATTTTTGCCGCGTACGCATCCGCCAATGTCGGATCTGTAGAAACAATGAGTTTATTTAAAGTAATAACGTCCTCTAGCCTTCCGCCGCTGGGGCCGTTTCTTATCAAAACCCTGTGCGCGTCGATTACGGTAAGATCCGGATTTATGAAATCCGTTAAATCAGCGAGTTTTTTTCCTATACCGTCATGGATTTCACCGCGCACGCCGCTGCAAACACCCATGAGGTTTTTCATCGACAGCGTAAGGCCCGTTAAACCATGATGTTTTAATACAGGGACATTTATAAACGTGCCGCATTCGAGCGCATCTCTATATATAGGCCATCCTTCCATCGGGCTTTTATAATTAAACTTTGCTTTGACAGTATTCCAATCGTCCGGAAAATAAACATAACCGCCTTTTTCCTCTACATGTTTCTTTATCCCGCTATTTAAATAACATCTCCTTGCATCATTGCAGGGATTATCAAATACATTAACCCGCCTTGCCCCTGCCTTGTATGCAAGCTCGACCAAACATGCTACAACGAAAGGGTCTGTATTGGCTGCCTGTTCCGGCGTTCTGTCCCAACCTATATTCGGTTTTATTACAACAACGCTATTTTTTCTAACAAACCTCTCCATGCCGCCAATTGCCTTTATTGCCTTAACGGTATTTTGATAAGAATTATCGCCTTCGGCAAGCACTAAATCGTAATCGCCTTTTATATTGCTTTTGGGGCGGGGCCCTGATGTGTTTTCTTTGGCGGATATGCTTTTAGGAAAAAGCGCTCGGGTTAAATAGTAAGAAATAAAAAGGAATGAAATTTTTAGAAAACTGCGGCGGGTGATATTTTTCTGTCCAAAATATTTTCTGTAATTAGACACCGCTTGGTTATTATTTTATCTTCTTGAATTTCCTTACCGAGGTAAACGTGCTGTCCTTAAGGTCGAATTTAACGACGCCCTTCAATTCCCCCTGTTCCGCAATCACGTTATACATTACTCCGTTTTTCTTGTCTATAAAAGACGTCAGCGAGTCGTTCAATTTCTCGAAGTCGTATTGCGGGATGAAATACATCTTGATGACAACCAATAAAAACAAAACCGCGATTACCGTCAATGCAATATCCGAATATTTCACGTAATACCTCCTTGTGTAATACCTTCAATGTCTTGTTGCGCCCTTATCCCAAAACACAGATGATCGCAGATGGAAGACACAGATGATCTCAGATTTATTTGTCGACGATATCTGTGCTAATCTGTGAGTATTTCATCTGTGCTAATCTGTGCAAAATAGTCGCTTTCAAAGATAATTATTGCTTTTGGGCGCTTGTCTCGGTTCCGGGTTTTAGCGTTCCGATAATACCTTCTGTTGTTTTCTTTAAAGTATCAGCCGTCGCTCTTACGGCCTCTTGTGTTTTTTGCGTCGTTGTCATGGCTGCCCTCTGTGCAGTCTCAGCCGTCTTTTTAACGGCGGCGGTCGTCGTCCTGACCGCTGTTTGCGCAACCCTCTGGGCCGTTACAAGCGTGCTTAAAACCGTTTTTCTTAATCCCTGCAAATCAAAACCGGTAATGCTGGATATGGTCGTATTCATCAGCGCCCTCACGACAATAATGCTCACCAAAGAGTAAGGATCCTTTATATTTTTATACTTTTCATTTATGTTAAGATTGAATTCTTTTACGTCCGGCGCGCCGCCTTTAGAATAATCCTTATAATATATCCTGCCTATCTCAAGATGCAGGCTGTCTATTTGTATCTGCGGGGGTTTTTTACCTTCTTTTTCTCCGGGCCTTTTGCCCTGCTTCTGGGCCCGGACTACCTCTAACGAATCCAGGTTCAACTCGCCTTTTTCATTCTTTACGACAGTAAACTCTTTCATGTCGATCCGCATTTCCTTTATATGCACCTTGCCTTTGAAAATGCTGGGTAAGTTGTAGTCAACATAAACTTCCGGCATATTAAGCATTATTTTGTCGCTAAAACCCTTGGGATTAAAAAGCCTTAAGTTTCGTATGCCTATTCGCGTCCTAATCAGGCCTACTCTGAAACTTTGGATTTTCAATTTAAGGCCCGTTACTAATGCTACCCCCTTTTCGGCAGAAACCTTAATCATAACATCCTTAAGAACCGACAATAACAACAAAGCGATAATTACAGTTATAATAACCATCATATTTTTTTTCATGGACACCCCTCTTTCAGAATTACAGTATATTACTTAATAATAATTTGTCAACACATTCGTATACCCCGACGGCAAGCATTGGGACTTGTTCTCTAAATTTATCCTGGGTATACTCAGTGTTGACAGTGAGAGCGACAAGCCCTTTAAGCCTTTCGGGCTTACGGTTCTGATTCTCCAATTACAAGCATTAGGGCTTGTCGCCGAATCTGTCAAATTAATTTATTCTATAAAAAAAGACATGATATGTGCAATTGTGTGTATTTAGTACAGGCGGGCAGCTTTTAGTAGCGGAGGTTTTTGGTTCGAGTTCGTTCACCATCCTTCGAATGCATTCGACTACGCTCAGCATTCGTCCCGAGCTTGTCGAGGGAAAACCTCCGCTACTAATTTTGGTGTATCATCAAAAAAGACTTACGAGTAACGCCATAAAAAATTATAATAACGATGAAAGTTTAGATATAGCCTTATTTCATAACTCATTATATTATAAAGAGTTAGGTAAATTCTATCTATCATCGCGGCACCTATTGATATTTGGCCTAAAATATGATATACTTTATATAGAGAAAAAATACAGGTTTAGATAATAGCAAATTCTCCGTAAGGAGGAGACGCAAAGCCATGGGTCCCTGACGACGTCGGGGATTGCCAGGTTGCCTAAAACCTGATATGACAAACCTACTTCTTACGGAAGTAGGTTTTTTTAATGAGGACATGATTTACGGAGCCCTTGACGGACGACGTAAATCATATGTCCGAATTAATCCCGAGCCGCATGTGTTAACGATGGGCGGCGAGGGATCTTTAATGAGGCCACAACTTACGGAACGAGCGAAGCGAGTGAACGTAAGTTGTATGGCCGAATTAATCCCGAGCAGCCTGCATTATGAGTTAGGCTGCTCGGGATAGGAGGTGGGGGTGGTTGAAATGAAGCTGCAAAAAATAATATTAATCTCTTTAGCGGTAACTGCTTTCATCGTATCACTCTCTTATGCAGAACCCAAGGATAGCGGTGAGCATGAGAAAGGTTATGAAAAAAATAGGGAAAAACATTTATATCACGAGTCTCTGCGTGAGCTTCGCCAGGAAAAAGAACATATGAAAGAATTTCGTGAGATTTGTTCAAAAGAAAATAGAGACGAGGTTCGCGCTTTAAGAGAGCTCATTAAAGAACACCGGGAAATGAAAGAAAATGCAAAATGGTCATTCAATCCGCATGACACAAGAGGGCAGGGCAATATGGGTAAACCCGATATGCTCGACCCATACGGCCGCGATAAAGATTCGGATCGAAAAGAATTATACGGGAATAGAGGCAGGGTAATCAAAACTGACATACCTGAGCCGGAACCGCCTGTTCCTGAACCGCCGGCACCGGAACCTGAACCGCCGGCACCGGAACCGCCAATCAATCCGCCTGTACCGCCTATTATATTGAGGGCGATTGAGGGCTCTACGGACGAGATAATATCAGAAAAGAAATTTTAGGGCTAACACCAAATCAAAATAAGTAGACCGGCATTTATATTCCTCGGGATCTCTTTCGCGGTTAAATAATGTTACATATTGAGGAACCACGTGCGTGTTAAAAGATATCATGCTGTTTTTCGTTATGCGCCAGTCGCAAGAGGTATCAATAAAACAATACGGCCTAAAATTATAATGTCGATTTCTCAGATCGCCTAATGTAAAGTGGTCCAGGGTACTTCCTGTTCTCATACCCGTTTTAAGCCCTATATTAAAATTATCCGTCAATCCATAAATCATTGAAATATGGGCCATGCTGTAATTCTGAGGCGCTACATTAACGGCCCTCGTAGAGACATTTCCCAGTGAAAAAGCGGAGTATTCCGTATTCTCCATAAATAAATCCAAAGGATACAAAAAAACATTATAGGGATCGATGATATTTTGATAGCCGTTTTCCGGACTTTTATTGAGCCGCGTAATATCCATGAGATACTGAAATTCCAAAAGCCACTGATTTTTAAGAAGCATTTTTTTCGCCAAGGATAAAAACTCATCTTTCTTAATCACCTTATCCGCATCGTAGAGATATGTAAATTTGATTTTAGGCTGCACGTTATAATAGTTTATTCTTTTAGAGGGGTATACGCTTACGCTGTTATCCGTGTTCTTCTGCCAAAAAATTAGCCTTTGATTTATGATTTGGACATTTGACGAAGCCTCAATTTCCAAATTATCACAGCATCTGTAAAGAATCTCGATGGGAACATAGAAATTGTCTTTAAGTTTATAAGAACCATTAACAAAAAGGGACGAAATACCCGTGATAAATTGCTTAAAATCAAATTCATATTCAAAAGGTGTTGTATAGCGCAATCCGCTCCCGAATTCCAAATCATCCCGCAATCCGTATCTTAATGCGACCTGATTAATAAGATGCGGCTCTAATTTATGTTCATATTCAAAATAATACTGCCATATGAGAAGATGATAGCTGGTTTCCCGTTTTAACTCGCCTTGCCTGAAATCCAAAGCAAAATCAATATTGAGCTGGCCGGAATCAAGAAGCGGCCGCTTCACCAAAGATAGATTTGACTGACTCGCAACTTTTTGGCAGTCGGATAAATAACGTATGCCTCCTTTTAGATTTTCATAATGCGTCCTTATGTGGCTAAACATGTCGATTGGGCCGGGATAGGATGAATGATTCCATTTTGTCTTTTGCCTCGTGCCTGAAATATCAAAATATATTTCAAAAGAATCTCTTCTGGCGCGGATAAAAGCGTCATACTCTCTGAAATAATCCAACCTTAAATCCTGAAAAGAATTTAGATTGTTTGAAGGGCCGTACGTCTTGCGGTCATATTCGGAGGGAAGATTTTCGCCGTAACCTAAACCAAGCTCGCAGGAAGGGGTAAAGGAAAACTTTAAATTGTTATCGAAAGACAGGATGCTCGGGGAAGCGTCAAACTCCTCAAACGCGGCATCGCCTAATCTGCCTTTCTCGTCCAGGCCGTAATAACCTATTTCGCCTGAATAATATACGCTGTTTTTCTTAAGCAAGGGCTTGTACAAGTCATCAAAATTCGCCGAATATAAAAAATTATCCGGCAAATTTATAAATATTAAAAAAAACAGAATATAATGCTTAATCCCCGCCATAATGCGCCCTGATTAAATATACATTTAGAAAAGATTATTTACAAGACTATTATAGGCAATATTGAAGCTCCGCTGGCTTACACCCGTGGATTCCTTCTCTTCGCTTCTGCGAAGCGCCCGCAATGCTATCGCATTGCGAGGTTTCGCCCATCGGTTTTTAATGCAGGCGAAAAAACCTCGCCGAAGCGGAATTCCCATCGCTATTTCCGCCTATGGCGAGACCTCGCCAGCTATTGCTGGCGGGCATCCCCACCCTCACAGGCGGGGAATTCCGCGAAGGCGGGTTAAAGATATAAAAGCGGGCTCGGCTATATGGTTTCTTTATCAATCCACGACAAAAAATCTTTATTGCCGCTTGATATCGGAAACGATACGATGCAAGGGCAGGAATAACTGTGCATGGATTTTACTTTTTTTATCAATTTCGGAGTTAATCTTTCCTTTGTTTTCGCTATGATTACGGCTTCTTTATCGTCCCGGGTTTTGCCTTCCCAATTATATATGGAATTTATATTATCAAAAATGTTGCAGCAGGCGGCCAATTTTGATTCAACAAGGGCTTTTCCGATTTTTCTGGCTTCGCCCTTATTTTTAGCCGTGATATAAACAATATTATACTTTGCCTTCGGCATATTAAATTGTAATGTTCTCGATGTTCCGTTACATATCTTTATCAAAGCACAGATGAGCACAGATGATTCGTTATGCGGTTTCGGGTTGGGTTTCGGTAACGTATCGTTAATCGTGAATCGGTATCGTCTATCGTATTAAAGACGACTTACGAAACCGATATACGAAACCGATACGCAACCGAAACCGTCAAACGAAACCGATAAACTTAAATATCTGCGGTCATCTGTGTATATATAAAAATAATGTAATGCAACTCTTCAAATAATACATTAGTCATATTAAATACCTTTGATTTCCTCAATAAACTCAATCAAATTGTCTTCCGGGTCATAGCAAAAGCATATTTTTGTGTTTCCGTCGGATGACGCGACAGGCTCGGAAATGAATTGCACGCCTAATCCGCTCAATTTTTTATAAAAACTGTCTATTTTCCTTACAGTAAATGAAATATGATTAAAACCGGCGTTGGGCGCTATCTTCGGGTTTTTCCAATAATGGAGTTCAAATAAAGGCGGGCTTTTCTTTGATTGGCCGGGGCAGCGCATCTTTACGTATGTTAACACAATGCCTTTTATCCCCAGCGCTTTTTCAGGATAAGCGCCCTTTACGGTAAGAATTTTGGATACTTTTAGTCCGAGTAAATTTCTATAGAATTTTAAGGCCTTGTCTAAATTTTTTACCGCAATACAGGCGTGCCTAAAATTATTGATCATCCGGCAAGTTTAATATGATTTCGAATTTATGCTTCTTTTGACTAAATCTAGTGGAGACTATAATCTGTAGTGGAACCCCCCGGACTAAAGTCCGGGGCACCCTTTTTCTTTTTAATAATTCCCCCTCTTAACGCTGTTATTTGTTTTGGGGTTCCCTCCCGAGGCAAAACAGCATTCCTCCCACGGGTTGAAACCCGGGGATTCCTGCCGAGGGATTAAATCGCTGTAATCTATTTTAATTTTTTTATTGTTCAGAACCTGTTTCATAATCTTCAACCTCTTCGCGTTTGTCCTTATCCTCGCCATAGCATGAATAATAATCTGGGCACTTTTTGCAGCAGCCATCTTTCACCGAATCGTCGACAGCGCATTTTTCATACCTGGGGCATGATTCACAACACATTCACCTTCCTCCTTTTTCCGGATCATTCCTGCGGAGATCCGCCCTGTGCCGATACGACGCCAGGGCTCGCGCTGTCCGCCTTTTGCGGACTGGTGCGCTGGTAGAATCTATTCAAGAGTTCCTTTAGCAGAAGTTCTTCCTCTTCCTTATTTTTTGCCATCCTCTTAATTATCATCTTCTGCCTTCTTATATATTTGCGCAATCCATCGCTTAATTTTTTTGCTTTCATAACAGTTATTACCCTCGTTCATTATTATTCCTCTAATTGGCCTTGGGTTTCTTCAACGTTTTGTTCAACGCTGTCTTGTTCACTTTCGTTAATAGGCGATTTCTCAATTTTTTCGCAACCAGCCAAAAGTAAACCTGAAACAAGAACAAAAATTAGAATAAGATGAACGCATCCCTTCATTATTCTATTTCTTCTGCTTCTTCTTCGTAATAGGTAATGTATTTTGCTACTTTTTCGTTATTTTCCAGCTTATACTCTACGCCTATATACCCGCCTACAGGTATATCCGCCCATGCTGCGATATTCTCTAACTCGACTTTAGGATCTACTGAATAAGTCACGTTTATTTCTTCGCCGGTATCGTAATCATATTCATTTATTGTTATTTTTCCTGCTTCTTTTTCAATCTTTACTACTTCGCCAAAGCCGTATTCTATATCTTCTTCTTTACTTTCCAAGCCTTCTTCCGAACCCAGTTTCTCTTCCGCGCCTTCGTCTGCAACGCCGACATTAACATCTTCGGTAGCTGCATTAGTGTTTTCTGCAGCAACGTTAGCAGTTTCTTGACGAGCGCTGATATCCTCTTGTGCTGTGTTAGCGTTTTCCTGCGAATATGAAAGATTTAGCAACATCGATGTGAAAATACATGCTAGTAGAAAAATCAATATATTTCTCATTCACACCTCCTGTGTAATGTGCGTTTATTATGTTAGGTAATCTATTAATGCGGCGACAAATACAAAACTCTTTTTTGCCTTTCTTATTGCCATGAGAAGATTTGGTCATTGGTTTATAAAGTATATACTAAATTCTCTATTTGTCAAGATATTGTGGAGTTTTCCATTTTTTACACGTCTCTCTTCTCAATCGCTGAACTACGCAGAACATTACGCAGAACATACGCATAATGTCCGACGACAATCGTTCTTTTCGCGCGTTGTTCCGCGTCTAGTTCCGCGTTGTTTCCGCGGCTTACAGCGTTATGTCACATTCATATCGTTGCTTCCTCTTTAGTTTACAGCTGTTATGTAAAAACAGACGCAAATTTTGGGTAAACTCCTTGTCAAGATGTTAAGGGAGGACGCGTCGCACGTCTAATTATATTAATATTAGGCTATGATTTAACGCAGGTTTAACATGTAGACTATGCCTCTTCGCATCATCATTACCGCTATGGCCGCTAATAAAAGAGACATAATTTTAGACAGCGCCCTTGTGCCTGATTCGCCAAGGACTTTTATTAATATGCGCGATTGTTGGAATATAATTCCTGCAAGTATAACATTGCTGAGAACCGATATAACCGTTGGGATTAAACCATATTCCTGTATTATAATGAGAGATGTTGTTAATACTGCGGGCCCTGTTATAAGGGGCGTGCCTAAAGGAACAAATCCGAGCTCGCTGCTCGGAATTCTTCTTTTTGTTGTCGGATTCATTATGTCGGTAATTGCTATGCAAAAAAGAAGCGCCCCGCCCGCTACCATAAAATCGCCTATAGTAATATTAAGAAATCTGAATACCGCTTTGCCCAAGAAAATAAAACCGACCGCCAGGCATATTGCGGTTACAATAGATTCAAAAATAACCTTGATTTTTTCCTTTTCCGAATATTCTTCGGTAAGCGAAACAAAAATAGGCAGAACGCCGATAGCGTCTACTGCGACAAATAAAGGAATGAATGCTAAAAAAATATTTTTAACCATAGTGAACCTTAATTAAATATACCTCCTAAATAATGAATTTTCAAGAGCCATATATAATTAAATATTGCTATTTATTAATATCCTCTTTCGAGACGGATTGAAGTAGCCGTGCATAAGGCGCGGGAATCTTTTCTTTAATTCATAAATAATCTGTTTTATGCCCAGCATTTTATTTACCTCGGGAGAAATCTGCAATTGCCTAAAATATGCCGACGGGTCGTAATTAAGATTCCTCCACTGAATCATGTCTATTTTGAATTTTTTTATCAATTTATTTAAAGCGCCGAATTCGTATTCCAAATCGGTAAAACCGGGCATCGTAAGATAATTTATCGAGACAAAACCTCTTTTTTTCTTCGCAATCCTAATCGAATCAAGCACGTAGTTAAAAGCGTACCCTTTCGGCCTGTAGTATCTATTATAATATTCGGCTTTGGCGCTGTTAAAACTGACCCTGATACTGTCTAATCCTATATCGAATAATTTTTCTATGATATCGGGCCTGCTCGCATTTGTATTCATATTTATCATGCCTTTATTACCGTGTCTTCTTATAATTTTAACTGCCTCAATAATGACATTGCCGGCTAAAAGGGGTTCCCCTTCGCACCCCTGACCGAAACTCACTATCGGATCTCTAGCGGTTTTTATATGGTGAATTGCAACTTCGGCAATCTCATATGCGCTCGGAACAAATTTTATACGGGGCTGCGTAACGCTTAATTTTTTATATGGCTGTGACGATATGCAGCCGATACAGGCTGAGTTGCAGCTAGGCGAAGCCGGAAGCGGAGCTTCATATTTACCAAGAAAAAAATTTTTAGCCGTAGGGCACCCGTAAGTAAGCGCGCATGTTTCAAGATGCTTCATGAGTCTATTCTTAGGGTATAATTTGTTAATTTTTTTTGCGTTTTTTATGACTGATTTCATATCCATCAATCTCAAATCATGCCTTCTTTCCCTGTCCACCCTTAATGCCGCTGCATAAAACGCCCCTTTATAAAATGCTAGGGCACCGTAGGCGAAAAGCGGCAATATCTTAGGGTTTTTTTGTTCTTCATAAGCGCTATTGTATGTTATTGTGTATCCCGGCGATACAAATGCTGAAACCGCGAAATATTTATCCAAAACCATAATTTTTCTTTTTTTAGAATCGTAGCCAACAGCTTTTCTTTCGGGCAGCATAAATATTTCGCTGCCGTAAGGAAGTTTTATAAGCTCATCGGTGGATAACTTAAAAAAATGACCGCCTTTCATGCCGCAGGCTTCCAAGGACGGAAAATCGTATATTTTTCCTTTATTATCTGATATTAAAAGGCGGGCTTTATCGCGCTTCATGAAGAAAATATTGCGTATTTATTCAAGGCCGAGCGATATTTCGTCGCCGTTATATTCTAACTTTACCATTGTTTCGGTGATGTTCAAAACTTTTGCGCCGTCAACACTATCCCCTACGCCGACAACATTATCGTTTATAACGGCTTTAGGATTATTGGAACTAAATATTATGCCTGAAAGTTCAAAAGGCCCTCTTTTTATTTTTTGCTCTACAATCCGCGGCTTAGCAATGCTTGAAATTGTTTTAGTGCCGGCAGCTGGTTTTTGCGATTTAATTTCTTCTTTTTCCAATTTACCTGCTTTTTCCAATGCGTTCCGCATAACCGGCGTAAAAAATGCCGCATCGCGATAACCGATACTCTGTCCTACCACCCTTCCGTTTTCATCAAAAAAAATAACAGTCGGGTAACCCCTTACGCCGTATTGCCTCACCAGATCAGGATTTTCATCCACGTCAATTTTGACGCATATAAATTCCCCGGTGAGACTTTCAACCTTCGAATCGTTAAATGTTTCATCATTCAATCTCTTACATGGGCCGCACCAGGTTGCAAAAAAATCGGCCATAACGGGTTTTTTAACGCTCTTCGCTTTGTCAAGCGCTGCCTTTAAATCATGCTCCCAATCAATTGCAAAGGAAAATAATGCGTAAAATAAAAAAACGCAAAAAAATGAAGTTCCCCGGGCTATAAGCCATCGGGGTTTCCATTGGCCTCTTGGCGAAATCTCTCCGAAGTCCCGCCACCGTAGGTGGCGGACGAAGGAGGATAAAACGGTTATTCTAAATCTCATGATAATATCTAGGCTTCATTAGTATTTATTAACGGCGCCCGATTCAAGGGGATAACCGGAGTTCGTCCAGTAGCTTATGCCGTCGAGACTGAAGGCCCTGAATCCTCTCACTATTAATTTATACGCCGCATAACTGCTATGATATCCTATGCCGCAGTAGACTACAACAATGCTCGAATCTTTATTTATACCGTTTAATATAGATTCGGTCTTTTCGCTGCCGCTTTCAAAAAGATCCCTCGGAAAAGATACGGCCTTTGGTATATGCCTGCTTAAAAAACTATTTTTATCTCTTACATCAAGAATAACTATATTTTCGCCTTTTTCTATTTTTGAATATAGTTCCTGAGAATTGATCCTGGGTACTTTGGCTACAAGATTATAACTTTTATCATCAGGTATGACTGTCGCATACAACGGGATATTTCTTCTGGGCTCGGATGAATCATTGGAAAATATCGTAATGTATGCAGCTTCATCGCCTACGGGTCTTTCTTTCGAATCAAAATATACGCTTAAAAGGGTTCTGCCTTTCGGAGATATATATTTCGAATTTACCTTTGCCAAAATATAAGTAGCGCTTGAGTTGATGTCGTCTATGATGAGTTCTTCATCGCCTATATTTTCGAGCATGAATATCTCGTCTCTCGTTTCTCCCTTTTCTATTTTTCCGAAATCATATACGTATCTATTCATCTTAATACACGGGCCTTCCAGGGCAAAACAATATATTGCAGCGCATATTGTAATACATAATAAGATAAATAATTTAAAAATTGATTTTGCCATGTGTTTTATTAGAGAGCGCTGAAAAATTCTTAAAAATCATATCAGTGCTCTCTTAAAAGTACACATTATTTATTGCATGATCTTTACTATTTCCTGGAATTATCGTCAGGGTTTTCTTTTTTCCCTCTACGGCTCATGCTGTCTATATATTTATCGAGGTACTCGTCTACCTCGTCCATGTTTTCAAAAGGAATAACCTTCACAGCATCGAATATCTTTTTTATATTTGGCTGCACATTTGTTATAGCAAAAGCGCAGCCTTTTTGCTCCATGGCCTTCTTGGTTTTAAAAATAAGGCTGAAGCCGATACTGCTTATGTAATCAAGGCCCTGTAAATCAAAAACCAAAGCCTTAATATTTTTGTCGGCTAAAGCATCCTGTATTTTTTTATCGCATTCGGCATGCGTATCCGAATCCAGTGAACCTGTAAGGGATATTGTCAGAACGCCTTCCTTATTTTTTTTAAAACCTATTTCAAGATCCACGGATTTCTCCTTCTTAGTTGGTGAAGCTCCGCGGCTTTTTGCATTGCAGAGTTACACCATAAAGCGGAATCCCGCCCGTGACCCATCTTGGGTTCAATGGTAAAAAACGACAAATTATTATATTTTATTGTAAAATAAATAAGAAAGTATGTCAATAAAAGGTTGGTCCTTTAATGATGTTTTCTATGTTCCGTTATACGTCTTTATCGAAGCACAGATAATCACGGATTGCATGGCATACAGTACTCTTTCACAGATGATTACAGATATCGTCTTTATCTGCGATCATCTGTGAAAAACAATTGTTTAACATTCGATCTGTGATCATCTGTGTATATATAAACATTACAAGGTTGGTCCTTTAATATAAATGCCGGAACTCTATTCGATAGGAATTGATATTTTCTGGTTTGCCTTTAGCTTATTGGGGTTTTTGATTCTGTCTTTATTAATTTCGTATAAGTATTTCCACCTATGGCCGCTTCCCAATTCCCTTAAGGCAATCTTCCAGAGCGTGTCTCCCTTTTTAATTATATATTCTTTAGTTGACACGTGTATTCCAGATTCGACCTCTTCTTCTTTTTCGAGGAGATACTTGCCTTCCCCGATAGGTTCCGCATCGGCATCTTTCGGTTTTTCTGGATAAGGAATCATTACCTCTTCGACTTCGGCAATCATGAATTGAGCGTTTCTATCCTTTTGCATGCCGACAATGTCAGTTATCGGGGCCACGGCATCAAGTTTTCCGCGGCTTACAATGACGATTCGCTTTTCAGGAACACCCTTTGAGAGCATGAAAGCCCGAACTGCTTCTGAGCGTTGTTTTCCCAAATTAAGATTATAGGCCTCTGACCCTCGCCTATCGCAATTGCCCGTAATGAGAATGCTTGCTTCCGGATATCTATTCATCGCTAAAGCCGCTTCTTCCAAGATGGATATTGCATCATCCCGCAAATCCGCCTTGTCATAATCAAAATATACTTTTATATTTCTGATTATTTTTCTTATCAATAAAGACGGCCTCATTTCTTTGGGTTTAGGCGGGGGCAGATCCTCTTCCTTGTAATCAAAAATTATCTTATAAACATAAACATAACCTCTATTCCCCCACGGTATTGCCTTTCCCGGAATCCTAGGCCACCACCAATATCCGCCGCGTTCTTCATCCTTCACGGGGGCAGGCAGGGCATCGGTGGGCCACCATGAGAACTGCTCCTGCAGTTCCTCCATCTCTTTTTTTCTTTTCCCTTCTCTTTCTTCTCTTGTTATAAATCCCGGGTCAAAAGAGAAAGCGGCAAAACACGGAATGAATAGACACGCTATCAAAAAATAAATTATTCTTTTATAAGATTTTTTTCTGTTTTTCTTCATGCCTTCGTTCAATTTTTCAATGCACATCTATTGCTTTTATTTAGTTAAGAACTACCTTGAGACAAATAATCCCGCAGGGCCTTGCTTGTTTTCCTTCCTACGATGCCATCCGCTTTTAAGCCGTTTGCTTTCTGAAATTCTAATATAGCGCCCCTGGTCATTTTACCGATCTTTCCATCTATTGAACCGTTATAGAAACCTGCGTTCTTAAGGGTTGTCTGTATTTGTTTGGAGGTAAGTCTGGACGAAGCTTTTGATGAATCTTTTGCTCTGTAATTATCCGAGTTATAAGCCAATCCAATCTCTTTTTCTAAAGTGCTGATTCTCTCATTCTTAAACTCCAACTCACTCTCTAAATTATTAATACGCGTCTTTAACTCATCGACTTCTTTACTAACAATACTTTTTCTTTGTGTCGCGCACCCGGTTAAGACGAAGCATATTGATAAAAGCAATAAAAAAGATTTAAATCCCATCTTTCCTCCTTCTTAAAACGCCGCTATAGAATTATATCACAATATAAATAAATACTAAATACAATTTTGAATAGCTATTTAGTACGCTTCTTCGGAAATATATTTTATGAGTTCTCCTTTTGTCCTGGATCCGGCCACGCCATCAGGCTTAAGGCCGTTTGCCTTCTGAAATTCCATTATTGCGCTCGTCATCGCAGGGCCCGATACACCGTCTATATTCCCTTTATAAAAACTCGCGTTTCTCAATGCTAATTGCATATCCTTAGTGGTTATGGAATCAGCGGTAATTTCGCGTTTAGCCAAAGGTTTTTGCACCTTTTTGTTTTCGGCAACCGTCTTTTCAATAATATTTTGCTTTTCCTCAAGTATGTTCATCCTGCTCTCTAAAGAATCTATTTTTGTTTCTGTAAATTGCACTCTTTTATCCAGTGTTGAAATAACTTCGTCATAATCCTTCATCGTGCAGCCCGACAATAAAAACCCCGTTAGAACAATCATCAAAAATGCGGCTTTCATGTTTTTTCTCCTTTCTTAAAAACCTTTTTATCCTAAAATATACTCGCCTTTCAAAATATCGGGTAGCGGCGAGGAATCTATCCTCATCCCTCCGTCGTGTTCTATTTTAACGGAATATAAAACGCCCGGGATAAACATGGTGCCTGGCGCCTCAATCTGCGCGTTCTTAATACCCGTATTTTCGGCTTCTTTTGAATCGAGGGCATATTTCCAGAACGCACCCCACAATTTTTCTTCAAAAGGATTATCAATATTTCCTATTTTGTAGCCTTCTGGTATGGAATCTAATTTTGTTATCTCGTATTCCTGCGTTTTCTCCCCGTTTAACATAAAAATCTTCCAGAAAAGATACGCGCTTTTCCCTTTAAGTTTGTCCCCTTTTCTTATCAATAGGTCGTCGAAGCGGACAACCAGAGACTGTATCTGGATTATATTGCCGGAAAATGTAAAATACCTGGGGCTTAATGGCTTGCCGTTTGTATCGAATTCTAAAAATTTTATGGTTGTGTTTACTTTCTTTGTTGTTTCGTCGTAATTTATACCCGTCACCAATACTTCCGCAACGCGCGAATCGGCTTCTAACCTGCTCACAACTTCCTTTAAAATCTTATTTTCGTTGTTCCGCTTCGTATAATAATTAAATATCAGTACGGAAACTAAAAGCGCCCCGATTAATAATAGATTACTTTTAATATTTTTAACCATACGTTCTTCTAAATATTTTTTACGTTTGTGCAATAAACAATTTTTTTCAAGTAAACTTCTGAAAAAAAAACTTTTAAGTCTTAAAAGGCCCCCCAACGCCGTCAAAGGCTTGACCAAAATTAAAACTTAAAAGTTTTTTTTGTTTTCTTCCAAACGTCAAGCTAAAGTAAAAACTTATGCTTGCTACCCATAAATCAATAAGTATCAGAAAAGTCAAAAATTTCTGGGAATCTTCCGGGTCTTTCCTCCTCGAAATGCAAAAAAATATATTTAAGGATTTATTATACAATGAAAATTGCATTTGTCAATAAATTTCGGCATCGACATATCGCGGAATTACGGAAATCGGGTATTTATCTGGCAGGTTTTTGATAAGAAATTATAAATACTGATTTAAAGATTTGTCTTTTATATCGTCGTACGAAAAAAATACGATGCCGTCCGGTTTAAGGCGGCATAACGATTCGTATTGTTCAAGAAATAATTTTGCATTATATTTAAGAAGAAAAGCGCCTATACCTATATATATCTTTCCCTGCCCTCTCTGCGGTAATGATGACTTTGCTATATTCAATCCGTATTTATTATCTACAGTATAATTCATCAGCACTACATAATCCGCATATTTCTTTTCGAGCCATAACGGCCAGTCCTGGAAAATAAAAGAGTATGCCCTATCAAAAGACGGCAGAACCGCGCAGGAAATAAGATATTTCGATGATTTGCTTTTTACTAAATCGCATATCTTGTTGACTAAATTAGTAACCTGCTCTCTTTTCCAATTATCCCATATAAGGCAATTATCTCTATTGGTTTCCATATTTAAGGGATCCAATCCTGTTCTCGCCTTGAATCTCTTTAAACTTTCATCACCGTAACCGTATGACAGGCCGTATTTATTAAAACGCGAATCCGGTATGTACGGCAGGGGATTGGGATATCTGATATAGTCAAGATGAATGCCGCTTAATCCGGGATAACGCGTTATTAACGAATTGACTATAGATAAAACATAATCTAAAACTCTTAAGTCACCCGGTTCGAGGAAAATCTGGTCTTCCCTCAGATAGTATTTATCCGATTCGTCTTTTTTATCGCTTTTTATAGACGTCCTCAGATATTGGTCTTTTGTCAAAACAGATTCTCCGTATTTTTTGACGATATCGGACTCTTTATTTGTCCCCGCGCTTAAGACGTTAATCCAGGCAAAAACCTGTATGCCGTTTTTTTTGGCTTCATTCAATAAAAAATCTATCGTGTCGATTCCCGCCGAATTAATGATTTCTTCGTATCTTGCCCGGCTGCCTATCGTTGAATCAAAATAGGGTTCGCCGTTTCTGTATAATTGCAAATAGATTTCTTTAATGTTTGTCGCATTGCAGAATTCTATTAAAATTTTTACCGATTCCTTAGAATATAAAACTTTATTCTCTGAAAATACCGTAATCCAGACGCCTTTCCTAATATTTTTGAAAGGCGCCTTTTGTTCGGGATATAGGGGGCTATTGGAAAAAGAGTAAAGGCATAAAATTACAGCAAAAAATAATATTTTATTTTTTTTCTCGTTCATTTGTATAATGAGAGTCTGTTGCCTAACGGCAACAGACTTGAGTTTGGCAACAAACTCTAATGACAATAAAATAACGCGCCACGCCTTTCTTTACTTGTATTAAGAAAGGCGTGTGAAGGATTATTTAGAAATTCATATCGAATTGGTGTTTTTCGGCAAGCGAATAGCGAATGCCTACCAACCGAGCACCGCCCCTCCGCCGACTTGTCCTCCGAAGCCCGAAGGGCGAAGGAGGAAGCTACTATACCAATTTAACCCGACCAATCTAGCGAAGGCGGAAGAACCGAATATATGCCCTATTTATCTATTTCGGATTCTGTTGAGGCTTTTATTCCTTCATCAACATCTTTAGCCGCTTTTTCAAGGCCTTGCACAGGTTCTCGCACGCCGCCTACGATACCTTCCTTGCCGGCCTCAAGCGCTTCTTTCCCGGATTCCACTGCCTTATCGCCCTGACCTACAACGGTATAGCCTACGGCTTTAGCAGTGCCTGCAACCGTTCCTACCGCTCCCTTCCCGACTTCTGTAACACCTCTGCCGGCGCCTTCAACAACATCTACGACGCCTTCTCCCGTTCCTTTGACCGCCTTTTTCGGCGAAGCGCAGGATGCGGCAAAAAACGGCATCAATGCGGCAACTAATACTACCGTAATTACTTTTCTCATCTTTTCTCCTTTCTTAAATTATATATTTTTAATAAAATTCATTTAAAAATATTGATTACGTAGATTTTAGAAAGATTACACAGATATCATCGACAATTTTTAATTTGTGTAATCTGATTTTTTTCCGCCAGGCTCGGATTCGCCTGTGGTGGAAATCTGTGTAATCATAAAATATCGATTTTTATGAAACCCTATAAAATATATTGCTTTTTTGATTATTCCTATTTTAATAACTACGTAATTTAAAATTATACACCTAAAAACAAAATAGCCCAAGAAAAAACTGATTTACTCGGTTTTAATTTAAAGATTACAAAATAGCGATATCCGCCGGATACTAAAGTGGAACCCCCCCCAGACTAAAGTTCGGGGCACTTTTTTCTTTTTAATAATTCCCCGCTTAACGCTGTTGCTCGTTTTAGGGTTCCCTCCCGAGGCAAAACAGCATTCCTCCCACGGGTTGAAACCCGGGGATTCCTGCCGAGGGATTAAATTATTTGGAGGGTATGACTATATTATCTCTTATATGCTAACTTTTTATCTTGGTATTTAACGTCTTCAGTTCCTTTATCAAATCAGATATCAAGTCTTCCACTTTCTTCATGCGGCCGACAATCTTATTATATCGCAATTCAAGGGCCCAAAGTATAACCAAACCGCATACAAGCGCTGCGACTGTTTCCATGTTATCCTCCGTTTTCTTAACACCGATAAATATAAGCTTGTTTTACTGTGCTATTCTTGCTCTTCCAAAAATTTGATAATATCTCGGATTGTGATATAATTATATCATGAAGCGTCTTTATTTCAAGACATTTAGAGCTTATCTCTCTTAATAAATTCTTATGAAAAACCTGCGTATAATCGGCATTTTAACCAGTCTCTTGCTTTTTATAACGCCTTTCATTGCGCCTGCCGACGAAACCCTGCTTAAAAGATTTACATTTGAAGGCGACAAGCCCCTAAAGGGTTGGCATGAAATGGTAATAGACGGCAGGGTCTATTACTTTATCGACTTATCAGGCAATAATCGCTTCGTGCATGCATACAGCAAAAAAACATGTTCTTCCTTATATTACAGAATAAACTTTAAACCTAAAGATTACCCTATATTAAAATGGGATTGGTGCGTTTTAAAATTTCCGGATAAAGAAAAAAAAGAAAACTTGATTGCCGATGACTATGCCGCGAGAGTCTATGTTATATTCCCTGGTTTTACCTTTTCGGCATTCAGGTTTATCGAATACATATGGTCGGAATACCTCCCTGAAAATCATATCCAAAAAAGCTCTTCGGCAAATAATATACGCCAGATTGTGGTTAGGAGCGGAACGAAAAACACGGGCGAATGGTTCCGCGAAAAGCGCAATATACGCGAAGATTACGAAAAGGCATTCGGCCAAAAATTAAATAAATCCGCCGCTGCAATAGCGATAATGTGTAATTCCAATCTGACTAAGAGCGAGGCTGAATCCTTGTTTGATAATATAGAAATAAGAAAAAATAATGAGTAGTTATAAAAAAACTATTGATTACAAAGATTTCAAAAAAAGATTACAGAGATTTAAGTTTATCGATGAACTTCTAATCTGTGTAATCTAAATTTAATCTGTGTAATCATTATAAGAATGCCCTATGGAAACCTGAAAAAATTATATAAAGGAGTGAAAAATGAGAGAAAGAAGAAAAACCGTAATGGTTCATAAAAAAATTCAGTTTATAATTTTGGCGTTCATTACTATATCTATGCTCGTATGGCCTGCTTTACTATATTATCTTATCTATTATTTAATGCTGCGCCAGATGCTTGTGCCTGAGGCGATAATAAATATACTTATTCCTGTATTCAAAAAAATGACGCTCATATTATTATTTATTCTTCCCATTGTAATAGTAGTAATATCAAAGATATCTCTGGCGTATTCCAATAAAATACTAGGGCCTCTTAAAAGAATAGAAAAGGAGCTTTTTGAAATTACTAAAGGCGACATTGAAAATAAAATCGAGATACGCAAAGGAGACGAGGTAGAGGTTCACGGCATTATAAATGAGATCAATATACTGTTAGACCAGCTTCAGAAAGTTATATTTGATAAAGAAAATAAGGACAAAAAATAGGCAGCTCGTCCTATTTTTCATTATTTACTCCATATAAACCAAACAAACATACTGGCAGCGCTTACCGCAGCCAGCGTAAACGGCAGGCCTATCTTTATAAAATCTCCGAATCTTACTTTAATGCCTTCTTTTTTAAGCAATCCGCACGCTACGATATTGGCTGACGCGCCGATAGGCGTGATATTGCCCCCTACACTTGTTCCGATAAGGAGCCCGAATAAAAATAAGGAAGGATTTATCTCCAGTTTGTCCGACATTGATACTGCGACAGGAAGCATGGCGACTAAAAAAGGAACGTTATCTATAAAAGCGGAAAGAAAAACTGAGATAGATACAATCATAATATATCCTAATAATATGTTATTTCCTATCAACCTTGAAAGCGAATCGGATATAATCCCTATCCAGCCTGTTTGGGTGATGCTGCCGACAATTATAAAAACTCCCATAAGGAAAAATGTCGTGTCCCAATCAAGCGTCTTTATCCCTTCTATAATAGAGCTTTTATTTATATATTTATCCCAAACAATAGAAATAAATCCGAATATCATACAAATTATCCCTGCTACATATGAAAAACCTACGTCAAAGAACGAAGACAGCGCTAAGGCGAATATTAAAATCGCCAATAAAATTGTCGGTATCCATGATTTGACTTTCTCTGTAAGCGCGAATTCCACTTTTTCTTTATATCCTCTAAAAATAAAATATAAAACAATAAATGAAACTATTGCGCCTATTTCAACAGCAAAAAATATGCTTGGCCTTCCCTTATAAAAGAAAAAGTCGCTGAAATTCATTTTGGCAAAACCGCCCAAAATCATGCTCGGCGGATCTCCTATCAGGGTGGCTGTACCTTGAAGATTACTCGAAACTGCAATGCTAATCATCATGTTCATGGGATTAATCTTTAATTTTTTCGCCAAAGATAACGCTATGGGGGCGACTATAAGAACTGTAGCCACATTCTCCACAAACGCCGAAATAAAACCCGTCAGTAAACAAATAAATAATATAGCCCAGGCTGCATTTTTCGCTTTACCGGCGATAACTTCCGCAATATAAGCAGGCACGCGGCTTTCCATAAATATATCGGCGACAATAAGCGTGCCTACGAAAATCCCCATAACATTCCAATTGATTGATAAAAATGCCTCTTTCAGCGTAACTATCCCTGCAAGAATAAGTAAAACTCCGCCGCTTACCGCGACAAGAGTCCTCTTGTTAGGCAATAATACAAATAAAATATAAGCGGTAACAAATATTACCAAAGAAAATATATTATTATTCATGGTTTTTTTGTAAAAAAATTTTATTGTTCTATCAATTCCTTTACACGCATGAGCCGGACCAGATTAGATCTCTCGAGTTCGTTCAACTTCTGGCTTATATATCTTATCGTATCCTGAATAGACGGTATAAGCAAATATTCAAGCGCGTTAACGCGGCGGCGCGTCCTCTCTATCTCATACGATAAAATATCCAAAGACTTTAGAAGCTCGGCCAATTTATATAGGGAACGCATATAATCGTTAGCGTTAAAAATTACTATGTCCAATTGCGCGGAAGTTTTCGAAAAATCATAATGCCTGTCGATTTCATACTCTTTCATCACGAACTCCGGAACTTTGACGTTCATGATTCTGGCAGTCGATACGGCAAATCTCATACGGACATTTATTTCCGACAGAGATTCTTCAAAATCCTCCTTGGAACTGGTGATGCGGCAGTATAGCAGGTCCTTTACGAGTTTCTCCATCCTCAATTGAAAATCTTCTTTTGCTTTATCAATATCCTTCATGAGCATCATGAAGCGGCGCATCATCTCTTCGAGTTTATCCTGCAGAAGCTTATGGCCTCTTCTGGCAAGGGCAAGGCGCCTCCTAAGCCGGATCAATTCCATTCTATTCGGATTTACCCTAATAATCATTTGTTTTTACCGTAATATTTATTAAGGTATTCTTCGCGGATGCGCTTTAATTCATTTTTCGGCACGGTGTTTAGCAGTTTCCAGCCAATATCCAGAGTAATCTGTATGGAACGCTCTTCGGATTCTGCCTGGCTTACAAAATGACTTTCAAACTCATCCGCAAACTTAAGATAAAGTTTATCTAAGTCGGAAAGGGCTGCTTCACCGAGGATGATAGCAAGCTCTCTTGCTTCTTTTCCCTTAGCGTAACAGGCGAAAAGCTGATTCAATAAGTCAGAGTGGTCTTCCCTGGTTTTGCCTTTACCTATGCCTTTATCTTTTAATCTAGAAAGGCTCGGCAGGACATCAACCGGCGGATATATGCCTTTACGGTGCAATTCTCTTGATAAAATTATCTGCCCCTCGGTTATGTATCCTGTCAGGTCTGGAATCGGGTGTGTTTTATCGTCCTCGGGCATTGTAAGGACGGGAAGAAGCGTAATAGAGCCTTTCTTATCCTTGATCCTGCCTGCGCGCTCGTAAATAGTCGCGAGATCCGTATAAAGATAGCCGGGATAGCCCCTGCGGCCGGGTACTTCTTTTCGCGAAGCGGAAATCTCCCTTAATGCCTCGCAATAAAATGTCATATCAATAAGTATGACTAAAACGTGCATATCCATATCGAGCGCAAGATACTCCGCGCATGTCAGCGCGAGCCTTGGCGTCGATATTCTTTCGACAGCAGGGTCATTCGCAAGATTCACGAACAGAACACTTCTTTCTATGGCGCCCGTGTTCCGGAAATCGTTTATAAAAAAACTTGACTCCTCGAATGTAATGCCTAATGCGCCGAATACAACAGCAAAAGATTCTTCTTTACCTAATACCCTTGCCTGTCGCGCTATCTGGGCTGCAAGTTTAGCATGAGGAAGTCCTGCACCTGAAAAAATCGGAAGCTTCTGGCCTCTTACAAGCGGGTTCATGCCGTCTACGGTAGAAACCCCTGTCTGAATAAATTCCGAAGGATACGCCCGGCTTTCCGGATTTATGGGGTTCCCGTTTATATCAAGGCGTTTCTCCGCTATAATCTGCGGGCCGTTGTCGCGCGGCCGTCCTGAACCGTCGAATATCCTGCCCAATATGTCGCGCGATACGGAAAGCGTCTGCGTCCTGCCTAAAAATCTGACTTTAGCGCTTAAGACGTCAAGCCCTTGAGTTCCTTCGAACATCTGGACAAGCGCCTTGTCTACCGACACCTCGAGCACCTTTCCGCGCCTTATTTCTCCGTCTTGAAACTCAACTTCGACGAGCTCATTATATTTTACATCTACGGTCTTCTCGACAATAACGAGAGGTCCTGCGACAGAACTTATAGTCATATATTCTTTAAGCATAACTACCTTTAATTTCCTCTTTCAATTTATCGAATTCGAGGAGCCTGTCTTCTTCTATATATTTTACGCGCGCTATTCTTTCCCGTACAGGAAGCTTTATCAATTTCTCAAACTCCGCGCCTTCCTTTAATTTTTCCCTGCTCAAACGGTAGAACAACATTATTACTTCAAGCATTTTATATTGTTTTGCGAGCGATGTATATGTATCGATTTCGTGGAAGGCGTTCTGGTGCAGGAAATCCTCTCTTATTGATTTTGCGGCTTCGAGAATCAGCCTGTCTTCGAAAGACAATGAGTCAATACCTATTAGCCGCGCTATCTCAAGGAGCGACGCCTCTTCTTCGAGAAGCCGCATCGCCTCTTTTCTTAAATTGACGAAGCCCTCTGCAATTTTATTATTCATGAAATTTTCCAGATTATCATGATACAACGAATAACTTAAGAGCCAGTTTATTGCCGGAAAATGTCTGGCATTCGCCAGCTTATCATCCAATCCCCAGAAAACTTTTACAACACGAAGCGTTGCCTGAACTACCGGATCCGACAAATCGCCTCCCGGCGGGGAAACAGCGCCCATTACGCTTAAAGCGCCTTCGCGCAAATCACTGCCGAGACACGAAACCTTGCCGGCGCGTTCGTAGAATTCCGCCAACCTTGAGGATAGATACGCAGGATACCCCTCTTCACCCGGCATTTCCTCAAGCCTGCCTGAAATTTCCCTCAATGCTTCTGCCCAGCGTGAAGTGGAATCAGCCATTAAGGCAACGGAGTAACCCATGTCCCGGAAGTATTCGGCTATCGTCGCACCTGTATATATAGATGCTTCTCTCGCGGCAACGGGCATGTTCGACGTATTCGCTACAATAACAGTGCGCTCCAAAAGCGGCCTTCCTGTCCGCGGGTCCTTCAGTTCAGGAAAGCTTAATAAAAGATCTGCGCATTCGTTGCCGCGTTCGCCGCACGCCACATAAACTATTACCTCGGCATCAGACCATTTGGCTACTTCGTGCATTGTGACGGTTTTGCCGGCGCCAAACGGCCCGGGGATGCAAGCAGTGCCGCCTTTAGCAATAGGAAAAAATGTATCTATGACTCTTTGTCCTGTCGTGAGCGGTTCATTCGGCAAAAATTTTTCTTTTACCGGCCTCGCTTTACGGACGGGCCAGCGCTGAACCATCGTTAATTCTTTAACTCCGCCTCCGGTGTCTATCTTGGCAATCATATCCTTTACAGTAAAATTACCTTCTCTAATTTCTTTAATTTCTCCGTTTATACCAGGAGGAACCATTATCTTATGTATAATCAGCGGCGTCTCTTCTACTTCACCGAGAATATCCCCCTCGGATATTTTTGCGCCAACTTTAATCTTTGGTTTAAAGTGCCATTTCTTTTCGCGGTTAAGAGGCGCTACATCAACTCCCCGCGGTATAAAGTCTCCGCTGGATCTTCTGATTACGTCAAGCGGCCTCTGGACTCCGTCGTATATCGAGCCTACCAAGCCGGGCCCCAATTCCACGACCAGCGGTTCATTTACGAGGTACACATTTTCCAAAGGCCCTATGCCCGAAGTTTCCTCGTATACTTGTATATACGCAAGGTCTCTTTTAAGTTCTATTATTTCACCCATTAATTTTTTATCCGATACGCGGACTATATCGTACATCCTGGCGCCGGCGCACCCGCTGGCAACAACCAAAGGCCCCGATACCTTGCTTATTTTTGCTTTATTTGCGCTCATGTTGTTCCTGTCGCCCTTAAACGAATGTCTTTTGTAATTGCATCAAGCGTGTCCACTTTGCCGCTTTTTGAAAAAGGAATAAAAACAGGAATGGGCGATGCCTTATATCCTTCGATTTCTTTCTGGAAATCTTTATAAAATTCCTCCTGAATTAAACAAACTGTTGTTCCGCTATTTACCATATCTTTAAGCATACCGGAAATATCTTCGGAAGCAACCTTCGCGGTATACACTCTAAATCCTAACGCCTTAAAACCGATAACAACGTCTTCGTCGCCTATTATTGAAAATATATCTTTCTCTAAAATAGTTTCATGCATATACGGCATTCAGCCTGCTATTTACCAAATCCTCTGAAACGGCATTTAATTTGGCTAATATAATCATGCGTATAAGATTTAATTCGTTCACCTTGGCGAAGTAATACGCTATAACCGGCACGGGCCCGAATGTTACGTACTTAGCCGGCTTTAATATAGAAATCAGAAAATCATTTATCGCTTTTTCAAGATAAACAAAAGAATTTTCCTTTATAGCCCTTTGGATGGCATCGCCCAAGTAATATGTATAATCCGCTGCCCTCTTGTGGACATGAATATATTCAAGCCTCTGCAATAAAGCCATGATATCCTGCGTATAAAGTTTTAGAAAATCTTTTTTCGGAATAAATCCTTCCCGTAAAAGCTCCTCTTCGAGCCGCTCGATAGGTTCCTTTAATATATAAAACCGCAGGAAAGTCTTTATGTTGTTCATATCTACGAAGTAATAAGCATAATCCTTAAGAAATTCATCCCCGAAGTCATTGCACGCATCGTAGATGTTTTTCACATCGCTTATATCTATGAAATCGCGAAGTTTGTCGTCCAAAAGCAAACCCCGAATAAGACTTTTAAGTTTTTCCATTTCCTTGTTTAATATGATTTCGAGTTCTTCGCTATTTTTTACATGAAGCATGTCCGCCGTATGTAAGTCCGATTCCGTAAAAAGCCTCAATGCCTGGCTTAAGTCGGACTTAACAGCTTCTTCAAAAACTTCCTGCCTTATAAGGAATCTCTCAAGCGCCCTTATTCTCCCGACAGAAAACGCATAATCGAGAACCGATCTATTTTTCATATTCATTGAGTTTGTTGCTCAACAACGTTTATCGTCCGTTGGTTACGGTTTCGGCCACGTATCGGTTTCGTTTGTAGGTTTCGTTTTTCGTCTTAATACGATAAACGACAACGAGTTACGACAAACGATACGTAACCGAAACCCAAACCTTTTAAAACGAAACCATTAGGAAAACTAGTTCGGCAACAGACTCTGCTTTACTAAGTTATATGTATCCTGCGCGATTAGAAGTTCCTCATTTGTCGGGATTGTCAGAAATCTTACATTTTTTCCGAATGCATTTCCAATGTCCTTTTTCAATCTATTTTTTATTTCCGGAACGTTTTCTCCTATGCCGGCCGTAAATACAACGGCATCGAGCCCGCCCATTGCGGCGGCATACGCACCTATGTATTTTTTGATTCTGTATATAAATATGTTATATGCGAGTTTTGCCCTGTAATTTCCTTTTTTGACTTCGCCGAGCATGTCTCTCATGTCATTGCTTACGCCTGAAACACCGAGCAACCCGCTTTTCTTATTCAGAAAATCGTTCATCTCTCTCGGGTTTAATTTTAATGCTTCCATTAGAAAAGTCACGATCGCCGGATCTAAATCTCCGGACCGCGTTCCCATAAGAAGCCCTTCAAGCGGAGTGAACCCCATCGTCGTATCTATCGACTTTCCTCTTGATACACAAGCCATGCTGCAGCCGTTTCCCAAGTGCACGGTGACAATTCTTAATCTATTAATAGATTTTTTCAGAATTTTAGCGGCTTCGTTTGCCACGAACCTGTGGCTTGTGCCGTGAAAGCCATAACGCCTGATGCCGTATCTTTTATATAATTCATAAGGAATACCGTAAATGTAACTGTAATCCGGCATGGTCTGATGAAATGAGGTATCAAAAACCGCCACCTGCGGTATTCCTGGGAAATACTTAAAACATGCTTTTATGCCCTCAAGCGAAGGCGGATTATGCAGCGGAGCAAACTTATTGAATTTCTCTATCTCACTAATTATAGAATCCGTAATTATTGCGGATTTTTTAAATCTTTCGCCTCCATGGACAACCCTGTGCCCAATGCCGTCTATTTCGCCAACGGAATTTATTATATTTCTTCCTGCGTCAAGAAGCCTTTTTTTTATAGCTTCGATCGCCTTTCGGTAATCTTCAAGCCTTTTTATCCTTTCGACTACACCTTTGGCAACATTTTTAAAATTTTTTATGTCAAAGAGCTCATACTTTGCCGATGAACTGCCGCAGTTTATCACCAAAATCTTCATGCTATGACTGACCGCAAAGATTTAAGGGCTTTATCCGCGTGCTGTGCGCGGACAACCGTAGCTGCAATGGTATCCACTATGTCTTCTACGCTGCATCCCCTTGATAAATCGCTTGCCGGCTTCGTAAGCCCCTGAAGCAACGGACCTACCGCTCTTGCTTTACCGAGCCTCTGGACCATCTTATAACAAATATTGCCCGCATCCAAATTGGGGAATACGAGGACATTCGCTTTTCCCGCTACGGGATTATCCGATAATTTAATCCTCGCTACTTCCGGAATAATTGCCGCATCAAGCTGAAATTCACCGTCGATTATAAGGCCCTTTGCTTTTCCCCTGACTATCTCTAACGCCTTAACCACCTTGTCAACGGATTCGCCTTTTGCGCTCCCTTTCGTAGAATAACTCAACAACGCCACCCGCGGCGTTATGTTAAAAAGGTTTTTCATCATATTGCTTGATGAAATTGCAATACCCGCAAGCTGCTCGGCATTAGGATTCGGGACAATGCCGCAATCCGCAAAAATAAAAAGACCATTTTCTCCGTAAGGGCAATTCTCAAGTTCCATTATGAATGAGCTCGACACAATTTTTATATTCGGATCTATTTCCATGCAGTGTATCGCCGCTCTTGCAACGCTGGAGGTCGTATGGCTTGCGCCCGCCACAAAACCATCCGCCATGCCTAATCTCGTCATCAATGCGCCGAAATACACTAATTCTTTCAGTATAAATTCTTTTGCTTCGTCTTCCTTCTGAAAATCCTTATTCTTCCTCAATTCATAAAGCGCACCCGCAATTCTCTTTAAATCCGGAAATTTCTCGGGCTCTATAATCTCTATATCTTTTAAAGACAGTAAATTAATCTTTGCAATTTTTTCTACCTGCAATTTATTGCCTAAAATTATAGGAATCGCTATTTTTTCTTTTGCCGCAATTTGCGCCGCCAAAAGAACCCTCGGCTCGTCTCCTTCCGGCAGTACAATCCGCCGCGGATCTTTTTTTGCCTTGTCTAAAAGTTTATGAACCCAGGAAATATTTTTTTTCATTTTTTACTATGCCTATAAAAGTATGTAAATCGATTACGGAGATTAGAGAACGATTACGGAGATTAATCTCTGTAATCATCACATAAAAGTACACACAAATATAAATATAATCTATTTTTTCTTAAGTTTTTTCCTTAATGCTTTTTCGACAAAAGGCGGAACGAAATTCGACACATCCGCCCCTAACGCAACTGCTTCTTTGATGAGCTTGCTTGAAAGATACGAATAAGCTTCATTAGGCATCATGAATATTGTTTCTATATCGGCCGCAATTTTTCTATTAGTGAGGGCCATTTGAAACTCATATTCAAAATCAGAAATCATTCTGAGGCCGCGGATGATAACTCTGCATTTCTTCCTACGTACATAGTTGACCACCAAGTCGTCAAAGTCATCTACGGTTACATTGCCAAAGGCCTTGGTTGATTTCCTAACCATATCTAGGCGTTCACGGACGCTAAATAGCGGCTTTTTGAATTCATTATGCGCTATTGCAACATATAACGTTTCATAAAGGGACGATGCCCTTTTTATTATGTCGATATGGCCGTATGTTATAGGGTCAAACGAGCCGGGGTATACAGCCCTTTTATTCATATTATATGCCTTATTTCAACCTTACGGTAGAATGAGAGCACTTTGTCGCCAAATTTTCTCTCTTTAAATATTACGATATTATCAATATTTTTAGGTAATCTGACAAGGTCGGAATGCTCAACTATAATAATATTATTGTGCGATAATATATCATATTGACCAAGTTTAATCAAGGTTTTTTTGGAAAGGTCGGTAAAATAAGGCGGGTCTACATATATGATATCAAATTTAACATTATTAATGCCGAACTTATCTATTGCCTTTAAGGCATCCATCTTGAGTACTTGGGCCCTATTCTCCACCTTTAATTTATGCAAATTCTCCTGAATAATCCTTATGCATCTAATGTTATTCTCAACAAAAGTTACATATCTTGCCCCTCTCGAAATAGCCTCAAGGCCGAATGCCCCGCTGCCTGCATATAAATCCAAAATAACCGTATCGAATATAGAAGGCGCCAGAATATTAAAAAGACTCTCTCTTATCCTATCCTGTGTCGGCCTGATATCGGGAGACTTTATG
>Ga0315295_10000169_pt1 | contig 55270 bp, 82 predicted proteins | sample YL17G14_0_MG_FD_204453 | JGI IMG/M metagenome (GOLD analysis project Ga0315295, IMG submission 204453) | Sediment microbial communities from Yellowstone Lake, YNP, Wyoming, USA - YL17G14_0 | ecosystem: Environmental > Aquatic > Freshwater > Lake > Sediment | place: USA: Wyoming | collected... | reverse complement strand
AGTATTGGAAAAAGTAAAATTATATCCTCAACATACTTTTCAATTCTTGACTAAGCATTCTCAAGTATATTTGAAATATGTTTTTCCTACGAATTGCTGGTTAGGAATAACTATAACAAAAGATGATGATTTGAGTTATGTATCTTTTTTACAATTTGCCTATAAAGATTTTAAGAAGATTAAATATATATCTTTTGAGCCACTTCTTGATAAAATAATTGGCTTGAGTCTTTTAAAATATTTTAAGTGGATAATTATCGGAGTTGAAACTGGTAACAGAAAAGGGAAGGTTATCCCCAAAAGAGAATGGATAGAAAATATAGTCAGTTATTGTAGAGATAAAAATATTCCTATCTATCTAAAGGATAGCCTAAAAGATATTTACCCGGTAGAAATAAAAGAATTCCCGGGGGAGGAAGGAGGTAAAAATGCCTACATTAAAGGATAAAATTAGTGATATAGTTGGAAATTGTAAAATGGAAGATTATTTACATCATATACAAATAAATAAAAAGCAAATTGACCAGATAATGGATGAGATAGATGAAGAGCAGAAGATATTAAGACCAGCATTGAGATGGTTTGCACAAGAAATGGAAGAGGATTTAAGAAAGAATGATTTTAAGGGCGGTTGGCTTGATGGAGAATTAAATTATTATCGAGATAAAGCTTTGGAGAATTTGAAAAAATTGGAAGATATTGAGTCAATGAAATTTGAAACAAATAAAGATAAGGGATATGCAATTGAACGTTGTGTTAAAGCTGCAAATTATACGATGATGATAGCACATAATTTTATAGAAGAATTAAGAAAAGAAACAGATGAGACGAAAGCATAAAAGGAGGGGATTATGAAGGTAAAAGATATTGAGCCGGGCCAGATATTCAATATAGATCTTACGAATGTAAGACCAAAGTTGAAGCTCCAGAAAGGATTTTTGGATATGGCTAGTCTATATGTCTATGAAGGGAAGGATGATGTAGAGGCGTTCTTGCTCACGGAGAGCCAGATCGTTAAAATTAGGGGTAACTGGGGGATGACTGAAGAAAAGTTTAATGATTTCAAAGAGGCGTTAATTAGAAGATATATAAAGGAGGGAAAATAGATGAGATACTTTATGGAAGATAAGGATTTTGATGGTGAAGGGGTTTGCCTATTAAAGGATTTTAAAATGATGCTAGATGACGACATTAAGGAAATGGAACTATTAGAAATGAAAAGAAAATATGGTGGAGAAATGTGGTGTGAAGAGAATGGAGAATTTGTTGAAAAAGGGGACTGTGGAAAATTCTGGTGTAATCAAAATCAATACAATCCTTGTAATGGAAAAAGTGGTAGATGTAGGAGCTTAAAGAATGGTTTTATAGAAACAGGCAAAAAGTTTATATTAACAAAATCTGGATTAAAGGAGGTGAAGGCATGACTGAATATGATAAAATTAAAAAAGATATTGAGAAATTTAAAAATAAACTTATTGCAAAAGCCAGAAAAAGTGGTATATATGAAAACTTTGGTCAAAAAGAAGTCTCAAAATTGAAAGATAAATATTCTGATTGTTTTTATACTGAATCGTGGGATTTAATTATCAATTTTGATAACTGGTGTATGGATTTTAGCGATGAAGATATAAAATAAGGAGGTGATAATTATGATGTGTGATAATGTTGCAAGGAATTCAAAATCTAATTTTGGACATGGTATAGGAGTAATGCAGTGTTATGATAACGAAGCGAAATATAAAGTAAAAATTTCTTATACCGGAACTGATAAAGATAAAATTTTATTATGTGATAAATGTAAAAAATATTTAATAAAAGATATTAAGGGAAGGAATTATAGATTTGAATCTAAAAAAATAATTTAAGGAGGTGATATAATGAGGACAAGATTCGGCGAAAAGAGTAGATATGCTGAAAGAGAACCAGAGACAGCGTTCAAAGGATTTATCGCTGTGTTATTATTGATAGCAGTTGCTCTAGTATTGAGGTATTTTGGAATTAAGATATGAGGGAGAGATGATGGCAAGAATAGTAATGATTGGTGCAAAGGCGGAGGATTGGTTGAGAGTTAGCGAAAGTTTGGTAAAACCAAAGAAAAGTAAAGGGAAGAAATCCAAGCGGAGACTGTTGGAAATTGACCTTGATGAACTATGGAAAAGGATAATCTACTTAACCTATAATTATACTTGCGAAGTTTGTGGAAAATATTTTCCCCCTGATCCAACGACAGGTAGTAGCACAGGGGCACAAGCACATCATATAATTAGTAGAGGAAATTTCAACACAAGATGGGATCCTGAAGACGGGAGTCTTTTATGTGGCTATGACCATACGCTATCACCGAATTCACCGAAAAGGGATAAAACAGGTTTTATTAATTGGCTGAGAGAACATCGTAGAGAAGGGCTGTATGAAGATTTATTAAAAAGGGCAGGAGAAGATGGAGGGGCGAAGAAACGAACAATTCTAAAACTGATTGAATTGAAAGACGAACTGATTAAAATAAAAGGAAAGTTAGAAGATGAAAAGAGAAGATAAGTTTTTATGGATTTTATTTATATTTGGAGTAATAGCAATAGCGATTTCTTTATGGATAAATTATTGGAGTATAAATTAATGAAATATCCTGATGACTTTATAAATCAAGTGATACAAGGTGACTGTATAGAAGTAATGAAGGGGATACCTGATATAAGTGCGGATTTAACTTTAACTGACCCACCGTATATGATATCTAATGAAGTTATTATTACTCGCGGTCGTAATAAAATGAAGTTTAAAGGTAAAGATATTATACAAGATTTTGGAGAGTGGGACAAATTTAATTCTCTTGATGAATTTTTTAATTGGACTTTTAAATGGATTGACGAAGTGGTACGTGTTTTACGATGTGGTGGGATGTTTTGTTCTTATTTTGACCGAGACAAAATTAATCTTTTAAGTAGGTATCTCCAAGATAAATACCTTTTTAAAGTAAAAGGATACTATGCAGATTTAAAATCAAACCCAGTCCCACAAGCAAGAAAAGTAAAATGGATGAATGGATGGGAAATAATTGGTATGTGGCAAAAACCAGGAGGTAAGTTAACTTATAATTATCAACTAGGGCAAGCAAAGGATTGGGGGATAAGACCCATTGTAGGGCATACTACGAAAGAAGATGGTAGAAGATGTCATCCAACACAAAAGCCGATATCTGTAATGGAAAAATTTATTTCTTATTGGTCTAATAAAAATGATATCATTATTGATCCCTTTCTTGGTTCAGGTACAACAGCAGTAGCTTGTAAAGAATTAGGGCGTAGGTACATCGGAATAGAAATTAATCCTAAGGATTGTGAAAGAGCTAGGAATAGAATAAAAGCTATCTCGGAATTATTATTCTAGGATGTAATAAAATATGAAAAAACTTTACTTTCTAAATAGACTATGATATAATTTAATTATAAAATAATATAATAGAAAGGAGGAAGAAGAAAATGGTTCAACAGGATTTAGCATTAAAACAAAAATGGCAGGTAGAAAGTTTTACAGAACCTGATAAATTCTATACTGTAATCAAGACAGATGAAGGATATACCTGTACCTGTCCAGCTTTCATAAACCGTCATGAGGATTGTAAGCATATTCAAAGGGTAATCGAAGACACAGATTTAGAAGGGGAGTCAGAGAAATCAAAAACTAAAGAAAAGATAGAGAGTAAAGGCGAATACGAGATGAGAACGAAATCAGGAATTTCTTTAGATGTAGCAGTATCAGGTTTGCAAAAGGAAGTTAGAAGAGGCAATATAGAGAACGCAGTTTTCTTGGTCCAAGACATGGTGATGGCCGGATTTATAAGGTATGCGTGGAGAAGGTTAATGATAATAGCGGCAGAGGATTGTGGAGCGGACCCGATTCCAACGATGGCGGTTCATGCCTGTTACGAAAACGATAAGATGTCATCTCAAGATTTTAAGAATGGGAAAGGCAACGAAGGAGTGTTAATAACTCAAGCGGTAGTGTTTTTGTGTAAATCTAAGAAAAATAGATTTAATGATGATCTCTGGTGTTATTTATTAAAAATCAGGAAAGACGGGCAAAAACCGATTGTAAAAGATTTCTTTTTAGATGAGCATACCGAAAAAGGCAGGGAAATGGGTCGGAAAGAAGATTATTGGTATAGAGAATCATCGAAATTAGAGAATAAAACAGGAGAAAATCCTTACGAAAAACTGTTGAAAGAAATGGATGGATATAAGGAATAATGGTATACGGTTTTATATTGTGTATAGGAGACTCCCTCACCTATGGAAGTAGGGAAAATTATGGAAGAGATTATGCTTTTTATCTTGGAAAGATATTAAGTGAAAAGTATGATCAAGGTTGGGTAGCCATAGCGGAAGGATTACCTGGAGAAACGTCTTCAGAATTAGCAACTAGGGTGTATAAGACGATTAGAAAGTATCCCGAATGTTATGAGGTAATATTTCTAACCGGCACAAATGATTCGAAAGATAACATCATAACGCCGGTAGAAATATTCAAAGAGAATATAGAACAAATATTGAGAGTAGCTAAAGTTTGTAAGAAGAAAGTGTATTTGTGTACTATCCCAGATATGGTTGGTTTCGGGTGCCCTGATTATACAGTAAGATCCTCACATAGAATAGAAGAATATAATAAAGTGATAGAAAGTATGGCGGAAGATAACGAAGTTAAATTAGTCGAATTAAGGGGTATAGACGAAAACATGTATTCTGATGGAGTGCATCTGAATTGCGAAGGGTATAAAGAGATAGCAAGGAGAGTCTCTGAAGCGATAATTTCAGAAAGGTTTTGGCATCTCAGCCAAGTATATTATAAAAATAAGGAGGTAAATTATGAAAGTCCCAGCCACAAGAGTTGTATATAGTGATAATGTAAAAAGGGGAACTATTTTGAGATGGGCAAAAATATTAGAGTCTGGAATGGTAATACTCGGGAAAAATACTAAAGAATTTGAAGCTAGGATGGCAAGTTATCTTGGAAGGAAACATGCAGTATCTGTAAGTAATGATACTGCAGCACTGGAACTGGCTATGAGATTGATAGATGTAAGGGGGAAGGAGGTAATTATACCAGCTAACGGATTTTACTCAGTTGTAACTGCAATAGATAGAGCAGGTGGTATACCTTTATTAGTAGATATAGATATTGAGAATAATATAAACTTTACGGCAAGCCAGATAGAACACGTGATAAATAATCGTTATCATATTGTAAAGGCAGTGGTGTTAATGCCTTGCGGAGGAGTAACCGCTACAGATAGTTTAGAAATAAGAGAAGTTTGTATGAGAAATGGAGTATATCTTATAGGCGATAATGCACACGCAATAGGGCTTGAGCTAGATGGAGATTATGGTTTATGTCAGCCAAATATAAGGGTAGGTTCTTTTGAGGACATAAGTTGTATGAGCTTTTATGCTACCAAGGTCCTGAATACAGCAGAAGGCGGAATGATTTTATTTGATGATGACCGGTGGGAGACCGAAGCAAAATGTATGAGAAATTATGGTAGAACTGGTGATTTTGGAGAATCGGTAATAATAAGAGATGGGTATAACTGGCGGATGACAGAATTCCATGCTGCACTAGGTTGTGAACAGATAAAGGAAATAGATGAAATATTAGAGAATAGAAGAAAGGCAGCAGCACTTTATAGTAAGTACTGGCCAGAAAAATTAATAAGAATGAAGTTTAATGGTATAAAGTCTAACTTCTATAAGTATATGGCTATGTTACCTGAAGGAGTGTCAAAAAGTTGGTTTAAGCTTGAAACAGAAAAGAGAGATGTTTCAATGTCGGGCGATGTATATGATGTATGTATACATCAACAACCGATATATTTCGGAAGGTGGGGTATGTTAAGTTTCCCTCAGGCAGAAGAGTTTTCAAAAAGACATGTGTGCTTACCATTGTCAGAGATAACTACAGAGGAAGAAGTTAAGTATACAGTGGACGTAATAAATGAAGTATTGAATAGGAAAGTTTCTTTATCACCAGTGGGGAGGGTTAAAAAATGAAAATAGTAATAGCAGGGGGAACAGGTTTTATAGGCGGGCATTTAGCCGAGACGTTAAATAAGAGAGGTCACGAAGTACTGTTAATAGATGTAGTAGATGGTTGTATATCTGATTTGGATTTTAAAGCGAAGTTTATAAAAGCAGATGTTACTACCCTGAATGATTTCGGAAGTATAGTCAAAGATAGAGGATATAATGTTCTAGTATATCTTGCTGGCATCAGTCATACTTGCAGTGCAGGAAAGATGTTATCGGAGAATTACAAGAACGGGCTTTATGGTTTATCGAGGCTTTTAGATCAAGGTGGGAAGTATCTCGATAAAGTGCTAATAGCGTCCTCAAGTCTAATATCAGGATTGCTAGAGAGTGAGATGCGTTATTATGGAGGTTATGAAGACGAAGTAGAAGCTAACGAAACATGGCTTGATACAGGATTGTCCTATCATCCATATGTGAGTAATAAGGTAGCTATGGAGATGTGTGTTAGAGATTGGGCATATCTAAATAATAAGAAATATATAATTACTAGATTCGGGACAACGTATGGTCCAAGAATGAGGCCTGGTGTAGTAGATGACATTTTCATTAGAAGAGCAATGAAGGGGTTGCCTCTTGAGATACATGGAGATGGTAGCCAGTGGAGACAGCATATATATGTAGGAGAAACAGTAAGAGGAGTAGCGATTGCACTTGAAGATGATGGAGTAAATAGCCGGGTGTTTTCTTTAGTTCCAGATTACAAGGTTACTGTAAAAGAAATGGCAGGAGTAGTGCAATCTTTTATACCGAATACTAAAATAAAATATGTGAGTGGAAGACCTCTCGATATAAAAGTGAAGTATATAAATCCGTATGAGACTTCTAAGATACTTGGATGGAAGAATAGGTTAACTTTTAACCAAGGTATGAAGATGACTATAGATTGGTATAAGAAAAATCCTGATTGGATGCCTAAAGAATTAACCGAAGACTATTTCACGAAAAGATGTTTAGGAGAAGTAGTAGGAGATTCGGAGGAAAGATAGATGAGATTGCTGATAGCTCCCATATGGACTATATCAAATGCCAGTGGGGCAAGTGAATTTTTGGATTTTAAAGATCTTGCTGATGAGATGTTCAAAGGTAAGGAGCCTTTGTATTTGTATCTGTATGCACCGCTAAGATTTCAGGGAAAACTGCCTGAAATAGAAAATACCAAGATATTATGGTATGATGATGACAAGTCTCTGTATTACGATCAAGAAGTAGAAATTCCAGAAGGCTTTTTGAGGATGTTTAATGAGAGGATAGGGTATTATCCTATTGATGCTGTGTGGACTAACAGAACTCAGGCAGCCATGATGATGGGGAGGATGTTATGGGATTTCAGGACTAAAAGAAACAGCATACCGGTGTTTATAGAAGTATTTGAATCAATAGACAGGAATAAGGGTCAGACGAAAATCACCGATCTTGAGATGGTGACTAGAGCGATGGCGTATGCTTATGAGTGTCCTATATTCGACAGTGAGGTAGAAATGGCAAAAGCAATAAACTCAGCAACACACTACGTAAGGGGAGCGGTAGTAGATAAAATAATACAGAATTCGGTAGTAATACCGCACAATATACCGTCGGCAAAAATAGATGTTTACAAAAAAAATAGGATAGTTAACGAAAAATTTGTAGTTTTTTTTGGTGGTAGGTTGAACTGTTCAAAAAGGGCAAAACAATTACTGGAAATATATGATTTGTTTTATGCTTTTGGAAGAAATGTAGAAATAGTAGTGACTTCGCCTCGTGCGGAATCCAAGATGGGCAATAAATGGAAGAAAAAATATAAGGAGATAAGGTTCATATATAATTGTTCGTTTGATAAATTCGCAGAGGAAATGGTGAGAGCTGATGTAGTATTGTCTTGTTCAATACATGAAGGTCTTACTTTAGGGATTTTACAGATGATGTATGCTGGCCCGGTGGTAATATTGCCGAAACTGTATTGGGTGAAAGGATTAATAAGAGAAAGGTATGAAGATTATAAATTCTTGTACAAGAATTTTGATGAAGCGAAAATGATGCTTAGGTATGTATACGAAAATTATGATGAAAGCCAAGGAGAAATGGAGAAAATCAGAAAATTCGTTAAAGATACGTACGGGGAAGGAATGAATTACGGAATCCAAAGATTAGAATTTATGAAAGATAAAATAGGTCAACGTTCAGGATTTGTGACTTCGATTGAATGCGTTAAGGAATTATTAGAAAAAACGTTATCAGAATCTTCAGGTATAGTTTCTTTAGAAGAATTTTATGATAGAATGATAAAAAATAGTAATTCGTTTACGAAAAATAGGCCAGTAACGAGGGGAATGCCAAGCAAATACAGAATTTATAAATGGTTGAAAAATCAGGGATTGAAAGATATTTGTGATTCAGAAATGGCGAAATTTAGAATCGGCGAAAAAATAGAACGACACAGTAAGTCCATAGTTAATAACGAAAAAGGGTTTTAAAGAAAAAAAGGTTTAGAAACAACCGAAAAAGGGTTAGAAATCGACGAAAACGCTGTAACCCTTATATAATAACACTTTCGGGCATTTTTAAAAATGCTCGTAAATAATGCTAGTGCAATTGAAAAGACAACCCACATACTAATATAAACCACTTTAGGGGGTAGAAGAATGAAGGATGAAAATATAGAAATAGAAAATAGAAAAAGAAAAAAGTTTTTTGAGGATAGTAGAAAAAAAGCTGTAGAAAAAGACATAGCTGTAGAATTGATAGAACCGAATACTTGGAACCCGAATAGAATGAGCGATGATAAATTTTCAGAATTGGTGAAAAATATCGAAGAAATAGATAACGTCCAAAGGGTGTTGGTAGTAGAAGATAAAGGAAAATATAGAATAGTTGATGGGGAACATAGATATAAAGCACTCAAAGTCTTAGGCCAGAAAAAGATTCCTTGTACCGTAATTGAATTGGAAGATCAAGATAGACAGAAATTTATCTCGATGAGAATGAATGTCATAAGAGGGAAAATAGACCCGTTGAAATTTACTGAACTGTTTGATGAATTGTCGGAGAAATATGGAGAAGAAACTACGAAAACCATGATGGCTCTGGTGGAGGAGAATGAATTTGAAAGAATATATAAGGAGGTATTGAAGGATCTGTCACCGGAGATGAGAAAAAAATTGAAAGAGACGAAACAGGAAATTAAAACTGTAGAAGGATTATCGAATGCGTTAAATTTGCTTTTTAGCCAATACGGAACGACATTAAAATACAACTATATGTGGTTTGATTACGGTGGGAAGAAGAATTTGATGATACAATGCTCCAAGATGTTATGGAACGAATTGAAAAAGATAACAGATGTGTGTTTGGAAAACAAAGAAGACATCAACGTGATAATGGAAAGGTTGATAAAGCTCGAATACCTGAAAACCCGTGAAGTAAAGGAAGAATAAAAAAATAGTAAGAAGGATGATGAAAAAAAGTGGTAGAGGGAAATACCGAAAAGGATGATGAAATAGACGAGGAAGTGAAAAAAAGTAACGATTACGATGTAGACGTTACTAAATGGATAAATGCACAAGTCCCAAAAGGAAGAACAAAATTTGATAGGTCAAAAAACAGGGCAATATATATAGAGCTTTTATTAGCTGATGTACCATATAGGGAATTAGTGATAATAGCAAAGAAGAAATATAATGAAGATTTTAGCTTACGGGGGTTTTGTCTTCTTAACAGAAAGATACCTAGGGAAATCAAAAATCCTATAGAAAGAATGGAAAAATTTATAAAAGAAGCTCCTTATAGAGTAAATGAAATATTAATGATGGAGGAGTTGGTGACAGAACAAAGGAAGAGATTTATGGATGCGGGAAATTTCGAGGCAAAAGCACCTGTCCCGTTAAGTTCAAGATCCCAGGTGGCAAGAGATTTGCATAGCTTACTGGTAGACCTGCAGGAAGCTAAAATGAAGTCAGGTGTAATTACGAGAGTTCCTGAAGTTATAGAAATATCTAATATAAAATCCGTATCCCAGTATAGTGAGGAGGATAAAAAAAAGGAGCTTGAGCGAATTGACAATAAATTACGTGGAATTGGGGGAGAAAAAGCAGGAGAACAGTCTCACTTGGGATGAAACGTTACTTTACGCAAGACATAATTTCTGGTATTTTTATTTAACGATATTTAGCATATCTGTAGAAACTCTAGAAGGTAGATTTGAATGGGGGAAACATATTCGTGAGTGGGCAGACAGAATGCAAACAAATACTAGGACAGCAACATTAGGACCGAGAAAACATCTCAAAAGCCATACGTTTTATGCCTACGTTATGTGGAGAATGTATGGGATCTGGTATGATGCAAAAATAGTAAAGAAAAGAACTATGCTGTACGATATGCTTTATATAAGCTATAAGATGAGTATGGCAGGAGAGCACATTGAAAATATAAACAGATATGTTCTTATAAACCCGTATTTTGGAGACTGGATAAAGATATCTGATGCGAATTCTGTAATGAAGTATTATTTCAAGGGCTGTGAGTTTAACTGTAAACCTGAAGGCATGGGAAGTTTTAAAAGAGGTAAGCATCCACACGAGGTGTTATGTGATGATATTCTGGCTGATCCGACAGAAAAGTTAGAGTACTCAACGATGAAAAAGTTGAATAAGATATTCTTCGAGCAGATAGCTTCATTTCCGAAAGAAGTAGTAGGAAGGATGCACGTAATAGGTACTGCACAGGATTCTACGGATTTATTTTTCCAATTGAAAGGGAATAAGAAATATAGTTGGAATCTGTATAAGGCAATAATTGACCGGGATAGAAAAGAAGTATTATGGCCAGAGTTTATAAATTATGAGAGATTAATGGAAATTCTTGAATTTGAATTAAATGGTTCCGAGAAGATATTCAATAAAGAGTATCAGTGTTCTCCGGTGAGAAGTGAGGATGCTTACTTTACTTTTGATGAAGTAAATGAAAAGATGGATAAAAATTTAAAAGATATGTGGGATATGCCGGAGAAAGTTAAAGGTATGTGCTTCGGGGGGTTTGATGTAGGCAAGAAAAGAAATCCATCTCATTTGTCGGTGTTTAGTGCATTTGGAGAAAATATAATACAGGTTCATCAAAAGTGGATGGACGGTTGGGGGTATGGAAGACAAGTAGAGTATTTAAAAATGGCATGTGATAAGTTCAAGATTGTTAGGCTTTATTACGATAATACCAGAGCGGAGCTTGAGAGTTATGCAGAAAGAGGAGAACTACCAAAAGCAATGAAGCCGATCGTTTTTACATCTAAAGTAAAATATTTAATGGCAGCAGCATTAGAAAAAGTAATGGGTGACGAAAGGTTCAGATTGTTGTATAATGAGAGACAAAGAGAAATGATAATATGCGTGGATAATGATTTGAATTCTCCGGAGACAGGAGAAGGGCATGGAGATTCATTTTGGTCGAATGCTATGGCTTGTATATCTATAGTGAAGAGGGCTAAAAAAGGAAGAGTTACTACGTAAGAAAGGAGAAATAAAATGTTAAAAGTAATTGATAAAGATATTCAGAGAGTAATTGAACCTAAATTCAGAGATCCAAGTGAACTTTCATTAGAACAGTTAACAGATCCTGATTATTCGTTAAAACAGTTAGAAAAACTCAATGGAGGCAAGCTTTCAATTTTATGTAGCAAGTGCCATCATTGCAGGTAAGGAAGGAGTAAGATTATGACAGAGAAAAAGAAAGGTAGAGTGACAGTTGGAGACAGTAGAACTGTCGGAAGGCAGTTTGTAAGGACAACTAAAGGAGTATATCCTATATCTGTCCTTAATAGATATGAAATAAAGAAGGAATCAAAACAGCTTCAGGAAGAAGCGTTATCGTTTGGTATAAAAAGTTTAGTATCCCCACCTTATAATCCAAGTAGTTTATTGACATTATTCGAAAGTAATTCTATATTCTCAGCATGTGTGGAACAAATAGCAGAGGACGTGGCAGGGAGGGGATATAATTTGGTTTTAGAAGAAGGGACCGAAGAAAATGATGAAACGAAGGCAGAGAAAGAAAAAATACAAAAGTTGATAGATAAACCTAATCCAGAGGACTCCCTGAGAGAGATATTGAATAAAGCGATTGTAGACTTAGGTTCGGTAGGATGGTTCGGAATCGAAGTAGTGAAGAGTAAAAATTTGAATACTAAAGTAACTGAGATAAGCGAATTATATCATATACCTGCACATACTTTTAGGGTGCATAAGAACAGTAAAAAATTTTGTCAGTTGAGGAATAATAGCAAAGTTTGGTTTAAGAAGTATGGTGAAGAGAAAGATATATCGGCAGAAACTGGAGAAATAGTAGGCTCGAAAGCAGAAGATAAAAATAAAGCAAATGAACTTATATATTTCAAGAAGTATTATTCAAAATCGAGTTATTACGGAGTGCCAAATATTATATCGGCTATAGGTTCGGTTGTAGGACTGATAAGTATTAGAGATTATAACCTGGCGTTTTTTGAAAATTATGGGGTCCCGGTAGCGTTGATAACTCTAGAAGGAGAATGGGAAGCAGGTTCTGCTAAAAAGATAAGAGATTTTCTCGATAGTGAGGTAAGAAATACTGATAATGCACATAAGACAATGGTGTTTGAAGTTCCTGATGGATGCAAGTTTGTTTATACACCATTAATTACAGAGACAAAAGAAAGTAGTTTCAGGTTTTATCAGCAATCATTAGTAGACGATGTACTAATTGCTTATCGAATGCCACCTGAAAGGATAGGAGTAAGAGTAATAGGTTCACTTGGAGGAAATGTGGCTGTAGAAGCTACGCATATTTATGCAGAATCTGTGGTAGAACCGTTACAGACGAAGCTTGCAAGTATTATAAATAGCAAAATATTGCAAGAAGGTTTGGGCTGTGTATATTACAGTTTTGAATTTGTGCCTATGGATGTAAGGGATTTTGATAAAGAAACCATTAGGTATAATACCTTGATAGAAAATGGTGCAATGACTCCAAATCAAATGAGGAGTGCGCTGGGACTTGGTAAACCGTATCCAGGTGGGGATAAATATTATATAAAAGTTACTTTGTTGCAGGTAGGCGAAGAAGAGATAAAGAAGAAGGAAGAAGAGATAAAGAAGAAAGAAGAAGTAATAGAGAAGAAGCAAGATGAGTTTGTGGGTGCTATGATTGAATTGGTTAAAGGTGTAAATAAGATAGCAGAAAATTGAGAATATGTTGGTGGTGATTATATGAGTGATGATATTAAAAAATTGGATTCTAAATCTAGTGATGTAATAGTGTACAGGTCTAGTGAAGAATATAAGGATATGCCTAAAGAGAAATTGCAAAGTATTATAAATAAGGTAAAAGAGGCATTTCCAGATAATCAGATCCTATATATATGTGGCAATGAGGATGTATTCTCGCTATCCGAGAATAAGATGAATAGCATCGGGTGGTTTAGGATGGGTGTACCTAACGTAGGCAAAGGAGAGAAAGTAACCGATATCACGAAGTTCATAGAAAAAATGGAGTTAGAATTTTATTTGAAGGAGAAAGCCGAAGAAGTAGCGGGTAGGGTTGCGGAGGAAATAAAGAAAGATATGCCTGGGATGGAAGTAAAAGTAACGATAGGTCTATTCATTAAAAAGAAAGAGTAAAATATAGGGGGATTTGATGGTAACTGTCGAAAAGGCAAAAGAAATCTCAATACAATTAAATACGTTCTTTGAAAAAATAGATCTCAACAGGAAGAATCGGAATGCGATGTTCAGAACAATGGACAAAAGATATGATATATTCTATAAAGATGTAGCTAAAAAGTATCTTGATTTCATGGTTAATAAGATAGTATCCGATATTAAAAAAAGAATAATAAAGGCAAGTGCTTCAAGCATAGTAACTAAATATGTAGACTGGGAGAAGATAGAAGAGGAAGGTGTTGCAATCTATGAACCTGCTTATGTAAGCGTAATGGCTGAATCTGGGGGTAAAGCTTATGAGCAGGCGAGAATAGAAGGTAGTTTTAATGTATTCAATCCGCTTTCGTTGAGCTGGGCAGCTAAGAATTCATTAGAACGTGTAACTGAACTTACGAATGAAACTAAAGATGCCTTGCGTGAAGTAATTGCACAGAGTATGCGTGATAAGATGAGTCGGGTTGAAATAGGTAGACAGATAAGGGAACTGCCTTTAGGACTTAACTTAACGCAAACCAAATCATATTATACTTATAGAGACAGTCTAATTGCCGATGGTATTAGTGATAAAGCTTTGGGTAGCAAGATGCAGAGTTATTACAACGAATTATACCGTGGTAGATGCGACTCAATAGCAAAGACAGAAGTATCTAGATCCGTAAATGAAGGATATCTGCAAGCTTTAGAACAACAAGATGTCTTTACAACGGTTACAATTTCAAGTGCAGCCGATTGTTGTGAGGAATGTGCGGCCAGAGAGGGAGAAGAATACACGATTGAGGAGGCCCATGGTATCTTACCATTGCATCCAAGATGTCGATGTGCTTGGACGGTAGTGTACGAAGCGAGAGAGAAACCAGCTCCAGTATGGAAGCCAACTATGACAGAATCTGAAGCTAATGCATGGGCAAAAGGAAGTGTATATGAGAAAGAAGTATTTTACCATGGGACTACAAAAGGAGCAGCTACCGAAATTAAAGAAGAAGGTTTTAAGATAGCTAACTTGGGGGATAATACAAAATGTGGAGGCTATTTAGGTCAAGGTCACTATGCGACTTTGGCTGAGAATGAAGCTGAATTTTATAGTACGATTACTGGCAAAAAGGGTCAAGTTTTAAAAATAAAAACTAAACTTTCAAATGTTCTTACAGCTACGAATGAAAAAGAGTACTATCAACTAATAACCGATAGTTCTCTTCTACGTAATGCTACAATAGTTAATGAGAATTTAACTTACGCAGAACTAGTAGCTGATGCAAAATTAAAGTACGATTCTCAGTTATTGGGAACTCTTAAAACTATAACATCTAAAGATTGGGAAGCAATTAAGAAAATAACTAGGACTGAAAAGTATGGGATTGAAGTGACTCAAAGATACATGATGAAAAACGCTGGGTATGATGGTATATATATACGTCACGAGTTATGTATTTTTGATGATGCAAGTTTAGTTGTGATAAAATAAGGGGGATAAAGATGGTAGAAAAATGGAATCCTAAAGAAGGTAGTAGATGTTGGTACTGTATAAATATAAACGAAAAAAAAATTTTGACTTGTAAGGCATTTCCAAAAGGAATACCTCACGAGATTTTATCGAGTGAGTTTAATCATATAAATCCTCATCCGAAAGATCATGGGATACAATTTGAATTAGATAAAAAAGCGGTTGAGCGGTGGGGACTTTAAGGATAATCTAAAGTAAGGAAGGTGGTATTTATGAAGATAGAAGATATAACTAAAACTAGTATCAAGAAGATAGACGGCAAGGAGTTGTATTCGTTAAGGTTGAGGTTCCTGCAAATATGGGATAAACATTTTAAAGAAGTAAAGAAGTTCATGGATATAGACAGAGGGACGATGCTGGAGAAGTATCAGATCCTAATAAAAGAGATGGGTGAAAGAAAACTTGTCCATGACACGAAGGAGATAGATAAGGCACTGCTTACAAAATCTTTGTATGGTATAGATATACCAGGTCTAAAGGAAGAAGTATTGATAAAAGATTACGTGTCTATCTTCGGAGATTATTTGAAAAATCCAAAAACGTCAAAAGAAGTAAGTGTGGCGGTAATAGATAAACCAGATATAGTAGAGCAAATGGAAAAAAAGATTGGAGATATAATAAAGATCCAGTTAAAGAAAAAATGTAAAATAGTATGGAAGGCGGAAGGTGCAGGGGAGAACTATATGCCAGTATTTGATGTGATATTAAGGCCTAAGGAAACTACCGGTAGGGTGGAAATAAGCAAACCTGAAACTACTGATAAATATCACCATATACCGGTAAATAGTTGCAAGATAACAGCAACTATAGACATTTCGGCAAAAGACGGGATAAAAGCCCTGTATTGTGGTGGTGAAGGTGACAAGAAGATAGCAACTTATCTCTTTGACGTAGATAAATTTACTATGGCCACGGCGAAGGCTTGGTTGAAGAAACAGGAGACTAAGAAATCCGAGGCTGTAAAAGAGGAGGAACCGAAAGTAATAAAAGATGATGATGTAGTGAACAAGATTATTCCAATCTTTAAAATAGACGAAGAGAAGAGGATAGTGGGTGGAGTAGTATATGCTCCAGATGAAGTTGATAGTCAAGGTGATACAGCAAGTGCAGAAGAAATAGAAAAGGCAGCACATAAATTTAATGTTGAAGTAAGAAAGTTTAAAGTAAATCACAAAGGGAAAGACCGGGACGTTGATTTATTAGAGAGTTATATAATGCCTGCAGATGTTACTATAAGTAATGTGATAATTAAGAAAGGAAGTTGGTTTATACTGTGTAAGGCGAATGAAGATGAAGTTTGGGATGGAGTAAAGAGTGGCGACCTAACCGGCTTTAGTATGAGAGGATGGGCAAACGCCTTTTAAATTCACAGTAAATCAAAGTATACAAGCCTGTTAATACGCTAGTAAAATAATATTTGCAATCCATAATAAATTATATTATAATATGTCATACGAAGTTATAAGTTAAACGGTTAAAATCTGAACACATTCCCATAGCACGGGAATCTGATAGCGGATGTTTAAGCTTTCATTAATTATCGGAGGCTAAGGCATCCGCATTTTTATTTGGGGGTGGTCCTATGTATAGAAAACTGAAGGATATTGATGTTAGTGAGTTGTCTTTCGTAAGGAAGGGTGCGAATAAGAAAAAGTATGTAATAATGAAGAATGATGGAACCACCGTGGAATTAGAAAAGGATGATGTAGCGATATCAATAAGTAGTGACGGAACCGTGAAAGGAACAGTTGTAAGAATAAATAACTCGGAGATAAGTAACGTAAGAGATTTTAATTTTGGTTTTTATGCTCCGTCTGGCGGGGAAAATATAGAAAATGGTTGGGTCAATAAAGTTGACCTTTCATACACGTTAGATACAGGTGTTGTAGGCGGTTTCAAACAGTCTAGTAATTATAGACTAGTAAAAAATAATGGGGAGGTGAGCAATGTGCTCGACAAGGCAAAATTAAATGGAATGTTAAAAGAATATCTTGGAGAAGAGGTAAAACTGGAAGAAGTGAAAAAGAGTGAAGAAGAGTTAGCGAGTATCGAGAAATCTTTGAATATTGTTAATGAATACAGGGAAGAGTTTCCACCTGAATTAAAAGATGCTATTGGTGTTATAGCCAAGCATGCTTGTGGTAGCTTTGAAGTGGAGAAGGCGGATGATAAGAAAACTGTAGAAGTCAAAGAAGATTTAGAGAAATCCGGTAAGAAACATTCTAAGAAAACGTTGGAGGTAATTAATGATATAGTAGCTAAGCTCCATGGTCTTTTGTCAGATGAACCAGAAAAAGTAGAGGAAATAGTACAGAAGGGGAAAGAGGAAGACACAAAATACGTAGATGTAATGAAAAAGTTAGATGAGGTAAACGCATTGTTAAAGAAGAAAGAAGAGGAATCAAAAGCCCTTGAGACAAGACTTGCTGAAGTGGAGAAGGTAAAGGGAGTTAAAAAAGGATTAGATGGACAGGATGATGATGATGAATTAGATAACAAAAAGGACGTCAAGAAATCAGAAGTATTTCATTGGGGTTCATTTAAAGCAAAGGGAGGTGAATAAAATATGATTACCAACAAAAAATTATTGAATAAGACATCGTTTATAAAAGGAATGTTTCCTGTAGATATAGACTTTACACCGGAAGAAGCGGATAAGTTTATAGATTATATCGTAGATGAGTCTGTATTAAAAGGTAATGCACAGATAATCAGAATGGCAAAACCAACTAAAATCGTGAGAACTATCGGAACAACTGGTAAAGTCCTATGGCCTGATGCGATATTCGATTCTACCAAATATAAACAAACTGTAGTAGCAGGCAAGGCAGAGTTAGTATCTAAAAAGGCAAGAGGATGCGTACGTGTCCACGATGATGATTTGGAAGATAATATAGAAGGTGATGCATTCGTAGATCATCTGATGAGAATGATTGCTGCAGATATAGCTAATGATTTAGATGAAGCATACTATATGGGGTTAAAGTCTCCTAGTGGAGTATTACCTTTAGATATTAATGGATTGTGGGATGGTTGGAGACAAAGGATGTTGAGTTCGACATACGTGAATACCGTAACCGGTGGTGCTACCATACTAAATGCAAGAAGTAGTGATTTCTCAATATATACCGATGGATATATTGCAGAACAGAAGGCTGCTGCACCTTATAACTGGGAGTTCAAATTCGGTAAGATGATAAAGGCTATGCCTTCAAAGTATAAAAAGTTAGCTGGAGGACTTGCAGGTCTAAGATTTTTCTGTAGTGACCAGATAGAACAAGATTATATCGACTCGTTGTCTGCAAGGTCTACTATTTTAGGAGATCAAGCCATATTAGGGCAAGGCCCTTTACATTACGGAAAAGTTCCTATTGTTTCTATGCCATTAATGAGTGTAGATATGCCAGTAGTAAAGACTGGAACTTTCGGAAATTCAACTGTGGCTGCAGATGTCTTGGCTGGAGCAACGGTCATAGTGGTAGCAAGTGGAAGTAATTTTGACGCGAACGATTATATCTGGATACATAAAACATTGTTAGAGTATAAATCAGAAGTTGTCCAGATAGCTTCCGTAGATACAAATACTTTAACCCTGAAGACTGCTCTCAAGTGGAATCACACCTTGGCAGATGCAGAATTAGTACAAGAATGCACCATAGACGGAACAGATTGTTTCTTAACTCATAGAGATAATTTAATGATAGGAATTCAGAGAGATATCAAAATGGAAACATCAAGAGAAGCTGCTGATGAATCTACATATTTCTTCTATAGTTTAAGAGCCGATTTGTTACTCGGAAACCCGGCTGCAGTGGTATTCTTGAAGAATCTAAAAATAAGATAGAATAAATTCTAAAAGGAGGAAATGATGATGGTAAAGTATGAGGTGTTTAATTTTGGTGGAACTAGAAGCATACCTTACAAGGAACACGCTTTACATCTACAACAGAATTGGGGATTTGTCACAGAAGATGAGGAACTAGTTAAAATGTTAAAAGAGCTCCCTTATGTAACAGTGAGGGAGATTGAACCAAAGAAAACAGAAGGAAGTTGCAGGATTAATAAAGATAAGGGTTTAACCATTTATGAAAAAATGAACTTCTTTAATTTAAGAAAAGTAGCAAGAGAAATGGGTATTGAAGTGACAAATAAAGAATGTAAGAATGATATTTTGGATAAAATAAAAAAGTATAATATAAATCATTAAGTGAGGTGAGAAAAATGACTAAACGAAATTTAGCTGATTTACATAGAGATATTGCCCAACCACTAGGAAGAGTAATTCAGGAGGCTTTTGAGGACGGTATGATTATTACTTCTAAAACTTTCTTAGATTTTGCTCCTGTCTTTGTTCCGGATTCAGCCCGTTCAAATTTTGCTTTCGCAATAGGAAAAAGAGGCGATGCTGGAGAGCTTGATGTTACAATGTTAGTAGCGACTACTCAGCATCTTGACCCGATACAAATGAACCTTAATATAATAGGTGCTAATCCAACTGGTGTATCTACTATTAATCTAATCTATACCAATATAACTCACGATACTGTTGATATGAGTAATCTAAGACTTAAATGTGCTGACTGGAATGTGGTAGTTGGCAAAGATGTATTAGATGCCTATGTGTATCAAGGAGAAATAGATTTTATTGCTTCGGGTGTTGCTGTAGGTGGCGAGGCCACAGTATTAGGATTGGTAATGAACGCTGGTGATGAGGATGTAGCTGGTAATCTACGTGGTCTAATTATATCCATGCAAGGTGCTGGAACCCATAATACAGCGATTGGTCTTGAAATTAGAACTACCTGTGGCCATAGTTTAGGAACTGGACTTGCAGAGGGGATTAGAATCGCTGGTACTCCTTTACCTGTTGTTGCTATAGCAATGGGTAATCAGGACAATGACAATGAAGGCCCGCAAAATGCTTTCTTTTTCCCGAGTGCAGGTGGTGCGGACGAAGGTCCTTGTGTAGGTACGGTTAAGTCTGGTGATGGTGAAGGTTCAATTAAAATATTAGTCGGTGCGACAACTAAATATCTTAAATACTGGTCTGACCCATCATAATTAAAAGGCTTTGCGGGGTGGTTAATTAAACCCCGCAATCCTAAAAATAAAAAAGGAGGAAAAGGATTTAATGAAAGTATCACTTAACGTATTTGAGCGAGTCAATCTGATTAGTATTTTATCGGGAGAATCAGATTTTACAACTTTAAAACTTATGCGTAAAGCTAAAGAAGATTTGAGCTTTACTGAAGAGGAGCATAAGTTATTGAAGTTTATAGAACTTCCCGATGGTAGAGTGACGTGGAAATCTAAAGATGCCGAAAAAATAATTAGAGAATTTGAATTAGGTGAGGTAGTTACAATGCGGATTAAAGAAACTCTTAAGGTAGAGGATTCCCGAAAGAAACTTAAAGATGAACATTTTACTCTATACGAAAAATTTGTTTTGGAAGGGGATAAGCAAGTTGGGTAAATTAGGAGAAAAACTGCAAGAAGATGTTAGTAGAGGAAATACAAAAATAATAAAAGAAGATTTTGGTAGAATAGTATCTTCAGTGAATATGTTGATAGGAGAAGGTAATATTAATTCCTATATGTTTATAGCTCTAAAAGATTACAGAGTTTTAAAAATTAGTGAAGTCCATGCTACCGAAGGGAAGAGTGAAGGCGAAGTAAAAGTTACCATTAAAAAAGTATTAGATGCTATGAGGATAGATGATGTAAGTACAGTTGATTTGCTCGGAGAAACTAAAATTGATTTAAAAGGAGAAGCAGGTATAATTCAATCCCCTTTACTTACGAATAAATTAAGTGACTTGCTTGTGAATAAGAATGATATGCTGGCAGCTGTTTTTACAGGCGATTTGGCTGGTCTGACTGGTGGGGTCATAACCGTGGAATTAGAACAAGTATAATTAAAAGGAGAAAACATGAATTGTCACTATATTATAGAAGCTAAATTAGTAGATAGCTGGCCAAGTGGTTTTACTGCAGGAGAAAAAGAGGAAAAAATATTAAAGGCAGAAAGACTAGTAGAAAAACTTACAAAAGACTATTTTTATCCCAAAAATTTTATTTTAATTATGAACGGAAACGATAAAAATAGAATGTATTTGCCTGTAAGGCCAAGAATACTATCAATAAATCAACTCAGTATAAATACTGAATATATATCTACTACAGATCTTACCGGAAGCAACATAGAAGGAACTAAAGGAAACTACACGATAGAATTGCATATAAATACCGTTCTTAATGCTTTCAGGGATAGTTATATAAGCATATATGATTATTCTAAAACAGAAGATAGGTACTGGGGGTGCAAAATATTATCTAATACTTTAACAGATGGTAATGGAAAGTCAGTGTTCACTTTGGAGGAGGCTATCCCAGAAACATTGGCGAATGAAGATACAGTTTCGATAATAACCAATTGGCGTTATGATGAAGATTCTGTGTTTAGTCCGTTGGTAGGTGAAATTAAAGAACCAGGAGTGCTAATTGAACCGATAAATCTGTATGTAAGAGATAAAATGTTTGTAAAAGGTGAGAATAATATTAAAATTATCGGCTCTTACGGTTATTATAATTGTCCTCAGGCGATAATGGATGCCTGCGTAATACTAGTGCAGTATGATATGGAACCTGAAAGATATGAAACGTATAATTTTAGGTCGGAGAGTTTATCGGGAGCGTATTCTTATGACAGAGGAGAAGAGAAGATGCTTTCTGGCATAGTAGAAGCAGACCAACTGTTGAGGAATTATATTAATAAAAGATTAGTGTTATGCTAGGCGTAAAATATGCTCACGGGAGGAGGTATTAACGTGGCAAAAAATTATATGATACGTGATAAAAAGACTGGAAAGGAAATGTTTTATATAGGCGATACGTTGAAGATTGGTGATGGTGCAAGAATAATAATAGGAGATAAAGAAGAGTTGGTAATTACGAAGAAAATCTTGGATGGTTTGTTAAAGGATGTAAAGATAATAAAGAAAAAGGGTACCACTTCAGAACAAAAGGAATAGAAATGAGAATAGTTGGTCCTAGGCAGAAGTTTGAATTATGGAGAAGAGTTGAGGGAGCAATCAGTGCAGACGGTCAAAAAGTATCTTGGAGGAAAGAGAGAGATATTTATGGAATACTCTTGGTGTTATCGGGAGCAGAAGGTAGATATAATGATAAAATAGGAGTTAGAGCTTCATATCGTCTTTATATAAACGGTTGCGATATAACCGAGGAGGACATATTAAAAAAGGACGATGTGGAGTACGACATAGTGTTTGTAGATAATAAATTCCTTAAAAATAAAATTTTGGCGGTGGACTTGAGTTGAACGAAAAGAATGATTTCAAATTAGACTGGAAGGGTGAAGAAGTAAAAGCTGCAATGAACTTGGCACTCAAAAAGCGTGCGGATGCTCTAGGTCATATTCTTGTAGCAAAGATTAGGGAACAGATATCCAAAAAAGGGACAGGGGTAATATATAAAACGGGGAACAAAGTTCATCAGGCAAGCGCACCAGGTTTCCCTCCTGTAATTTGGTCAGGCGATTTACACGGCAATATATTTTACGAAGTAGATAGTTCTTATTCTCTTATGATTTACTTGAAGTTAGGAACAGATAGAAAGTATGGACCAAGATTAGAATTCGGGGATAGTACTATGGCTGCCAGGCCGTGGTTAGGCAAGACGTTAAATGAAAGTACCGGCTTGATAAAACAAGTACTGGAAGAGAAGTGGTTTTAATGGATATTACTAGAGCGATAAATTATGCGATATTAGATAAATTGGTGAAAGATTCGGATTTAATCGAACTTTTAGGCAATAACAATATAAGAGTAGATATAGGGGCAAGATCTGATGAATATCCCTATATAGTATTTAATGTAGATATTAGTGTAGGGGTAGGCACTCCATTGGTAGGGATAGGAAGACTAGAGATGCACTTGTGGGATAGTAATCCTTTAACAACTAGGGTTAATGAGATGAGAGGGAGGATTGTAAAGTTACTTGATTGTAGTGAATTAATTTTGGATGGAGGTGAGGCTAAAGGGATTAGAATTTTTTGGGATAACAGTTTAAAGGTACCAGACAGCGTGGAGAATATTCAGCATATAGTATTACTTTTTTCAGTTAAGTTAATAAGATCAATAGATTTAAATTATTAAGGAGGTGTAGAAGATGACACCACAAAGTGGAATAAGTGTAAATACCCCGGATAGAATATTAGTAGATGCGGGTGCAATATATCTAAATTATGGATTACCGAATGAAAGACTCTTGGGAGCTACAAGGGGTGGAAACGAATTCAATTTGAATAGAGTAACCAGAAATATAGAAATAGATGGTCTAAAGGGAGCAGTGAAAGGCTTAAAAAGAATAACCGAAGTGAATCCTCAAATTACAGCAAACTTGATTGAGCTCACAGTTGAAAATATAATATTAGCGATCGCAGGAGCAAACACTACGGCTACTCCGACTACAGATGTATTAGCTGAATATTTAGGAGTAGGAACTGTGAATATAGATGATTTTACCTGTGGCCACTTTCCGATAGTGCCTCTGTCGGACAAAGTTTATGTAGATGGGGATCTTGTAGTTAGAGGTTTAGAAGGAGATTCATTATTTATAGGTGCTAATGCAGCAGATAATAAAGGATTTGTTTCAAGTATAGGCGATTGGGAGACAGGAACTGGTGGAACGTTCGTTCTAGGCGAATACACGGTAGTTACTCCTTCAGGAAGTTTACCGAGTTTAGATGATGATGATGGTTTGGTCTTGACAAATCTAACAGTTGGCAAAACTTACAAATTCATTATCAAATCAAAGAAAGGGTCTTTATGGACTGGTGGAGTCCTAACTGTACACATAGATGGACAGCCTTTCGCATTAACTACCTTAACAAGTTCCTTTATTCTAGATATATTTCATTTCACAGCAACAGGAACAGAAGCAACAATTACATTAACTTGTGCAACTGAACCGGATGCAGGCGATGTATTTTTTATAGATGATTTAGAGTTAAATGAATACGAAGGAGACTATACTATAAATAATACCACTGGAGATGTGCAGTTTATATTTGAAGACATTCCCGATGTTGGTGAAGAAGTAACAATTGCGTATGCTTATTATACTGGTGGAACTCCAACCCACGATACTATAACCGGAGGAGAAATAGAAGACTCTGATTATATAGATAATGTAGCGCTAGTAGGTAATATTTCGGGTAAGGGAAATCCGATTATATGTATTGTCAAGAATGCATTAGCGGACGCAGGGTTTGCTTTAGCTACAGCACCAAGAGACGAATCGGTTCCGAAGGTGGTCTTTACTGGTCATTACTCAGGGGTGACTGCAGATGAAGAACCTTGGGAAATAAGATATCCGAGAGTATAACAGCTAAATTTAAAAAGGAGGTATAGCTGATATGGCGGAAGGAAAGAGTATTGTAGACGAAGTTGAGCCTTTAATTAGCGAAGTGCCAAGCATTACGGTTAAAGGTAAAGAATATAAATTAAGAAGACTTGGAGTTGCAGATGCTTTTAAATTAGCAAGAATAATGTCGATAGGTGCAGGGAGTTTAGGTAAGCAAATTACCGATTATGGAGAAGTAATAACTTCTGAGAACTTCCCCGCAATTGTTTTTGCTAGCTTTCTGTATGAAGAAGTTTATGTTATGAATTTTTTAGCTAACATGATTGGAGAAAAAACAGAGGACTTCACAAATCCAAAATTGTTTCCAATAGGGACGGAAATGGATATAGTCTATGCACTAGCGAAACACGTGGATGTGCTTGCTTTTTTCGGCAAATTAACCGGGATAATGAAAAAACCTCTATCGAAGGAGAGTTTGAAAAAAGCATAGATTTAATAGAAGAAAGGTATGGTTGGACGGATGAATATATAATTAAGGTGCCATACGCCCGGTTTATTCAAATATCGAGAGTGGCTTCTGAACAGAAAGCAGAAGGACTAAAAATAAGAATGAAGGAACAGGCATTTTTGGGCTGGTTATTTTATATGATGCAACCTTTGAAGAAGGGTTTTACGCATATGAACTATCAGCAATGGCTAATAAATTTAGGACTTACTGATAAAGACTTAGAGCAGGATATTAGCGTATTGAAAAAAAAGGCATTAAAAATAGCAGAAGATATTGTTAAAATGGATAAAGAGCATAGGAGATAATAAAATATGGAAATATTTACCTTGATGGGGACAGTGGCTATAAATAAAGCACAAGCCATACAAGACATAGAAGCTATAAAAACCGCTGCAAAAGGAGCGTCCACTGAGATGGGACGCTCTTTTGGTGCTGTAGGGAAATATATTACTGACAACGCTACACAGTTTAGGCAAGCAGGAAAGGTTATGACTATGGTAGGTGGGGTGATTACTGCGGCTTTTACTGCCCTTGTGCTCAAGACCGTAGAAGCTGAAGATGAGCTTGGAGATATGAGCGAAAGAATTGGTGAAACTGTTGAAAATTTATCTGCTCTTTCTTATGTTGCCAAAATGTCAGAAACAAATATAGAAACGCTCGAGTTGAGCCTAAAATTTTTGACTCGCGCCATATATGATACATCCAAAGGAACTGGAACAGCTAAAGATATTTTTAAAGAGTTAGGAATATCAGTTTCTGACACAGAAGGAAATTTGAGACCAATGGTCGATGTCTTAAAAGATGTTGCTACTAAAATTGCTGCAATCGAAGATCCCACTAAACAAGCAGCACTGGCCATGGAACTATTTGGGTCAAGAACAGGACCTCAATTACTTCCTATGTTAAAAAGGGGTGGGGCAGGTATTGATGAGTTGATGAAAAAAGCTAAAGAATTGGGATTGGTTATATCTACTGAAGATGCAGAAGCTGCTGATAAATTTGAGAAAAGTATGATTACTTTAAAAGCAACTCTAGCAGCATCAGGAAGAGATATAGCTCACATATTAATGCCACCTCTTTTAGAATTTATAGAAAAAGTAACTGTAATTGTACCAAAGGTTCGAGAATGGGCAGACGCTAACCAAGTATTAGTAGGAACATTAGTAAAAGATATTGGTGTTCTTGGTGGAGTTTTGTTAGTTTTAGGACCTTTAACAATGGCGTTACCTAGTTTAGTGGCCGGGTTTAAGTTATGGAGCGCCGCAACATTTGTTCTTTCAGAAAAGTTTGCAACACTTGCTTTAACACTTGGTTTAACAGCTCCAGAGTTGCTGATAATGGCAGGTGCTTTTGCCTTAGTGGCTAAGGCTGTTTATGGTTGGATAGATGCTCTGGAGGAGAGTGAACGTATTAGGGAGATGGAAGTCGCTTCTGTAAAGTCAACGGAAGATGCTTTAAAGAAATTACAAGAAGCTTATAATCTGACTGATCAAGAATTGCAATATTTTATAGAAAACCACAAATTGTCAGCATCAGTTCTTGAAAGAGTAGCACAAGATGAGCGTGATCTAGCTAAAGCAAGAATGGGGTCTATAAGTACTATGGAAATGCAGGCTAAATCCTTTCAGGAGTTGAGCGATGAAATAGATACCGCTATTTTTAAGAATAAAGAATTAACTGAGAGTCAAAAACTGGTATATGGTATGAGCCAAAAAATATATGATGCGACACATACTGCAACAGAGAAAAAAATACAAGACCTTAACGATGAGTGTGTAGCTCTTATTAATAATATGGAAACTAATCTAATGACGATGGAACAGATAGACCAATATCGTCAAGTTATGCTTACGAACATCATTAAAGATTCTTCAGAGAGAGAAAGTTATTTGAGAAATATGGAGGAGATTCAGAATAGAATATTTGAGCTGACCCATACTCAAACGGAGATTGAGATGAAAGATTTAGATGCAAAAAAAATCGCCTATGTGGAAGAAGCCAAACAAGCTATGTTGTCAGCAACAGAAAAAGAAGCCGCAATGGTAAAAATTCAGGAATTATATGAACTAGAAAAAGCAAGTATTATTAAGACAGCGGTAACGAGAATTGAACAGGAGATAGCGTCTTTAGATGAATCTATACAGAGTAGGAAAGAATCTGGGGAAGCAATTGATGATTTGATTAAGAAGAGAGATGCAGAAATAGCGAATCTCAATAAACTGAAAGTTGCTTATGGAGAGGTAGCTGTAGAAGCAGCAAAAACGCCAGAAGGCAAAAGTCAAAAAATGTATTATTATGTAGATGCTGAAGGTAAAAAGATAGGACTAACTAATATCAATCAATTATCCCAGGCACAAATAGAAGCAGGTATCCATTTAGAACCTCTGGCCAAGGGTGGGCCAGTAGGAAGGAAAATTCCCGGATATGCAAGGGGAGGGGGTATAGATAATATACCGATAAATGCAACCGAAGGAGAATATCTTATAGCTAAACCCATGGTTGATTTTATTAAAAGAACTGGTATGGTAACAGGTGGGTTAATAAAATCGATAATGTGGGGGGCTAAGACTCCTCAGCCTAGTGAGGATATTAATAACGATGCAGTAATTCCTTGGTCATCGGCTATAAGAGAGGCAAGTAGTGAAAAGATTCCTACTGGAAAAGGAGAATGGAAAACCGAATTGAATTTCGGACCGAACTCGGTAGTAATAAATGCTAAAACTTTGGACGATAAGACCATAAATGAAGCAGGAGAAAAAATATTCAATATAGTAGAGAAAAAAGTCAGAGCTAGTGGTTTGGGATTTGTGAGGGTATAAATATGGAGATAAGGTTAGGTACGTTAGGAGAAGAGAAAATATTCCTTTATGTAAATATAGAGAGTAGTCTGGTGAAGCCGAGCTCAGAACATCTGATGATATCAGGAACTATAGAAGTACAAGAAGCTGTTAATTATTATGAGGAATTCACAATTAATTTCGTTTATCTTACCAAGAGTAAGTTAGACGAACTAAAATCATTATATGCTCAAGCAGGAAGTTTAAATTTACAGATAGAAGATGAGGATTTTGTAATAGACCATACCGTAAAATTTAGGGCAGGATCGCTCACTTATGCTAAAAGTAAGAGTATGCCACCAGATTACGAAGCAAGTGCTGTATTGGTGGAGGTAGGTTAATTGCAATTAATAGATCCATTAACATTATTAGATTTCGAAGATAAGTCAAAAGTTATAGTATCGAAGGTGGAAATTGATAGGTCAGGTATGGGAACCTTTGTGGAACTGAGTGATTTTATCGATTGGAATATAAACACGTCCATAGGTAATTTCGTATCGCAGTTCTGTACGGTGAGTTTTAGTGTAACATTACTCAATACAGAAGATAAATATTCTCTTACCGATGAATCAAAGCCTTGCTATGGTTGGATAAGAAACGGAAGGAGGGTGAGAATACATGTTGGTATAAGTAAATCAGGTTCTGATTATAACTGGCAGTGGATAGTTGGAAGAATCGAGCCACCTGCATTTAGGGAAGAAGCTGGTAAAAATGTATGCGTCATAAGTGGAAATAATTATATGAATGCTCTGGCTTCTACTCAATTGATACAGAGTTATTGGGGAACTCAATTAATAACACATACTATAGACGATAAAGATGAGTATTCTATGCCAAGTGATTGTAAGGGTGTGTATAGAGCGTTTCTTGATTCAATAGAACCGTATGATGGAACGAATATAAAAGAAGTATATCCGGGCAGTGAATGGACGTATGATTGGGATACTAATATCTTTATGATATTGAACTCCATTAAACCTTCCTATACCGGATATAAGAATTTAATTATATATTATTTTAAAAGACAGCTAGTAGAAAGTGTAGTAGCCGATATATTGATTGAAGCTGGGTTACTAAGACATTATGACCGAGCAAGCTGGTTAAGTAACAGTAATTATTTAACCCCAACTAACACCTATATTGACAGAGTCTGGTTTAATACCGGAACGTCTTGTATGGAGGCTATAAGACTGTTGGCTGAGGTTATTTTGTATAGATTCGATTTTGATTATGACGGTAATCCGATATTTAGACCAAAAGCTCAATATTCCACACCGGTAAAACAATTAGCAGATATTAATTTAGAAGTGAAGAATATATCAGATACCAGCGATGAAGTAAAAAATTATATTAGTGTAATAGGCGAAGTAAGGTCTAAACTGGTCAAGATCCCCACAATAACTACACAATATTATACGGAAATAGTAATGGATGGAGAAGTACAGGATAAAACTAAAATAAAAGTATTCGGAACTATAGATAGTATCGGTCAAGGTAACGTAAGTAAAAGAGGATTCCAGTGGGGAACATCACAGAAAGCAATACATTCTTGGAATGGAACGAGTTACTATTTTGGTGTAGGTACATATGAATATATTATAACAGGATTAAGTTTAGATACAGATTATTTTTATAGGGCTTGGGTTTATAGTAAAAAACAAGGAAAGTTTTTTGGGCAATGGCAAAATTATAAAACACCAGCTTAAGAATAGAAAGAGGATGAGGAGACATAGGTGGATCCAATAGTTACTACGTTAATAGAAAGTGATTTAGATAATGATAGTGCTGTCCTTAACGGAAATACCCAGAATAATGGATGGACTATATTAGAATGGGGATTTTGGTGGTATAAGAAGAGTGCAGGGATAGAGACTAAAGCATATATTGCCGCTTCTGGAACTCCCGCTGAAGGGGATTTTGCAAAATTCAAGACAGGTCTTCTTCCTTATACTGAGTATTTATTTCAAGCACGATGTTATTATAAAATATGGGATGTAGAACTTGAAGACTGGGTATATATTGAAATCTTTGGGGATTGGTTGGAATTTACCACTCACGCTTATTCTACCACTCTGCAAATACTCGCCTGTAATATCCTAAAAAGCATAGGAGGTGTTACCTTCTGGGGTTCGATAAATACTCCTGATGATGGGTATGTAATAGAAAGAGGCTTTGAATACGGGCTGACTAAAACTCCCACTTGGAAAGTATCAGAAGAAGGAAGCTTTTCGGTGGGCATGTTTTCCTTAAATGCTTCTGGGTTATCCCTTAATACCGATTTCTATGTCAGGGCTTATCTAAAGACTGCTTCAGGACACTATTTTTATACTTCTGATGGTGATGACAGAGGATGGGCTAAATTTACCACTAAAATATTGACCAATAATATAGCCGTATTGTCAAACGCTGGGTATTACATTACCAATGAAGATTTTTTGAGAGTATTTAATAATAATGGGCAGGAAAATAATGCTTGGAAATTGCCAGAAGGGGAATATACTTCAGAAATAACAGTTGATAAAGAAGGCAATGCTTATTATGGGTGGTATGATGGCGGGACTAATTATCGCATAAGTAAAAGAAGGTTAATTGACGGAGTGCTTATAGATACTTGGACAGTCAGTAAATATCCCAGGGGAATATCTATTGGTTATGGAGATTATATCTTTACTCTGGAAACCGATACTCAAGCTAAAAATGCAGTTTTATATAAAAGGAATATTTCAGATTTAACGGAAATAGCACATATTGATTTAGTAGCAACAGATGCCTTCTATTGTGGAATAATTGCTGATATGGAAAATCATGTTTATATAGGTAGAACGACTGACCCCGATAGAATAGAGAAATATGCTCTTTATGATTATTACGATGTTATTGATGTTGTAGCCAGTGGAGAAAAGGTAGGTAATGATGCAATTAATAGAGATGGAACAGATACTGGATATTATACTGAAATATTAGAGCAAAATCCTGCTACTGTTAGCGGTAAGATTACCAGTGTTGAAATTTGGGCACACAGTACTATGACTGGAGTGATTGTGGCTACCTTCACAAAAGTTAATGGGAATACTTTTACTGCCAGAGATAGTCAAGCAATCGGAACTGTAATTGCTGGGGCAAAAAGAACTTTTGAAGTTGATTTGGATATGGAAGAAGGAGACTATCTCGGAATATATTGGGAAGATGGCGAATTAGAAGCAGACCTTAGTTCAGGACTTGGTGCTTGGCTTTTGGAGGGTGATTATACTTCTTGCATTGAAACCGTATTCGATTACTGGGAAATAACTTATAGTCTTTGCGGTTTATGGGCTCCTGTTGAATATAGCTTTACGATAGCAGGAGATCACACATCTGAATTTTTAGAAGGCATTAGTATAGTAGTTGCAGGAAGCACAGGAAATAACGGGACTTATACTATAGCAAAGGGGGGCTCTTATCTTGATGGCGAAGATACTATTATTCCTGTCAATGAAACAGTATCAAGTCCTATAGCAGATGGTAATATTACTAGATCGGGAAATCTTACTCGATTAGCTTATATTAATTCTCCTACTTCATTGCAATTTGGGAGTTTGGGAATTTCAGGTAATTATGTATATGCAGGAGCTTATTTTGACTTGCCTTCGAAGGCAAATAAAGCATTGACAGAAATAGAAGCGTGGTCTCCCGCTGGAGAATGGTATAGCACAGATTTCTTCCATGTGGGATCTTATAAAAATAAGGTAATCGTAGAAGGAACTCCTTATAGCGGTTATAGCAGAGCTTTAGCTTGTTATGATGAGAATGGAACTCAATTATGGAAGACCGATTTAGTAAGAGGGATAAATGCTGTATCAGGATATCCTTACCCCGGTGAAGCTACTTTAATAAATACTAAAGCAATAAATATTGCTGGACATTGCTATTTGTATGGCGAAATTACTGAAATATCTGGTACTACGATAGTTGAAAGAGGGTTCGAATATTTAGTACAGGAAGAGATGCCGAGCGCTGAAGATACTGGAGAAGAAGTAAAAGAAACAAGCGAAAGCGGTTTTGATATAGGCGAATATCATTTATCAAGTTGGGGAACATTTAACGATTTGTACCGTGCGCCTTTTGGAACGATGTGGTTTTTTAGAGCATATTGCAAAGACGATGAAGATAATAAATTTGTGGCAGACAGTTGGATGCCCTGCATGCCGACGGCGACGACTCAAGCAGCAGATAATATAAATTATAATAAAGCGGATGGGCATGGATATGCAATTGATAAAGGAGCATCCGATCTAACAGTAAGAGGATTTGAGGTAAAATTTGAATTTTATGGTGAACTCCCCGAATCTTGGAAATATGAAATTGCAGGTTTTGTCAATCCAGAAATGGGGGCGTATGTTAGTATAGTGCCGGTAAAAGATGAAAATGGCTTTATAATAGACTTTAAATGGGAAGCAACTTTAATAAAAACCGTATCGGAAACATACGAAATAGATCTCGGAGCATTTATGATTACTATTGGTGAAATGGAATTTGGCTGGCCAGTAATGGATAACTGTTTATTTGAAGGCGATACTTACCAATATAGAGCATTTGCTACCAATCCGTTTGGAACGGCTTATGGCTGTGATTTTGAGGTATATACTCCAGATGGAGAACTTGTAGCTACAAGAACACCTTATGTTGGTAATTCAGTATTGACTGTGGAAGAACAAGAAGCAGGTTATTATACTTTACCAAAATATACCAGAGAATTTACGACTCCTGTCCGATATTATTTATCAGATGAGACCCCGACAGTCGGACCTTATACAATTATAAAAAACGAGGTGATACAAAATTTACCAGACGGAATATATGCTACCAGAAGGGGCTTTAAGTACGGAAATACAATATCGGCTAATGACCACGATATTCACGAAGATGGCCAATTCACTAACGGTCCTTTTTCTGCAATGTTGCCTGACTTTGAGCCTGATACGACATATTATGTAGTTAGTTATATAGTAGTTCAGGGTATCGTTTACAAGGGAGAAATGGAAATTATCACTACGGAACCAGAGCCAGTGGATGAAGATGGAGCTGAATTTCCTACTCCATACTTTGGACCCAAGGGACAAGATTATAGAGAAGTAGTGACTAGGGTAGAAGCAGAGGCTATCGCAAGTCAGGGCATTATAGATTATGTAGGTGAAAAAAAATCATTATCGGTTAATAATCATCTCATTCAAAGCAATAGCAACGCAGTAACGATAGTGAATAATTACTTGGCCAGTTTTCAATTGCCTAAGATGAAGATGATGGCTTCTTATCCTAATCCTTTACCAATCGAAAGAAGAGATGAAATACAGTACAGTTCAAGTATATTGAAGTTTAAGGAAAATGGTATGGGAGTAGTAAAATTTAAGGATGACCGGAAAGGTGTTTATAAGTATTTTAAAAGATTAGTTATGACTGTCAGGAAAATGGATTCCAATCTAACTTTAACAAAAGATAGTATAAATTTCGAAGCGTCTTTGGAATTGGAGGAGTAAGATTATGCCATATAAATATTTTCAAGAATCAGCTGGAGGTGGACGAGTAAATGCTAATGATAATTCTGACGAACATAATTTAATAAATGAACTGAGGCAAATAGTAGAAGACTTAGCAAATTTACTCGGGCATAGTAAATTAGGAGATGGTACGTATCCGAAAAGCGGTCCAACCGGTGGAACATTGTCGAATGTATCGAAATGTAATTTTTCTGCAACCACATACCCAGGGGTAAATGATGATGAAACACAAGGATATTTAAAAGGGAGTATCTGGATATATTCTTTAGTGGGGAAAGCTTACATTCTTATTGATGCTGGGGTGGGAGCAGCAATTTGGAGATTAATAACAATTGGAGAAGATATTTTTATTCTTGAAGCTGGAATGACAATTAGTTTAATTACTGAAATTACAGGAGAATTAGCTATTGGAGATTAATTATCATAGAAAGGGGCGATAGACATGAAAAAAATTATTTTAATAGTTTTGGCAATATTGATGTTTAGTAGAATAGGTTACAGTCAAAGATCTGAATTGACTGATAGAGAGTTGCTTATTCAACTAACTGAAAAAGTAAATTATATCAATGATACTGTAACAAGAATTGAAAAGAATTCTAGTTTAACTACGGATAAGGTTTATACTTTGGAGAACAGAGTGACTGTAACTGAACAGAGCATATTTTCTATATTGGAGAGAATGAAAGATTTATCAAGTACTTGGTATTGGTTGCTAGGGCTCTTTGCAACTTTTATTCTTGGTATATTCATTTATATTGGGAAGGGAGTCTATGGGAATAGAAAGACGAGCAATAAAGCTAATTAAATCACTCGATAGAATCATGGATACTTGGAATAATCTGACTTTAAGAAGAACGATTGTAATTATTTACACTATACTGATTCTTATTCAAGTTACACTTGTTATTTTTTTATTAATATTTGGTAGAGAAATATCTACTAATTGGCTGGGGATATTCGGAATTGAATTTGGAGCATGGGGCACAATTTTGGCTTATTACTTTAATATAAGAGGTAAAATAGATGAACAGAATATTAAAAATGGTATTTCAGAGAGAGAAGAAATTGAAGGAGAGGAACAAGAGGATAATGACAATAAAGGATAAGATGAAATGTCCCTGTAAAAATTGTGTAGACAAGCCTTATAATATTGATGGTTTGTTTTTAGAATTATTAGAGCAATTAGAGATGAAGGTAGCAGAAAGAGGAATGACTGTTATTTATTTGAGCGGATTGAGATGCCCTGTTTATAATAAAATTGCAGGTGGGGTACCTGATTCTCCTCATATATATGGGGAAGCAGAGGATATAAGAGTTGCAGGTATGGATTTAATAGATTTAGCAAAATTATGTATAGAAATTGGATTCAAGAGAATCGGGATTTATCCGAATCATATTCACGTAGATGTAGTAACTCCAAAACCTTCTAAATTCTGGTATGTTAAAAAGTATGGAACTCCTATAATCTATTCTAAAAATATTAATGATTTAGATGAATTTCTAAAGAAAGTGAGGTGAGAAAAGTGAATAGCAATACATTTTTTATTATGATCCTGATTATATGGATATTAGCAATGTTGTATATATTGTATTCAATATATATGAAGAAAGATAAATCTAAACCAGTTGAGCCATTGAAAGCAGAGATAAGGGTTTTTCATATTTTTCCTGATTATCCGAAAGATCGTCCGCTAGAATGCAAACAAAAAAATATTTTAAGATTTATAGCAAAAGGGTATACTGATGAAATTGGTATGAGGGAAGTGGAAATAAATTTTGAGGAGATAGTCTGGAAATTTACCAAAGGTAATGGAGAATTGATTAAACATAAAGATTATATTAATTTTATAACTCCAGAGATTAAAGGAAACGAAAAGCTTATCTTTATCTCGGCTCATTATTTAGGATTGACAGATGCAACTTGGATCAAAGTTAAGCTCGGGGCCCCGAGATGAATAAAAAATTATAAATGAAAGGAGATGATATTATGAATAGTGGTATGGTAGTTTGGATTATTGTTATTTTAGCGATATTGATTTCCCTCTACAGTTTGAGGGTGAAGAAGGAGAAGGAAAAAGAAGAAGAAACAGAGCCCCTTGTATCTGATGTAGAACTAAAACAATTGAAAGTATATTGTCATACTTGTGGGGATACAGAAGTAAAATCAGAAAGTACAATAAAAGCAATAGAAAATAAAGTATGCTTTTTAGTAAAGGGATTTAATGCAGAAGGAAAAGAAACTCTATTGCTTGCTTCAAAGGTAAGTTGGCATTCCAGTTGTGCAGTATGTAAATGGGAAAGTGATATAGGAATAACCAATTGTGTTAACTGTACAGCAGGTAATATAAGAAATGTTTGGGTAAGATATACCAATGGAGTCACTTTGAGTTGGAAAATAGATTTTAATAAATAAAATAGGCTCCGCAAGGTTTAATCAGGTTTTATCGAATACCATGCCTTGCTTGATAAAAACCTAAACGGAGGCTTATGAGAAAGGAAGGATAATATGTTTTTTGGTATAGGGTCTCGTTGGCATAACTGGAAACCAGATGCAGAATATTTATCAAAAGTTAAAGAGATAGATACAATCGCTAAACTACATTCATTTATGAGTGATTTCAAATATAAATGGGATACGATAACTATTTTATTATGGACGATCCTTTGGGATAATTGGAAAATGCCTGACCAGTCAGCAGAATATATGTATGGTGATTGTGAGGATGCTGCAATTCTTGCTATTGACATTTTAGGTAGGATTCAGAAGAGAGAAGATGCCAGATTTATAATGACTTTTGGTTATTGTATTTGGAATGGTAAGAAAAAGTATATGGGGCATGCCGTCACTGCTTTTCTCAATAATGATAAATATGATATCTTCTCCAATAATACTATGGAGTATGGTTTTAAAGATTTCGAGGAGATAGGCAAAAAATTTTATCCTTTAGGGTTAAAATATCAAGAGATAAGAGATTGGAAAGGGAATGTATTGAAAAGAAGGTTTCAGCTTATCGGAACATTTTAATGAAAGGAGATGGTATAAATGACTTATCTGGAAATAGTCTTTAGAGTATTGTTGACTATGGCTGTAGTATATGCAGTTTTTCATGTTAAGGACTTTTTCAAAGATTGGTATAAGTGGAGCATAGCGGCAATAAAAGGGATGGGAAAAGCAATTCTCTGGATAGGCAAGAAGATTATAAGTATATTCAAGAAGGAGAAGTGATGTTATGAAAAATATTTTGAAGATAATTGCTGTTGTAATATTTCTCGGGATATTTATTTTTGCAGTCTGGCAAGGTTGTTTAATATATGATAGGTGGCGAAACAATCAAAAAATTGAAGAAGTAAAACTATTAGAAACATTAAAAGCGAATCAGGGAACGATAATTACTTTAACCAATGAATTAGCGGAAATACAGAAAAAGGTAGTAGGAGAGACTTTAAAGGAAAAGATAACGGTAAAAGAAGAAGCACCTACTTATGAATCAAAGAAAGAGGAATTAATTGAATTAAAGAAAGAACCAGAAGTAAATGCCGAGAAGATAGAAGTGGCCAGAGCAGAATTTGAAGAGAGAATAAATGAATTTCAAGCCAGTCCTGATAAAATACTGATTAATACAGGGACAGATAAGATAGTAATTTACGAAGATACAGAAGGTAATTTAGTTTCTTTGGAGAGTGGGATTACTATTACTCGACACAGAAATGTAGAAGAAGTAATTGGTGATTTGCAAGCAGGCCAAAAGATTGAGGTCATTAAAAAAGATTACAATTTGAGTTTCAATTTGATATATGATTATACCGATAAAGACTTTTATCCTGGCTTTAGTTATGAAATATGGGATTGGAAAAAGTTCAGTTTTAATGTTACAGGATATAACTTTGATAATCTAAAAGCAGGAATAGACTTATGTTATAATATATCTGATAACATTGTAGTCGGAGCGGGATTAAATCTATTCGGTGTAAAGGATTTTGAGTTCGATTTGAATAAATATTATTTAAAAGCTGGAATAGAATTTAGCTTTTAAAAAAGAAAGGAAGTGATTTTATGGGAATGCCAGTTTTATCAAATTACGTTGTGAACAAGATACTTGATCACGTTTTAAAGACGACACCTTATTCTCAACCAACCCATCTATATTTTAGTCTTTACAAAGGAGATCCAGAAGATGGTGGTGTGGAATGTCCGGGAGTAACCTATGACCGGGTGTTATGCGACGATTGGAATGCAGCTATTTCAGCTACCAGAAATATAATCAATACTGCTCAATCAGATTTTCCTGAAGCTGGAAATGATTGGAGTTACATAGATTTTGTGGGGATTCACGATGCTGATACAGGACTAGGTAATGTAATTGGAAAATTTGATCTTGCTCCTCCAATTACAGGAACAAGAACATCAGATACGATATTTACTAGAACTGCTGGAACTTGGACTATCGATGCAGAAATCGGTAAGTATGTTTGGGCTTATGTAGAAGGAGCTTATAATGGTGGAGCTTGGTTTCCGATAGCTGATAATGATACAACCACTATCACTATAACTGGCGTCTTGACTGCAAGTTGTAATAGAATAAAAATAGCTATGAACGTTACCCTAGGAATGAATCTATACATTGAAGCGGAGATGGTAGAAGTAGAATTCGTAGCTACAAAGGGAGTTTGTAATACTTGGGCTGCTAAGATATTAGACCATATCTTTAAAAATACTGCTTTAGATGTCCCGACTAATCTTTATTTGGGTTTATCAACAGCAGATCCCACCGATGATGCTTCGGGAATTGCAGAACCAGTTGGGAATAATTATAGCAGACCAACAGCTGAATCTTGGCACGCGGCTGCTTTAAAAATTGCTACCAATGATGGAGTTTTAGATTCACCAGTAGCTTCGGGTCCGTGGGGAAAAATTACTCATTCATTCATTTCTGATGAAAATGATGAAGTAACAGTAGACCATATTATATTCTATGGTGAATTGGATACTCCGCTTACTATTGGAGATGGAGATAAATTGAGATATCCCGATGAAGATTTGCAGATTAAGGTTGATGCGGCATAAAAAGAATAATTAAAAACAAATCAGGAGCAGGGGATTAGAAAATCTTCTGCTTCTGACAAGGAGAAACTATGCCAAATATTTTTTATTTAGATTATGTATTAGGTAGCGACGCAGTAAGAGCTACTTTAACTGGAGTAGTGTTTTCAAAAAGTGGTGCTGATGATGTTAATGGTCATTATGATGCACATGGTCTTATAACAGGGTCTGTAATTACTGTTTCTGGTTGTACCCAAGCGTATGCAAATAAAGTATGGACGGTAACTTATGTTGGTGTAGATGATTTTACATTAGATGGTGCTTCTTGGGTATTGTTTACAGGAGCTGATGTTACAGGAAATGCTGTGCCGTTTGGTGGTCAGTCTTGGGTTGATGCTTGGAAAACTCTTACTTTAGGAGCAACCGCAGCCAGAATTGCCCCTGGTGATATTATTAAAATTGCTAAAAGTCCTGCACCTACCTCTATTGGAAATGGAACTTGGACGAGTTTATCTAAAACAGTTACATTGGCTACTGCTGGAACACTAGTGATAGATTTGTGTGAAACTGCTTGGACTGGAGTAGGTGATTGTACAGTAACCAGAACTGCGGTAGCAACTGATGGTAAGGAAGGTTCTTATTGTATGAAACTTGCCCTTGATGCCGCTGTTCAAGCAAGTATTCTGCAAGCCTATTATGCAACAGGGGAATTAAACTTATCATCTTATCAAAAAATATCTTTCTGGATAAATAATTCAGGTGCAATTGTAGCCGATAATTGGATAGTAAATCTATGTTCTGATACGGCTGGTGCGACGGTAGTGGACAGTTTTCTCGTCCCTGCAATTCCTTCAACGGCAAGATGGATACCCTTAACCCTTACTAAGGTAGGTGGTGGGAATCTTGGAGCGTCAATTAAGTCTATCGCGGTTTGGTCTGGCGGAACAACCACTGGAATGGCATCTAAATATATTTATGTAGATGACTTCATCGCCTGTACTACAAATGGACTTAATTTACAAAGTCTAATTTCTAAAAATACCTTAGAGCAGGGTGGAACAGAAGGTTGGTATGGAATACAAAGCATAAATGGAGTAACGGTTTTACTGGATAATGATACAAATTGTAAAGGCAATGCGGGGGAAGGTTATTCAACTTCGGGAACTACTCCTGAAACAGTAACCACTTATAAAAGAGAAACGATTAAAACTGATTTAGTTTCGGCTTCGGGAACGGTAGTTCAACAAGTAATGGATAGTGGGAGTTTAGCGGTAGGCAATATCCAATTTCAAGGGGGTTATGATATTACTTCTGGAAATCAAACAGGAGAGACTTTTTTTGATGGATTAAGTGGGAATGGAAGTGGAATATATTTAAACGGAAAAAGTTATATTACCTTAAACTGTTTGAATGTTTGTAGATATAATTACGGCATTCATATTTACAACAGCAGCAATAATAATACTATAACTACAATAACTAATGCGAATAATAATAATTATGGAGTTTATCTCTACTCCAGCAACAACAATACTATAACTACCATAACCAATGCGAATAATAATAATTATGATGGCATTTATATTTACAATAACAGTCATAATAATACTATAACTACCATAATCAATGCGAATAATAATACTGATAATGGAGTTGATTTCAGTACCAGCAATAACAATACCATAACTACAATAACTAATGCGAATAATAATACTGATAATGGAATTAATTTCAGTACCAGCAATAACAATACCATAACTACAATAACTAATGCGAATAATAATACTTATGGAGTTTATTATGCTACCAGCATTAATAATACTATAAGGTCATTATCAACCAGTGGAAATACGACAAGCGGGGTTTTTTATTACGAAGATGCAGCACCAAATTATCTGAATAATGCTTTAATTGCTGAAGGAACAGAGATTAGTTTTACACCAGCTGCATATTCAAATCTTCGAGTTTATTCCAATAATCATGACCAAGATACTACCAAAAACTTTATATATACTGACGGTGGATTAATTAGTTCGGTAGCAACGGATAGAGTGGGTGGAACGGGGATAATGTGGAAGTTGGCAGTTACCTCTAGTACTAGAAGTAGTTATTATCCTCTCAAATTATCTATTGCAAAAATAGCAGTAGTTGCAAGTAAATTAGTTACTGTAAAAGCGTATATGAAGATTACCAGCACCACTGATATATTAGGGGCTTTGGTATGCCCTGGCGGGCAATTAACGGGTATGACCGTAGCAGATATTAAGACTAATACGGGAGTAGTAGATACTGATTGGCATGAATTAACTATAACTTTTACACCGACACAAGCAGGAGTAGTGGAAATTGAAGCGTGGGCTTGGTGGGTAGCAAGAACTGCTGATGAAAGTGTTTATGTGGAGGATATGACTATAACACAGGCGGATTAAAGGAGTGAGATAATATGGCAATAAAACACGTTTTTGTTAGTGAAAAATCTGATGGAGCTGATACAACTCTCGTTAGACCTATTGATTGGAATGCAGACCATACTGAAAATGAAAAGATTGTTAGAACTACGGGAGATGTCACAAATTCAACTACTACCTTTGCAACTATTACAGGATTAAGTTTTTCGATGTTAGCCAGTAAAGATTATATCATCGAAGCGTGGATAATATTTCAATCCGATACTGCAGGAACTGGTATTAAATTTGCTTTATATAGTGCTGCTGCCTCTCCAGTAGCAGTTGTTATGAATGCTCATATTCCAATTGCTTTAACGCTTTATGCAAGTTCTAATATGCTTGCCTCGAGGGCTTATGATACTGGAACTCCTTCTATTTCAGTAGATACTATTAATAGTAATCTATTATGTAAGATAGATGGATTAGTCAGAAATGGAGTTAATGCAGGTACTCTGGCTATTAGATTTGCAGCAGAAACAACGGGAACAGTAAAAGTTATGACAGGAAGCGTATTAAGGTATAGACAAACTAATTAATGGAGGCGTTATATGGATATGGCTTTTCAGTTAGATGTCTTTCAGAATGACGTCTTCCAAGTAGTTGTAGGTGAGACAAAACTTGCTTCTTCTATTTATTCCTTACAGACGGGGATCGCTGGTGTATTGTCTAAAGGCAAGATTGAAATTGCTTCTTCTATTTTTAATTTAGAAACTCTGATTGTAGCAAGTGAATCTTTTGAAATCACATGGACATCTATGTTGAGTAAAACAGATTTACAAAAAATGGACTACGCCTTTCAAGCTCAACCCTTTGTTGATGTTCCTGCTAAAGTTAGTATTGATTTAACCACAATGGATTACGCTTTTCAGGCACAACCATTTGTAAGGAATCCCGATGTAGTCGTAGGCGAAACAAAAGAAACTTCTTCTATTTATTCCCTGCAAACTAATATATCTGGAGTATTAAACAAAGGAAAGATTGAAGAAGGTGTATCGATTTATTCCTTATCTAGTTTAATGACTGGAGTATTGAGTAAAGGAAAAATAAGTGAGGCTTCCTCAATTTATTCTCTGGCTTCTCTCATTGGCGGAGTATTAGTAAAAGGCAAGACCGAAATTGCTTCATCGACTTTAAATTTAGAAACTTTGGTATCAGGATTATTGGTGAAAGGTAAGATTGAAAGTGCTTCTTCTGTCTTCAATCTGGAAACTTCAATATCAGGAGCATTGCATAATAAGTTATTAGCCTCATCGATTTATTCCTTACAAACAAATGTAACTGGGATATTGAATAAGGGGAAAATAGAAAGCACTTCTTCGATATTTGATTTAGAGACTCTAATATATGGAGCCTTGTCTAAAGGAAAAGTAGAAGAAGCAATCTCCATTTTCGAGCTACAGACTTTAATCTCAGGTGAATTGGCTAAGGGCGAGATAGGAGAAGCCTCCTCAATTTATAGTTTGACTTCTTTAATTAGTGGAATATTATCAAAAGGAAAAATTGAGAGTGCTTTATCGATTTATGATTTACAGAATTCAATATCAGGGACATTAAATAAAGGCAAAATTAAAGAAGTAACTTCCAGTTATTCATTATTTACTAACATAGCTGGGATTTTAGATAAGGGTAAGATTGAAGAAGCCACTTCCACAATAGGGATATCAACTTTAATATCTGGAGAATTGAGAAGCGTAATAATTAAAGAGGTTTCTTCTATTTATTTGTTATCGAGTAATATCACTGGTAGTTTAGCGAAAGGAATCATCGGGAATGCTTACTCTGTATATCAATTAGCTACTGATGTAAGTGGGGTTCTGGCCAAAGGGAAGGTTGAATTAGCTTCCCAAACCATTATATTAAATACTGGTATTTCTGGATTACTGAGCAAGGGCAAAATTAAGGAGACCTCCCAGATCATATATTTATCTACCGATGTTCAAGGGGAATTGAGCAAGGGGAAGATTGAAGAAGCTTCTACAACCGTATTTATATATACTAATCTAGAAGGTATATTAGAGAGTGTAGCGATTGAAGCTTCGGCTACTTTTGAACTGGTGAGTAAGGTTTCGGGGTTACTCTCAAGAGGAAAGATTGAAGAAGCAAGTAGCCAGTTTATTCTGGTAACCGATATTCTAGGGGCTATCGCGGAGAAGGAAGTAGAAATCGAAGAAGCTTCCTGTACAATAGAGATTAATACTAGTATAAATGGAGTTTTGATAAAATACTTTTTCTCACGAGGGATTTTAGCTATCATAAAAAATGAAAGCGAAATATCGATTATAGACAGTCCAACCGAAATCGATGAGCACGAGACAAGGAGCAGAATATTAATAAGGAATATTTTAGGTGATATGATTGAGCACGAAACCAAGAGTAAAATATTAGTGAAAGAATAGGAGGAATAAATATGAAATATTTATCCGGAGATACGATTAGATTAGAAATTACTGTGTTAGACTTGAAGGGAGATGAATACGCACCAGATACAATAACAGTGTCTGTGTATGATGAAGATGAAACATTGCTATTAGATGCAGGGATGCCGATGTTATTAATCAATACCATATCCTGCTACTATTACGATTGGTTGATACCAGTAGTAGAAAAGAAGTCTGAACTTACTGTTGTATGGGATTGGACAGGACCGCATAGGAAGAAAAAGGAGATAACAGTGGTGCCAACAGTCGAAACTTAGTATGGGATTGGGCCTGCCTTACAGTGATGTAACCGATCCCAGAAGGCCGCAGGTAAAAGGGGAGTTTCTGTTCCTCCTTTATCCTCTTTGCGGCCTGTTTTTATTAGAAAGCCTTCAGATAAACTGCCAACGTAGAAACCCTTCCAGTAAATGTCACCAGTTAAACGCTGATACTACTTTACATACAATCATAAACAACTTTTAGATCTCAATGTATATTCAAGTTATTATATCTAGCATGTTTTTATTGCATGGCCAACTGCCTGTAAAGATAACATTATAATATTTTTATATGGTATCCGATGGTACTCGGTGGCACTCGGTGGCTATCGATGTTACTCGTTAAGTACATTAAAAAGTAATATTCCCACCGTAAACGCTCTGAATCCCTCCGTACTAAATTTGACATACTTTATTATTTTATTATATAATTAAATTATCAAAAAATAAACAAAAGGAAAGGTAAAATGAAAAAAGATAAGCAAATCGCAAAGCTCAAAATAGAAAAACAGTGTTACTCAATCAGGGCAACAGCTCACGCAATAATCAGAATGAGACAAAGAAATATAGACGAATACGTGGTATCTGGAACAGTGATATCACTAGGAGAAAAAAGATTACTGGCCTATCAAAATAATGGAAGGGATGTAGCGATAATCGATAAAATAAAAAGAGTAGCGGTTATAGCAACCTTCAAAAAGAATACCATTAAAATAATAACCGTTATAGATAAAGAAGATATATATGTAAAAGATGGGACGACCATCGAAAATATAAGTTTCAGGGAGGTTCTGAAATGAAAGATAATGTTTATACGATTGAGTTTTGGGAATGGTTTAAGAAAGAATTAAAAGCGAATAAGGATTTGAAGGAAGTAAAAGATATTTATAGAGGATATGTCCATGGTTTATGGAAGGCTAATAGAATTACAGAGCAAAAACGGATAGAAATGGTCAATACTTTATGGACTGCGGTAGATTATGAGGAATTAAGAAAGAAAAATTTCAATACTGAAGTTAAAAATGAAGAGTTTGAAGAAATGTGCAAAAAAGCAGGAGTTAAAAAAGAGGCTTTATGTGATACGGTTTTTACAAGACAGTTCAAAGCTGATACATGTGATTTAGGAAAAAGGTATGGAAAATTAGAGAAGTTTACTGAAGTTAGAGTAGAAATGACAAAAGAAGCTATTGTTACAAGATTGGAATATATATTAGAAATCGCTAAGACAAGTGGAAATTGCCCAATATTAAAAAACCAACTTCAATATTTGTTTAACAAATTAGAAAAAGAGGGGGATATAAAAGGATGAGAATAAAGATAATTACTCCAAAACACAGATTGACTAAGAAGCAAAGGTCTGTTATAGAACATTTAGCTTTTACTGAGAATTGGGAAACTGGCCATCATGGATGTTTGGAATCGTTAGATATTGATGGAGATGCTGAAAAGGAAATGACTGTAGAAGAATTAGATGAAAATAATATTAAGTGGGGGATAGTAGTAAATGAAAAAGTATAGTTATAATGAATATTTAGAATATGTAAAACAGTTAGGAAAGGATGTACCTGGAGCGTTACCGATTAGTTTTGAGGATTGGAAGTGGATACAACCCATCGCTGATAAAGCAGCTGGATTGACTGACGGGATTATTAAAAGTCATATCAGCAATAAAAAGGAGGATTTGCAAATGGATAAAAAGAAAACATTAGAAGAGCTTGAAGAAAAAAAGATAAAAAATTCCTGCAAAAATCGTACAGATAGATATTGCTCATATAAGGGTAGTTGTAAAAATTGTTATTATAATACTTCGATAAAAAAAATAGAAGAAATGAACAAATACTATAAAATAAGAACATGTGAATATCCCGAGGAGAAGAGAAAGAGATTAAGAATGAAAGAGCACGAAGTATATAAGTTAAGGGGTCTTCACTGGGAATACTTAGCAGCTTTCGACACCGTAGAAGAAGCTCAAGAATATATTAATTCTGTTAGTTTAAAATAAAATAAAGGAGGTTTCAAAACGAAGACCAGATATAGGACCCGAGAAGAACATATCAATATATTCAAAGGGTTAATTAGAGATTATAGGGATGCGATCAAAAGAAAAGGGAACTATGAAAAGTATGATTATGCAATTAATTATTATCTTAAAGGGCTCTCAGATTCAGGCATGAAAAAAGAAGAAGCAGTGAAGATTTATGGAGAAGCTAGAGAATTAGTTTTAAAGGAGGAAAAAGATAATGGTAAGTAAAGAAAAATTTGAAGCTTATTTAACAGTTCAAAAATCTGGATTGACGAACATGTTTGATATTAAGAATGTAATGTATATAGCAGATAATGTTTGTGACGTAGAATTGACCAAAGAAGATTGTCTGGACGTGATGAAAAATTATAAAGAATTAAAGGAGATGTATAGCAAATGAAAATTATAGAGAAAAGAAATATTAGAGACAAGTTCTGGAACGATTTAAAAAATGACTTTTCTACTTATAAATACGAAACACCAGAAGCAATAGAACACTTGAAATATTTTTACAACGGATATGTAAACGGTTTATATGAAGCTGGGATATTAAATATTAAAGAGCGTGAAGATGTGATGAAAAGATTGGCAGATGCATTTGCTTGTGAAAAGACGAGGAAGCTCAGGGAGGGAGGCTGAGGCCTCCCCGGTATCTACCGATAGACCGAAAAAATAAATTCGATACTTTCAATTTATTTTCATAGAACTATTGACATTATTATTAAATTATTATATAATTTTATTATCAAATAATAAATAAAAAGGAGTATCAAAATGGAAAAGAAAGAAAAGAAGTTCGAAGGATTTGTAAAACCACTAACGGAGGTAGTAGGAAAACATAGAGAATTTACGAATGACGAAAAAGTACAGATGGCGAAGATGATGTTAAATAGAGCAGAGAAAGATTTAGATGAGCATTTTAATGATATGGTGGCAAGAGCGAAAAGGTTAGTAGCAGATTTAGAAAGACAGAAAGTTCATTATTTCGGTAATAGGAAATCAGATTATTTCCAGTATGCATTAGATGAAGTAGATAATTGTTTTAGTAATTACAGAATGTCGGATGCAGCAAGAAAATTAGCGAAATTTGAAAAAGCAGATGCACTTTTAAAAGCTTTCAAAGGAGAGGAAGTGAATTTATGGTGAAAAAGTAAATCCGTACTGAAGAGTCCCTAAGGACGAAACCGGAGGATCTGGTTCCCCCGGTCTACGGTCTAAATAAAAAAGGAGGAGTATCAAAATGGTAAACCCAGGAAGTAAATTAAATTACGACCAATGGAGGAGCCTAAGTGGAGGAAATAGCAAAGGGTACAGGAGATATGAAAGGGGATATAAAATATATCTGGATAACTTCTATGGAGAAAGGGAATTTGATGGTAGAGTAGCTGAAAAAAATAATAATTATGAAAGGAGGACAGCCTGATGAGATTTATAGCAAACTCTGCTCCACATCATATAAAACAACTGTGGCCAATGTTAATAGATCCAAGTTTTATTAACGCAATAGAGCCAGCCGGATATGAGTATATCGGTTGCTCTAGCGCACCGCCTTATGGACCACACGTAAGAGAACATAAAGAAAGAATATGGAGCAATTACAACGGACCTTTGTCAAATGTAAGGGTAATTGATGAAAAAGACAATCAGGAGTTATTAGTAATAGAAAAGCAGATTACGGAATTGAATCGTAAAAGAAGAGGAATGCTTTTAAATAATTTCAATAAGTACAGATTGGCAAAGATAAGTGATTTCGATCCAAAGTTAGTAAGAAAGGCGGTATCTAAAAAAGAAGCTGAAAGTCATTTACCAGGTAAAAAAGAATCTGAAGAAGCAGTAAAGAGAGGGAAGTCTTTAGGTAAGATCATGGGAAAGATTTTTAAATAGGAGGAGGATTTGAAAATGGGAAAAGAAAAAATGTTATGTCCAAGATGGGGACACTGTAAGGCTATTAAAGTATGTCCCTTAGAAAGATATTATGAATTATTTACCAGCGATGTTTATGTCTTAGGTCAATGTGCAAACGATAAGGTCGAATGAAGTAGTTCACCATATCAATGGAGATGGAAATGATAATAGAATTGAGAATATGAAACTTTATGATAGCGGAAGTGAGCATGCTTCCGGGCATGGGAGAGGATTATGCAAAGATCAGAAGAAATATGATAAACAATATTATCAAAATAACCGCTTAAAAAGATTAGATCAAAATAAAAAAAATTATTTTAAAAAAAGAAAAAAGAAAAAAGGAGGTGAAATAAAATTAAATGGATATCAAGGAAGCAGGAAAAATAATTGGATTAGTCAAAGTAGCTCAGAAATTAGGCCGGGAAGCAGGGGAAAAGCAATATCAAAAATTATTAGGGCAGGGGGATAGATGGAAGGTAATTAATGAAGCGACAGGGAAGGAAGTAGGTAGAATGTTGGATGTTTGCGGGATAGGATGGGTTAAAATTCCTAGCAATGGAAAGATTACTGGAGCATTCAAAAAGTTAGGGACTCAAGATAATAGGAATAATAATATAAACATTGATGATATGTCAATTTGGAAAAGCGATAAAGGATATGTGATGTCATTAAGCTTAACGAACAGGCAAGAGATGTCTGTTCACGAAGAAGCAGTAAATAAAGTAGCAAATTATCTTGAAAGTCAGGGGTTGGAATGCAAAGCCGTAACTGTCATAGACTAACTTGACAAGCTCTGAAAAGGGGAAGGTAAGAAAAATATTTAAGTAGGCAATAGTAGTCAAACCGCTACACCACTTTACATACAATCATAAACGACTTTCCCCTTTTAATGTATAAGTTATCTAGTGCATGGTAGAAAGAAATCACTCGTAAGAAAGTATAGAAGGAATAATTTTCGATAAATTTGACACAGTAGGCCAGTATGGTAAAATAATTATATAATAAAATAATAAGGAGGTCATCGGAAAAATGAAACTTTTAACTAAAGAAATCGAAGAAAAGTTACCAAAGTTGTACTCGCAAGAGAAAGTTGAAGATCCTAAAATAATCGTGAAGTTCTTTACGCCTTGGTCCAACTGGACATGGTTTGCTTACGAAGGCGAAAAGCAAAAAAATGGAGATTGGTTGTTCTTTGGAATGGTTCACGGGTTTGAGCACGAAATTGGCTATTTTACATTAAGCGAATTAGAAAGTGCGCATGGTCCTATGGGGCTGAAGATAGAAAGAGATAAATATTTCGGATACGAGCATAAATTAAGTGAATTCAAATAAGGAGGTGAAATATGAAAAGGTTTAAAATTGTCTGGAAAGATATTAGATATGGAGAAAGCCTTGTAACAGCAGAAAATGAAGAAGAAGCTAGGGAAAAAGCCGAGAAAAATGAAGATGAAGATTTTGAAGAACTTGATCCTTCTGGTGATTGGGAAATAGACGAGATAATAGAAATAGAAGAAGAGGATAGTTTAGAGGATATTGGAATTGATCTCAATAAACCATTCACCTTTGAAGACCAAGAAGAATAAAAAGGAGGATTTTTAAATGGGAATAGCGAAATTGCAAGCAGGAATTAAATGGATATGTTCGAACTGTAGAAATATAATTCCTAATGGGGAAGGGTTATCAATAAATAAAAAGCCATATTGTGAATCTTGTGGAGAAATAATGTTTAGAAAATTTGAAAAAGATATAGAAGAGCTTAAAATTAAAAAGGAGGAAAAATAAGTGAGTACAAGGTGTAACATAGAGTTTAGAGAGATTTATAATTACAAGTTAAAAAATGGGGAACCCAAAAAGAGAGAAGAGACTAGAATGATATACCGGCATTCTGACGGTTATCCTGAGGGAGTAGTTCCTGATCTAAAAGAATTCCTAAAGTGGAATGGAGGGAGAAATACTGATTTAGAATATATGACAGCAAACTTTATTTACTGGAGCAAGAGATATCACGAGGAAATGCTTTACGATACCAAATATGGTGGCGGACAAGATGAAAAAGGAAATAAAATCAAATGGTCTGATCCTCAACAATATAATTCAGCTCTACTTCTTGGCTTTGGTATATGTGAAAAGAATGGTTTCCACGGTGATATAGAATATTTCTACGAAGTAGTAGTAGAAACCGGAGAAGGTATCTTCCCGAAGGCAATTAAAATAACTATTAAAGTATATAAAGTTAAATTTGAAAAGAAGATAAAAAGAGGGAATTTTGAGCTAATAGACACGATAGTAGTAAGAGGTGAGGAGGTGAAGTAGATGTATGTATGTGGTAGATGTGGGAATTATAGAAGTTTTACTGTATCAATACCAGAAACCGTTACGAACAGTTTGGTGAAAACAAAGAAGGGAGAATATGAGGAAGAATCGTTATACGAAAAAGTTGACGAATTAATGCAGGATATAGAAGATACCATGGTTTGTGACGAGTGTGAGAGTATGGGAATAGTGGATGTAGGAGCCGAATATCTGGATATCAAACTACAGAAAAGATTATATATATTTCTGGCCAAGAAGATATTGAATAAAAGAATGATGAAGATAATGAAGAAGGAGGCTGATAATGTTGGAAATGCGATTGACGTTAAAGCACTGGAGAAGGCAGGAGTCAAAGAAAGAACTTGAAAATGATAATAAACAATGAGGATAAGTATAATAATATCATAGCTCTTGATTATAACTTATTCTTATATAATCTACTAGCAAAGGAGTTCAAGGCACAAAAGAAACAGAAGAAGTGTATGGTTAGAGTTTTCAGGATCTTTAGAGAAATAGAAATAGAGAGAAAGAGTTCAAAATTGTATAAAAGGAGGATAATGTATGGAAGTTAAAGTTCCGTTAGTTAAGATGGATAATTGTGATAAAGTATCTGGTATATTTATGGATATAATATTGAGTTTGGAAAAGGATGACCAGAAGAAAGAGATATTCATGGTAGCTGGGTTGAATAGTAAGCTTACAATTCTATATGCCGAGATAATAAGTATGGGTTCTTTGACGTCATCAGTAGTTGAGCCGAGGGAAGTATTCAGAAAAGCGATTGTGAATAGCGCCTGCTCGATAATAGTATGCCATAATCATCCTAGCGGTAATTTGGACCCGTCTGCTCCTGATAGATTGATAACTGATGTATTAAAAGGATCTGGAGTTATATTGAATATAAAATTAATAGACCACGTGATAATAGGACGTACTATAGACGATGGCTATTATAGCTTTAAAGGAGAGGCAATATTATAAAAAGAAATTGGAGGTGTATAAAAGTGAGAGATTTGACGAAAAAACAAAAAAGGTTAATAGGTAAGTGGATGACGGAAAATCAAGAAATATGGAAGGCTGAAGATTTAACTGATGCTCAATGGCAAACTCTAGAAGATATTAATAATACAGAGGTATTGTATCAAAATGTAAATTGTTTTATTCGGGATAGCAGAATGGATGGGTTGTATGAAAAGAAAAGAAATATTGGAGGGTTAATAGATTGAAGTATAAAGGGCTCGTATACAGAAAGATAATAAGAAAAAATTCCTATGAAGCGTTTACTTGTCAAATATGTAAAGGGGATTTTATGCACGATATTTTCTATAGGAGTAAAAACTTATGTTATATCTGCAAGGAGTGTGGGGAAAGGATGAAAGATTGTAAAGAGTGTGAAGCGTTAAATGCTTATATCTATAATAATTTTGGAGTGTATTATTGTTGGGATAAAGAAGGTAGATTCATATTTGAGGGCGATGAAAATCTACCCATTCCTACTCCTAAATGGTGCCCTAGGAAAGGAGGTAATAAAATTGTTAAAAGAAAATGTGAAGATACTCAGGACATTAAAAGTGAATGGAGGTAAGCAGATTGTATTTTGGGCTTTTGCCAAAAAGAATCTGAATTTGTATTCGGTCAACGTTAAAGAAGCGGAAAGAAAAATAAGAGCAGGAGAAACGGTAGAAGATCCGGTAGCAAAGTATTCGTTGTTGGGGGATGGCCGATATTTTTTATTAAAGAAGTAAAAGGAGGGTAAAGTAAGTGACTAAAAAAGATTTATTAAAAGAGTGGGATAAATTAACCGATCTTTATCACGAAAGGGGATTGATGGAAGACAAAGAAGAAAGGTTTTTAGCAGGTGGAATTATAGAAGTTGAGAATTTGCTGTGTGAGTATTTTGGTATATATAAGGAATTTTTTAGTTAGGAGGATACAAAAATACAATGAAAAATATAGAGAATAAATTAATAAGAATTCTAGATAAATGCAAAATATGCGGTCGCTCATGGGATGAATGGGGTAACTTTATTAAACTACCAAATTTTAATTATCAAATAAACAACGAGTTTATTTGTAAAGATTGTAAGACAAATTTTAGTGAAAGAGGGTGAAAAATGTTAAAACATATAACAATTGAAATTGATAGCATTAGTGAAAATGCGATAAATTGGACTGTTGAGTGTTTAAAGGGTGGCGTAAGAGACCAAGAGCGTTGGAGAAGAAAGGACACTGACGACCCAAATATTTGTATAGAAATTACAAAAATAGAAGGGGGTGAATAAGGTGAGCGTAAGAGCTTATAGAATTGAGAAAATTGCAGAAGGTGAGACTTTTAATCTATGGCATGACGAAAGAGTTATGGAAATAATTGAAGAAAATGCAAATGGACTAGGGCTTGCCTCTGTAAGATTAAATGATGACAGTTCGGGTTTTATTGGATTGGACCTTCTTGTTATCAGTAAAATAATATCTGACGAAAAAGTTGAGGAGTATGTTAAAGACGCTTTTAGAGCGGATTTAGCTTGGGCAAAAAAGAATGATAAATTATGGATAGATTATAATTGTTTTTAAATATTAGATTAAAGAAGAGGAAATATGGGAATAGCAAGATTAAGAGAGGGAGTTAAATGGTTTTGTTCTCAATGTGGCAAAAGGATTCCTATTGGAGAAGGAATTCAGATAAATTATAAACCTTATTGTGAATTATGTGGAGAAAAGGAACTTGAGAAATTCAAATCTAAAATTAAAAATATATTAAAGGAGGGAAAATAAATGTCACATTTTAGTTGCGGAGTAATTAGTAATGATGGTCAGACTGTAGAGGAATTGTTAGCACCTTATAGTGAGAGTCTCAATGTAGCTCCGTATATCAGTACGGCCAAAAAGGAACTTGAAGAAGAACATCAAAAGCTGATTAAGGAAGCTGAGGAACCTGGGAGTTGGGCTAATAAAAATGAAAAAGAAAGGCACTTTTCGTATAGTAAGATGACACTTATGGAATTCACAAAAAACCATTACGGAGATGATGCACTAATAGACTTGGAGGGGAATCTGCTTACAACATACAATCCGAATACCAAGTGGGGTTGGTACGTAATAGGAGGAAGATGGGATGATTTACTTAAAATAAAAAGTTGCTTTGGTGGTGGAAGAAGCAATGAAGCTCATATATCTGAAGTAGACTGGGAAGCTCTTAACCGGATTAGCAAAAAAGATGAAAGGTGGTATAGGAGGTTTTGGGAAATAAATGTTCTTGGTAAAAAGATGACTAGAGCAGAGGAAAAGAAACACGAATATTTCTCGATGTATGATGAAAATTATTATTTGGAATATTACGGGAATGTTGAAAAATATATAAAAATAAATGGAGCCTTTTCCACTTATGCGGTAGTAACTCCGGACGGTGTGTGGCACGCTATAGGAAAAATGGGGATGTGGGGTTTTAGCTCTGAAAAACCTGAGGACGTAGAGGGATGGTCGGGAAGCTGGTACGATAATTTTGTTAAACCTTATTTCCAATCGAAGGAAGATCATTATATCACCATATTAGACTGTCATCAATAAATAAAATTATTATTTTACTTTTATATTATATTATGTTATAATAATTAAAACAATCACTAACAAGGGAGGGAGGAGTAATATGGTAAAACATGAAAAACGTCTAAACGTGCAAATAAAAGAAGGTCTTGTATTCCGGTTAAAAGAGTTATCTATAGAGATGACCCGGGTTAATAAGAAAACGGTGACTATGCAGAGTTTAGGTGATCAAGCGATAGAACGTCTATTGCAAGAAAAAGAAAATAAATATTGAAAGGAGGAAATGAGATGTCGGAAATGAAAGGCAGTGAGAAAGACTTTGAGGTTACAGTGGAAGCTAAATTGAAACTGATTAAAGAATATAATCTCGATACCGCAATTTTGAAAAGAAAGCTTGATGAATTTTCCAGTCAGAACTACATCGAGAGAGATCATAGAAAATATACTATTGGAGATTTAGCTAAGAATATTGAAACATTAGAAAAAGAACTGGAAGAAGATTTAACCGCTTCGAAAGAAACCAAAATAGAGACCACTGTAGGATGGGTCGATTTTCAAGCTATGCCGGATAATTGGAACTATGATGTTCCCAGAATAATGGCTTTCTTTAAAACTATACCCGAAAAAATTGCCAAGAAATTTATCCAGGTAACTACTACCTTGCAAAAAGCTGAATTAAAGAAAACTATAATCGCTGATAATGCTCCATTTTTTGAAAAAGGCAAAATTACTGATTTATATTTGGGTTCTGAATTATCTTTGTTTAGTGATGGTAAAGATTATATTGTTGAAGGCATAGAAATCAAACGTCAAGATCCTAAATTTCATTACAAAATTAAGTCTGATATTTAATTGATTCGGTATAAATTTAATTTGAAGGAGGATTAGAATGAGTACGAATTTCAAAAGGAAATTTACTAGTATTAAAGGAGTAAGTACAATAAGGAGATTGCCTTGGAAAGGGAAGATAAGACTTGGTATACAGGTGCCCACGATTGAGAAAGATTCCAAAGGAGATTATAAAAAAGATGCAAATGGTGTTCAAATTCAGGCACGTGATAAATTCGGCAAGCTACTATTCCACCCTAAAGACGTTAACTACTTTATAGTACCTAAAGAAGTAAAGACTGTATATGGAGACCAGCCGACAGAGTTGGATATTCTATTCCCTCTATCCTGTTTGGATGAAAATGGTTTACCAGATATTGGCGGTATATTTCCGCAAGCATTAAAATTCTATGGTAGCAGCAGAGGACTGAAGTGTACTGGTAATGGAGAAGAGGCTATGATGGCAAATGATGAAGGTGTGTTCGAGGAGGTAGAGTGTCCCTGTGAAAAATTCGGAGAAAAAGATGGATGTAGCAAAGTAGCAACTTTATTATTTTTCTTACCAGATGTAGCAATGGGTGGTGTATACGCCATAGATTCTGGCTCTTGGCACAGCATGGTTGACGTTCAGAGTGGTATAGCACTAGCACAAGAACTATTGAGAAATCCTTATACTGGAGAATACAATTCAATTTCAATGTTACCTTTTAAATTGAGAAGAGTAGAAAAAGAAACTCAGCATGATAAGAGGAAAGATAAACACTGGCCATTGACTTGCGAACTGGATCTGTCTGTCGAACAAATAAAAGAAATCAGAGAAGGGCAAGTGGTATTAACAAAACAGAGGCGATTATATCAGATTGAAGATAGGCCAGAGGAAGTAAATCCAAGACATGATACTGAAGCGGAGGGGGCTGTGATAGAAAGACTTGACCAAGGTTCGGAAAAAACGATAGAAGAAACCGGA
>Ga0315295_10000168_pt1 | contig 55379 bp, 39 predicted proteins | sample YL17G14_0_MG_FD_204453 | JGI IMG/M metagenome (GOLD analysis project Ga0315295, IMG submission 204453) | Sediment microbial communities from Yellowstone Lake, YNP, Wyoming, USA - YL17G14_0 | ecosystem: Environmental > Aquatic > Freshwater > Lake > Sediment | place: USA: Wyoming | collected... | reverse complement strand
TCCAGGTAGTCGTCCACGCCATCCAGCGCCAGCGCCTGCGCGCCCTCGGCCCCCGCCCCGAACCCCGCCCCGTTGACAAGCGTGCCGTGGTGATTATTGCCGCTGCTGTCCGTCGCGTCGCCCTCGAACCGATACCGCGCCTCGAGGGCCGGGGGTTCGTCGGTGAGGAAAAAGATGTTGTAGGCGCCATTCAGAATCAACAGGTTTGCCTGACTGGCGGCAGTCACATACTGGCCATTGAGCATGAAGTTCTCAAAGGTAATATCATGCATCCCCGGTCCCTTGATCTGGCCTTGCACCGGGCTCCAGTTGTTCACCGTGAGATTGCGGATGGTCACGTTGGCCCAGACGGCCGAATCGTCATTCATACTGATGATTCGTCCGCCGCCGGTATCCACGCGGATATCCTCGAAAATGTGGTTGCCGCCCGATCCGCTCATGCCCACGCTGGCGATAATGCCGCGAGCATCCCGGTCGGTTGTAGTCCATTCGGTGCGGATGATGTCCATATCGTAGGTATGATTGCCCGTGGCGTTCTGGTTGGTCCAACCGTGCTGGAACACTCCGCCGTTCTCCATCTGCCAGAAGACACATCGCCGTGCCGTAACATGCGAACCATAAAGCTTAATCGAATCGTCGTCCGCCTTGATGAAACAATCCTCGATCAAACCATAATCCCCGATTACAATGCCGTCTGTAGTCGGATGCCAATTGCCTACAATGTTGACGCCGCGAATCACCGCGTTGTTTCCACGAACGGTAAGGGCAAAGCCCTGCTGTTGAATAAAGGATATCCCTTCCACCAGAATACCCGTTCCGCCATCGAACACAATTGTCTGACAGTCAACGCCGCCGCCGCCGGAAGGACGATTTTCTGCCGAGATGATGCCCCGCCCGCGCACGATGGCGTTGTTCGCGGATCCTTCGTCAACCCAGCCCATCACATAGGCGCCGCCGGCCAGGTACAGCGTTTGACCGGCCGACATCTGAATCTGACCGGCATTGTACACGCCGGGGCCATAATAAATCACATTCGCCGATGGGCCGGTCGGCGGATTAACCTCCAGCTCATCGCCAAAAACCAGCAATGGATGTGTATCCCAATCATTGTTGCAAATCACCGCCATCTTGGCGTTCTGACGAGACAATCCAAATTGCACTTTGTTGGGCGCCACAATTGTAACCGGGATATTGTAGCTCACGGGATAAATTTGGGCGGAGGTAATATTGGCCCCGGAGAGCTTCGTAATCTCCACGGTAACCGTCCCATCAAAGGAAAACGTCGTGAAGGAACAGATATTATGGCGCGTAGTCTTGGTCGAATCCGCAGGAATCTGGTACGTGAAAGAGTTATTGGATACGCCCCCCTGAATCACATCCACCAAATACATCGATGAGACACTACCATCGGTACCCGTGCCCAGCCCCGCCGGCTCTGGATACACCACTACTGTCGCAGGGGCCGTTCCAATTGCCAACAGAAAAATCACCATCGCCAGGAACGTCGTGTTTCGCATTCGTTGCATCATAGCCGCTCCTCCTGTCTCGTCTTAACCGTTCTTGGGATCATCACTGGTTGTACACCGCATCAGTTTGTTCCCCGCCGAGCACCACGTCATAGATCCGCACCTCGTCGATCTGGCCGGCGAAGTACTTCCCCGCCGCTGCCCCAGCGGTCTGAACGCGCACCGACAACCCCCGACAAACCCTCGCGGCCCATCGGTGACAGCGAGTTCTTCTCCTCCACTTCCTCACACGCACTTCCACTCGTCGCCGCGCCACAATTAGGCCAACCCAACTGCGTTGCGGACGACTTTCGCTCATGGCCACCCAGTCAACCGCGCCAGCGGCGGCCTATGCTCCAGCGACCGGCGGCGCGTCGGGCTCACCACCCCTGCGCGCGCCCTGACAGCCGCGCGGGTTCCTCGCCCGCGCCGTCACTCTGCTGTGCCCCGACCTATGCTCAGCCGAACCGTCGCCGCCCCAACCGTCAGCCCTCCACGAGCAGCACTCGTACTGCTCACGATACCAGGCTCTGCACACCCTTATTATAAAGCAGGTACGGCCAAAACTCAAGGAAAATTTCGAAAGCTAAAGAAATCCGGCGAAAAGCACCGAGGGCCTGTAATCCAGTCTAAGCCGACCGGTAATCCTACTGCCAACAGACTCACCCCGCCGCTACGTCTGCCAGCTAGTTCCTCCAGCCGGGCAGTGATTCATCAACCGGTTTGGCGCCGGTTTGACTGGCTGGCCTGATGACTTGGACACTAACCCGGTCTGCTCATCCAAGAGACCAGCGACGAGTAGGAAACTGTTACTCATTGCAGCGGTTGTGGTTACGGCTGTGCTGGTAGTTAGTGCGGTGGCGTATGTGCGGCCGCGGGTGGGGGCCGGTCACCCGTGCTGCCATGACACTGATAGCCGAGCGGTATCCAAGACTTAAGGTGTGTCCGAGCAGGAAAGCGAGCAGGTCTTCCTGTTTTCCACAAGAAGGAGGAGGTAGGTCCGACCACGGAGCGGCGGGCAAGGCCGGCACCAGGGCAAGGATGCCCATGAGCTGCAAAGCTAGTACAGAAAAGCCTTTGTGTGCCACCGCGAGGTACCCATTAGTGCGGCCCCGGATGCATGCCTGGCCGAGGCTGGCGGGGAGCGGGCGGGATCTCTGAGTTTTTTTGGGCGGTCCACTGGAGGTTTTCTTGACAGCCGGGCGGTCCTGGTGTATAATTGCGTTGCGCGAGAAGAGGTAACAACGCCGAGCGGTGTTTGGGTAGCCTGGCATGGGAGTGAGAAGAGAGGGACGTGTGCCAGGCTAAATTGTTGCGCCGGCGGTTAAGGCCGGGGAGGTAGGTAGGGCTCGCAGAAGCACAGAAACTCGCAGGTAAAAGCGTTATAAACCCTGTCGGTAGCACTAGTTCAGGGCGAGTGTCTAGGCGAAGATGAAGATTTCGGTTAGACGACCTAAGTGGCTGCCGACAGGTTTTTTTGTTCCGCGGGCAGGACTTTCACCACGGTGGACCGAGGGGTGCAAAGGTTCAGTCAGGTCGCTGCCTGCGCGGGGTGTGTGGGCGTTTTTGAGGGTGTCCTGCCGGGCTCTGGGCGGCCCAAGATTTTTGTTTTTTGGGCGATATTTTGCGTTTTTTTGGTTTTTTTTGGCTGAGAGTGGGCGCGTTTTGGCGGAAAGTGGGCGCGTTTTGGCGTTTTTTGGCCGGGACTTGACGGATTTTAGCCGGTTCTGGAGGGGGGCGGGGCACGCGGCGAGAGCAGGGGAACAGTTGAACAGGTGAGCAGGTGAACAGTAGAAAGAGGAAGAATAACAGATCTGCAATTTGAGATTTGAGAGGAAGAAGTGCATCGGGCGCGAGGATGAAGAGAAGATGGATTCCCGCTTTCGCGGGAATGACAGGGGGGGGGGGGGCCGGGGGCGTGTGCAGGGGAACAGTTGAACAGGTGAGCAGGCGAAAGAAGGGGCAAGAGGGGCGCTGCGCGGGAGAGGAGAAAGTAGAAAGTGGAGAGTAGAGAGTGGCTGGCCCTTTCAGGGCGGGGATGGGAGGATGGGGAAGAAAGGCAGATTTGAGGGTTCAGATTTCAGAGAAGGCGGTCACCGCCAGGGCGGGGTCGGGTCAGGCCAAGCTCAGGGCAGGGGATGGGTTGGGCCGGGAGTCGGCGATGGGGCCGCGGCGGGGGGAATGCAGATGGGGGGCGGGAGCGGGTTGACGGGGCGGGAGTCTGTTGATAGGTTAGACTATGGTACAGTCAATGGTCCGCCCAACTGGTGTTTTGATGAGCAATGAGCTGGGGGAAGAGGCAAAGAGTATCTATCACACGCGCTTGGGCAGTGTGTTGCGTGCCGATTGTGTCGGCTATCTGAAGGCGTCCGTGGAGGACAAGTCTGTTGACCTGATTGTTACAAGCCCACCATTCGGGTTGGTGCGCAAGAAGGAATACGGGAACGTGGACGCTGGGGAGTATGTCGCATGGTTTAAGCCGTTCGGGCAAGAATTCAAGCGTGTACTCCGGCCGGGCGGTTCGCTGGTAATCGACATAGGAGGGGCGTGGATACCGGGCCAACCGACGCGGAGCCTGTACCATTACGAGTTGCTGATCATGCTTTGCCGGGAGGTGGGATTTCACCTGGCGCAGGAGTTGTTCTGGTGGAATCCCAGTAAGCTGCCTACGCCCGCCGAGTGGGTTACGGTGCGTCGGATTCGGGTTAAAGACGCGGTGAACTGCCTGTGGTGGCTTTCTCCGACCCCTTGGCCGAAAGCCAGTAATACGCGCGTGCTGCAGGCGTATAGCGAAAGCATGCGAAGTCTGCTCAAGAAGGGGTACAAGGCCAAGTTGCGCCCGAGCGGGCATGATATCAGCACCCAGTTTCAACGGGACAACAGTGCCGCCATCCCGCCGAACCTAATCGCGCTGGCCCACACAGAAAGCAACTCGACGTACCTGCGGTATTGCGCCAAGCTCGGGATCAAACCTCACCCAGCGCGTTTTCCGGAAGAACTGCCGGAGTATTTCATCCGAATGCTGACGGATGAGGGCGACTATGTTATGGACCCCTTTGCCGGGAGTTGTGCTACGGGGGCTGCGGCGGAGCGACTGGGGAGGCGATGGGCTTGCATTGACATTTGCGAAGACTATCTAACAGGTGCGATTGGGCGGTTTTTGAGTCCGAAGATGAGGGATGGGGGAGAGCGTGAGGGGCTTTTCGCCGGAGTAAGCGGGGCGCGGAACTCGGGGACGTATTACAGGATTCCGCGACCGGATGTCTTGTGGAATGGTACGCCGATTGATCGGCTGAGAGAAGACGGGGGCAAGAAGAGGCGAAAGCGGACGGAGTAGCGCCAAGGCGCAGGCGAGGGAGGTTGGGGTGCCATGCCAGCATTGCCACGGGCGCAGCTTACGGAAGTTCTTTTAGGAGCGCTCGAAGAGGGGGGAGCCGCAGCGAATCTTTTGAGCCGGGCTGACGCCAATCCCCGCGTCATTCTGTGCGAGACCGCGGAACAGTCGGTGAGGGTTTACGTTTATCTGTGGACCCTGACGTTTGGTGGACGGAAGGCGCTACCTAACGAGTACCGAATTCAGATGACGGGGGTGAGATCCCCACTGAGGCTCTATCCTGACGGTTTGACGGTCCTGGTGGGATATGAGTCTTCGCTACAGATGTTTGCCGGCTTCGACGTACATCGGCACCGTCAGTTTACCGAGGGTTCCCCCTCGGTACAGGTCGATATCCGAACGGTACGGCAAGCGATCACGGACGGTCTGGCATTCGCGCGCAAAGGCAACGATGAAGTCAGCTGTGGTGTACGACCCGACCACCTATTGAATTACATACTATGTTCGGATGCGATCCATAGGTACGGGAAGGCGCCAAAAGAGCACGGGTTGTTCAGTGCGGCAGCGCGCGGAGTGATGTTGGACGCGGAGGTCCTGGCAAGCCTTACGGAACCGCGGCGGAGAATCGTGGAGCAGGTCAGTCGGTTGTCGCGTAGTGTGCGGTTTCGGCAGATGGTTCTGCAAGCGTATGATAACCGGTGCGCTATCACCGGGATACAGCTCAAGCTGGTGGATGCGGCACATATTCTTCCGGTGGGAGCGCCGGGCAGTACCGATGAGGTGGTCAACGGGATTGCGATTAGTCCAACTTATCATCGGGCCTTTGATATGGGGCTGATCTTCCTGGACGAGAGCTACCACTTCCGGGTGAGCGCGGGGCGGGTAGCCGAACTACGGGCTTACAAGCTGGACGGGGGGCTGCCGGATTTCGCGAGGGCGTTGGAGCGAACGATTATTTTGCCGGCGAACGAACAGCTGCGGCCCTCGAAGGAGTACATTCGCAAGGGCAATGAGTTTCGGCGTGTGTGCTGAGAGCGACGGGTGGGGCGGCGCTGCGCGAGAACAGGAGAACAGGTGAGCAGGGGGCAGGTGAGAAGTAGGAGATGGATTGCCGGCGGCGCGGGAATGACAGGGGGGCCATGATGAGGGGCCGAGGGGAGGAGGGGCGAAAGGGCGATAAAGGTGTGAAGAGGGAGAAGAGCGTGAAGGGGGAGAGGGAGGGGAGGGGGTAAGGAGAACCCCGTCAACAGATGAGGGGGCGAAATAGTGGTGCAAGCGGGGGCGGGCGTGGCGCTGCGCGAGAGCAGGTGAACAGGTGAGCAGGTGAACAAGAGAAAGAATAGGGATGGACGAGTGGCGAGCGCGGAGGCGCGCCGGAGAACCCCAAAAAATGTACCTGACCCCTTTTCTTCTTCAAAAAATGTACCTGACCCCTTTTCCTTTTCTTCTTCTTTTCTTCTTCTTTTCTTCTTGACCCCTTTTCTTCTCCGCGTGGGCGAGGCGGTCAAGGGTGTCGTAAGTGTAGGATTTCCGCCCCGCAAGAGGCGTGGGGCGGGGCGGGGACGAGGGGACAGGCGAGTTTGGGGCGGTGCCCCGTCAACAGATGACGGGGCGAAATAGTGGTGCAAGCGGGGGCGGGCGGATGGGGTGGTGGGGCTCTGGCGGCAGGGGGTTGGATGTGATCTAGTGGGGCGGGCGTGGCGGGCGTGGCGGGCGGGGCGGGGCGGGCAAGGCACAGGGCAGAGGGCAAGGAGGCGTGTTGGCGTGGTGAAGGGGAGATGAATGTCATGGCGAACAGTGGCGGCGGCAACGGGAAGAGAACTGTTGCACCTGGGCAGGCGGGCCAGCGGCGGTGGTTTTTCTGGGCGGCTGGGGCGGGGGCGGTTGTGGCGGCGGTTTGGGGTGTTTTGTTGTTGTGGCCCGCTGGGCCAGGGGCAGTGCCTGAGGTGCGGCCGGGGGCGCCGAGGGCGGAGGCGGGAGCGACGGCGGGGGTGGAACGGCTGGTGGGGCGCTGGGTGCGGCCGGACGGGGGGTACATACTGGAGATTCGTTCGGCTGGTCCTGAGGGGCGGCTGGAGGCGGGGTACTTCAACCCGCAGCCGATCAACGTGGCGCGGGCGGAGTATCAGCGGAAGGGAGAGCAGATAGAGGTATTCGTGGAACTGCGGGACATCAACTACCCGGGTTCGACGTACCGGCTGGCGTACCGGGCGCGGGAGGATCGTCTGGTGGGTTCGTATTTTCAGGCGGTTGAGCAAGAGACGTACGAGGTGGGATTTGAGCGGCTGCCCTAGAAGCAGCGGAGTGGTGCGGGGAGGGAGGCGCGTGGTTGGTGATTTGGGGAAGAGGGAGTAGGAAAGGATGGACGGGCGGGGGCGGGCGGCAGTAGGATGCGGGGGCAGGTGGAGTCGGAGGGATCGTCGGAAGCGGGCGGGGATCGGTCGAGGCGCCGGAGGCAGGCCGTGCAGGACTACCCCAGGAAAGGAACATTATGACGGAGAAGATATTTCGGTGGAGATGGCTGGTGTTGGGGTGCGTTCTTTGCGGCGGCGGCGTCAGGGCGGAGGTGGTCGTTTATCCGGCGCCGCCGGGTTTGGCGGAGGGGCAACAGGGGCGTGCGTCAAGGGCGTGGGAGGTCAAGGTCACCCAGAACGGCAAGACGAGCGATTCGTTCGTGTACGAGATTCCGGCGGACAAGAAGATTGATACGCGTCACAACGTCTGCTCGTTCACGACGTTTTCCTTCGCCGGCGCGGCGGCGGTGACGGTGAAGCGTCGCGGGGGCGAGCCGGTGCGGTCGGCGGGCGTGTACCCGCTCAGCTATGGCATCAAGCCGGAGATCATCGGGCCCGACACGGTGCGGTTTGGGCTGGATCGTCCGGGGCGGAAGATGGCGGTGATAATCAACGACGACTGGGACGCACACCCGCTGCTGGTTTTCGGCGACGAGCTGGAGAAGGACGTGCCGCGGCAGGGAGAGCCGAACGTGGTGTATTTCGGTCCTGGGGTACACGAGGCCGGGCAGATCCGCCTGGAGAGCGGGCAGACTCTGTACCTGGCCGGGGGCGCGTACGTGAAGGGGTGGGTGAAGGAGAACGACCTCAGGGACGTAAGGGTGGGCGGGCGCGGGATTCTGTCGGCCGAGAGTCGCCCCGGCGGCCGGGGGGGCGTCAACAAGCAGACGATGGCGTTCGACGGCAACGGGGCGAACATCGTGGTCGAAGGCCTCACGTTCATCCAGCAGCAGGGATTCGCCTGCACGGTGCGCGGGGAAGGGCACGTGGTGCGGGGCGTGAAGATCATCGGCAACTGGCATCCCACCACGGACGGGGTCGTGGTGGGAAACGGCGGGTTGGTCGAGGACTGCTTCATCAAGGCGGACGACGACTCGATCAAGCTGTATGGTTCGAACGTGACGGTGCGGCGTTGCGTGATCTGGCAGATGGAAAACGGCGGGGTTTTGCAGCACGGCTGGACGCGGCAGAACGCCGCGGGCAACCACGTGTACGACATGGATATCATCCGGACGGAGTGGACCACCACGGGGCGGGACGCGCGCGGCGTGATTTCGAGCGTGGGCCTGAACGGTTCGGGCGGCAATCACGTGTTCGAGGACATACGGGTGGACGGCGGGGGCGGGCGGATCATCAGCATGAACACCAAGCGCGGCTCGAACGCCACCTGGAGCAACGTGGTCATACGCAACCTCACCGTCAACAACTGGAATCCCGTCGAAGGGCAGATCAGCGGTTCCGGCATCCAGGGGATCACGTTCGAGAATTTCAAGCTCAACGGCCAGTACGTGACCGACCCCAACCAGGCGAACCTGAAGATTCTCAACGGGGCCAGCGACATCAGGTTCGTGGTCACGCGGTCCAGGGAGCGTTAAAGATGAAGAGGGCAGGGCATGCCGTGCGCCTACGGGAGGAAGAGTGGGCGAGGGGGGAAGCGATGTAAGTTTTTGGGGGGCAGTTGGTTAGGGAAGGAGGGGTGGAGGAGGGGATTGGGCTTGACCGGGGTGGTTGGAGGGGTGTAAATTACGTTGTTGCTTGGAGATAGGGCAGCGGGCGTGAATTGAGGCGGCCTGCCGGAGGCTGGAGCGGCGAGGGGGACAGGCAGTGTCGAAAGGATAGGCCGGGATGGCCGAAGCCGAGAAAGTGGGATTACCAGCAGGTATCAGGCGGGATGGCATTGGGGCGGGTGAGAAATGGGGTGCATGGGTGAGGGGGCAGTGGGAGGGAGTGGTGAATCCGCGTGATATGAGGCCGGCGGCGCGGCCAGGGTTGCGGTTTGCGCGTGGCGGGGGATAAAGTTTGGTGGTTGGGGGCGGTGGAGTCAGGGATGGGCGAGGTGAGCGAGCCAAACCACAAGAAAGGAGCAGACGGTGAACATTCAGATCAGCGGTCGGCACCTGGAGGTGACGGAGGCCATGCGGGCGTACGTGCTGAAGAAGGTGGGGCGTCTGCAGAAGCACTACAACCGGATATCGGAGTTGGAGGTGGTGGTGGACGGGGCGGGATTGCAGCAGAAGATCGAGATCATCGTGAAGGCGGACAATCATCAGCGGTTCGTGGTGCAGCACACGGCGGCGGACGCGTACGCGTGTTTTGACGAGGCGTTGGACAAGATCGAGCGTCAGTTGACGCGGCACAAGGAGAAGTCGCGGAGCCGGAAGGGTCGGGTGAGCGCGGCGGAGGCGTCGCTGGGGGCGCTGGAGGCGGAAGGGGCGGAGGATTCGGGGCGGGAGGAGCGGGCATGAAGCTGGGCGATTTCATGGTGGTCGAGGCGATCGTGGCGGACCTGAAGGCGGAGACGCGGGACGAGGCGATCGCGGAGTTGGTGGAGGCATTGGCGGCGGCGGGTCGGGCGCCGAAGGGGAAGAAGAACGAGATCGTGCAGCAGTTGATCGAGCGGGAGCACCAGGGGAGCACGGGGATCGGGAAGGGGATCGCGGTGCCGCACATCAAGCACAAGGCGGTGAAGGACATCGTGGGGACGGTGGGTTGCAGCCGGAAGGGGATTGATTTTGCGGCGTTGGACCGCGCGCCGGTGTATTCGATTCTGCTGCTGCTGAGTCCGCCGAACAATCCGGACCGGCATTTGGAGGCGATGGAGAGTTTGTTTGCGCATTTGCAGCGGGACCGTTTTCGGAAGTTTTTGCGGCAGTCGGAGACGAGGGCGGCGGTGGCGGAGTTGCTGGCGGAGGCGGACGCGGCGAGTCAGGAGGGGGGTTTGTAGCGGAGGAGGGCGGAGGAGGGACAAGCGGGGAGGGGGGCGAGGTTGTGTGGGAGGGGGGCGAGCGGGCATGGTGGAAGAGCAGACACAGGAGCAGAGTTTCGAGCGGCGGGTGGTGATTCGGAATCCGCACGGTCTGCACATGCGTCCGGCGATGGACTTTGTGGACCGGGCGAGTCGGTTTTTGTGTGCGGTGTCGCTGCAGAAGGGCGGGGAGCGGGTGGACGGGAAGAGCATCATGCAGTTGGCGTTGTTGCGCGCGACGCAGGGGACGGAGTTGCGGCTGACGACGTCGGGGCAGGACGCGGGGGAGGCGGTGGAGGTTTTAGCGGCGATTTTGGAGAAGGAGTCGTACGACAGTCCCGCGGAGGGAAGGTAAGGGGGAGGAGAGGAAAAAGGCGGGGGCGGCGGCAGGAGTGAGCGAGGCGTATGGAGATCATCAAGGGCATAGCGGTTTCGCCGGGGGTGGCGATTTGTTCGGCGGTGGTGCTGGACGCGGAGGAGATGCGGATTCCGCGTCGGACGGTGAAGGCGGAGCAGGCGGGGGCGGAGGTGGAGCGGCTGAAGAAGGCGTTTGGGGACGCGGTGCGGGAGGTGAACAATCTGCAGGTGGCGCAGGCGGGGCAGTGGGACGGGAAGATCAAGGACATTTTCGCGGTGCACCTGCATTTTTTGCGGGACAAGACGCTGCAGAAGCAGATTCGGGAGTTGATCCAGAAGGAGCGTTACACGGCGGAATACGCGGTGAGCGTGGTGTTGCGGGAGATTGCGACGCACTTTGCGAGCACGAAGGACACGTACATTTCGGAGCGGGTGACGGACATTTACGACATTGAGCGGCGGTTGTTGCGGCACCTGATGGGGTCGCGGCGGGAGGATTTGGATCATTTGACGGCGCCGGTGGCGGTGGTGGCGCACGACGTGACGCCGACGCAGACGGCGTCGTTCGACCGGCAGTTCGTAGCGGGGATAGCGACGGACGCGGGCGGGCGGACGAGCCACACGGCGATCGTGGCGCGGAGTTTGGGGATACCGGCGGTAGTGGCGTGCACGAACGTGACGGCGCGGACGGCGGCGGGGGACACGGTGATCATCGACGGTCACCGGGGTACGGTGGTGATCAATCCGGACGCGGCGACGATCGCGGAGTACCAGCGGTACGCGGCGGCGGGGCTGGAGCACCTGGCGGAGTTGGACGAGCTGGCGCACCTGCCGGCGGTGACGACGGACGGGGTGAACATAGGGTTGTTGGGGAACATTGAGTTTCCGAGCGAGGCGGAGATTACGAAGTTGAAGGGGGGTCAGGGGATCGGTCTGTACCGGACGGAGTTTTTGTACCTGGAGGCGGACCACGAGCCGACGGAGGAGGAGCATTACCAGGCGTACCGGGACGTTTTGAAGGTGTTCGGGCGGGAGCCGATCACGATACGGACGGTGGATTTGGGGGCGGACAAGTTTACGCAGCGTCGGCGGGCGTCGCCGGAGCGGAATCCGTTTTTGGGTTTGCGGTCGATTCGTTATTGTTTGCAGAACTTGAGCATGTTCAAGACGCAGATGCGGGCGATATTGCGGGCGAGCGCGGAGGGGAACGTGCGGATCATGTTTCCGCTGGTGACGAACCTGATGGAGGTGCGGCAGGCGAAGTGGATTTTGGCGGAGGTGAAGGAGGACATGGAGGAGCAGGGGGTGGAGTTCGACGAGAACATGCCGGTGGGGACGATGATCGAGACGCCGGCGGCGGCGTTGACGGCGGGGGACATCGCGGACGAGGTGGATTTTTTCAGCGTGGGGACGAACGATTTGATACAGTACACGCTGGCGGTGGACCGGGTGAACGAGAACGTGGCGTCGCTGTACAGTCCGGCGCATCCGGCGGTGCTGCACTTGTTGCGGGAGGTGTTGCAGGCGGCGCGGCGGGCGAACATCGGGATACACGTGTGCGGGGAGATGGCGAGCGATCTGGAGTTTGTGCCGGTGCTGTTGGGGATGGGTTACGACGAGTTGAGTTTGGCGCCGCCGATGCTGCCGGAGGTGAAGAAGCTGATTCGGTCTTTGAGCCTGGCGGAGTGTCGGCGGATGGCGCGGAAGGTATTGAGTTTCGACACGGACGAGCAGACGATCAGCTATCTGCGGACGGAGTTGGAAGGTTTGCTGTACGAGGCGAGTTGAGCAGGATGACGGGCAGTAGCGTGCAGAAGGTCGGGGCGGCGGCGTGGTTCGTGATCGAGGGGGACCTGCGGTATTTGTCGCACCGAGACACGTTGCGGCTGTGGCAGCGAGCGGCGGTGCGGGGCGGGGCGCCGGCGGCGTGGTCGGAGGGCTACAATCCGCATTTGCGGTTGAGTTTGCCGCTGCCGCGGAGCGTGGGGATGGCGGGTGAGGCGGAGTTGTTGTGGCTGGAGTTGTCGGCGGTTTGCACGGGTGAGGAGTTGTCGGGGCGGCTGGGGCGAGGGCTTGGGGCTTTGGCGGGCGTGAAGGTGTTGGGTGCGTCGGTGTGGTCGGGCGTGGCGGAGGCGAGGCCGCGGCGGGCGCGGTATCGCATCACGCTGGGGCCGGAGGCGGAGGTCGGGGCGGTGCGGGAGCGGCTGGAGCGGTTCCGGGGCGCGGCGAGGTGGCCGGTGCGGCGGGCGCAGCGGGGGCGGCACCCGGCGCGAGAGTTAGACGTGCGTGCGGGGGTGGAGGAGTTGCGGCTGGAGGGGGAGTCGCTGGAGGCGACGGTGCGGATCGAGGCGGAGGGGACGGTGCGGATGGACGAGTTGCTGGGGGCGTTGGGTTTGAAAGAGGCGGGTCAGGTGGTCGAGGTGAGACGGCTGGAGGCGGATTACGGGGAGGCGTTGAAACCGCCGGGGAGATAGAGGGCTGGGGCAGGCGAGGGCCCGGGCGTTTGGAGTCAGAAGGCCAAGAAGGCCAGAGAACAAGAGTAAACCAGAGGTCCTGAGTTCGGCGGGCGGCGGCGGCCGGTGGAGGTCGGGCGGTCGCGTCGAGCGGAAGAAAGGGGCAAGCAATTGAACAGAGAAATGCTGATTAACGTGGCGCAGGAGGAGGAGGTGCGGATTGCGGTGCTGGAGGAGGGGCGGTTGGAAGAGTTGTACATGGAGCGGTTGAGCGACGCCAGTCACGTGGGGAACATCTACAAGGGTCGGGTGACGAACGTGGAGGCGAGCATCCAGGCGTGTTTTGTGGATTTTGGGATCGGGAAGAACGGTTTTTTGCACATTAGCGACCTGAATTCGACGTATTTTCCGGAGGGGGACGGGAAGGGTCAGAAGGAGCGGGTGGGTCGGAAGCGGCCGCGGCGGGACCGGCCGCCGATACAGGAGTGTCTGCGGCGGGGGCAGGAGATCATCGTGCAGGTGATCAAGGAGGGGATCGGGACGAAGGGTCCGACGTTGAGCACGTACTTGTCGATTCCGGGGCGGTTTTTGGTGTTGATGCCTGGGATGAACCGGATGGGGGTGTCTCGGAAGATCGAGGACGAGGAGGCGCGGGCGCGGTTGCGGGAGGTGTTGACGGAGTTGACGCCGCCGAAGGACATGGGGTTCATCATCCGGACGGCGGGGATGGATCAGAGCAAGACGGAGTTGCGGCGAGACTTGAATTACCTGTTGCGGTTGTGGGAGATGATCACGAAGCGGCAGAAGACGGAGGCGGCGCCGGCGGCGTTGTACCAGGAGTCGGACCTGATAGCGCGGACGCTGCGGGACGTGTACAACACGGACATGGCGCGGATCGTGAGCGACGACGACGGGACGGTGCGGAAGGTGACGGATTTTCTGCGGATTGCGCAGCCGCGGGCCCGGGCGAACGTGGTGCGGTACAACGAGGCGGCGCCGTTGTTCGAGAAGTACAAGATCGAGGAGGAGATCGAGCGGATTCAGGCGCGGCGGGTGCCGTTGCGGAGCGGTGGTTCGCTGGTGATCGACAGTACGGAGGCGTTGGTGGCGATCGACGTGAACAGCGGGAAGTACCGGGCGCACGAGGACGCGGAGACGACGGCGTACAAGATCGACATGGAGGCGGCGCCGGAGATTGCGCGGCAGTTGCGGCTGCGCGACCTGGGGGGAGTGATCGTGATCGATTTCATCGACCTGGGGGAGCAGCGGCATCGTCGTGCGGTGGAGAAGGCGTTGCGGGACGCGGTGGCGACGGACCGGGCGAAGACGAAGTTGTTGCGGATGAGCCAGTTTGGGATCGTGGAGATGACGCGGCAACGGGTGCGGCCGTCGCTGAAGCGGACGACGTATCGAGAGTGTCCGCACTGCCAGGGGGCGGGACTGGTGAAGACGCCGGAGAGCATGTCGATCGAGATTTTGCGGCGGTTGCCGGGCCTGATGGAGCGGCCGAAGGTGGCGAGCGTGGAGATTCGGGTGGCGTCGGAGGTGGCGGAGCATTTGCTGAACCGCAAGCGTGCGGCGTTGGCGGAGTTGGAGGAGCACCACCGCAAGGCGGTTACGGTGAGCGTGGCGAACAATTGTCCGGCGGAGACGCTGGCGGTGTCGGCGCGGGACGAGCGTGGTTCGGAGGCGCCGCTGTGAGGGGCGGTTGGGGCGCGGGGCGGTAGCAGCGAAGGGCGGCGGCACGGGCTTGCTGGAGGGCGGGGAGGACGTCTTCGGGGCGGAGGACGTCGGGGAGAGGCGCCCACATGGTGAGGGCGAAGGTGGCGGAGTTGAGGCGGTTGAGGGAGCCGTGGGTGCTGGAGGCGCCGCCGATGAGGGTATGGAAGAAGCCGCTGCCGTGGCACCAGCCGTCTTGCAGACAGACGACCAGGTCGGGGGGCTGGTCGACGAGGCCGTGAAAGGCCTGCCAGAGGCGATGAAGGGGGTCGGGGTATTCGCGGCAGGCGGTGGCGGCGAGGAGTGCGCGGTCGTCGATAAAGCCGGCGTCATCGACGTGTCCGGTGCGTTGGAGTTGGGCAACGACGGGGAGGAGGTCGAGGGGGTCACCGAGTTCAGCCTGGTAGCGGTAGCGGCCGTCGGCGTGTTCGACGGCGGCGCGGTCGGTGAGGGTGCGGAGGACGACGCGGTCGTCCTGGGGATAGCAGGCAAGGCTGACGGCGGGGTCGGCAAGTAGGACGTCGGCGACCTGGTCGGGCCGGCGGGTGTAAAGGGCGGCGTAGGTTACCAGGCCGTATTCGATGATGACGACGTCGCGGTCGTCGTCGAGGCGATTTCGAACGCGGAATCCGGCGTGGCGTAGTCGGTCGTCGAAGCGGACGCGGCCGCGGCCGGCCATGTTGTGGCCGTGGTCGGCCAGGAGGGTGAGGCGGACGCGGCCGCGGCGTTGGCGGACGAGTTGTTCGGCGAAGCGGTCGATCTGGCGGAGGTAGCTGAGGATAGCTTGGCGTCCGCCCTGGGTGGCCAGGCCGGCAGTGCCGACGCTGTACACGACGGCGGTTCCCTGGTCTTTGCGGCGGAGGGCATTGTCCATGCCGCGGAGTTCCTGCTCGAATACCTGCGTGGGGCAGAGGTAAGCGAAGGCGTCGGCGGCGAAGGAGCAGCGGTAATCGAGGCGGCGGGCCCAGTCGGCGTTGGCGCCGCTGAGATAGGTTTGGTTTCCGGGGACGAGGCGTTGGGCGGCGCGGTCGAAGTACTCGGCTTCGTAGGCGAGGGGCTGCCGGCCGCCGAAGACTTTCCAGAAGGCCAAATCAGTCATGCTGGGAAAGGTGCTGATGAGGCGGGTGGGGGGGTAAAAGAGGCGAAAGCGGCCCTGACGGTAAAGGGCATCAACCAGTTCAAAGGGGACGCCGTCCAAGGCGATGATGAAGTGGGGCAGGTCGGCGGGGTCGATCTGATCGAGAGGGACGCGGTCGGCGAATAGGCCGGCGGCGTCGGGATAGCGGAGTTCGACTATTCGGCCGGCGGCGTCTTCGAGGGTTTGATAGTCAACGCGGCGGTCCCCGTCGAGGTCGTAACTAAGCAAGAGTTCGCCGGGTTCAGCCGGCTGGACGCGGCAGGCACGGTCGGGGAACTTTACGGCGGACGGGCAACCCGGCAAGGGCAGCAAGGCCCCGAGCAGCAGCAAGGCCGACGCCGCCCGGCACCGTGGCAAGGGCTTCCTATGGAGCAAGCATGACAATGGAAATCCTCCTGGCGGCGAGGGATCAGGCGAGTAAACTGTCCATATCAGACCTCGGCTAGCGGTTTTCGGCACGGGGGCGGCCCTGCCGAAAGCGCGTTAGGTCATTGCATGGTAGGGAGTTGCGTTTCATTTGCAAGAGTTGGCGTGGGCGCGGGGCAGATGGCGCCTCTTACGGGGGCGGCGGAAGGACCACACGGGTCGTCCTTGGAATGCCGGGGTGAAGGGGCGATTGCGGGGAAGGATGAAGGCTTGACCTTGGAGGGAGACCCGGCTGAAATATTGGGAGGGATGCAGCAACGATAAGTTGTGGGTATAATTCAGGCAGGGGGATGCAGTCGGCCCCACGGAGGGCTGGGAGAAATGGCACATCCGGCGGAGCAGTTTCGACGAAACCTGCGGGGTTTCTGGCCACAGTACCGGTGGCTGGTGCTGGTTTTCGTGGCTGGGGTCCTGTGCGACGGTCTGAGCACGACGTATTTCATGACTCGAGAAGCGATCTGCCTGGAGTTGCATCCGCTGTATCGTTGGGCGTCCGAGCATTGGGGTTGCGTGTTGGGGCCAGCGGCGGGGTCTTTGGGCAAGATCGTATTGGGCTTGGCGGTGTGCGTGTACCTGCGTCGGCAGGCGGCGGCGATCCTGACCGCGACGGCGATAATTTCTTTTTGGGCAGCGTGGTACAACATTTGGGGGATTCACAACCCCTATGTTATGCGCCTGGCGGTGATGATAGCTCAGATTCGGTGATTGAGGCTGTCGGTGGGTAAGTGAAGGGGTTCCTGGTGTGAAGAACTTGTGGATAACTCCTTGGGTCGCCATGGGGGGCGGGATGGGGAGAAGGGTGGTCATTATCTGAGGGCGCAGGTGGCTTGTGGTCAGGTTGGGGAGGGTGGACCAATGCTGTAACTCATTTTGGCAGCGTGGTTAAGCGGAATCATTGACTGCGGTGACGGTTTTGTTTTCCCGGCCATAGTCCAGGGGTGCACCGGGGTATTTGGCTCAGTGGTTTGGTGTGGCCAGCCGGTAGGCACTGGGCGGCGAATGTGGATAACTTCAGGGGGGTGTAGCGGGCAGTGGGGGAAGGCCGGAATCCTAGTTCTGACAAATCGTTACAATCGGAATAAACGGAACTGCGACAGGTTTGGCCTTGGTCCGAAAAAACCAGAGCCCCAGGTGCGCCGGCTGCCGATAATGCGCATGGTATGCGAGGACAGCAGCGACCGGCACAGCGAGGTTTGGGCAGAGTTGGTCTGTCCGTGGGGGTGTTGTTGGCGGTTTTGGCGGGGTGTGAGAGGCCGGCTACGGTTCCAATCAGGGGTCAAGAGCCGAGGGTGCGTCTGGGGAAGCACCTAGGGCGGCTGGAAATCCCCGCGGAAGACCTGGAGGCAGGCCTGAGAAGCCTGTTCGAGGAGCTGGGCCAGCAGGTCGGGCCGTACGATTATGGGCCGGTGATCAAGGACTACGCGCCAAGTCTGCGGCAAGGGCTGTACTATTATGGGTACGGCGGGATCGAGAGATTGAACGTAAATGGTTCTACGGTAGATATTTACGTCTATTTTCGCGTGGATATTGAGCCGGCGGTTTTGATGATCGACGCGTTCGTGGAGGGGAGGGGGGAACCCATAATTACTTTAGCGAACAGGTATTACGTTCAGGCTCGGTGAAGGCGGACCGGCGTGAGCGCGGCCAGAAGGGGGCCTGGAGTCCGGCGGTCAGGGGGGTTGGATGGGGGTGGAGTGGGGGAAAGCGTGATGATGCCCTTTTTTCCTATTGACGAGGGTCGGCAGGGGGGACTATACTAGCAGTTTGAGACCGTTTCTCCGACTCAGGTTAGGCGAGGGCGGCGCGCTTTCTGGGGCGCCGGGATGAGGGGAAAAGGGCGGGTGCGGTGCGGGGAAGCGGGTTGATTGGGCACGGTCGGGAGGAGTATGGTGCGCGGCTCGTAAAGCAGGAGAAAAGAACAATTCGACCAGGCCCAGCGGGCAGGGAGACAAGGAAAATGGTCAAAGGAAGAATTAGTGGGTGGGGGTGTGCGCTGGTATTGTCGCTGGGGTTGAGTTCCGTCGCCGGGGCGGGAATGCTGAGATACAAGCTGACGGCCGACAAGACGGCGTTGACGGTGGGCGAAGAGGCAACGCTGTCGGTGTGGGCGTGGGCGGATGACACGGCGGCGACGGGGAACAACGGGCTGAACGAGTGGCACGCGAGCTTGTGGGTCGGTACCGCGGAGGATGAGGTGGTCGAGGTGAAGGAGATAGGAGGCATTGCGGTGATCAACATCCTGGCGCCGGACCCGCACGACACACCCTATCATGTGTCGGTGAACAGCCCGACCAGCGGGAACGTGCGGGGGATAAGCGTGGGCAGCCTGATTTTTCCGCAGAATTCCACGACGGGGGTGGGGGATTACAGTCTGCTGGCGACGGTGCAAATCGTGGCGATAGGAGAGGGGACGGCGACGTACACGGTGGGCGACGACGGCGTTTATGGGTTTGGCGGGATGCTCAAGGACTGCACGGTGTACGAGGAGGACAGTTACGGGAACGTAGTGTTTGAGGCGGGGGAGTCGCAACGGGTGATCACGGTGATACCGGAGCCGGCGAGTTTGATGTTGTTGGTGGTGGGTTTGGTCGGGCTGCGGCGGCGGGTGCGGCGCGGGGCGTGAGGGGATTTGCAGCGCCGGTCGGGTTCAGGTCCGACGATCGCAGGGGCAAAGGAGATAAAGGCGCCGGGGGCCGGTCGAGCAAAAGACGGTTGGCGGTCCGGCAGCCAGTAAGGCAACGCCAGTTTGGAGAGGAAGATGGCACCCTATCGCGGCGAGGCGCGTAGGGAGAGAGGGAAGGGGCGGGGTTTGCGCTTTTTGGGGGTATGGGCGGGAGGCGTGTTGGGGGCGGTTTCCCTGGCGGCGGGCGGTTTGGGTCCGGCGGACGTGCTGATCCTGGTCAATGCGCAGAGTCCGACGAGTCGGTACGTGGCGCGGCTGTACCGGGGGTATCATCCGGAGGTTGGGGAGGACCAGGTGTTGGAGCTGGGGGGGTTGGCGGATTGCAGCGGTCCGACGAGCACGCCGGCGAGCGAGATCGTGACGCGGGAGCAGTACGAGACGCTGGTGGCAGGGCCGGTGCGGGCGTACTTGTCGGAGGGGGCGGACCCGGAGCGGCTGGGGCGGGTGAAGGCGTTGGTGACAACGGCGGGGCTGCCGTATCGGATCAAGGACAGCAACCCGTCGTTTGCGAACGCGGTCTATGCGGCGGGGTCGAACGCGCAGACGGTGGTGGCGCAGGAGTCGTCGATTGACGCGGCCACGGTGGAGTCGGAATTGACGTGCCTGTGGTACAGCAACGTGGGGAGCAACCCGTTTGGGCTGATGAATCGGATGGTGAATCCATACCAGGGGTATCGGGGGAGCAGTGTAACATTGTTTCCGCGGGAGTATCCGGACGGGGCGGGGATGAGCTGGGCGCTGGGTTATTCGAACGCGCTGCCGCAGGTGGAGTGTCCGGTGATGGAGGGGGTATGGCCGACGGGGCCGTGGTCGCCGCCGTACACGTTTGGGACGACGAATCGGCATTTTCACGCGGGGAACATGTACCTGACGTGCCGGTTGGACGGGCCGAAGGCGCCGGGCAAGAGCGCGGTGTTTGCGGTGCGGTCGCTGCTGGAGCGGGCGCGGCGTGCGTCGGATCCGGCGCGGGGTGTGAACCCGGGGCGGGCGGCGGCGGTGCTGGATGACGCGCGGGGGCAGACGGAGAACTACGACAACAACCGGACGTACAACTTGACGAGCGGGGTGGATTATTGGGTTTATGAGGCGGCGCAGCAGCAGCCGCCGGACGCGGCGAAGTGCCGGATCAAGGAAGACTACCAGGAGAGTTACCGACAGTTGACGGGGCAGAGTCCGGCGGATGGTCTTAACTTGGCGGAGTCGGCGGCGGCATGGGGCGTGGGGGTGGCGTTGGATCGGCGCGTGGGGACGACGGTGAGCGTGGCGGAGTTGGAGGAGTGGGCGGCTGGTTTGGGCCGACCGGCGGGGCAGTTGGTGGTGGCGTTGGCGAGCTATGGAGTGAACGGGGACGAGGGGCGAACGAGTGGGTACCTGTTGACGGGGGGCGCGGGCGGTGGGGCGCTGTACGGGCTAGCCAACGGGGCGGTGTTCAGTTCGCTGGAGAGCTTTAATGCGGTAACGATGTTCAGCGGGGTGGCGACGCAGCCGGCGGCGCAGGGGAAGCTGGTGGACTTCATTACGATCGGGGGGTCCGGGGCGATAGGCCATGCATTTGAGCCGCAGCCGGATGCGGCCATCGACAACGAGTTTCTATTCTACAACCTGCTGGCGGATCAGGACGGGGATGGTCGAGCGGACTTGACCTTCGTGGAGGCAGCGTTTACGGCGATTCCGTACCTGAGTTGGGCGGAGGTGGTGATCGGGGATCCGTTGATGCGGATTGCCTACGGCCCTGGTGGGCGAGCCTGGGGTCGGCTGCCTGGAGACGTGAACAACGACGGTCGGGTAAACTACGTAGATGTTTGTTTTGTCAAGGCCAGGCTGGGGGGGGCTCTGAACGCGAGCGACCCGGTGGCGTTCGGGCTATACGACGACCTGAGCGACATAAATCAAGACGGGATAATAAATTACGTTGATGTGTGCCTGGCCAAGGGGTATTTGGGGACGGTGGCGGGGCCCTGAGGAGGGTTTTTCAGAATTTCCAAGAATATTGGCTGGAAAGAGGTTGACACGGGGACCGATTAGGCGGTATATTAGGTATAGTAGGACATACGGGCTGAGTGTGGCCCGATTTTTGACGAACAGCGAGCACTTGAGAGAGAGAAGGTGAGCGCGGCTGCGAGGGTCGCGGCAGTGTTCTCTCGAAAGTGCTTTTTTGTTTGTCGGCGGCGATGCGTGGTGCCACAAGCGAAAGGATCAGGGGGGCGCGAGCCGGGCGAAAGGACGCGGAGGTGCGAAAATGGAACAGAGGGCGATGTGCGCGGCGCGGTGTCTGCTGATGGTGGGGTGGTTGGCAGGGTCGGCGGGGGCGAGTTTGTATATCGACCATATGCAGATCGGGGTGATTCCGGGGCAATGGTACAAGGGTTCGACCCAGTCGTTTCGTTTGGCGGACATGAGCGGGACGAACACGAACGTGGTGGTTACGTCCGGGCTGATCAAGGTGAGCGGCGCGGCGGGGTATGATTACGAGTTCAACGGCACGATCAGCGTGGGGCCTTCGGCGTTGGTGCATGACACCTCGGTTGGCGGCGTGGCGAGCGGCAGTTTCGCCGGGGGCTTTGGGCTGTCGATGACGGGCGATCTGTATCCAAAGGGGCATCCGGAGCAGTTGCTGTTGGACGACGTGCTGCTGTTGCAGGCGCAGATGAGCGAGGCGGGGTGGACGTTGGCGGAGGACAGCCCGCCGGCCTCGAACCGGGTGCGGGGTGCGGCGGCGTTCCATCCGACGGGAGGCGCGTTGGGGAGCGGGGTGAATCCGCCGGGACTGCTGATCGGGGATTTCAATGCGGGGTTTGATTTGCAGAATTGTACGCCAGCCGTAACGAGTTTCGGCAGTACGAGTTACTCGACCAGCATTGGTCGAACGATCCAGATCAGCGCGATCCCGGAGCCGGTCTCAGCGGTTCTCCTGGGGATCGGCGGGATTTTAGCGGCGCGGAAGAAACGTAAATAGGCGGCGGGACAGAGCAGGTCCGGCGGCGCAGTTTTGGCGGCGCCCGAAGTGGAAAGCCGGCGTCTGGAAGCCGTCGCCCCAGCAAGAGAGCAAAGGAGGAATGGGAAATGGGCAGGGTCGTTGGTGCATTTCTGGTGGTATTGGCGCTGACCGGCTGGGCCGGTGCGGGGATTACACAGGTAGATATCGTGGGGTTAACCAACCTGGGCGTCTCGTCCGATTACCAGGCCAATCCGGGTTGGCAGCCAGGCAACCAGGGCGTGCTGACGTGGTCGTCCGGCGTGCTGGCGGACATCTATCTGACGGATGATCCGTACTGGGTGCAGCTCGACGTGGCGGTCAGCGCGACGTGGGGCACCTGCACCGACAGTTCGGCCGGGGGCGTGGCGCAGGCTGACTTCAGGTCGGGATCGTTTGCGGTGGATTTATTCCCCCGCTACCACACTAGTCCGGGGGAGAAGATAGGAACGGTCACCGGCCATCTTTATACGGGGAGCGGCTGGACGTACAACGAAGCGGAGACCAGCCCGGACTTCATCGAGGGCAGGGGTCTGGTGGTGGTGGACAATTGCACCGTGACCGTCGGCGAGGAGGAGTATTGCTGGCAGGGAGGGGAGGGCGACCTGGCGGGGATGACGACGAGCACGCAGTTGGATGCGGGGAGAAATCTTCAGAGCTACCTGGAGGACTGGGCTTCGCCCAATACAATCGTAACGCTGCTGGCGGACGAGAGCGGGATTCCGGAGCCGGCGACGCTGGGGTTGCTGGGCTTGGGGACGTTGGGTCTGTTGCGGCGGAAGAGATAAGACAGAGTGCAGGCGGGGGGGGCGCATGGTCCAAATGCGGGCCGGGCAACGGTTTGAGGAGGAACGTTGCCCGGCTTGTTTTTTTGCCGCGGAGGACGAGGGAGAGGCGAGGGCATTGGAGGTTGCGTGGGGGGTAGGGCGGGGCTAGGATGGGGCGCGTCGGCAGCGAAAGGGATCACGGCGGGTGGTCCACCCACGAAGGGCGGGCGGCGCGGAGTGAAAGGGAGGCTGCCGGGCACCAGTCAGGCGGGCGAGGCAATGAGCGAGTTCAGGTTCACGCATTTGCACGTGCACAGCGAGTACAGTTTGCTCGACGGGGCGGCGAGCATCGGGCGGCTGGTGGAGCGGTGCCACGAGTTGGGGATGGACAGTCTGGCGTTGACGGATCACGGGAACCTGTTCGGGGTCATTGAGTTCTACAGTCAGGCGCGGGCGGCGGGGATCAGGCCGATTTTGGGGATGGAGGCGTACATAGCGCCGGGGTCGCGGCGGGAGCGGGACGCGAAGGGGATCGGGGAGGCGAGCTATCACCTGGTGCTGCTGGCGGAGAACGAGAAGGGGTATCGGAACCTTTTGCAGTTGGCGAGTATCGGGTATTTGGAGGGGTTTTACTATCGGCCGCGGATTGACCGGGAGGTATTGGAGCGGCATCAGGAGGGGTTGATTTGCCTGTCGGGGTGCATGAGCGGGGAGATTCCGACGGCGTTGTCGCGCGGGGACATGGCTGGGGCGCGGGAGGCGGCGGAGTGGTATTTGAGGTTATTCGGGGAGGAGCGGTTTTATCTGGAGATTCAGTGGCACACGCCGGACCAGAACGCGGTGACGCCGCTGCTGGCGGACCTGGCGGAGGAGATCGGGGCGGGGCTGGCGGCGACGAACGACGTGCACTTTTTGACGGCGGCGGATTATCACGTTCACGAGGTGCTGTGCTGCATCAGCACGGGCAAGACGCTGGCGGACGAGAAGCGGATGCGGTATCCGCCGGAGTTATATTTGAAGAGTCCGGCGGAGATGGCGGAGGCGTTTGGGCGTTGGCCGGAAGCGGTGGCGAACACGCGGCGGATTGCGGAGCGGTGCAACGTGGAGTTGGATTTCAGCCGGCGGCACGCGCCGGTGTATCGGCCGCCGGACGGGAAGGCGCCGGAGGAGTATTTGCGGCAGTTGTGCGAGGAGGGGCTGAAGAAACGGTACGCGCAGACGACGCCGGAGATTCGGGCGCGGCTGGAGCGCGAGCTGGAGGTGATCCAGGGGAAGGGTTTTTCGAGTTATTTTTTGATCGTCTGGGACTTTGTGAGCTACGCGCGGGGCCGGGGCATCCCATGCGGGACGCGGGGCAGCGGGGTGGGAACACTGGTGGGGTACGTATTGGGGATTTCGCAGGTGGATCCGCTACGGTACGGTCTGCTGTTCGAGCGGTTCATGGACCCGGAGCGGGACGAGATGCCGGACATTGACGTGGACATGTGCCAGAGCGGCCGGGCGGAGGTGATCGACTACGTGCGGCGGAAGTACGGGCACGTGGCGCAGATCATTACGTTCGGGACGATGAAGGCGCGGGCGGCGATTCGGGACGTGTGTCGGGTGATGCAGGTGCCGCTGGCGGAGGCGGACGCTTTGGCGAAGCTGGTGCCGGAGCAGTTGGGCATCACGCTGGAGGCGGCTCTGGAGCAGGAGCCGAAGCTGAAGGACTGGACGGAGCGGGACCCGAAAATCCGCGAGGCGATGGAGATCGCGCAGCGGTTGGAGGGGCTGGCGCGTCATGCATCGGTGCACGCGGCGGGGGTGGTGGTGGCGGATGAGCCGCTGGAGCATTTTCTGCCGCTGTACAAGGCGGCGGACTCGGAGGAGGCGATCACGCAGTTCGACGGTCCGACGGTGGAGAAGGTGGGGTTGCTAAAGATGGATTTTCTGGGCCTGCGGACGCTGACGACGATCGAGCGGGCGCGGGAGCTGGTGAAGCTGGGCAAGAAGATCGACGTGGACCCGAACGCGCTGGACTTGTCGGATGCGAACGTGCTGCGGCTGTTCGGGGAAGGTCGGACGAAGGGGATGTTTCAGTTTGAATCGGGGGGCATGCGGGACTTGTTGGCGCAGATGAAGCCGGACCGGATCGAGGATCTGATCGCGGCGAACGCGTTGTACCGGCCGGGGCCGATGATGCTGATTGGGGACTACAACAGCCGCAAGCACGGGCAGTCGTGGTCGCTGCCGCACCCGGTGATGGAGGAGATTCTGGCCGAGACATACGGGATAATGGTATATCAGGAACAGGTGATGCAGATTCTGAACCGGCTGGGGGGCTTGCCGCTGGCGCGGGCGTACAAGCTGATCAAGGCGATCAGCAAGAAGAAGAACGAGACGATACAGGCGGAGCGGGGTCAGTTTATCGCGGGGGCGGTGGGGAACGGGTTGGCGCGGGAGCAGGCGGAGGAGATTTTCGCTTTGATTGAGCGGTTTGGGGGGTATGGGTTCAACAAGAGCCACTCGACGCAGTACGCGATTTTGGCGTTTCAGACGGCGTATTTCAAGACGTACTTTCCGACGGAGTTCATGGCGGCGTTGTTGACGTTTGAGATGGGTGCGACGGAGAAGGTGGCGGAGTACATTGAGGAATGCCGGTCGATGGGGATCGAGGTATTGCCGCCGGACGTGAACGAGAGTTTTGCGGACTTTACGGTGATTTACGAGCGGGGCGAGGGGGCGGGCGGGGCGGAGGAGGGGGCGCGCGGGCGGGTCCGGTCGTCGGGCAAGGGGAAGAAAGCGGGGGCCAGGGGGAGGGGGGCGTTGGCGGCGGCGGGGGGGGGGAAGGTGCGCGGGGAGCGGATTCGGTTCGGTCTGGCGGCGGTTAAGGGTGTGGGGGTAAAGGCGGTGGAGGAGATCATACGGGCGCGGGAGGCAGGAGGTCGGTATGAGACGCTGTTTGATTTGTGCCAGCGGCTGGATTTGCGGGCGGTGAATCGGGCGGCGTTGGAGGCGTTGATCAAGGCGGGGTCGTTGGATTCGCTGGGGGGCACGCGGGCGCAGATGGCGGCGGCGTTGGACGAGGCGATGGCGTTGGCGAGCGAGCGGCAGCGGGACGCGCAGGCCGGGCAGTTGACGCTGTTTGCGGCGTTTGAGAGCGACGGGGCGGTACGGCAGGAGGCGGCCCGGCTGCCGGAGGTGAGTCCCTGGCCCCAGCAGAAGCTGTTGCAGCACGAGAAGGAGGTGCTGGGGTTGTACGTCACGGATCATCCGTTGGCGCAGTTTGCGGAGCAGATTCACTATTATAGTACGGCGCACAGCCACACGCTGCGGGAGGCGCCGGCGGGTGGGGAGGTGATTTTGGGGGGCATAATTACCCGTGTGCGGTACTGCGTGACGAAGATCGGCCGGTCGGCGGGGGCGCGGATGGCGATGTTCACGCTGGAGGACCTGAACGGAACGGTGGAAGGGGTGGCGTTTCCGGACGTATTGGCGCAGTACGAGGACCTGTTGCAGCCGGACCGGCTGGTGTTCGTGCGGGGGCGGGTGGATTTTCGGCGGGAGGAGCCGTCGATCAAGGCGACGGCGGCGTACGCGATGGAGCACGCGGAGGAGCACCTGACGAACCTGGTGCACCTGGAGCTGAGCGAGGGGCTGTTGGAGTCCGGGCCGCTGGGGCGGTTGAAGAAGCTGCTGGGGGCGCATCCGGGGAAGTGTCCGGTGTACGCGGAGGTGGAGACGGCGGAGCACATGCGGGTGATGATGCAGTTGGCTGGGGGCGTGCGGCCGAACGCGGATTTCTGCCGGCAGTTGGAGGCATTGGTGGGACGGGAGCACTATCGGCTGCTGGGGGCGATCGATAAGCCGTATGCTCGAGCGGGTGCGGGGGGGGAGGAGGAGGCGGCGGTCTGAGGGGAGGGGAAACAGGCAGAAGCTACAGGCACCCTAAGGGACGGACCAGCGGGAAACGAGCACGACATGAGACGCGAGCGATGGGATTGGCGGGTGGCGTTGGCGACGGCGGCATTGCTGGCGGGAGCGGCGGCGAGTGGGGCAGCAGACGAGAAGGGTCAGGGCGTTCCGGACGGCGGACCGCACGGGCGGCGGGGGGCGGCGGCGCAGGGGGGGGCTGCATCATTCGAGCAGCGGGCGGCGGAATTGGTGCAACAGATGACGCTGGAGGAGAAGATTGGGCAGATGGGACATCGGGCGCCGGCCATCGGCCGGCTGGGTATTCCGGCGTATAATTGGTGGAACGAGGCGCTACACGGGGTAGTGGCATCGAGTACGGCAACGGTATTTCCGCAGGCGATTGCCTTGGGGAGCACGTGGGATCCGGAGCTGATCTTCGAGGTGGCGACGGTCATCTCGACGGAGGCACGGATCAAGAACATCACGCAGAAGAAGGGTCTGACGTACTGGAGCCCGATGATCAACCTGAGCCGGGACCCGCGGTGGGGTCGAGCGGAGGAGAGTTACAGCGAGGACCCGTACCTGCTGGGTCGTTTGGCGACGCAGTTTGTGAAGGGCTTGCAGGGGAATGATCCGACGTACTTGAAGGCGGTTGCGACGCCGAAGCACTACGCGGCGAACAACGTGGAGGCGACGCGGCACACGGGTTCGTCAAACGTGGACGAGCGGAACCTGCAGGAGTTGTATCTGCCGGCGTTTCGGGAGTGCGTGGAGGAGGGCAAGGCTTACTCGGTGATGTGCGCCTACAACGCGGTCAACGGGGTGCCGTGTTGCGCGAACGAGCGGCTGTTGGCGGAGATTTTGCGGCAGAGGTGGGGTTTTGGGGGCTACGTGGTGTCGGACTGCGGGGCGATTCGGGACATTGAGACGGGGCACCATTACGCGGCGTCGGAGGCGGAGGCGGCGGCGTTGGGGCTGAAGGCGGGTACGGACTTGAACTGCGGGCAGAGCTATCAGTCGCAATTGCTGAAGGCGGTCCAGGAGGGTTTGGCGCCGGCGGAGCTCATCGACGAGGCGGTGAGGCGGCTGTTCGTGGCGCGGTTCAAGCTGGGCGAGTTCGATCCGCCGGAGTCAGTGCCGTACCGGGCGATCGATCCGGGGCGGTGCGATTCGGCGGGGCATCGGGCGTTGGCGCTCAAGGCGGCGCACCGAGCGATCGTGCTGCTGAAGAACGAGAAGGACACGCTGCCGCTGGACGGGAAGGGTTTGCGGTCGGTGGCGGTGATCGGGCCGATGGCGGATCGGGTGGTGTTCGGCGGCTATAGCGGCAGGGCGAGCGATCCGGTGAGTCCATTACGGGGGATTGCGGAGAAGGCGGCGAGTCTGGGGATTACGGTGCGGCACGCGCCGGGGTGCGCGATACTGGGGGAGCAGGCGCTGGACCTGGTGCCGGCGGAGGTGCTGTCGCCGGGGGGCGCGGCTGGGGAGCACGGGCTGAAGGGGGAGTACTTCGGCAATTCGGACCTGGCGGGCGCGCCGGCGCTGAGGCGAATCGACCGGGTGATCAGTTTCGATTGGGACAACGAGGGACCGAGCCCGGAGGTGGGGCGCACCGACTTCACGGTGCGTTGGAGCGGGACGTTGACGGCGCCGACGACGCGGTCGGTGCGCTTCGCGGTGCTGAGCGACGACGGCGCGCGGCTGATGGTGAACGGCAAACGGGTGCTCGACGCCTGGCGGGTGAAGGGGCCGACGACGGTGTTTTCGGCGCCGGTGAGCCTGGAGGAGGGGAAGAAGTACGAGGTGGTGCTGGAGTACTTCCAGAGGGCCAATCAGGCGATGGTGCATTGGGGTTGGGATTATTTGTCGCCGACGGCGTTCCAGGAGGCCCAGGAGTTGGCGGCGAGCGCCGAGGCGGCGTTGGTGTTCGTGGGCGCGGACCGGACGGTGGCGCGGGAGGGGCAGGACCGCAGCGACATCAACCTGCCCGGCCGACAGGAGGCGCTGATCCAGGCGGTGTACGAGGCGAATCCCCGCACGGTGGTGGTGTTGCTGAACGGCAACGCGCTGGCGCTGCCGTGGACGGCGGAACACGTGCCGGCGATTGTGGAGGGGTGGTACCTGGGTCAGGCGACGGGGACGGCGTTGGCGGAGGTGCTGTTTGGGGAGGTGAATCCGGGGGGGAAGCTGCCGGTGACGTTCTATAAGTCGGGGAAGGATTTGCCGGACATCGAGGATTACGACATCATCAAGGGCGGGCGAACCTACCAATACTTCGCGGGAGCAGTGCTGTATCCGTTTGGGCACGGTCTGAGCTACACGCAGTTTGAGTACGGCAACCTGAAGATCGAGCCAGAGAGCCTTCGGGGAGACGGCAGGGTAACGGTCAGCTTTGAGGTGAAGAACGTCGGGCAACGGGCCGGGGACGAGGTGGCTCAGGTTTACGTGCATGACGTGGAGGCCAGCGTGCAGCGGCCGCTCAAACAGCTCAGGGGTTTCCGGCGGGTGACGCTGTCGCCGGGACAGCACGAACGGCTGAGCTTCTCAATCCCGGCGGCGGATTTGGCCTATTATGACGTGAAGGACAAGCGGTTCGTGGTGGAGCCAGGGGCGTTCGATGTGCTGGTGGGCAGTTCGTCGGCGGACATCCGGGTGAAGGGCCGGTTCGCGGTGCAGGAGTAGGCCGGGGTATCCGACGCGGGTGGCGCCGGTCGGCGGGAGCGGGCGGGAGCGCGGGGGCCGAGCGGTTCAGGGGGCGGGACAGCTCAGCCTTGGAGACTGATGGTGGCGCCGAGGTGTTGGCTGACCGGATCGTCGGGGGCGGCGACGGTCAGGGGGGCCTGCTGCGTACGTTCCTGACGGAGCTTTTCCATCAGCAGGATCCAGGTTTCGCGGATATGCCGGAGGATGCCGAGGGCCTCGCTCAGGGCGGCGAGGTCCTTCTTGACGTTGGCCGTGACGAGGCGGCCGTAGCAGAACATATAGAGGCGCCGGAGGTTGGCGCAGGCGTCGGGGGCCACGTCGTCGCGCATGGAGTTGTGGAGTTCCATGACGATGTTTTCGACGCGGAGGATCATCTGATAGCTTTTCTCGACGTTCTTTTCCTCGATGGCCTGCCGGGCCTGTTCGCCGAAGCGGAGGGCGCCGTCGTAGAGGAGCAGTTGGAGCTGTTCCGGCGAGGCGGTGAGCACTTTGGTCTTGAGGTATTCGGCGGTGTTACGAGGTTTGGGTTCCATCGGCGGCAACCTGTGCCAGGGTTTTGGGGTCAGGAGATGGAAGCGGAGGAGGCCAAGCTAACGAGCGACGCCAGGGCCGATTGCTGGCTTTGCAGACTGGCCAGGGCCTGCTCCATGGCGTTGAACTGGTTGTAGAGGCGTTGTTCCTTCCGGTCGAGGAGGTCGTCGAGTTGCGCGACGCGTTGCTGGAAGCCGTTCTGCTGGGCGGTCATGGCGTCGAGGCGGCTCTTGACGGTGCTGTCGGAGGCGCCGGCCAGGTTCTCCAGGCGGTTGGCGACGTAGTCGCCGAGTCCCGCCTGAGTCCGCGTGAACAGGTCGGTCACGGCTTCGGGGTTCTCGGCGTAAGCGTCGCGGAAGTCTTGCTCGTCGAATTGGAGTTGGGGGGTGCCGGCGACGGCAAAGCTGCGTTGTTGGCCGGACTCATCCAGGGCCGATTGCATTTGCAGGGGCGCCAGGGTAACGCCCACGGAGGCCAGGCGATTGAACCGGGCGGAGGCGCCAGGCACGGTGTGATTGACCAGGCTCAGCAAGGCGTTGCGGATCGAACCCACGGTGCGGTCGGCGAAGAGGATGCTGCGTTCCTGGGTATCGGGGTTGAACTTGTCGGCGGCGGCCAGGTCTTTCAGGGCGGCATTGAAGGCGTCCACGAAGGCTTTGAGCTGAGCGGCGACGCCGTCGATGTCGGCGGCGATGTCCAGCTGGACGGGTGCAGAGCTGACGGCGTGCAGTTCGATGGTGGTGTCTTTGAGGACGTTGGTGAGAGTGTTGGAACTGGCGGAGACCATCAGAGCATTTTCTTCGGGTCCGTCGCCGAAGAGGACGAGGGCATCCTGGGCGTCGGTGAGGGTCTGGACGGCGAGGTTGGTCTGGCCGGGGTCGAGGTAGATCAGGCCGCGTCGGCCGGTGAGCTGGCTGGTGAAGCTGATGCGGTAGGGGTTGTTGGGTCCGCCGTCGTTGACGACGGAGACGCTGACGCCAATGCCGGCGTCGTTGAGGGAGCCGGCGAAGTCTTCGATGGTATCGCCGCCGCCGACGTTGATTTTGTATTCGTAGGAGCCGTCCACGTAGAATCGCCCGTCGGCGGTTTTTTGGACGGGGGCGAGCAGGCCGAGGTCGCGGGCGGTGTAGCCGCCCGAGACATCGCTGATCTGTAGTTGACCGGTAGTCGTGACGGGGTTGCCGTGGTCATCCTGCAGGACTTCCTCGATGAGCAGGCCGTCGCCGGTATCGTTGATGGAGGCGTGGAAGGGGTTGTAGTAAATGGGGTTGTTCTCGGCGTCGTAGCCCATCTGGACGCTCTGGCGGTTGATTTCGTCGATCACGTCCCGGACCGTTTTGATATTGTCGCGGGCCAAGTCCACGGTGAAGCGATTGCCGGAGCTGCTGGTGAGGTTGATGCGGCCGAGGCGAATGCCCTGCCCCTGACGGAGGTCGGCGAGGGCGGTCGCCTCCGAGACGTACTGCAATTGCAGGTTGCCGCTGTTGACCTGAGAGACGGCGGCGTTGACGGCGATGCCCAGGTTTTGGGCGAGCGTGCCGGCGTCAGCGTCGGCGATGACGAGATTGCCGACGATCTGGTCTGGGGCCGTGGCGTCGGTGATGAGCAGGCCGTTGCCGACGGGGTTGAGGGCGGCCGTGAGGTTCAGCCCCAGGGCGGGATTGTTCAGGGCGTCGAGCACGTCCTGGACCGTCTGAGCGGCGGAGAGGTCGAGGGCGGCGGTGTGGCCGGCGCGGTCGGTGAGCGCGAGGGCGTTGCCGGCGGTGATGCGCCGGTCGCCGGCGCTGCCGCCGTTGAGGCTGCGCAGCAGGACGGTGTTAAGGCCGGCAATCAGGCGTCGGCCGGTGAGGCTGCCGAGGAAGCCGGCGTTCACGACGCCCAAGTCTTCGGCGGCGTCGGTGGCGTCCAGGCTGAGGGCGCCGGCGCCGCGATAGGTGATCTGCAGGCCAGTGCCGGCGGCGTCGAGCTGCGCCACGACGAGCCGTTTGTCGTCGCCAGACAAGGTCTGGTCATAATTGGCATAATGGTTGTTGATGGCGTTGAGGGCGTCACCCAGGGTGTTCATGCGCCAGATGCGTTGGCCGTTGACGGTCGAGCCGGCGACATCGGCGGCGATGCCCAGGTCTTTTGCGGCCAAGCCGCCGTCAAGGTCCGCGATGATGAAGTGGCTCAGGCGGCTGCCGGCCGTGCCGGCGTTGGGTAGGCTGGCGTCGGTGAGGGTAAGGTGGTCGGCGCCGCTGAAAGAGACGGCCAGGCTCATGCCGACAAAGTTGGGGTCGTTGCCGGGATTCAGTTCCTGGTTGCGGGCGGCCACCTTCTCGGCGAGGAAGTCCTTGAGGTGGCCGAGCGTGATGGGTTTGCCCTGCAGTTCGGGTTTGGCGGCGAGTTCGTTGAGGTCGATGTCAACGTAACGGCCGTTCTGGTCGGTGATGCGGAACTTTCCCAACCGCACGCCCTGGCCGCCATTGAGGGAGGCGAGGGTGTTGCTAGCGTCGGGCAGGTTGACGACCTCGGCGAGCTTGTCGCGGAGATCGACGGCAAAGAGCTCCGTGCCGTCGCGGCGGAAGATAAGGTCGTTGCCAAAGCCCAGGCCGCGGACGCCGTTGCCGTCATTGAGCTGCTTGAGCAGGGTGTCCGCGGTCAGGTAGAGGACGTCGGTGCCCACGATGCGGGTGGGATCGGCGGGCGAGGCCGTGCCGGCGATACCCAGGCTTTCGGCGGGGGCGCCGGAGACGGCGAGGGTCCCGGTCCCGCCGGAGGCGTCGGTGATTACGAGGGAGTCGCCCTGGACCGAGGCCCTGACGCTGACGGCGGTGTTGTCGTTGATGGCCTTGAGCACATCCGAGACGGTCAGGACGGCGGACAGGTCGATCTGGGCCGTATGGCCGGCACGGTCGGTGACGGTAATGGCGCCGCGACGAAAGCCGGTCTGGCCGTTGAGAAAGCTCAACTCGGTGGGCCGGGCCAACTGGCCGTTGCCGATCTCAACGCTGATCGTGCCGGCGCCCAAGCCGCTGTCGAGGCTGGCGTAGCCTCGGCTGACCAAATGATCGCTGCTGGCCAGACGCTTGACGCGGAAGGTGTACGAGCCCGGGACGGCGAAGCGATCGGCCGTGGCGGTGAGGACGGATTCGTCGGAGCTTTTCGCGGTCTTCTGTTGAAAGCCGGACTGCTTATTGAAGCTGGCGGCGGCGATCTGGACGGCCATGACACGAGCCTGGAGGCTCATCAGGGTGGTCTGCTGACTGGTGAGGACTTTAATACGGTTGTTGAGCAGGTCGCGCGGACGGGCCTCGATCTGCATCAGCTTGGAGACGATGCCCTGGATGTCCAGGCCCGAGATTAGCCCCGTTCCGCTGCTGATCGTACCCATATGTTGGCTCCTCAGGCCGCGTTGGGGGCAGACGGACTCCCGCCCGCTCCACTGGGCCTGTACCTATAAAAGATTATCGGCCATTGGAGAGAGGTACTTTAAGGGGGGCCTAAGACAATACTGAGAGGCAGGACCGCTCTGTAAAGACTTGTCAAACAATTACTTATGAGATTAGGTTGGGCAGGGTGGTCTCTGTTTAACCGGCGAGGCCAGCCGTCGGCAGACCACAAGAGCCACGACGGCGCCAACGGCTGGCACCAGGCGGGGCCAAAAAACGGGCCAGGGCCTCAGAGCAGGCATCCTGCATCTGCCATGTCCGCCGGTGCAGTTACCTACCCGAGGCCCGGGCCTTTTTCGGAGTTCCAGCAGTCTGACGGAACCCCGGCTGACCAAGACCGGGGTGGGTGCAGACAAAAACTCTGTCTGGTTCCCGCCTGATCTCGGTTGGGGACCGGGACCGTCCCGTTGCACGGGCCCGGTCCCCGATTGGATTCACTGTTGGCTGCGCCCAGCGGCCCCGACATCCCGCGTGAGCCACCCACAACCAGGTTTTGGGTCGCCCGGCTGAAGCGCCGGCTCTAGACAGGGGACGTCGGGAGCCGGCTGTTTCAGCCAAGCAGCGCCAGGACGCTCTGGGGTTGAGTGTTCGCCAGCGACAAGACCGAGATATTGGCTTTAACCAGGATCTGGGCCCGCGTGAGGGCGGCGGTTTCGGCGGCGAAGTCGGCGTCGCGAATGGCCGACTCGGAAGCCGTGACGTTCTCCAAGGTAATCCGCAGGCTATTGACGTTGGTGTCGAGGATGTTCCGCTGGAAGGCGCCCAAACGTCCCCGCAGGGTGGTGATGTCCTCGATGGAGGCGTTCAGGATCCGCTGAGCCGTGTAGAGGTTGGCGCTGCCCAGCGCGTTGGCGCCGCCGCTCTTGAGAGAGGTGAGGAAGCCGTCGGAGGCGTTGCCCAACTGGCTGGGGGCGACGCTCTGGATGCCGATGGAGTCGAGGCCGACGGCGTCCACGCTTGGTCCGATGGCGAAGTCCGCGCCGCCGCCGGTGATGTAGAAGGTGGTGGTGGCGGTGGAGAGGGCGGCCGCATTGGTCAGGTCGATCTCGGCATCCAGCATGGCGGTGCGAATGGTGAGCACCTTGCCCTTGCCGATGGCGCTGGCGCCGTTGACGGTGGCGGTATAGTCGCGGCCGTAGTCCTTGGCGCTCGTGGTCCCCACAGCATAGGTTTTCATGACGCGGGTGCCGCTGCCGGTTTGCGTGCCGGCGACGATGTCCACGCTGACGTAGGCGTCGGCGCCGAAGTCGCGGCTGCGGAGCACGGTGACGGCGCCCGAGGTGCCGGCCGAGACGCCGGTTACTTCGACGACGGCGTTGATGGCCGTGCGAATCTGGGCCGCCGTGGTCGCGGCGGCAAAGGTCAGCTCGGTGGTGCCGCGACCCGAACCGACCTGGATCGTCATGGGCGTGGTGGAGACGGCGCCGCTCAAATACACTACACCGGTATCAGCAGAGTTCACCGTGGCGACGTTGACGGTCATGGTGGCGCCATCCACCAATTTGGCGGAATTGACCGAAAGGTCGGAGATGATGGTCGTCCCCGCGCCGCTGGTCGTGTAGGCGCGGTTGCCGTTGAGGAGCTTGATGCCTTCGAACTCGGTGGCGTTGGCGATGCGGTTGATGCTGTTGACCGCCGAGTCCACCTGGAGCTGATTGGCGTCGATTTCCTCGGCGGACAAGCCGCCCTTGTTGGCGGTGGTCACCAAGATGCCCTTGATGTCGACGAGCAGGGCGGAGATTTCGTTCAAGGCGCCTTCCGCTGTCGCGATGACGTTGGACGCCCGCGTCGAGTTGTCGATGGCCGACTTGATGCCGACGATTTCCGAGCGCAGGTTCTCCGAGGCGATCAGGCCGGCGGGGTCGTCTTTGCCGGAATTGATGCGCAACCCGGAAGACAAGCGCTTCAGATGGGTGCCCAGGTCGGCGTTGTTGGCGATCAGCTTGTGGATCGCGTTCATGGAGCCAATGTTGGTGTTGATGCGTGACATGGCATATCCTCCGTGACAAGGCCAGCGCGCCGGGTCGCGTGCCACACGCAGGTCGGGACTCCGCAAGGGTCCTCGTGCGACCTGGTGTGCCTCGCCCGCGTCCGTGGACGGGCGAGGCCGGGCGATCCGCTACGGCGCGAAATCACGAGATTTCGCCGTCCTGTGCCGCGTGCAGATCGGTTAGGTCTGTCCGTAACGGCATCGAACCGGGATGCCGCGACGGCGGGTTTCAGTGGTCTAGACGTTATGAGGTCAACCGTGTCGGCAATGCGTGGTGGGGTTCCACCTCACGGCTGCATCCGGCCGAGTGGTTCGGCCGAGCCGTCCCTGACGGACGGCGTGGGGAGAAATGAGCAGCAACTCCGTTGCAAACTCCATTTCACAACCGAGGCGTTGGTCCGACCTTGTCCGCGCTCAGTCGCCTCGGGGCTCATCCTTGAGTCTTCTGGGAGACCCGCGATTGGCGCCGCCGCCAGCAACCCGGGATTGCCGCTTGGGCGTTCGCGCGCCTTTCGCATTGGCATTTTCGTCCGGGAACGTGAAAAACTTTAGGGAGGGCGATAATATTTCGCCAAATCGTCTTATGGGACCCAGGCAAGCAGGCGGTGTAGAAGGCGATTTGCTTGGGGTCCAGGCGAGGGGCAGGGGCTTGTTGGTCCGATAAGTCGCGTGGGGCGTCTGGTAGGCGAGGCGCTGCCACTGCCCCCCTGCTCTCGCGCGCCGCGCACGGCCGCCAGGCTGTGCCGGCCGGCTAAGAAAAGGAGCGGGCGGACCCTGCCGGACCTGCCGCGAACGGCACGTCCGACAGAAGCCCGCCCTGCTTACATCCGCATCCTCGTCAAGATCACCCAGCAATGGTCAAGCCGCTCTAGCGGAGCAGCGTCAACACGCTTTGTGGGGCGACATTCGCCTGTGCCAGGACGCTGGTGGCCGCGTTGACCAGGATCTGCGACCGCGTGAGGTTCGCCGTCTCGCTGGCGAAATCGGTGTCGCGAATGGCCGACTCGGCGGACATCAGGTTTTCCTTGGTGACGTTGAGGGCATTGATGGTCGTCTCCAACGTATTCTTCTGGAAGGCGCCCAACCGGCCCCGCAGCGAGGAGATGTCCTTGATGGCGCTGTTCACGATCCGCTGACCGGTGACCAGGTTATCGCTGGTCAGCGCGTTCGTGCCGCCGCTCTTCAGGGTGCTCAGGTAGCCGTCGGTGCTGTTGCCGAGGCTCGCGATGGAGATGTTCTGGATGCCGATTGACTCCAGACCGACCGCATCCACCAGGGCGCCCAAGGCGAAGTCGGCGCCGCCGCCGGTGATGTAGAAGGTCTCGGTGGCCGTGGACAGGGCCGCGGCATTGGTCAGATCGATCTCCAGGTCCAGCATCGCGGTGCGGAGGGTGAGCTTCTTGCCGTTGCCCGTGGCGCTGGTGCCGTTGATACGAGCGCTGTAATTGACACCGTAGTCCTTGGCGCTCGTCGTGCCCGAGCCGTAGGTCTGCATGACCTTGGTGCCGCTGGTCTGCGCGCCGGCTAGGACGTCAACGCTGACGTAGGCGTCGGAGCCGAAGTCGCGGCTACGAAGCAGCGTGACGGCGCCCGAGGTGCCGGCCGAGACGCCCGTCACTTCCGCCACGGCGTTGATGGCCGTACGAATCTGGGCCGCCGTGGTCGCGGCGGCAAAGGTCAGCTCGGTCGTGCCGCGGTTCGAGGCGATCTGAATCGTCAACGCCGTCGTGGACACCGCACCGCTCAAATAGACCACGCCGGTGTCCGCCGAGTTCACCGTGGCAACGTCCACGGTCATGGTCGCGCCATCGATCAGCTTGGCCGCGTTGACCTTCAGGCTGCCAATGATCGTCGCGGCGACGCCGCTGGTCGTATAGGCCTTGTTGCCGTTCAGCAACTTCATGCCCTGGAACTCGGTGGCATTGGCGATGCGGTTGATGCTGTTGAGGATCGAGTCCACCTGGAGCTGATTGGCGTCGATTTCCTCGGCGCTCATGCCGCCCTTGTTGGCGACCTCAGTCAAGAGACCCTGCAAGTCCAACAACATGGCGTTGACCTCGTTGAGGGAGCCTTCCGCGGTGCCGATAATGTTGATGCCCCGCTCGGCGTTCTTGACCGCGGCTTCGGTGCCGGTGATCTGCTTGCGCAGGTTCTCGGACGCGATCAACCCGGCCGGATCATCCGCACCGCGATTGATCCGCAAACCGGTGCTCAGCCGTTCCAACGACTTGCTCAAGTTCCCATTGTTCGTGTTCAGCACTCGCGCGCTGATCAGTGCGGAGACGTTCGTGTTTATTCTGCTCATTTGGACGACCTCCTGTTTCTGGGTGCCAGCGGCTGCCTTGGCCTTTGCTGGGGTGTTTGACGACTCTCATGCTCCCGGGCGGGATTCCGCGGATCGCCGCGTCGGGGTTCTGGCTCTGGATTCGGCCACAAGCACCGGGGTGTTTAGTAGATTCTGCCCTGCTTTACGGATTTTTTGTCGGACGAACCTGCCGGCGGTTCCGCGACCGCAACAGGCTCAGCTCTAGCGCTGCTTTGGTGGGCATCCGTGCGAGTTAAGGCGTCGTGCCGTTGTTGGGCCGTGCGACGACGAACGGCCGTGCAGGCACGGTCGGAGCGGAACAAGATTCTGCCGCTTGTTCCGGCAGGGCTGTCATCGTCCAGCCGGGAGAGGGCACTTTAGCATTTACCGCCCCTGGCCCTTATCGGACGGCCAGGAAAGACGCGCGCGCACTTTCCCCGGGGCCCGGCGAGCGTGCACGGCAGTCAACGGATGCCGGCGCGGCTTCACTGTGTCCCATAAGCCGGCAGTATTACTCCGGAATGCCCCCCGCAAATAAGATGATGAGTCAGTGTCCCAAGCCAACCGCGCACGTTCAGCACGGGTGCGGCTGGGACCGGTGGGTCCAAGAAGCGTTGGTCCACCCATGCCGCCGCCACCGCGCGGGGTCGCACGCAAAAAAGAACAAGGCGCAACTGGGACGGAGCTGCGCCTTGTCACGGAGGATACGTCGTTTTATGCGATTGCTGCGAAACCAAGGACGATGGTTTCGGCCCGGGGAAGGGCGCAGCCACACAAAACCGGTCTATCCCTTTCTGGTCGAGTCTTTCGGCCGGCGTCGCGCGGCGGGGTGGCCCGCGGCGTGTTTGACTTCTTCCCCAGACGCTCAGTCGGTCGCGCTCAAAGCGGGGCCGGCGCGGCTGACTATTTCAGCAAGGCCAGGACGGACTGGGGCGTCTGGTTTGCCAAGGCCAACACGGCCGTGCCGGCGTTGACGAGTATCTGGCTACGAGTCAACTGGGCGGTTTCCTCGGCAAAGTTGGCGTCGCGGATGGCCGATTCGCTGGCCGTAACGTTCTCCAGCGTGGTGCGCAGCGAGTTCATGTTCGTATCAATGGTGTTCCGCTCGAAGGAGCCCAGCCGGCCGCGGAGCACCGAGATCTGCTCAATCGCCTGTTCGATAATGCTCGTCGCCCGGGAGGCCTGGCCGCCCACCAGCGAGCAGGCGCCACCCGTGCCGACCTCATTGAGGAAGCCCGCCTCAATGGACCCCAGGCGACTGGCGGCGACCGAGTCGATGCCCACGCTCACCTGTTCGGAGGTATTAACGTGCGGCCCCAACTGGAACATCGCGCCGCCGCCCGTGATGGCAAAGCTCGTCCGGTTGCCCGCGCCAAACTGCGCGTCGAGCTGCATCCGCAGGTCCAGACCCGTCGTGTTGAGCGTCACTTCCTGTCCGCGCCCCACGGTGGCGGCGCCGTTGATGGTGGCGACCACGTCCCGGCCGGTGTCCCGCTGCGTCGCGGTTCCCCCGGAGTTCGTCACGGTGAACGTCCCTTGGCTGCTCGGCAGCGCCCGCACGCTGACAAAGGCGTCGCTGCCGTAATCGAGGCTGCGGAAGACGATCCCGGAGGAACGGTTGGCGGCGTTGATGAACGTCGCCGACACCCCCAGCGCCTGGGTGGCCGCGTTGATGGCCGAGACCATGTTCGACGCGCGGAACCCGCTGACGAAGTTGAACACCTCCACGCCGCGGTTGCTGGCGACCTCGATGGTCACCGAGTTATTGACCTGGCTGGTCCGGAACTGCAACCCGCCCTGCTGGGCGCTGAGCACGCCGGACACCTTGACCGTCAGATAAGGCTGGTCGCCCAAGATCGCGCTATAAAGGTCCAAGGCGCCAATGGCGCTGGTGGCCACGCCGCTGGCCACGTACGAGAGATTGCCGTTAAGCAGGTGCAGGCCAGCGAACGTAGTGGCGTTGGCAATCCGCGTGATGCTGTCAATGGCCGAGTCCACCTGCAACTGATTGGCTTCCACTTCCCTATCACTCAGGGCGCCCCGGTTGGCTGCTTCGACGGTCAATTCCTTGATCGTGGTCAGCAGGTTAGCCACCTCCGCCAGAGCCCCTTCGGCCGTGGCAATCACGTTGCTGGCCCGCTCCGAGTTGTTGATCGCCTGCGTGATGCTCGCCATCTCCGCGCGCAGCGATTCGGACGCGATCAGGCCGGCGGGGTCGTCGGCCCCGCGGTTGATACGCAGGCCGCTGCTGAGCCGTTGCAGCGTGCGATTCAGGTCTTCCGTCGAGCGCGTCAAGTGCACCTGCGCCGTGATCGCTGGAATGTTCGTGTTGATTCTAGCCATGAGCAATCCTCCGTGATTCTGAGCCGTTCTCAAACGGCTGGCTGTATGTCGCCCTATTCACCTTCGCCGCTTCATGCGGCGGCACCGGCATCCAACCGGTAGTCCGCGACCGCACGTCGCCTCGCCAAGGGCTTACGCTTCGGTCGGCTTCTTGGGTTCAGGTTGGGGTTTCTCCGGCTCCAGGGGCGGCGCGCCCGGCTCGGCCTCACCGGCGCCGGGGCGGGGTCGAGCGGCTTTAGCGATATCCTCCAGCCGCACCGTCGCCGCCTGACGGTTTTCCTGCTGGATGGCCTCATACACCTCTTTGCGATGCACGGGGATTTCCGGCGGCGCCGTGATCCCCAAACGCACTTTCTCACCGCGAATGTCCACGACGGTTATCTCGATGATGTCGCCGATCATGATGGTCTGGTTTTTCTGTCGGCTTAAGACCAGCATCCTTTGCTCCTACGCCCTCTGGGCGGTTGATCCCGCCGGCGTCCTGCCGGCGGCAGCCTTCTGCCGGCGGCGTGCCCCCCGCCGCGCCGCCGCGCCGGTCGCCACGACCGGCGCCTGCCCGGAGGAGGCCGCTCCTCCGGGCCCGCCGCGCTCAGGCCGTTTTCGAAACTTCCTGAGCCGGCTCGGCTAAATCGATCAACGGATGCCGCGTGCTGTATTTCTTCTCCGCCAGCACCAACTGTCGCCCTTGCCGATTGCGGGCGTTGATGACCAGCGGACCCTGCAGATTGCCCGTGAGCGTCGCGCCCACCTTGTTCACGATGATGAGCACCTGCGCGTCTTCCATGCTGGTCAGTTGAATCTCCTCACAGTCCTCCGGGCGCAGCTTGACCTGGTAATCCGGGACAAACAGCACCGGGTCGCACACGACGAAGGCGACCTCCGGCCGATCCACGCCTTGCAGCCAGAAGAAATTGCCTTCGTCGTTCGTCTGCAGCAGGGCGAAGTCGGGGCTCTCGGGAAAGCCCAGGATGCCCTTGGGGAAGGTGATCAGTCGCGTTTCATCGACTTCGATGCGCCCGAAACGTGTGGTTTGGACTATCATAAGGAAATCTCCTTCATCCCGCCGGCTGCCGCGGGAGACCATCCTGGTCGCTGGTCGCAAGCGGTTCGGTTGGGCCCGCTTGTGCCGGATCCTCCGGCTGACGTTCCTTTGTCCAGCGTCTGCGGTCCGCCGCAGCCCTTAGGGCGGGACCGGTTCATGCTTGCACCTCAACTTAAGAAGTCCAGCAGCGTCACTTTGGCCAGCTGGCTGCCCGTGATCAGATTGCCCTGCAACGCCGCGTACAGGTTTTGGTAGCGGGTGATCGCTTCGGTGAAGTCGATGTCTCGGATGTCCGAGCGCAGGGTCTCCATCGCCAGCTGATTGTCTTGCATCTGTGTCTGGCGGTCCTCCAGGGCCTGCACGTGCGAGCCGACCACGCCCCGCATGGTCGTCATGAGTTTCCCGTCCTCAACCAGCGCCGTGGCGGCCCGGGAGATGGCCGCGTCGTCGTCGGCGAGCAGCGCATCCCGCAGTTGCAGCAGGTGCGCGAAAAGACCCTCCGGCTGGGCGGGGTTCACGTCGGCGCCGGTGAGCACGTTCGCCGCCACCGATTGGTCCAAACCCAGCTCCTGGGCGGTGAAGTAGCCGCTCTGATTGGCCGGGTGCGTGGTTACGGTCAGGTTGCCCGGCCCGCCGGAGCCGTCGGTCAGCTCGAGGCCGTTGCCGGTCGCCGTCAGCGCGGCAGTTACCTGCACGGGGGGCACGGCGCCCGCGGCGGCGGCGTTGATCGCGTCCATCACGTCCTGAATCGTCCGGCAGCCGTCCAGAACCACCCCGCACGAGTTGCCGGCACGGTCGGTGACGAGCAAGGCCGGCTGGCCCGCCTGAAAATGCACGCCGCGGCCGCCGTTCAGCTCCGCCAGCGTCGTGCCGGCGTGCAGCGAGCGGATCCCCAGATCACTGGCCGTGGTGCCGCCGTTTTCACCGATGGTCATCGCCGAGCCGCTGAGCAGATTGAACACGTTGAGACCCGTGCCGTCGGCGTTGATCTCGGCCCGCACGCCCCGTCCGCTGTTGTTGATTGCGTTGAGGATGTCCTCCATCGTCTGGGCCGCGGAGATGTCGATGGGAACGGTATTGGCCACGAGGCTGTTGGTCAGCCGCAGGCCGCTGATTTGATCGATGCCCGCCCCGCCAGCCAGCGCCGTCACCGGCGTGGCCGGCGAGAGGCGAGCATCGACGTCCTGGCCGTTTAATACCGTGCCCGCCCCCGCCGCCTCGTAGATGCCCAGGTCGCGGGCCGTGGTACTGCTTCCCACCTCCGTCACCGTAATGTCGCCCAGGGGCACGCTAATCTGCAGGCTCGTGCCGTCCGCCGCCACGGCAAAGTTCATGCCCGCCGGCGCCTCGGCGTTGCACTTGTCGAGCACGTCCTGCACGGTCTTACAACTACTCAAGTCGATCACGGCGATATTCGTGCCGTCGCTCACCCGGATGCTGCCCAGGCGCACCCCTTCTTCCAATGCGCCGCGCAGGTCCGACAGCAACGTGCCGCCGACAATGTCCGGGTTCAGGTCGCGGATACCCAGCACCTGGCTGGAGATTACCCCGAACGTGTCGTGGGCGTTGACGCTGAACGCCGCCTGGTTGTCGTCCGCCACGCGCGCCTGCACCTCGTTCAGGTCGCCCGTGAAGTGCACCCCGCCGGCAAGCGCCTCGAAGGGGGCTTGCGACGCATTGCGCCCGGCAAAGACGTAACTGCCGCGATAGGCGGTGTTCCCGATCGTCACCAACTGTTCGACGATCTGACTAATCATGGCGGCGTTGGCCGTGCGTCCGGCATCATCCGTGCCCATGCCGACCGATTGCAGCGCCAGCGTGTGGGCCTCGCGCACCAGGTCCCCGGCTTGTCCCAGCGCGTTGTCCGCCGAGCTTAAGTATCCGTTCGCAAACTCGATGTTGCTCAGGTATTGCCGGCAGCGCTCCAGCACGCCGTCCAGGTGCATGATCGTGGTCGCCTCGGTCGGGGAATCGCTCGGGCGCGACAGCTTCAGGCCCGTGGCCAACTGGTTCTGCACCTTCAGCAGGTCCACGTTGTTGGTGCGGATGTTGCTCATCAACAAGTCCGAGCGCAGCAACAGCGACACCCGAGCAAGATTGGTTGGCCTTACCGCCGATGGCATCTTAGTCGTCCTCGCCTCGTCCTTCCGCCCCCCGGTCAACTCACCAGGTTGAGCACTTCGTCCAGTAATTGGTCAATCAAGCTGATGTACCGGGCCGCGCCCTGAAACGCCCGCTGAAACGTAATCATGTTGATGGCCTCTTCGTCGATCGACACGCCGCTAATGCCCTGCCGCTCCGCCTCCAGGGTCTGCACCACCACGTCCGCGGCGGTGTAGTTGTCTTGCGCCGCCTTGCTTTGCGCCGCGATGCGCCCGACCATCGCGCTGAAATCGTCCGGCAGAGACACGCCGTCCAGCGACGCCACACCCTGCGTGGCCAACTGCGCAATCTGCGCCGCCACGCGCCCGTCGCCCGGCAACCCCGAGGCGCTCGCCGCCAACCGTCGCGGCTGGGTGGCCAAGTCGCCGCGCACCTCGATCGTCGCCCCATCGGTCCCCTCGAAGAACGTATTCAACCCCAAGACCGCCGCTGCGTTGGTGGCGTCGCCGGGATTGGCGGGCGCGGAGAAGCCAAACGTGAAGCCGTTGTCCGCCTGCAGCAGCAACCGGCCGTAGCCGTCCACGCCGGCGCTCAGGTTCGGCACGGCGTCCAGCGCCGCCGCCAGATCGTTGAGCGTTGTGTCGTTGCCGTCCAGGCCGATCTTGACGCGCACCTGGGTCGTGACCGTTTGACCGGTGCTGTCCGTCACGTTCACGTTGAACACGCCGTTGGTCGCCGCCCACGGCAAGCCCGTCGCCGCCGCGTCCGCCAGCGACGCCGTCGCATCCGCCGCCCCGTACGTGCCGCGCAGCGACGTGTAGCCGTCCAACCCGCGCCCCAGGCTGTGCAGATGGTTCACCTCCAGAATCAGCGCCCCCGCCCAACTGTCCAGCTCCGTGATGATGCCCCCCAGGTGAGTATCGCGCGCGGTGATCAGGCCGTGGATCCGCCCGCTGCTGAGCGAAACCTCCTGATTGTTGTCCGCGAAGATGACCTGGGCCAGCCGCGTGCCGTTCGCGTCCGTTGTCTCGCGGTAGCTCAGCCCCTTGGAATCGGCGTATTGCACCAACGGGTCGTTGCCGACGTACACGTTTACCGCGCCGCCCTCCGTCTCGCGCGTGGTGATGTTGATCAATTCCCCCAATTGTTTGAGCAGGTCGTCCCGCTGATCGCGCAGCGCCGCGGACGAACCCGAGCGCCCCGCCTCGCTGGTGACGATCTGGCGGTTCAAATCGGCGATCTCCGCCGCGAGCGCGTCGGCCTGCTCCACCTGGGAACGCACCTGGGCGTCCAGATCGCTCTGGATGCTGCTCAGCCCGGTGCGCGTCTGCCGCAGAAAATTGCTCAGCGCCGACCCCTCCTGCAGCACCACGCTGCGCGAGGCGATGTCCTGGGGCTGATTCTGCAGCGCCGACCACGCCTGGAAGAAGGAGTTCAGCCGGCTGGACAGGTCCGACTCCGTCAGCTCGTTGAACGTCGCTTCCACGCGCGCCAACGCCTGCTGTTGCACCAGGCTCGACGCCGCATCCCCCACCGCCGTCCGAATGCGACCGTTGAGGGCTTCGTCCACCTGCCGCCGAATCTCCTGCAACGCCACGCCCGTGCCGGTGTAAACTCCCGGAATCACTTCGGTAAACTGGGTGGGAACCAAGTGCGGCGCCTGCCGCGAGTAGCTCGGCGTAGCGGCGTTGGCCATGTTGTTGCCCACCACCGACAACGCCGCCTGCGACGCCGTGATCGCGCTACGTCCGATCTGCAATGACCCGTTGATCAGCGACACCTCTGTCCCTCGTAACCTCGGTTCCGTTCAGGCCGTCGCGTCCACTAGCCGCCGCTGCTGCAGGAACGCCTTCTTGCCGCCCTTGCCGTATAGCCCAATGTCCCAACCCGACTGGGCGATGATGCGGAAAACGTGCTCAAAGTGCATCAGCACCTTCTGGGCCGCCACGGTATTGATCCGGTGCAACCGCTGCACCATCTGCACCACCTCGCCCAACATCGCCGCCACCGCCAGCAACTTCGTTCGTGCCGGCTCCGGACTCGCCTGCGCCAACTGTCGCGCCGTCACCGGCCCGGTCGGCCCGGGCCCCAGCACCTTCCACGCCGCCCGCCGCACGGCGTCGGTCCGCCGCACCTCGTGCAGCCGCAATCCTTCCATCAACCGCTGCTCGCTGCGACTGAGCGCCTCCAGCCGGGGCAGGTCGTAATGCCGCATCGCGTCGAGCTTGCCGTCCAGCACCGCCGCCAGTTCCTGCTGCGCCCCCATCTCCGCTTGCAGCACTTCCACGAGTTGTTGCACTGGATCCGTCACGCCTGCCTGTTCGCCTCCCTGCCTGCACCAGCGCCGGCCGCGCCCCCCGGACGGCGGGCACTCGACCCCATTTGCCGCAGCACCGCCCGCGTCAACGGCGATAGGTCCCGACCGCTCATCCGATCAATCAATTCCTGGTCCAGTTGTCGGCGAAACGCCTCGCCCCCAGAGCCGCCGTTCAGCAGCGGCGACGAGTGTGCCTCGCGGAACTCCCGCAGCAGCGGCCCGTAGAACGCCTGGTTGATGAAGCGGTTCGCCAGCTCCACCACCCGCGGATCATAGTTGCTCGCCGCCGACGCCCTCATCTCAGTTCTCCGTCCGCAGCGCCGCGCGCAAGGCGCCGGCCCGGCTGATTTCGTAGATCGCATTGATCTTGTCCCGCACCGGCACGTTCAATTGGTCCATCGCGGTAATCAACTGTTGCAGCTTCGCTCCGGGCTGGCCCGTCGTGTCGAAGTGCGACCAGGTCGTCTGCGTGACCAGCGCTTGACCGGCCTGCGGCTGCGGCGCCGGCTCCACCACCCTGATCGACAGCCCGTTCACCGTCACGATCACCGGCGCAATCTCCACGTTGCCCGTCATCGCGATCACCCCCGTCCGTTCATTGATTACCACTACCGCCTCCGGCTCCGGCAACGGCACCGCCAAATTCAGAATCCGCGCGATGAAGGGCGCCGGGTTCTCCGCCTGCTTGTCCGGCAGGAACACCCGCACGACTTTCGGCCCCAGCGCCACCGCCGCCGGCGCTGCCGCCTGAACCCCGCCCGCGCCCGCCCCCGTCTCCGGCGCCTGCGCCTCCTCGTTGATATTGTCCGCGATCGCCTTGGCCGTCTGCCACGACGCCTGGTCGTCTTCCAGCACCAGCGTGAACACCGCCTTGCCCCGGAAGCTCTCGTAGTCCACGTACAGGTACAGCACGTCCTCTTCCATATCCGCCCCGCCCTTGACCACACCAGTCGTCGGCACCGCGGGGTCCACCAACGTGATCGCGCCCTGCGCCCAGGCGTAAAGGCGGTCATCCGCGTAGTGCGCGCCGCGCAGCGGCGTCAAAATCAGCGTCCCGCCCGCCAGGCTCTTGGCGTCGTACAAACTGTGCACCTGCACGTTGATTTTCTCCCCCTGCCGCACCCCGTGCCGGCCCAGCTCCGCCGTCACCAGCACGTTGGCCATGTTCTTCGTCTTGCCCAACTCCGCCATCTCCACCGGGTTGCCCAGCTTCTCCAGCATCTCCCGCAGCGGCCGCACCGCCACCTGCGAGTCCGCGCTATCCCCGGTGCCCTTCAGCCCGACCACGATCCCGTACCCGATCAGCTTGTTCGTGCGCTCGCCCAACGGTCGGGCAATGTCGCGCACGCGCGTCAGCGCCGCCGCCGGCTGCACCGCTCCTGACAACGCCACGACCAATGCCAGCGCCCGCCCCGCCCCCCTCCGCTGCTTGATTCCTCGCGTTTGTCGCCTCTGATCGTCCATGTCCCGTCCGCTTCCCTTCGCGCCCCGGCTCCGCCTAGAACGGCGCCAGCCAATCCACCAGCCCCGACAGCAATCCCCGCTTACCCGTGTCCCGCCCGATGCCCTTGTGATGCTTCTGCAAGTCCAGCCGCGCCAACTGCGTGGACAAAACCGTGTTGTCCACCCCCACGTCCTTGCTGCGGCAGATGCCGCTCAGCGTGATCAGCGTCTCTTCCTCGTCCGTAATCACCTGATGCGTTGACTCCAGCACTAAGTTGCCGTTCGGCAGCACGTCGATCACTTCCGCCTGGATGCGGGCCGTCACCGTGTCCTCCCGCTTGATGTCCCCCTTGCCTTCAAATTGCTTCTTGTAGGACAAGGACACCTTGGGATCCCCCGCCCCCTGTTTGTCCGGCCGCAGGTTGCCGCCGGTCAACTGTATCCAGTCCTTCAATGCCGCGTCCAGGCCGTATTCCCGGTCCGCTTTCGTGTCCGCCTTGGTCGTGTTCTTGCTGACTTCGTTCACTATGATCGTGACCAGGTCATGCACCCGCACGTCCTTCGGTCGAGGCTTGTCCACCGTGATCCACGAGGCGCTCTGCGCCGACGTGTACACTGTCCGACCCACCCCCGCCGCCGGGTCAGCCAGCATCGCCAGCCTGACCCCCATCGACCGCGAAACCGCCGCACCCGCCGCACCCGTCGCACCCCTCGCACCCGCCTCCAGCAATGTCCCGCCCGGCGGCATTCCGGTTGTCTGCGCGCCGCGCAGCGCGCCCACGCCGGGGCCCATACCCATGTGGCTCCGCAGGCTCCGCGCACGCGACTCCTGCTCCGCGCGCGAAAACAAGCTGTTGCTCTGGCCCCACGCTCCGGTCGCCGCCACCGGCAGCACCAGGCCAGCCACCCACAGCCTCATCACCCGCCCTGCCACCTTCATCAGCTCTCCTTGATCTCCGCCGTCTGCATTGCCCCCGCCGGCTGCGGCTCACCCGCCGCGCCCGCCGCTCCGGGGAGTTTCTCCCCCGCCCAGATCGTAACCTCGCCGGGCGCCGTCACCACGCCGTACAGGATCGTCCGCTCCGTCCCCCGGCACACCGGTACCGCGTCCCCCAGGCCACCCTCGCCCCGCGCTTGCCCGCGCGTCGTGATGCACACCGACCCCACCCGGCTCTGCACCTGCACCGTTTGATTCCGCTTCACCAGTTGCAGTTTGCGAATCATCCCGGCCGTAATCACCTCATGCGGTCCAATCGACCGCGCCGCCTCCTGCCCCACCGCCGCGGCCAGACTGGTCAAACCCGCCGGCCGGCCCGACGACACGCGCATCGGCGCCAAGCGGACGTCTTCCGCCGCAATCACCTGTCCCGGCGCCAACGCCCGCACGGCCTCCACCGCCTCGTACAGCACCTCGACCGACCCCCAGACCCGCACGGCGGCCGCGCCGGTTGCCGCCTCGCCCGCGCCGCCCCCCGCCTGACGGTCCACCACGTCCACCCGCACCGTCCCGCCCATCGCCGTCGAACGCGGCACAATCTCAAACCGCTTGCTATCGCCCGCCTGCTGCAAGAACGCCCCCTCGCCGCACCGCCACTGCGCTTTCAACCGCGACGTCTCCACGCCCCGCAACCGCGCCACCGTTTCCGTCAACTGGTCCGCCAAGGTGGGACCGCCCCCCACCTTGACGGACGTCGCGACCGACTCCGCCGCCGCCGGCGACTCTCGGTCTGCTTCTGGGCAACCGCGGGCTTGTAACTCCACTTGACATACATTCGCCCCAAACACGTCCACGCTCGCCGGTGCTATCCCCGCCTGCGCCAGCGCCCGCGTGATCTCAAACCGCCCCACGCTCACCTGCCGCGCCTCCTGGCCAAACTCAGCCACGACCAAGCTTTCCAGCCGCGCCTGCTCCGCCGCCCCGCTCGCCCGCACCTCGGCCACCTGACCCACGCACACCGACCCCGTCGGCTGCCCGACCAGGCGGACCTGCCTCAGCAGTTGAATCTCCACCCGAGACGCCCCCGCCGGCGCTTCATTCGCCCCCAGGCACGCCGGCAGCACCGCCAGCAGCCCCGCCAGCAGCCCCGCCAGCAGCGCCCATGTCGTGCTTCGTCCTCTGCTCACGTCCCTACGTCCTCCACGCCTCACCGCCGCAGTTGCGAAACCACTTGCAGGTTCTGGTCCGCCGTCCGAATCGTCTGCGAATTCAACTCAAACGTCCGCTGTGTGCGGATCATGCCGATCAGCTCCCGCACCGGGTCCACGTTGCTCGCCTCCAGGTAATGCTGCACCAGCGTCCCGAAACCCGGCGATCCCGGCTCACCCGTCACCGGCGCGCCGCTCGCCTCCGTCTCCACCAGCAGATTACCCCCCACCAACTTCAGCCCGTGCGGATTCGGAAACCGATACATCTCCAGCGGACCAAACTCCTGCATCTGCCCGTCCACCATCGCCGTCAGCCGTCCGTCGCTCATGATCGTGATGTTGTTCGGATCCGTCCCCGTGGGAAAAGTAACGTTCGGCTCGATCACCGGCCCGTCCGCCGAGCCCAGCCGCAGTTGCCCCTCGCCGTCCGTGATGAAATTCCCCGCCCGCGTGTACGCCTCGCCTTTGCCGATGCCGTCGAACGTCCGCACCTTGAAGAACCCCTCCCCCTGGATCCCCACGTCCAACGGCCGCCCCGTCTCCTCGAACGAACCGGTGCGCAGGTCCAACTGCGTGTTCGACACCCGCGCCCCCAAACCCACGAAAAGCCCCGTGCTCGTCCGCTGCCCCAGACTGTTCAACGCCCCCGGCTGCCGCCGCTCCTCGTAAAACAAGTCCTCGAAGTTGACCCGCTGCGACTTGAATCCCGTCGTGTTCGCATTGGCTAAATTGTTGGCAATGACATCCAACTGGGTGTCCATCGCCCTCATCCCCGTCGCCGCCGAATGCAGTGCTGTCACCGCCATATACGCCTTCCTCTATCGCTCAATGCCTTACGTCAAACTCCCCAAGCGCGTTACCGCCAAACCCAGCATCTGATCCTGCAAACGCAGCGCCTCCACGTTGTTCTGGAACTCCCGCTGCGCCTTGATCATCGCCGTCAGTTCCTCCAGCGGCGCCGCCCCCGACGTCTCCAACGCCCCCTGCGCTACCACGGCGCCCGCCGGCCGAGGCCCCGCCCCGTTCCCCGCCACGTACAAACTCGCCCCCTGCTTCCTCAGCGCCCGCGAATCTGCAAAATCCACCACCCCCAGCCGCGCCACCACCGCCCCCGCCTGGTTCACCACCCCCGCCTCGTCCACCTTGAACGGCTGGTCCGGGTCCAACACAATCGCCGCGCCCCGGTCGTCCAACACCGCCCGCCGGCCGCTTTGGGTCACCAGCCGATGCCGCTCATCCAACGCCAGTTGTCCGTCCCGCGTGTACGCCAAGCCCGTCTCTCCCTGAACCGTCAAAAACCCCCGCCCCTGCAACGCCACGTCAAACGGGTTGCCCGTCTCTTCCAGCGACGCCGGCGTAAAGTCCGTGTACGTCGGCAGCGCAAAAACACCCCCGCCCAGCCTCTCCAACAACCCGTTGGTGGCTTGGCGGGAACCCCTCTCTTGCGCCTGCGTGGGCCGCGACCGAAAGAGCGCCAGGTCGCGCTTGAAGCCGACCGTCTCCGCATTGGCTAAATTATTCGCCACCACGTCCTGCCGGTAGCTGTTAGCCAACGCGCCCGCCGCGGACACGTACATCCCATACAACATGGCTCATCCTTAAGCTCTATCTGGCCGAGGGCTCCGCCTCGACGCCGGACTGACTCTCTCGAGCCGAAAGCAGCAGGTGCCGGACATAAGCCAGCCGGGCCGCATCCGTGATCCGCCCTGCCAACCGGCCGCCCGCCAGATCCGCCAAAACCGCGTCGATCCCGAGGGCCTCCTGCCCATCCGGCTGGCCGTCGCGGCTCACCCTAACCTGGTCTGGCAATTGCATCGGTCTCGGCTCTCTTGAGTTATCCCCGCCGCGCTCCCTGCGGCAGGGCTACACATTTCGCTGTCAGTCCTTCGCCCCACACTTGGCAAAGACCGTGCCAAAAAACGGACTCACCCCCTGGCCAACCGCAAAAAAACGAGCGGATTCCGTCGTAAGATACTTGCAATAAAACAGTTATAAGAAATGCGAACCTGGACGCTTTCCGCCCACCCCCTCGCCGCAACCTCCGCCACCACTCCTCATCCACCCCGCGCAACTCTTGCGCCCCCGCCCCACGCGATCAGGCAACTTCTGCCTGCCCCCTCGCCCCCCGGCCCCGCTCAACTGTTGTCCGGCGTAATCTCAAAATCCCCCTCGAAGGCCTCGGAAAAATCATAAACGTCGTCGAAATCCTCGACGCAATCCTGTAGCTGTTTCTGCATCCACCCGTGCTCCACCAGCAGGAATATCACCTCGCCGAAGTCCCGCGTCGTATGAAGGTTCCACCGGTTCAACACCGACTTGGCCAGGAATCCCCACCGCTTGCACGCCAGCTCCCGCAGTCCCTGGCACAACTGCGCGCCGCTCACGTGCCGCGGCCCCTCGCCCTCCCGCGCGCCGTGAATCATCGCCACCGCGTGGTTCAGTCCCTCCCGCACAAACTGCACCGCCCCCAGCGGGTACCGCCCGTCCTCGTGGAAGATGTCCTCGATCGACTTCGTCGGCTTCCTGAACGTGCTCAACCCATCCCTCCTGGCCGTTCTCAATGCACCCGTTGTCCCGGCTGCGCCCCCGCATCCACCGTCACCGCCTGGACGTCCTTGCCCCCCGAACCCGCCGCCAGTATCATCCCTTCCGACACCCCGAACTTCATCTTACGCGCCTGCAAATTCGCCGCCAAGACCATCTTCCTCCCCACCAGCGACTCGCACGAGTACGCCTGCCGAATCGCCGCGATCACCGTCCGCCGCGCCCCGCCCAGGTCCAACTCCAACCGTAACAGCTTGTCCGCACCCTCCACCACCTCCGCCTTCACCACCTCCGCCACCCGCAGGTCCACCTTCATGAACTCCTCGAACGTGATCTCCGACGCGAGCGGCTCCGCCGCCGCCGCCCCTCGGCCCCCCGCACCCGCACCCGCCTGCCCCTCGCCCGCCGCCTCCGCCTTGCTCTCTTCCACCATGGCTGCCACCTTCTCGGGATCCACCCGCTCAATCAAACGTTCATACTCGCCAATCTCATGTTCTTCCAGCTCGGCCGCCAGATCCGACCACCGCAACGGCTCGATCCGCAGCAGCCGCTCCAGCCGCTCGGCAAACCGCGGCAAAATCGGCTTCAGATACAACGCCAGCACCCGCACCGCGTTCAACGCCGCCGTCAGCGTCCCCCGGGCGTGCTCCGGATCGTCCTTCACCGCGTGCCACGGCTTCCGCCGGTCCACGTACCGGTTCACCTCGTCCGCCAGCCCGCACACCCGCCGCACCACCGCCGCGTACTCGCACGCCTCGTAGTCCGCCGCGATCGCCCCCGCCCCCGACCGCAGCGCCCCCAGCAACTCGCGCGCCTCCTCGTCCAACCGACCCAGCCGACCGCCCAACTGCTTGCCCGCCATCGGCGCCGAACGCGAGGCCAGATTCGCCAGTTTCCCCACCAGGTCGCTGTTGATCCGCAGCGCGAAATCCCCCAGGTTCAGGTCGATGTCCTCCATCCCCGACCCCAGCTTGCAGGCGTAATAATACCGCAGATATTGCGGGTCCAGATGCTTCAGATACGTCGCCGCCCTGAGGAACGTTCCCCGCGACTTGCTCATTTTCTCGCCGTTCACCGTCAGAAACCCGTGAATCTGCAACCGGTCCGGCGTGCGAAAACCCGCCCCCATCAGCATGGCCGGCCAAAAAAGCGCATGAAAATAGGTGATGTCCTTCCCGATGAAGTGCACGATCCTCGCCCCCGGGTCGCCCCAATACTCCTCGAAACGCCGCCCGTGCCGCGCGCACCAGTTCCGGCAACTGGCCATGTACCCAATGGGGGCATCCAACCAAACGTAGAAATACTTGTCCGTCTCCCCCGGAATCGCAAAGCCGAAGTACGGCGCGTCCCGGCTGATGTCCCAGTCCCGCAACCCCGCCGCAAACCATTCCTGCAACTTGTTGGCCGCCTGCGCATGCACGCGGCCCCCCCCCAGCCATTCCCGCAACTCCGCCGTGAAGTCCGCCAACCGGAAAAAATAGTGCGTCGAACTCCGCCGCTCCGGCGGACCCCCGCACACGCTGCACCGCGCCTCCTCCAACTCCGTCGGACTATACGTCGCGTGGCACGCCTCGCACGCGTCCCCGTACTGATCCGCCGCCCCGCACTTCGGACACCTCCCCCGTATGAACCGGTCCGGCAGAAACATCCCGTCCCGCGCACAGTACGCCTGCTCCACCTCGCGCGTCACGATGTGGCCCGCCGCCTTCAGCCGCCCGTAGATCAACTCGCTGAACGCCTGGTTCTCCGGCGAGTGCGTGCTGTAGTAATTGTCGAACGCCACGTCGAAACCCGCAAAGTCCCGCACGTGCTCCCCGTGCATCCGCGCAATCAACTCCTCCGGCGCAATCCCCTCCTGACGGGCCCGGATCATGATCGGCGTCCCGTGCGTGTCGTCCGCGCAGCAATAAATGCAGTCCACCCCGCGCAGCTTCTGAAAACGCACGTAAATGTCCGTCTGGATGTATTCCACCAGGTGCCCCAGGTGGATCGGACCGTTGGCGTAGGGCAGTGCCGCCGTCACCAGCATCCGCTGCGTCATCGCCGCCGCTCCTGTCGCTGCTGCTCCACCTGCCGCACCGCCTTTACGCCGCTCCACCCGCTGCCCCCCCGCCCGCGCCGCCCCCCGCCTCGCCCCCGCTCGGCCCTCCCGACCCGCCGCCCTCTCCCGACCCGCCGCCCTCTCCTGACCCGCCGCCTGGCGCGCTCGAACGATTCTTTCTCCGCCGCCGCTTGCGTTTCTTCTTCGGCTGCCCCTGCCCGCCTTCCGCCGCCGCCGTCGCCCCTGCCTCCACGGCTGCACCCTCCGCCGCGCCGGCTGCCCTAGCCCTCTCGCCGCCCCCCGCCGTCCCCGCCGCATCGATCCCCCAGTCCGGTTTCTTCACATCCCGCTCCAGCAACTCCTCCACCGCCACCGCCACAAACTTGCCCGTCTCCAGCCGAACCTTTACCAACTGCGTCAGAATCTGCGCCTCCGACACCTGGCCGATCCCCTGCTCCGTCCGCACCCAACTGCTCGCCCTCGGCAGGCCCTTCGCCAACTGGCTGTACACCAGGTCCTCATAACGCAGGCAGCACTTCAACCGCCCGCAACGCCCCGATATCTTCGACGGATCCAGCGTCGCCTTCTGCTGCTTCGCCATCCGCATGTTCACCGGCTGCAGCACCTTCAGGTAATTCTTGCAGCAGCATTCCCGCCCGCAAATCTCGTAATCCGCCACCAGACGCGCCTCGTCCCGCGCCCCAATCTGCCGCATCTCAATCCGCGTCTGGTACTCCTGCGCCAGCTCCTTCACCAGCGCCCGAAAATCCACGCGATTGTCGGCCGTGAAGTAGTAGATGATCCGGTCCCCCCCAAACAGGTGCTCCACCGCCACCAGCCGCATCGGCAGATTGTGCTGGGCGATCAGCTTCCGGCAGGCCTCCCCTTCCTCCGTCGCCGACAGGTCCAAATGCCGCTGCTCGTTCAAGTCCGCCCCCGTCGCAAACCGCACAAAACGCCCCTGCTTCAACAGCGGGTAGTTCGGCCCGCTCGACTGGCAGTACGCCTCAATCCGGTCCGGAGGGCTCCCGCACGTCCCTCGCCGATGCCAAAACGCCGATACCACCTGCCCGATCTCCAGCCCACGGTCCGTATGCACCACCACCCACCGCGCCGTCGGCGCTATCTCCCGCTCCGCGTGCGCGAACAGCCCCACGTACCCCATCTTGCCGTAGCGGACCAGCATGTATCGCTGCCGGGGCTGCCATCCCGCCCCGCCGCCCCCGCCCTCACGGGCCGTACCTTCTTGTCCCGTGCCTGCTTGCCCGCTGCTGACTTGCTGCTCGTCCATCGTATCGCTTCAGCCCGCCGGTGGCCATCCGATCCACCCGCCGGGCCGTCCAGTCCTCTACGTCTTGGCAGCCTCGACCGCCGCTTAACTCCTTACGGCAAATACGTTTGCCGCAGCACCATCCAAATATTCTAGCAGAAGCGACTCGAAAAGCAAAGTAGCATTCGCGTTCGCCTCCAACAGCCCCGCCGCCCGCCACGTCGCCCCAATCGCTTCCGCGCAACCTACCGGCCCATACCCCTCCGCCAAAGCCTGCAACTCGGCTGGTTGGTCCACACCCTCTTGCTCCATCCCCGCCCCAGCGCGCATCGCCTGGGCAAACGCGTGCGCCATCACCCCCAGCAAGAACCCGTACCCTTGACGCTCCCGCTCCGCCGAGCGCTTCTCCTGCGGCCCCTCCCCGCCATTCCCTCCCTCCTCCTGCCTTTCTACCTCTTCCCCGTCGCTCACCTCCTCCTCGCCCTGCCCAGCCTCCGGTTCGTCCCTATCGGCCCCGTACTGCTTCCCCGCCGCCACCACCCACTCCGCCAGGTCCAGCACGTTCTCCTGCCTCAGTCCCGCCAACCCCCGCACCAGCTCGCTCTTCGCCTCGTACGCCCCCATCCCCGCCAATCGCAATGCCACCCCCAACCGACCCTCCG